>Ga0315277_10001238_pt1 | contig 37739 bp, 36 predicted proteins | sample YL17G05_15_MG_FD_203695 | JGI IMG/M metagenome (GOLD analysis project Ga0315277, IMG submission 203695) | Sediment microbial communities from Yellowstone Lake, YNP, Wyoming, USA - YL17G05_15 | ecosystem: Environmental > Aquatic > Freshwater > Lake > Sediment | place: USA: Wyoming | collected...
TGCGACTGAATTTGGACTCGGCAACGGTATAGATCAATTCAGCTAGTTCGAGAACGACTCTTGACAATTCCGTCTTGTCAGCCTCCGAAAGTACTATTTCCGGTTTGTCCAATAAGGGCCGATGTCGACGTGCCACAATGTGCAAGATGAAATAACGACCGTGCCGATAGAACATACGCCGATACCAGTCCGTCTCGGCTGCTTCTGAGTCGGTGAATATGTTATCAAGGTATTCGAATATCCGGACATATCGGCAAAGATGCACGCCGGTCAAGTTGTCTTTGAACAGCTTCGGATAGTATTCCCCCTCACGATCGAATATTAACCCTATTTCTTTCTTAACAGTGACAACTATTTTTGTCTGTCCGCTGAAGGAGGCAAGGGCGCGGGTTGCTTGGCTAACATCGATGATACTTGGTCCTCCTGCACGAGCTTCTTCAGACGGTCGATAGAGATAAGTAACGCCGGAGACTGCCATTTCTCGACGCAACCGTTCTTGATTAGGATCGAGAGCTGCAAAGTGTAAGCCCTTGACCTCATTCTGTGTATTCCGGGCTCGGGTGATCTCCGTCCCCAGATCGTCAGCGGAATTGCGGACTTCTATGAGAGTGATCAACAATTTCGCATCTGCCGAAACGGAACCCACTGACGATTTTACTGTCGATATCGATCCCACTGTTTGAGCGCCGTTGACAACTGAGAATCCGCGCAACGTGAACACACCCTGATCATTGGTTGCCCCCGGGGACGGTATGATCTGCGAACAAATGGCAGTGATGCCGTTGTTCAAGAAGAATAGCTCTGCAGGTCTTTCGCCGACAGTGGAAGCTATTGCCGAATTGACTGTCAGTGCGCCAAGGTAATGGCGGATGTTCTTTTCAAACAAAGCTTTCTTGTGCAATTGATAGAGGTCGGCCAACTGTGCGGCGGTAACCAAACCGTAATACGCCCGCCTAGGGTATTTTACGCCATACCACTTTTCAAGCGTGAGGGTCACGTCCGGCGGTGCCACAGCATGTTCGGAACTAAGCCAAGAATGTACAACGGACAACTTGATGTCTTCCCAGCCCACAACCTGGGTGAATTTATTGAGATCGGTCGCAAGCTGATTCAAATCTGCGATCGCGTGCGGACCTAACCCATCTCCGAGATGTACGTTGCATCCTACGATCCGTAATCCTTCTGAGTTCAACGCTTCTTCCACGTCGGGCTGCAACCGAACAAAGCTCTGATTGAATTTGTCGAACCGTCCCGCCTGAAGATCACGGATACCATCGCAGAACTTCTTGTTCTCCCCCATGTCTGGTGCATCGCCTGCTTTTGATTGCACGAGCCAAAGAAGATTGTTCGATCGATCAAAATAGATAGCATCGATTCCGTTGTCGTCCCCTCCGTCAATAACGGCGTTCGCGGCTTGAGCAGGGGCAACATCAGCTAACTTTTCAATTGCGAACGCAGCCAGAGAACGACTCAACCGATTCTTTTCGTGTTGTTCGGGAGTCCAGTTGGCCTGCAACTGTTGAATCACTGAAAAGTAGCGTTTCTTTAGCTCTGCTATGATCTGTGACTTCTGAGCTTCATCAGGCATCTTGGAGCACCTTGATCCTTCTTGCGAACTTCTGTTCCAGCGATCTTGGCGCAATCACGTCGTATCAGCGGATGATTGATTTGTCCCCATTTCTGTCGTGGAGTGAATTCTCAGATTGTAGAATCGGCATGCGTATTTCCAGCTTTGGCTGGTTCTCTTGGCCGAGCCAGGCGAGGTCGGTTTGGGTTGAGATTCGTTCATAGACCTAGGCATGTTGGGAGGGACAGTATTTCGAAGAATGCTGGACTCCGTTCTTGGGCACCCGTGACCGTCTTGGTATACGAGTTAACTTGGGACTAAGGGCGTTCTCCGTCATTCAGCCTAAGAGGTGCTGTGTTTGGCTGTCGAGCGATTGACTTGTGACTGTTTTCGATTGAAAGCCGCAGGAAGAGACCATGGAGAAGGGAAGCGTATTCCGATCGCCTTTCAATATCACGTTCCTGAACCTCCTTGCACATTGTGATCACATGTAATATCTGTACAAAGGATTTGGCTGCGCATCTTCATCGAGCTCAGTCATGATCATTCCAACCCTCCTCGCAAAGGATAACGTGATGGGATGGCGACCTACTGCTTCGGAGGAATTCCAGTTCATTTTGGTGAGCGCCAAAATGTCTTTTGCCGTTTCGACGAGGTTCTCTGGTTCACTCGTCCCAAGCTCCAGAGGGGATGGGATGTGAGGACCTGGGTACTCATTCCAACGCGGCACGTATCCGGTTGTAAAGAGGAAAGACTCTTTATCCTCAACGGTGCATAGGGTTCCCCTGTCTGGAGGATCCATTCCTCGTCTCAGCAGTCTAAAGCCTGACGGCACCAGCCAAATCATCTCGTGTGAGGGGACATTGTCCATCAACCCACTCTTAATCCCCTCCTGTTCCTCCGGCTGATAGCGAGAGGTTTTGTGAATTACAACCCTCGACGGAAGATTACCATTCTTTGACTGGTAGTGCTTAAGGACATCCCCCATCAGTTCTTCTGCTTGTGACGGTCGGAGGTATGGCTGCTTGTTCCTCGTTTGGTCCTTGGGAATGGTGGATCCCTTCAATGCAAATCCCTCACCAGATGAAGAGAAAGCTTGAGCCACGCTGGCATATACCATGTCACCTGCACGACGTTTGAGATAGTGAAAACTTATCCCAACAAAGCAGGTGTCGGTAGAAATTTGGTGGAGACGCCAAGGAATGTTGCCGGCTTTGTAGTAAAGACCAAGGCCGATATTCCATGCAATGGTCGACTGCGATTGACTTGTCTCGTCTGGAACATAAGTATGTCTGCGAATGACCTGTATGGGCACGCTATTGTGCATGTTCATGCATCGTGCTTTTAGTGCACGATGGAAATTCCGATACAGAAGTTCGTCCGCCTGAGGCAGTAGTTCCGATGCAAGCTTTTTCTGATCTGGGGTCATCTCGAAGAGTTCATATTGCCATGCATCGTCCTCTTCCTGCACTCGCTCTAGAAAACTTCGTTCGCTCACAGTCAGTCGACTATTGGCAACGCGCAAGCTGGCGACCTCTTCCGGGAACTGCACCAGAATACAATCGGGCCCACTGTCGGCGAAGAGAGACTGAATCTGGTCAGAGTAAAGCGTTAATAATGCGTCGAATCTTTCTCTCCCATACCTGGCCTGTGTTTCCCGATATTTGCCCTCATCAATCTCCTTCACATGGCGATCATTAACTAGAAACTTGCAGCGAAGAGTCTTCTCAGCGCCCAAGAATTCACGGAATCTGAAGGCGTTGGTCTCATTGAAAACCAAAGAGTCGTGCAGGGACTCCACCCAGTCAAGAATCTCCTCAGTCTCGGCTCTTAACGAAACTACACCCAAATTGATTCTCTTCACGCCGTTATAAAAACTGGATTCAAATGGTCCACAACCTGTCAGGAGAGCATCCTTTACGAACGGTTGGTGGACTTGACTACCAAACTCAAGATCCGGCTCCTGAATCTTTGTGATCTGAATTTTCATTCCTCTTCTCCACCAGAAGCGACGGCTATTTCGGTCTCAATATAACTCGATTCGAGGATTAGGTCTTTTACTCCCACTCCTCCGATGTTCATGGTAGGTTCTCCTCTGCTCAGAAACTTCAGCCAAAAGTACAAGTCGTCGTCCACGTTTTTGTTCTTGTCGAATTTGATCCTCCAAGTGGAGTATTTCGTGCGCTTGAATGAGGGTAAGGGTGTAATAGAATCTTTGCCCGTAAACATGTAAAAGGGCTTGATCCTAAGGGACCATTGGTCACCAAGATTCTCGATTGCGTATGTTATCCCTTCATTCTCATGATAGATATATCTGCCGCTGGTTCTCTTCTTAACCACGTTTCGGCCGACTTTCCGATTCATTCTAGAGGTGTAGACGACTCTGCTATCCTGACGATCCTGAAGAGTGAAGTAGGCCCTTTTCTTGTAAGGTTCTTGGAAGAGGCCTTCGCGGACAAATGTGGAAAGATACTCCTGCCAGTGTTTCCCGACAAGCCACACAAAGCGATTCCTCTGATCCTTATTCTTTGTGAGTTCAGCGACAGGTTTTTGAATTTTATTCCGAAGGTCGAGATCCCGAGGTAGCAGCTGTTCGTACAACTGGAGATCAGCAAAACTCCATACGGATTTAAATTCACTCCTGTCATCCACAATGCAAACGGGAAGTTCCTTGCTTCTCTCCGAAAGGACGAAATCTATGTCCGTCCTTTCGCCTTGAAATGGAATGAGAAAAATCGTAGGAGGTATCACGGCGAAAGGTAGGTGATTAGTCGTGTAGATCTCTCGACTGATGATCGGTGTGGCGACATTGCTTACTTCTGGAGCTTGCTGGACCGCCTGTCTGAGTGTCGATGTCAGTGCGATGTTGCCATCGTGCACTCGGTAGTCTGCTTTTCCTCCACTAGCAAGCATTGAATCGCGGACGTCGGTCATGCCACTGCCCGCTTTGTCCATAACGCCGATACCGTAGAAAATATCTGCGATAAGCCTATTTCGGAGCTGAGAGAGATTTCTCACAGGTTCGAAGTTCCCCTCCTCCTGAACATTGACAGCCTGGAACACAGCGTCGGGTAGTCCGCCTGGCGATACAAAAGAGATTTTCTTACCAGGGACAAAGTTGATCCTTGAATATTCCTCCAAGGCGTAATCCCGGTGAACTAACATGTTCACAAGGATTTCCGTGATGGCTCGAGGTGGGTACGCCTGTTGTTCTTCGGCGGTTTTTTGCTTCTTTATCCGCAGGATTGGGTTCACATCGACAGTGGACATATAGTCAATGAGATGGCGTAGCTGATTGAGAAGGTTGCCATCGAAGACTATCCTCTTCTTTCCTTCCTTCTCGAGTAGTACTTTCGCATACGGGAACTCATCTGCGGGGTTCTTTCCGAAAAGCAAATATGCCGCCCTTGTTGGCATGCATCGTCCATCGCGCATCGTTAAGAACCGTTGCTCCAAAAGGAAGGACTGGAACTGAGAGCTATGGACGGAGGAGAGTTGGAGGCGATTGCAGTATTTTGCTAAGGTGGTTTTGATCAGGTCTTCGTCGAGGTCGGAATACGTCTTCTTTTCCAGAATCCCTTCTTCATGGAGTGAGGTTGTATCGGGTTTTGTCTCTTGCCTCATCGAAAAATGGAATTCACTCTTTAGCTCCTGGCTGACCTGGACCATCAATTCGTCGAATCCTGTGATCTCGACAAGATTGAAATTGGAACCAAGGTTTGTGGCGAGTTCCTGAACGTAAGGATGGGGCAACTCATTGTTTTTGATGCACCACCAAATGCCATGTCGATAGTGACTGGAGTCGTCGATACCATTCAGTAGGAGGTGTTTCATGATGGAATGTTCGGCTCCTCGGTAGCCTATGACGATTAGAGGAGCATCCCTCAGGCTGCCACGTAGATTCTGAACTAGTCTCTCATTGAGTTGTCGCGTTTCTTCAGCTGCTATCCGATCTGTGTAGTACTCTGCTGCTCCATGAAGATAGACAATTTGGCAACGGTTGTTATCATCATACGCGACGAGATCACTCGCGGTTTTATTGATTTCTACCATAGCTCTCAGGTATGGTTGGTGGCTCCGAAAGCAATCTGCAATCAGCGTATCAAAGTTTGTCGTTAGAACTGTCCAGCAGAGCTGCCTATAGACGATGTCCGCTAGGGCATTGTACCCGACACTGGTGCTGCGCTGAGGCTGAACCATGTCAAGGATGAAAGCTCTTCTGAAATCTTGCGGAGTAAGCAGATACTTGACGGCATCTGGGAACGCCTCCGCCATGTTTTTCTTGTACCGCTGGAACCATGGCAGGCTCGCGAGGTACGGTTTCCAATCGCTGGTTGTGACCCTGTTGTGGAGTCTCCAATCGTAGCCCAGCCTTACCTTTGCGTAGTGTGCCTTCACGATTCTAACAACCGCGTCGGCTGCAAGAGGAACGCCTGAATGGAAAGAGGCTCCAGCCCCGAGCAACAAAATGGGTCGGACTTCGTTCGATGACCTAAAGAGTGAAACTATCTCCGCTACGCTCCCTCTGTGAAACGAATTATCCATGTAGGCCCTTCATTAGTGGTCAGGTGCAAGGGTTGTCGTACAATTGTTGGATGCGCCCTCCACTCCAAGAAGTATTCAATTTGGTGTGTTTATGGTTGGAGCGAGAGGTTTAGTTTGTGAATCCAATGTCCGAAAGACGCGAATGATTGTGTGAAAATGAGAATCCAGAGAGCACGCCAGTTGTTCCAAGGGGGGGCACAGGAAGACGGAGCATTCATCAAGTGGACTCCCCCTTCAGTTGCGAGCGTTAAGACTCAACAAATGTGAATTTTACAATTAACAGACATTGCCCAAATTTGCATTCCTTCGAGCATAAATGGAATTCTTGGTTCGATATCATTTAGCAACATTCTCATGACATTTTGCCGAGCCAAAAGGTAATGTCTGTGGAAAACCCAATGGAGATCAAATCGATCCTATATCGAAACCGGAACCTTGAGATGATGAAAACGGGCAGGATGAACCTTTCCCTTGTATTCTAACCTGCCAACAATGATTGCCGGGTGAGTCTCGTATTCGGTCGCGTAGGATCGAATTGCATCCTCGTTAATGTCACTTTCATTCAGCAACTCTCTATACACCTTTGTAGGAAACAACATTTCAGAGGCAAACACATTGGCTTCTTTTTCCTTTCGCTTGTCGACTTTCGCGCCCTTCACTTCTTCCAGGAAGACCTCTTTCTTTCCGTGCTTTAGAATGTGCCCCGCTTCGTGGAAAAATGAGAACCAGAAGTGATCATTGGTCTTGTAGCGACCCGAGAGTTGAATGAGAGCAACAGCTCCATTCTTCGTCCAGCGGGCTGCCCCGCTAGCGGTAACTTTCGGCAAACAGGGAGTAAATACGACAGCGACACCCACCTTGCAGCACAACCGCTGAAGCTGTTCTTTGAAATCACTTGGCTGAGTGCGCACGAGCTCCTTTGCTTTTTCCAATGCTGCATAGAATCTCGATTGCTCAAATGGTCGCAGAATCAATTCGTGGGATTGGAGTTCACCCCTCCGCAGCCACGCGGACACCGCACCCGGGTCGTTGGTATGGGCTAGAGACATGCGAAATGAGACTGTCAATGAATGTCTGAGATAGATCTCCTCCCATTGACGAGGCGAAGCTACGCCGAAAAATGTCAGGAGATCTTTGACACGTTGTATCTTGTCCGACGAGCGCGGAATCCATCCAAATCGTTGCATCGCAATGATAGGGAATTGGTGAAGCCAATCGAGGTGTTCAAGCAAAGACTCTTCGGCCTCGATTTGTGCCAGCTCCTGGCGATACTCTCTTTCCCGTTCAAGCCAGAACTGGGCTGGAATACCGAGTACTCGCTCCAGTTGTATGGCAGTGTTCTGTGTGATCGCCTCTTTCCCTTTTATCATCCGATTGATGTTCTTGGGATTTTTCCCCATTCGTTCGGCAAGCTCGGATTGACTCATTCCTTTTGCATCGATTGTCTCTTGAATGGTGTCTCCGGGAGGAGACAGGAGCTTGCGCTTCAATGGCGATGACGTGACCATGATATTCCTCAATGATAATCCTTTACCTCAATGATGGTGATCTTTGTAATTGCCGAGCAATCGATGGATCCGTCTTTATTGACTGGAATCGGGTCGTGATCCGGTTCGAAAATTATTCTCCAGTTTGCAGGGATATCCACCGCGAACTGATTGGAGCGATCTACTTTGAGGAGATGGCAATTTGCTGCAGGAATGGTTTTCATAACTTCAAGATTGGCAGCAGCTTTCAATTCCTTGATGCGCTGATTGACCTTCCTGGCTCGGCTGCCATACGACGCAAGCATCACCTTGGTGTCGGTGAAGGACTTTTCCAGCTTGCGCGTCTTGTAGTTGATCTCCATATAATATAGAACTATTTACAATAAATGTAAAGAGTTTTCTATGTTTTGTGAGGACCGAATCGCTGCGCATTATCCGATTGAAAGGCAATCATCGGACTGCGAAGTCAGGAAGGGGCTGAAGCCCCTGCAAATGCTGATTGGGTTTGCCTCTCCCTGACCTGAAAGTCGGGGCGACAGGCTCCTGAACCAAATTCGACAACGTTCCAAGACCTTATGCTAATGGTGTCTATCAGAACGGGCATGAGTGGTCACGATCTCACTGATTGCCTCGGATGTTTCTGCAACCGCAATGCTTCCTGATGCGTATGACAGAACCAATAATTCATCTGACAAGAATGGATCGAATTTCTCGCAGATCTTGTTTTTCACGAGAGACGCAAGCTCATGTGGGGTCTTCAACTTTCGATCAGGCAACTTCCTGAAGTACTCGGACATCGCCTCCTCGGTTGTTCCACTCACCTCCAGCGCCAGACCTTCTGGAATGACCCTGAATCCGTCAGAAAGCATTTGGAGTGCAAGCGTGTTCATCACAAGATCACCGTGCCAGGGGAAAATGAGTACGCCGGCGCCGACTTGGAGGATGCGTTTTCTTTTCAACTCCATGAGTTGGAAGTTCTTACGCCCCTCCGCCAGCAAGAACGCTGCGGTTGGATTGAGGTAGGGAGGAACAACATTCGACCGGTAGATAGAGAACATTTCCCGGCGCACAAAATCGTGAATCGATCTTCCTGAACCTCCAAACTTCGGGGGGCGTCCCCCCGTGCTGGGAGCCAGGACGACAATTCTGCGTTCTGTCTCTACACCAACAACCTCCCATCGCTTGCCAGCAAAGATCAGGAAGAATCCAGGTGTTACTGGAAAATCAATGGGCAGGGTCCCCAGGAGCCTGCCGTCTTGCGTGACGAGTTGGTACTCTTCCGGAGTGACGAACACTGCGTAGAAGTCATAACGGTTCACGATCCTCTCACCCGATGAGCCTAACAGCAGCAGACCTTCTGAATCCTGCATGATGATGTCTTGCGAGCCGAGACCTCTCAGCATGTTGGCAAATGTTTCTTTGTCCACGTTTGCGAATGGTCCGGAGCCGCAGAGGATTTCCCATGCTGTGGGGGCCCGAATGCCGCCATATTGGGCAATCAGTGCAAGCGTCTGATGCACAAGTGTTGACAAGTGGAGGCTCTTGTGTCGCGGTGGTTCATACCACCCTTTTACAAGTAGTTCCAGCATTGCTATGGCTTGGACAAGCTCGTTTCGGAGCCTGTCCTGCGGTGGAGAGCTGGCGGTTATTTCATCTTCAGAAACGTACATTCTGAGAACGGCTGGTTGGCCACGTCTCCCCGATCGGCCGAGCCTTTGCCGGAGACTGGACACAGATGGCGGTGGACCGATCTGGGCCACGCTATTTACCAAGCCGATGTCAATGCCGAGCTCTAGAGTGGCCGTGCAGACAACGGTCGATGGTCGGGATTTGTCCTTTACGATACTTTCAACCTCTTCTCTGAGGCCCTTTGAGAGACTGCCGTGATGTGGGTAAAACTCATTCGGAAGAGAGCTCTCCTCACTGAGTCTACGCAAGGTGTCGGCATACACTTCGACATCTGTTCTACGGTTAGCAAAAACCAAATTTGTTTGACCTCGCAATGCCCTATGTAGATCTTGAGCAATCTGGAAAATGCAACTTGTGTGATCAAGTGCTGCACTATCGTCGGTTTTCTCGACAGCCTCCTGAGGCTCGAGGTAGCCTCTAACTTGCACTTTGATTTCTTGTTGTCCCTGACCTCCTTCGATAAAGAAGCAAGGAAAGTCGGTGTTATGTCTCAGAAAATGCCGGGCCTTTGATATTTCCCCCAGCGTAGCACTGAGTCCAATTCTTGGGATTTGCCTCTTGACTGTAAGCTCAAGACGGTGAAGCAAAGACTGAAGCTGGCTTCCCCTTTCGGTGCCGGCGAAAGAGTGCAGCTCGTCGATGACGATATAACAGGTTCCATTGAACAAATGCAAAAGTCGAGTACCGTGATTGACAAAGAGCGATTCGAGAGACTCAGGGGTAATGAGAAGCACGCCACTGGGATGCTTCAGCAGCGAGTTCTTGTGGCTTTGGGAAACATCACCATGCCACCGCCAGACGGGAATTCTCAAGAACTCACAGAGCAGTTCCAACCGAGAGAGCTGATCATTGATGAGAGCCTTCAGGGGGCTGATGTACAGCACCTGGATACTTTCTTCATTCGGTTCCTTGAGAATCCTGGAGAGAATAGGGAGGAATGCCGCTTCTGTCTTGCCGCTTGCAGTCGGTGAGGCGATGATAAGATCGGTCTTGGCTTCAAGAACAGGCTGGATGGCTTTTTCCTGAATATCTCTGAGTTCCGACCATTGTTGTTCCCAGATCCATCGTTGGATCCGTTCATCGAGCAGACCGAAGGCGGCTGATTCCTGGGAGACTGAAGATAATTCACAGTTTGAAGGTGGTAAGGTCATTGTCATTTGAAGGTGGGGTACCTTGATCGGGATTCGTATACGGGGAGGTTGGCCGGATCTCTTCAGTGAGGGTTGTGGCGAGGTCAGGACTTCTGTCTGCTTCCAGCTGGATCTGACCGAGAAGGGTTTTCCACTCCAATCCGGAGTTCTGATCGAGAAGTGACAAGAGGTCGACAAATGATCTGATAGTCGTTCGTGGCGTTCGAAAATATGCCTCTCCAATTCGTTTTGAACAGTGGGTCATGAATGCTTTGAGTGCCTCATCGGGAACAAGATACTTTGCCGGATCGCCTGAAGCGAAGACGTTTCTGATTTTTCCGAGCAGCACGAACAAGTCCTCCGGCGAAAGACTGTTCAATCTTATTACCGGCCCAGTGTAGTCGACTACACCAGATGCCTTCGCAAAAGTATTTTCTGCCAGTCTCGATTGAAGTGCCGAGTAACTGTACAATCCGCGCCTTGTGTCCATAAGGAAATCTGGAGTGCCACACATTATAAAGCCCAATCCTGAGGCTCCCCCTTGCAGGCAATCATTCAAGATTCTCAGTATTTGCTCGAAGTTGGCGTTGCGAGCTTGTGTATTAGCGAGCTTGTAAAGATTCACGAGCTCATCGAGGGCCACCAGAATTCCGCTGTATCCGGAGAGTACGGCGAAGAGAGCCATAAGTTTGAGATGGTCGTAGACGTTGGAATCATCGATGATGGTGCGTACCCCCAGCGCGGCTCTGGCATCTGTTTTCGTGGAAAACTCTCCTCGAAGCCATCGAATCGCATCCGATTTCAGTTGCTCGTTCCCTGTGTCGTGCCCCTTCCAGTATGCAGCGATCACTTCAGCAAAGCCATATCCTCCGACCATTTCACTCAAGTGTTGAAGCCTTTGCAGGATGACAGCTTCGACCTTCTTGTTGTCATTCTTAGCTTCCGTCATAGCGCTGGTGACGAACCTCTCGACTACACTCGGGAGAGCCCCACCTTCCGCCCTGGTCCTTGAAGCCAGATTCTTCATCAGCTCCATATACAGACTTCGAGCCTGGCCGCCGGTAGCCTGCAAGCGCCGGTCCGGAGTGAGATCCGCATGGATCGTCAGGAGCCCCTTTTCCAATGCGATCGCCCGGACAAGGTGCATAAAAAAAGTCTTGCCTGATCCATACTCTCCGATCACGAACCGGATGGAAGATCCTCCATCGCGGATTCGCTCTATATCTGCAAGCAACGCCTGAACTTCTTGAGCCCGTCCGACCTGAATGTGTTGGAGGCCTATCCTCGGAACCACGCCTGCATGTAAAGATTGCAGAATAGCGTCTCTGTCCTTCTGCCGAATGATTGCTGGAATTGTCACCGTTCGATCTCCTTCGCAAGTACTGCATTGATCTCGATGCTTTCTCTCTCTTCAATGAGAGAGTCATTGTATCTCTCGAATGTTTTGCAGTTGATGGTCTCAATCGCCCCGGCAGGGAGTACGCCGCACTTAGCGCACATCGATTCAAACTCGTCCTGTTGCCAGATGGGTTTAGCGAGCAAGGCCAGGAGCAGACCTGAGTGAGCACCATCCAAGCCGATGATTCCAGCTTGTTTGACCTGCGGCAGAGGAGAAGTGGGTTCGATGTCTTCGAAAACCTGGGCAAGTATCGCCTGAACCTTTGCGGTATCTCGAAGGGTTTTCTCTATCACGTGGTCATCCAACGCGATGCCGGGTCTTTCGCGTCTATGATCCTTTTTCATGGGAATTTGGTAGCCGGGTTTCGCATCCCCGGAAACTACTGTAACAATCTGTTCGTCAGTCGATGTCTGCGTGCGATGAATGTCGGAATACATGCGTTCGGGATCGGACCCCAGAAGGAGATAGATTCTCCTCAAAGCTTTGATTTCTTCCGGATGAACAAATCCATCAGCACTCGCGATCTTGACCGCGAACTCCGCAATGGCCTGCTTCTCATCAACGCCAAGCTCGCTCAACCCGCGTTTCAGGCCCGTGAGGTCGGGAGGAGACAAATGCAACCACAGGAGATAAACATGAAGCCGTTCCTTCTCGTAATCAGTCAAGTCCATTATCTTCTCTATGTGGGATTCGAGAAGAGATTCCTCTTCGCTCGTCATTTTACTGTCGGATGCGCTGACAACAAAAGCGATCTTCATGAACATGAGAGCAGCACTGTAAGCCTTGCTGGCTACTGCCTGAGGAGATGATTTACTGTGACATATTAACACGGAGCCCTGTGGGTCGACCCGGCCTTCATCAAAACGGACGTCAGGTATTGCAGCATAGCCTATTCTCCCAAGCAACTGCGTAATCGATACTGCCTCTGGTTTTGTGAGTTTTTCCTTCTGCTCAATGTCAAAGAGTGGCAACAATTCTTTGGTTTTGAAGATGCACGGGTCAGCAGCCTTTGATCGTTCCTCAACCACCCTTTTCAATTCAGTGAGCTTTTCGTTTCGTGATTCTGCTAGAACTTCATCCGGCAGGAGGGCGACAGCTGCAAGTGAGTTTGCCTCCTCGGGGCGGCGCCCCAGCAATCTGCTGTACGCGTCGAGTTCGTCAACGCACTCATCCGCAATTTGGTGAATCGCCTTGAGCGGAGCAGTCAGAGCCGTGACATCAGGCTTGTGAAGTTCCTCGGATACCTGCTGGCCCAGCAATCCTCCACTTGATGGCCGATATTCGATTTTGATCTTCGTTTTGTTCGGTTTTAGAACAATGCCTTCGCCAAACATTTTCCGGTAGCGGGCTGCGAAGAGGTGAGAGAACTCGTCGCGACACCGATGCGCCGGCGTTCGGAACGATCTCTGCGGATCACATTGTGCCCAGGCAAGGGCCCACTCTGATGGAAGGGGTTTTGCACCCTCCGCAAAGTTGGCAAGTCCCAGTTTCAGTGATAATGGAAATTCCCAGCCGCGCTTGAGGTGGGGAGGATCATGGTCTAGTGTACCAGGTAGGAATTTGATGCGCGCGTACTCAAGAAAACTCGTCGCATATCCGTTGAATGAACCATTGTCACCATAGACCTGACGGAGCTCTTCAACTTCTTGAATGATCGAAGTAGCTTCGGTTGGCGCTTTCTCCGATTGGTTTGCGTCCACAAGCAGACGCCGTTCCAGGCCATAGAAAAACAAAAACACATAGCCGATGTTTGTTCCCGGCAATCGTCTTCCCTGGGCGAGCCATTCGAGGTAAGCAGCTCGAGCTTCTGGTGAGATGCCGCTATATGATGGCCAGTATGATAAGGAAGATCCCGCGTGGTCTGGGTGAGAGGTATGGACAGAAAGGTCGGGATTGATAAGGGAGGGTTCAACCTGTCCGTACCCTGATTTCGCGGCGAGGTTTTTGCCGACATAAACCATTCCCCCGGGGATTTGGAATCCTTTGACGGTCACACTCTCTCCGGGAGGAATCCACAACTTCTCCGGATCAGTTAACGGTGCCTCAATTGAAGTATTCTCTTCACTGTTGGACTTGCCATAGGATACTGTGACAGTTACAGGAATATCAATCTTGCGTATGGCACTGGTGGGCGAATGGACTTGCCTCTCCTGCTGACCATTGGACAGATTCGCAATCAATACGATGATCATGATGACAAAAAGAAGTATGAGGATTACTGCTGTCATTGAAATGTTGGGTGCCTCCGGCGGTTGTCACGAAAAGAGTGTGGATTGTACTCAGCGCCAAAAGACGCAATCATTTCGTGAAAATCAGTATCCAGAGAGCACGCCAATTGTTCCAAGGGGGGGCACAGGAAGACGGAGCATTCATCAAGTGGACTCTCCCTTCAGTTGCGAGAGTTAAGATCTAACAAATGTGGATTTTAGAATTAACAGATATTGCCCAAAGATGGATTTTTTTGGCACATAAATGATACATTTGGTTCCACATCATTTAGCAACATGAACACGACAATTTGCCAAGGTGAAAGGTAAGATCTGCGGAAATTCTATTGGAGTCCACTTGAGGCAATAGGTCGTAAGAATGCACGGGATTCTATCCTTGTCAGTTTCTCGCAGCGCAGACCTTTCGAGTCGATTGCTCCAACGTGCTTCGATGCTTTCTTAATTCTTTGGCATGGTGGGCTTCTTTATGATTCGCGGATTGGGGCGTTGGTAGATGATTTGACTAGTCCGATCGCCGAGAGACAGTCGGCTTTGTTGTAGTAGCTTTCTCCGGAATCGGCTATGATCTTGTTGTTGGCGGCATAGAGCCTCCATCGCCAGTATCCGACTGCATCTTTGTAAATATTGTAGAACATTTTGAGCCTCCATGATTATGTCTACGTGTACAGCAAGATTTCTATTGTGGAATGAATATCGCGGTGGTGCATGGGGTGATTCTCAGATTCCGACGGTTGAGGAAAAACGTGTGTATTGAGTGCTAGATCAGCAGTCAGACTGCAGTCGTCAGGATGCGACAGGCCAATTGAAGTTAGCAGGTGGCGACTGCGGAGAAGATTATCTCAACTGCATTCCGAGCGCGCGAATTGAGGATCAAGCCTTCATTTTCCTCTGCACACAGTACGCGCAAGCTCAGAAAAGCGCAATACCGAAAACTCGGCATTCTTGCTCAATCGAAAGGTGACGATTCGGTAGCGCCGTCATCTCAATGCTGTCTAGCCGAGTGAAACTGACTCGACTATTCACGCGTTTCCACCTAAATCAAACGTCTCTAGTACAGCGAGTCGTCAGTAGCTCACACGTGGTACCATTTCCGGTGAGTGGTCAACCAAAAAGAGTTGTCGTTACGAATCCAGAGGTTCTCAATCCCGCTCTCCACGTGGTTATACGGTGTTATCGATGGCGGGCACGGTGCGCCGATATCAAGCTAGAACAGATTGGAGCAAACGTCAATCGGCTATTCTCCTGAATCATTGTGTAAGCTATTGAGCCTACAAGAAGTCAGGAATTGTTATTGCCAGCCTGATGGTCTCGATTGTTCGCTACTTCACGTCACTTAGGCTTTCTCAGTTTTCGACCTTATATGTCTTCCCGTTGTTGAAGCCCTTTCGTTCCATGCTTATCACGTATTCATTTCCATCAACATAAATCAGTATAGTGCCTTTGTCCTTCGCTGGATCAAGATCTCCGATATATTCATTCGAGACGTTTTTTATTGGCACTGCCCATTTCCTGCTGTTCGTATTCTTGTTGGTCTGATAGATTTCCGAATCATTTCTCCGCAACACATCAATGACCGGCTCAGTCGGATGATTATACCCTGTGCCGTTAGAAATGATCGAAACCTCAGGAGCCAATTCCTGAATAAACTCTTCAGAGGAGCTTGTGTTTGCTCCATGGTGACTCACGTGGTACACATCGACATCAGGAACGGCACCATCGTCAACAAGCGTTTCTTCAACGTTTGTTGTCAAATCTCCCGCAATAAAGAAATCAAATCCCTTATACTGAATCAGAAGCGCAACACTATTCTGATTCTCGCCGTAGTTTGAGGCCGTGTTTCTAGGAGCGAGCGATCGTTCCGTTTTTCTTGCCGCCGCAAGACATTTGATGTGCACCTCATCGCCCAGCTTGAATTCGTATCCAGGTGTAATCTTCTGCCGATCCTTTACATCTTTGACATAGGTCTTGGGCGACTTCTTTCCGTGGTCAAACACAGGATGTTGGATTGCAATTCCTTTCTCTCTTAGAAGGCTGAATCCGCCCCGGTGGTCGTCGTCAAAGTGAGTTAGTATTGCATAGTCAATCGTACGAACGTTTTCCATTTGGAGAATCTCGAGTATTTCATCGGCTTCCTTTTTCAGTCCGGCGTCGATCAAAAGGGTTTCTCGGTTGGGTGCGATGATGAGCGTCGCGGACCCTTGATTCACATCGAGGCAATAGATCTTGAGCTGTGAATACGAAGTGAGAGTTACGAAAAGAAAAAGGACTAGCACGAGCTTCAATCTGTCTACAACAGGAGAAGTGTTCATATTTACTTTACCTTTGTATGGTCAATTGCCTTGTTTCCGAGATAACCAGCGTGGCTTATTCCGAGGATTGTAACTAGGCCTTCCGAAAGCTCTGGAAAACTCACAAGATCGCTTGGTGCGTTCTCTCCTACCCACCTGAACAATGCTGCTGCATACGCAATGACCGCGACGAGGGTGAACAGAAGCATTTGAATTTTCGAGAGGTCTACATAGGCTGTGTTCTTGAGTTCATCGCCCTCCAAGAGATCCAGAAACCTCGCATCCTCAACAGTTGCATTCCCGTAGAGAATGCCCTCTCTATTCTCGTTCACTGATTCTTCCGTCTCACCCATTCCCTTGAAGCGTTCTGCAACTTCTTTTGCAGCTGTGGGCTTCGCGGGTTCCTTTTTCTTCTTCGTACCTGCAACCAAGCTCGAACCCACAAAAGAGACAGTGCTTATGCCAAGCAACGCCCATAGCTGCCAATCAACAGTAATGGAAAGTGGATCTTGTACCGTTGGGTCATGTATTCTCTGTAAGCTGACGAAGAGAAAAGCCGATAGTATGACTAGAGTCCAAATCGTTATCTGAAATCGAGAGAGACTCATGACTTTTCTTTCGTTGATAAGAACGCCGAGCGGTCTGCCGATCGATTTCATTCCAATGATGACAAGCAACAGGAACATCAGCACCATCATCAAAGCCAGGCCGAAACCTCCGGAGATGAAAAGACCGGTGAGAATCAAGCCAACGACGAGGAGCAGTGACAAGAAGATGGCGGTGCCGGTAGCGAGCGTACTAAGCTTTGACTGCATATAACACCTCCGTGAACTGTGGTATTAGGTTGAAAATCGAAGGACCACTGTCGTTTGAACCAGTTGGTGACTCATCGTTCTATTTTGTCCCCAGGAACGTTACTGTTGACCTATGAGATCCGCAATACCGAAAACTCGGTATTTTTGCAGGTCTTGAATTTCAACCTGCTTCGCTTGTCTGTAACCAGATACGAATGGATGAGGAGCAAATCATTGAGATTACCTCCGTTCCAGCCAAGAAACCAATCTCGCGGGCAAAGCCCGGAGAGGGCAAGCAACGGTTTCCCGCACCGTAGAGGGAACCATTGCGTTCAGTCGGGTGAGAATCCGACCTGCCCGCGAGATATTATAGCTGCCGACCCGATTTGCGAGGAGGAGGTTTTCCTCTGCGTCGCTCACCGAAGCTTCCGCTCTTTTTTCTCTCCTGCTCTTTCAATGTAAGTTACCGCCATCGCCATCAGCGCTTCGTACGTGTGGCGTCGATAGAATTTTTGAAACCCAAGGAATGTTGTGTACGCGAGGAAGCATGAGATAAGGAGCAACGCGTTGTTCTCCACCGCTGAGAAAGTACCTCCAAGGGCGATGAGGACTATTGACCACCATACAGCGTATCGGCGTTTGAAAAAGTACTTCACCGCCAAGAGTAAGTATGCAGCAACGATGAACATGATCAACAAAGCAACAAGAGCGCCTAATATCGGCAGAGATCTCGAAATCGCGACAAAGGGTAGGACCCAGAACAGTAGGACAAATACGAAGGAGACAGTCCTAAGGAAACCATACAGTGCGACGTAGTTTTGCATCGGCTGGACATGCTTGGGAGCATTTTCGAGCGCATAGTGGTGGATAAATCGAAAGAAATCGGAATCTCTTGGCAGTGGGTATGGATCGGGATCCGCCTCTTTTTCAGTCTGGTAAGATGTCAAAACGTTTGTGCGGAGAAAGTCATGTATCTTTCTCCTCAGTGATCGGCGTAACAATGAATCCAATGGTTTCGAGTACTCTCGCTGAATTCCGAAGAATCTACCTAATGATTGGTCGATGGCCGAGATTGGTGAAAGGAAAATGAAAACCAGCAGTCGATTGAGCTTCTGAACTGTCCTTCGAAGAGTAGGGTCCTCCGTGGTAAATTCGATGTCGACGTATCCTTTCGGAATCTGCCTCAGCAAATACTTCGAAGGGTAACCACAACTCCACACAACATATTTCTCGATGCTGATTGAAGACAGGAAACTGAGTATTTGCCCGACGGTGTAGGCCAGAATCGTCAGCGGAATATAAGTGTGCCATGAGAGCATGACAAGTCGGTTATCCATGGCTTCTACAACCGCTTTCACCATCTGCAACAGGTTTGGGTAGTCAGCAACCTTAGTGACCTCAAAGGACACCACCACCACCTCGGCCGTATAGAGGAACAATGCACCGGGTATAAGGTAGCCAAGGAAATCATATAGGGAGAATGGGTTCTGTTTCAGATCCATGACCATCTCTTCCTTTCTTGATGCCACCGCACTTCATTCTGTTCCCAGGGACGATACTGTTGACTTATGAAACCCACAATACCGTAAACTCGGTATTCTTCTTTGAGCGAAATGTAACGATTCGGTAACGCCGTCATCCCACTGCTGTGTGGCTAAGCGAAACCGACTGCAGTATTCACACGTTTCCACGTGAATCACAGTAGCATCTGGGGCAGCGAGTCGTTGGTACCTCACACGTCGGACCAGTTCCGGTGAGTCGGCGAGTAAAAAGGGTCCTCGTTAGGAACACTGAAAGTAGTTCCTCGGGTGACTCCTGCTATAGAAATAGTGACCGGGAGAGACCATAACGCGATGCCTCAAGAGGACCTCCTTGAAGATTTTTTCGCTAATGTGCATTCTGGATATTTGTCCCCAGATTGTGTAACCACCTTCCGGCTCCGTCCAACGAACGCCATTCGGCATGTATTGCTACATGGCATTGAGTGCAGCCCGCATCCGTTTTCGATAGAGGCGATGCATTTTCCGTAGATGGTTGTCGTATCGCCCTTCCCTGCAGAAAGCATCCATAGCAGCCTGAGCTAACGTGCTGGTGGAGAGATCCGAGAATCGCTTCAGGGCTGCCAATCGCTCGATGCACTCCATCTGTGCGGCAATCCATCCAATGCGCATTCCCGGGAAGAGGACTTTCGAGAAAGTGCCGACATAGATAACAATGTTGTGCCTATCCATCGACTTGATTGGCAGGGCGACATTACCACAGTACTTCATCTCTTCCTCAAACCCATCCTCCACAAGCGGAACCCCACGTCCCTGACAGAGCCTCAAGAGTCCCTCACGGTGAGCTTGCGACATCGTGAGCCCCGTCGGATTTTGAAAGTTTGGGATAGTATACACGAGCGCAGGACTATCTTCTCGCAGAACTTCCCTCACCTGTTTTAAGTCCATACCATTAGTTCGAATTGGGACCTCCACGATGTGAATCTGATAATACTTCAGAAGCGGAATGAAGTCCGAGTACGTCGGCGATTCTACAATTATCTTCGAGCCAGGACGAGTCAGAAGTTTGAGAACTAACTCAAGGCCGTGTTGAGCTCCATTTGTGATCAAGACTTCGCTTGGACTGACCGAGATGCCGTGGTTCTGAAGTCTGTGAGCGATGTATTCACGAAGTGGTTTGTAGCCCTCAGGCTCACCATATTCAAACACCTTCGGTCCACTGACCGCCAAGACACGGTTGATGCATTTGCGCACTTCTTCGGTAGGATACACCCGGGGGTCGACTTGAATGAAGCTGAGGTTGATGACATCAGGATGACTATTTTCATCAAGATGAGGTGAATACTTGCGTGAGATCTCAAACACGGTCCGACTCGGAGAGTTTGAGAGCTTCTCCCAATCCAGCGAACCACGATCAAGCTTCGGTTCACAAATCGTGGTCTTAGGCTTGTCTCGCACAGTCGTGTATGAGCTAGGGCTACTCTGCACATAGCCAAGCGCGAGGAGTTCCTCATAGGCTCGATATACCGTTGACCGATTCACACCAAGACGTACTGCCATCTCTCGGCTGGGGGGGAGCTTGGTCCCCACGGCGAGCGTCTCCGACTCAATCATCCGTCTGATCTCTTGGACGATTTGCTCGTAGATCGGTGTATAGCTCTTCCGGTCAAGCTTCACAAGAATCATTTCTGGAGCCATTGAAATGCCTCCTTCAATTTCCTTCAGAATATAGGTTGAAGGTGGTTGGCTGTCAACGACCAAAATGGGAGGCAAATCATACCATCCAGTTTTGATGCCGATTCGTCACAAATCCTTGTTGTTTTACGACTCACTTTCATACTGTCGTTAGCGCGGTTGTCGGACCTCAATCAAGCGCCCGCACAAGCGAAACTGATGATTGCCGATCTCCCAGCTCAACGCCGCCGATCCATCGATCTTGTTGAATCCCATGCAGCCACGATGATACTTCTAGTTCCGGCCCTCCCGAGACAATGAATCAAACGCTCGAATTGGTCGGATCAACGTTTCCAAGAATTGGCTCTTGCGAGTGAGCCAGGATCGGCCTAACTTAAGCCCCGAAAAAGAAATTTACCCGCATTGACTAAAGCCGGGTCCTCTTACGCGAATCGAGAAATCATCTATTCTCGTGTCGTGAGAGCGCACTTCCAGACATACAAGCATTGGTGCTACTCGGTCTGTGTAGAAGAGACACAATCTCACGGATTGGGTACTGTCCCGGAGGTTGACCAAGCTGATGAGACCGGATGAAATTGCATTGTCATATTTCGAGAGTGGATTCAATTGTGCCGAATCAGTCTTGATGGCTGTGGGAGAAGCATTGCAGCTGGACGGCCTTCGACTGCCACCACTTGCGACTGGTTTCGGTGCTGGCGTCGCACGCAAAGGACATCTTTGCGGATGCCTAAGCGGGACCACGATGGCGGTCGGATTGGCCGTTGGTAGCACCAATGGGTCCGATCAGGAATCAAAGGAACTTGTGTATGAAATTGCAGGCAGGATATTCGATAAGTTCTATGAGAAGCTTCATACGATTGAATGCCGAGAACTGACCGGCATCGATTTCAGTGCAGGCAAAACCGTTCCAGACGAACTTGCGAAAGCCCACAAGCAGGTATGTTGCCCACTCGTATCGTTCACGACGATCCTTACAATCGCCGAACTGAGGGCCCATGGGCTGCCAAAACTCGAACCACGTGCAACATCAAGCCTCGGCACGAGATAATCCAGTACCATTTGGTCCTTGCAGACATGAAAACTGAGGCTACTTTGGACAAAGAGAGCCAACAATCAACTGACACGTTCAACGAACTGTACGAGCACTACCACGGCCGGTTGAAGACCTTCGTTTCTACGAGAGTCCGCAACGAGGCTGATGCAAGAGACTTGGTTCAAGACGTCTTTTTCAAGATTCACTCCTGCATCAGCACTCTCACGGACAATTCCAAGGTCGAGAACTGGATTTTTCAAATCGCTCGGAACTCAGTCATCGATCATTATCGGTTGAAGAAGCACTTTCAAGAAATCGATGAATCAGTTCTCCTTCAAGATGTGATGGTCGAGGATCCAGCACCCGAGCAGTTAGCCCCTGCAATCCAGGAATTCATTGTGCACCTGCCTGATCCGTACCGTGAGGCTCTTCTTCTGACCGAGTGCCGAGGTCTTTCACGCAAGGAACTCGCGAAACGCCTAAACCTCTCTTCGTCTGGAGCCAAGAGCAGAGTTTTGCGTGGACGGAAAATGATAAAGCAAATGCTTATGCGCTGCTGCCATTTCGAGTTCGACAGCTATGGGACATTAGTTGACTACCACGAGATTTCATGCTGCTGCTGCCAAGAGTATGATCGATCACCATCTGAAAAACCACGCTAGAATCCTCTCAGGTTGACTCCCACATCGGAAAAACCACTCAGCTACGTCTCAGTCTGATGCTATTAGGCCCAGCGTAACGATTTTTTGCGTCCTTTCCTCTCGTCATTCGTCTTCTATTATGATGAATGCCTGCTCCCTCCACGCGGATGAATTGGCATTCTGCTCTCTTCCCGAACTTCCTGGGCCGTTCATGTTGCAGAGCATCGACTGGAAACCCTGCTGCGCCCTCTGTCAACTTTGGCAAACAAATGAAAATGGTCTGACTCTCCCTCATCCATATCAACAATCAGGGTCCTATGAAAACCTGGGCAACGAAAAGAACTCTCGCAATGATCACCGCAATACTCGTTTTCATGTATGAGTGCCTAGCGGCTGGGGAATCTTTCAAGGTCATCCGAACATCTGTAGCTCCAAGGATTGATGGCATCATCGAAGCAACATGGAACCAAGGGCTTATCGCTGATCAATTTAAACAGATTATGCCTGCAATTTGGAAAGATGCCTCGATGAAAACTGAAGTCTTTGTTCTTTACGACAGCACAAATATGTATATCGCAGCAAAACTGCATCAAGCCGGTAAAAGCCTTCGCACTAATCCCGGCCGACGTGATGATAAATCTATCGAGCAAGGGGACTATGTAAAATTCATCATCGATCCGCTCAACAATGGAAATTCCGCATTCTTTTATGCGTTCAGTCCCAACAATATTGTTTGTGACGGTGTACTGAACGCACTGGGTGAGTGGGGATTCTCTTGGGATGGCTTTTTTTTCTCTGCAACTACCGTTTCAGACTCTGGATGGAATGTCGAGCTACAAATCCCGCTTTCGAACCTGCCGTTCCAACACAAACAGTCGCAAGATTGGCCCTTCATGGTAGTTCGCAACTACGCAGAAGGCCAAGAGCTCAGTGCACTTCAAATCGTTGACGAGAATCAACCCTTCCGAATCGTGAACTTTCCCAAATTACAGGGCCTCCAGGGCCTGCATAAACAGGAGAACTTTCTGTTCGTTCCCTATACATATCTTTCGAATCAATCAGACTTCGTCGCCAATTCTTCGTTCAATGACTCTAAAATCGGGGGTGAGATTACCTACTCTCCCAATCCTTCCACGGCTGTCTACCTTACAGCCCGTCCTGATTATGCTCAATTGGAATCAGACAAAGAGATTATAAACGTCAGCGACGTGCCGACAGCCTACCCTGAAAAGCGTCCGTTTTTTACTGCTTCCAGTGATCTTTACCCAGGACTTGCCGTGAACACACGAAACATCACTGATATCAAGTTCGGTCTCAAGGTCAAAAGCGTCTTCGATCGAGCAAAGTTCGATGTTACCAATGTATGGGATTCAGACAACCGTTGGTGGCTCCTGGGTGACGGAAGGCTTACTGACAATGAGACGTATTATGTCGACCTGATAGGAGGCTTGAAGAAGACTGCCACGCGCAGCGATTACAACGTAACGGTCAATCTGCAAACTTGGTTTCTTGACAAGCGGCTGACCGCATACACATGGTTCGGCACTATCAACAGTTCGCACAGGCGGGGCAATGAATTCGAGTCTGTAAATTCAGTCAAATGGATAACGAGAAAAGTGAATGCCGGGCTCTGGAACCATTTCAAATCCGAATACTACAATCCCAACATTGTTGGCTTCGATGCACTTTCCAATGAAGTCATTCTCTGTTCATGGCTGGGGTATTCTTTCATCGAAGAAACGGGCTTCTGGAGAACCGTCACACCGGAAATCCAGGCAGACTATTATACTCTCTATTCAAACCGCCGGGAGGGATTTGTCGAGCTCACTATGAAAGCAACCCTCTTAGTTCACCCCAGCGATGCGCTGGGCAACTGGGGGATCATCGCGGCATTCCGTCCTGGTCTGCCTTCGAAATTCCGATATAGAAACACTCTTTCCTACCCAACTGAGGAAATACATCAAGACGCCTATGGTCCATTCATCCTCGTCGACCATGCAAAGAAGAGTATCTCGCTTACGCTGTCAACCGATCTCTCCCGGCAAGTGGGTGGAAGTATCGCGTTTGACAACAAGCCTGTCCGTGGCTCGAATGCACAAAAGATTCAGGCTGAAAGTTTTTGGAAACCAACAGGTAATTGTGAAATCGTTTATTCGCTCGAACGTATCCAAGTCGCTGGTTCTCTCTACCAGCCGTCATACAACGAAATGATCCATCGTGCAAGACTTGCCTTCAATGTGACTGCGCGCATGATGTTTCGAGGAATCGTGCAACTGAACTCCAAAGATATTCCTGTACAAGACTACTCGATGACAAGTCCGAAAGTCAACCTAACGTTTTCATGGGAATACGAACCGGGAGGATTCATCTATCTCGTTTACAATCGATACGACGCGCTTGAACGTTTGGCATCGCGCACAAACACGGACGGGGCTGTTCTGACTCAATCGGTTGCCCTGAAGATCACTAAGGCGTTTTCGTTGTAGAACCATGGAATCGTTCGCCGCGTGGAATTCTTCTTAGCTTTCATATGCCGCGGATGCGTCTCAATCCTGCTTCAGTGGAATTCCACAGACTGGCTCTAATTTCTTACTCATCTCAGTGAGTAGGTATGCATATGCAGCCTTTTAACAGTGCTCCAGTCAAACCGCTGTGGGCGTTGGTTCTTTTCATATCGGTTCAGCTTCTTGCGCAGGAGACGTCTACCAGATGGACCCCCGAGGCAATGATCAAGTTTAAACGTGTCGGAGGCGTTGAGATCTCCGCGGATGGTAAATGGATTGCCTATACACTCTCCAGGCCACTGATGGAAGCGGAGAAATCCGAATTCCTGACACACATTTGGATCGTCTCGGCTGATGGTAAAACCAACTGCCAACTCACATACGGAGATAAATCCTGCACAGGGCCCGCCTTCTCGCCGGACGGTAACTATCTCGCCTTCGTGTCTCCCCGAGGCACGAGCGGTAAGACCCAGATCTGGGTCATGAGAACGAGCGGTGGAGAGGCGGAGCAAGTGACGAACGCAAAATCCAGCGTCAATGCGTTCAAGTGGTCACACGATTCAAAACTGATCGCCTACACCATGAATGATCCGGAGACAGACCAGGAGGAAAAGGATAAGAAGGAAAAGCGGGACATGATCGTTGAGGACACAAATTTCAAGTTCTCAGTATGTGCCCTATGAGCGTCATTATCATCCGCAACTTGAAAGCTCATCCCTTTTTCCAGTTCAACCTTCACTCCATCCGCTTGCTCTATGCTCAATTCACCAAATAGAATCAATAGAACATGATCTTTTCTACACCAATTTTCTGCTTTGTAATCGGCAGAATACTCAACCTGCCTCACACGAATATTTCCCTGCTCGACCACCTTCGAGACAGTAAACCCCCTCTCCCCTTCGATACGTTCTGAAGCAACGGTATTGCAATCCGTCGCACAAAATGGCACGTTCTCGATGTTCATTCAAGTTTATCTCCCTTCGATAATTGCCTTTGGGCCGCAATTCTCTCGGTTTCTTTGATCATACACACCTTCGACGGAAGTCTTGTCAATGGATGGTCCGAGGATCACCGGCTGCAGATGCGATCTCGGATGTCGATGGTTGGTCAAGCTTCCGTTTCAAAAATGGAGGTAGCCAGGGCTCCAACTCTAGTTGCTCCTCCCTCGTTAGATGCTTGAAGCCCTTGATTTCCTCCTTACACTTGGGCGATCCACATCTGCATATGAACTGCTCATGGAGTTCATAGTCGGTTGTGAAATAATTGCACGTGATCTCCTCGACCGCCAGGATATTCCTCTTTGCACGAAGACAGCGTCCGTCCCAATCCACGTATGCATTGGCGTCGCAGCTGTGGTTCAAGTATGCGTTTGATTTGTCTGTCCCTTCGATATGCTTGTTATCGTCAATCTGGATAGAGAGTCGTGTGGGATGATCCAAAATCGGCCCGTCATAGGTGAGCAGAACCTCATCCTGATCGATGTCGGCTGAGGCGAAGAGCGCTTTCTGACCGTCACTCCGTTTCGCAATATTTACCTTCTTGGAAAGTGCCATGATTTTTTCCCTTGCATTTGTTGTATTGAGTGTACCCCGGAGGCCTTTTCCCTGTAGCCGCAACCCGGTCTGCCGTAGCTGGCAGCCGGATGAGGTTATCAATGATGGGGAGGAAGTAAGTAAGACTCTTGCCAGAGCCGGTGGCGCTCGTAACCACATAGCTCTGACCGTTTCGCGCCTTCTCAAGGGCCTCCACCTGATGCTGATAGAGGTAAAACGGATTCCTATTCGCCGTGCGAAACACCGCCGCCGCTTCCTTGATGATAATACCACTTGATGCCAGTTCGTCAACGGAGGCAGCACGCGCGTAGGAAGGGCTCAATTGCAGCAAGGATTCGGGCCACAATTCAGCCTGTTCAAAGAGGGCGCGATCCACGAAATCACGCGCACGCTCATCTGTAATTGTGAAAAAAGACCGGACGAAGTCCCGGTAGTCAGTGAGAACCTCGGAATGGAGATCAAGAATGTTCATGCCGAAATCACTTCAAAGTGTTAGCTCACCAGAAAAAGTGCAAATCTCTCTGAGTGTCCAATCCGACCCATCGCTCGCGAACATAGTGCCAAGTCGAAATTTAAAATACCACGTTCCCACGCAGGCCATTTTTTGTATGCAGCAACAAGTAAGGAATTTTCATCTGACTTTTGCCCCGAGGACTTTTTTTCAATATCCATTTTAATACTCCTTATTTTATTGCCTAACGCCCCGCATCATCTGCCGCAAGCGGAAGGTGGCGCCGAAGACTCACTGAAAAGCACAGCACGTTGGCTCTGCACGCCCGCCCATCACAAGCGGAGCGTAGCGGTCAGGTGCATGCGGTTGTTGGGCGGGAGTAACCATATGCAGCGACTTATTGATCAATCAAGCAATGCAATAACTCCATGCATACAGCCTGACTACGCCCATCTGCATCTAGTTTGGGATTCCAGGTTGCCATGGAAAGGGCGACTACCCGTCCTGTCTGAGCCAACGAATGAAAAATGGTCTGTAACTCAGCAGAAGATGGACCACCTTGAGCGCGGTAACTCATCGCCGGGGCGTCGTTTGGATTAACAAAGTCAGCATCAAAATGTAGGTACAGAGGATTGACAACCAAAGGGTGGTTCAGGAGAAAGCGGCTATCCACGATATGATGTACTCCTGACTTAGCAAGCGCCTGCTTTTCCCCAGGGTCTAAATCTCGTCCGTCGGTCAATATCACCTGAGCCTCTGGAATAGGATGAAGACCTACCATTTTCGTCATAGTCTGTTCGCCACGCCCCACCAACATAGCCAAAGGCATACCGCCAAGAAAACCGCTGGGAGTGATTTCCCACGTGTTGAAATCCCCATGAGCATCTAACCAGACCAAGACCGGGTTGAGGCCGGCACGTTGCAAGCCAGCCAACACACCGATAGTTGTGCAGCAATCGCCAGCAATACTAACTGGCCGCTCACCGCGTGCGATGGTGTTCGCTACAAAATCCGCGATGGGTTGATGAAGTGCCGACATGCGACATTGAGTATCTTCATCCGGCAGAGCAGGCTTATTGATGAGCCAATCAGCCCGGGCAAGTGATTCCAACTCAGAAGAGGGTTCATCGAGAAAGAAAGGGGTGACGATAAACTGATTATGCATCGAAAGATCTCCATCTTGAATGAGTGTAATACCGAACCGCCCAACGGTCTGGGTTGAGCCGCCGGGCCAGATGCGGGAAAGAGCTTTTGCCACAAGACCGACCTCAAGCGCGTGTGACCGCCGATGTGCGCGGGCCGATAGGCCCGGTCGGCTCCAACCCGTGGTTGGGCGGCCATTCAGTGAAACGCAACCTCACTTGCTCTGCAAAGCACCTATCAGCGCAACTCGATCAATGATTGGTCCCAAAGGTATAATCGCACCATTGTGATCCAATTCGATGGTATGTCCGGTTTGCATGGCCAGTGACCAGAAATGCTCTGGCGTAATTGCTGGATCGACTTGGGCACCCAAGCACTCAAGGCACTGATCCAGGAGCTGAAGTATCTTCGACAGATAATTGCTGATGTAACAAAGCAGATCCGCACTCTTGCTCATGAGCCACCCTATTGCTCATACACTGCTCACTTGATCACAATACCAGGCGTCAGCGGCCTGGCTGCTATGATCCTGTTAACAGAACTCGTGACGCTCAGTCGCTTCCGGACCCTGGACCAACCCTCCAGCTATGTAGGCTTAGTCCCCGGCGAATACTCCAGTGGGGAACGGGAGATCACCACTGGCATCTCCCAGCGACGCAATGCCTTCTTGAGAGGCTTGATTATCGAGTGCGCCTGGGTTGCTGTGAGGAAAGACCCCGCTCTGGTGTTGGCCTTCAACAAGCTCTGCACTCGAATGCCAAAGCAGCAAGCTATCATACGGATCGCTCATAAGCTCCTGAATCGCATTCGCTTTGTCTTGAAGAACCAAACACCTTATGTCCCTGCTGTCGTGTAGGAGACAACTATAAATACGACATTCAAGACGCTCAGTCATCATCATCGTTCATCTCGTGGGTAACGCTTGGCCCCCGGTGCAGCATTCCACTCAATTGGGCCTGTCTGCTCTTTGCGTAGACTGCGTACCCACACTCTGTTCCTTTGATGAAGGTAATGCAGCGATCCCTCAGGTCTGTCTGCTGATAAAAGCTTGATGTGAGATGACGCTGACTGGTTGCTAACACGATGTCGGTGATACGTTCCGACAGCGAAGAGTACTATTCACTGCAACATAAGGCGGCCCTTGACTCTTAACATAAAAGCGGGGGCCCGAACTTTGCCGCAGTCACAACCCTCTGCCGTGTCTTTGAGCTATCTCTTGATGCCTTATCGTCCAGATCTGGCTGAAGAAGCTGAGCACAATGAATGATCACGTTATGAGAACCCGCAGAGGAAGGCAGCAACGCACGGCGTCTTTGACCCTTGAGTTATCCCTGCAGAACGCGCATGTATGCCTTCCAAGGTCCAACCGCCTCGTCATACTGCTTCGCGATCACCCGGACAATCTGGGCAATATGGGTCAGATCGTGCACAACCCATGCAGCCAACAGCTGCTTCAACGTGACCCGACCCAAGTCTGGATGCATGCCCACCAATTCTAGATGGTAAGCCAGTAGATTCAAACCGCGAAGCCGCTCAAGGTTTTGCTCGCGAAGAGCTTCAAATCGCTTGAGAAGTCCGTTTATCGGCAAGCCCTGGTACTTTTGCCTGAAAGCGAAGCGCTCAAATGGGGTGAACCGTTGGCTTTCACCGTGTTGAACAATGATCATCAACCGCGGTATCCAGTCCGTCTCTTCAGCGTGAATCAGATGGCCAACGGCATCAGAAGCGCTGAATGTATCAGGTCCTTCATTTGCGGATAACCAAGGGTCAGAGAGATCCTCCAGGAGCGATCTCAGCATCCGCGGAGTACGCTCGAGAAGCTCTATCGCTTGATCTAGTACCAGATCCATCGTTCAACTCCTATTAGAAAGTTGTGATCGCGGACTAGACACGATTGATGCTGAGCGAGCAGAGAAGGCAATGCTGCACATTCGTGGAATGCGAAGGCACGCCGCACTTAGCCGGGTAATGGATATTCTCTCAACGCATCTCAGTCACCTAACAGTTTAATGAACAACAGGCATTCTCTCCAAGGCGCGTCGCGCTTCCATCTGAACGTTATTTGGTATTTGGATTGCATACCGATGAAACCGCAAGGCGTCCAACGTGCTTTCCAGCGTGATTCGGTTCATATGAGGACAACGGACACTGCAGATTCGTAAAATCTCTTTCTCCCTGAATGACGCCGCAATGTTCTCCCCCAGCGAGCATTCTGTGAGGAGGAGAAAGCGACGGCCCTTCGATTCTCTCACGAAACGGATCATTGCTGATGTGCCGCCTGAAAAGTCCGATCCCTCGACAACCTCAGGTCGGCACTCAGGATGAGCCAGGATCATAATATCCGAGAACTGTCTCCGCGCTTTCTCAATATCTTGGACCGAGAACTTCTCATGCACCTCACAACGAACATTCCAGCTGATAAGCTTAGGTTTCCCATCGGTGCTATCGTGCTCCTCAATCTCTGCTCGCGTCGCAACGATAATCTGCCTGCCGATCTTCATGGCGACATTTCTGGCAAGGTATTCGTCCGGAAGAAAGATCACTGTCTCTGCATCAAGCGACTCGACAACGGAAACCGCATTGCTCGAGGTGCAGCAGATATAAGACTTGGCCTTCACTTCGGCACTCGTATTGATATATGCTACGACGGGAGCACCAGGGAATTCTGCTCTAAGACGGCACACATCTTCGGCCGTGATCCCATCGGCGAGAGAGCATCCTGCAGCCGCCGAGGGAAGTAACACAGTCTTTTCCGGATTCAAGATCTTTGCAGTTTCAGCCATGAACCGAACGCCGCAAAACACGATGATGTCCTTCTCAGCCTGTGAGGCAGCCCGACTCAACTCCAGCGAGTCGCCCGCGATGTCCACGATCGAATGGTAAAGGGCCGGCTCCATGTAGTGATGCCCCAAGACCAGCGCATTCTTCTCCATCTTAAGCCGATTAATCTCATACGCCAGCTCAGCTTTGTAACGCAGCTCGCCATCTGGCGTAACGTCCCCCAGCTTCGCCTTCAACGTCCCGTAGATCGTTTGAGGCGTCATCACATTTTTCTTATCACCAAGGTAGTTCATTTGAGCGTGTCTATATCCTTGCTGGTATGGGGCCGGTCGACCAAGAACGTTATGTCCAACGCTCGGACAGAGTGCGTCAGTGATCCAACAGAAATATAGTCAATACCAGTCGCTGCAACCGCTGCTACGTTGCCCAGAGTGATGTTACCTGATGCCTCCAGTGGCACGCGGCCACCAGCAAGACGAACCGCTTCTGCTAGCTCTTCAAGGCTCATGTTATCCAAGAGGATTCTGTCGACGTTCAGTGTCAATGCCTCCTTGAATTCCCTAATATTTCTTGCCTCAACCTCAATAAGTGGCTTCCCACCGACCATCCCTCGGACTCTGCGGACTGCTTCCGCAATGCCACCAGCGACGACAATATGGTTTTCTTTGATCAATACCATATCATACAAACCCAGTCGATGATTTTCACCGCCACCAATGCGAACGGCCCATTTGTCCAATACACGTAGCCCTGGAGCGGTCTTTCTCGTGTCAAGGATAATCGCTCTCGTCCCACGCACCGCATCGACAAAAACGCGAGTCATCGTGGCGACTCCGGACATACGCTGCAGAAAATTGAGGGCGACTCGTTCAGCAGCGAGCACTCTACGGCCAGGACCCTCCACCGTCGCAATCACCCCACCAGGCTCAGTTTTGTTCCCCTCTTCCACACAAGCGGTAAAACGTATCCGATCATCAACTGCTGCAAATGTCTTGTCGGCGACCTCAAGGCCCGCAACAACTCCTCCTTCCTTCGCGACGATCCGGCCGTTGATAATGGCTTCCGGTGCAACAATCGCTGACGTTGTAATGTCGCACTCTCCAATATCTTCCTCTAATGCACGGCTTATGATGTCTCTGATCCGATCCTGTTCCATAACACACTACCAGTGAGTTCTTTGAGATATGACCTAATGCCGTAAACCTTCCCTACGAAAGTGCCAAATCGATCTCTTTTCCCACTCGAGACGCCCTCAAAAACGGTGCTCGAATGGCAACGTCGCTTCCTCGAATCCGCAATGAAGCGACCCATCATCGACTATCAAAGAGTACCTTCCTGGATTGTTTTGTGATACTCGTATAGTGTGTGCTCGATTTGGCGGGCTGTGGCGTCCGAATCTCTCGCAAAGTAACGAATTTTGACCAAGTATGTGTACCAGTCGCCAACTGAAAAGTCTTTTCCCGCTGGCTTTGTCTTGACGGAGCCATACAGATAAAGTAGTTGCCAAGCTCTGATGTCGATGACACCGTAGTTCTTTGGATCTGTCAGCATCAAGATTGCGGATGCAACGGGAATACTCACACCGTTAAGGCTTGTGAGAAGTTCAACGCGCCGCTTCTCGAATTGTGTTGCGAAAACCTTTTTTGACACGAGACGGATGCGGTCTTCACTATTCGATCTGTAGAGTCTCAGTGGACGAGGGCTCTTCCAGCGGCACATTTGCAGGAACTCTCCCTTGGTGAAGTACCCTTGCCTTCGCACATGGCGAAGTTTTGAGATGAGCAATCTCGTCGGCCCGTGTTCTGCTCGGACCAACTTGTTGCGAATGAGTTCCTCGATGTTCGAATATTCCTTTTTCACAGATCAACTCGGAGAGAATATTGTTTTCACATCACGTGTGTTAACGCACGCTTTCATTCGCGCCCCGAATGAAGGGTTGCTTTCAATTTCAGTGACAGCAGAAACACTTCGGCTACTCATAACGCGCGCGATGGACTATCGTTGCCACTGCCACCAATTCGAGGACATGCAGTGATACGCAGAGAAACGACTATGAATCCACTGCTCCAGAATGTTGTCCGGAAGTCTCTTCTCACGGGTCTTAAAAGAAGAAGTGCAACGCGCTAGTTTCCGATGCAGAGTTTCTTCACAAGTGCTCTAATATGACGATCGTCTGTGCCACAACATCCGCCAAGAATTCTTGATCCCAGACTCAGATGCACCCGCACCATCATATCAGCAAAATCGCCAGGCTCCTCGGTTTCCAATTCCTCAAGACCATCCAGCTCTTCCGGTCTCCGAAGAGAGGTATTGGCCTGTAATCCCAAGACTCTTTCCCTGACAAGATCAGAAGCATTGATTTCGTTAGATATCGCACTTTGAAAAACGGTTGGATGAACGCAGTTCACCATATACCCCAACGGCCTTTGTTCATTCAAAGCGTCTATCGTTGAGATAGCATCATTCAGTGATGTCTCGTCAAGCAGAGTTCCGTTAGGCCGGGCGACGAAACTCAAAATATACGGTGTGCCGGCACTCGCCATTGCCCTGGCAATCCCCATTGCCTCGGTTACCGATGGTAAAGTAGACGCAAAGAGAAAGTCCACTCCAGCATTTGACAGAGATTCAACTTGGCGCTTGTGAAAAACAACAGCGTTACCTTCCGTCAACGCCTCTTCAGGCTTATATGTATCACCCCTACAGCCGACAAGACCACCGATGAAAATGCGTCTTGAATACTCTCCATATTCTTTTCTGATTTCCGAGAGAAAATCAAAACAATCAGCATTGACATCTCTATGGGACAAACCGGCCATTCTGAGACGTTCGATGTTAGCTCGCCAGGTGGGCGTGAAAACAATCATTGGTAAATCATATGGCCGAACCGTGTCTATGTATTGCCCATAAATCTCCTTCAGGAACCTTCTCTTCTCAGCCTCGTACACAAATCCCGCGTGAGCCAGGTGTGGATCCAAGCCAAAAGGAGACTCCCGCCGAATTCGTTCGGATACTGCTCCTTCAGCAACAATGACCGAGCACTCACCTATTACCTCCTTGAAGTACAAGGTGCTCATCTCCTACGTATCGGATTTATCAGAAATTGCATTATATATCACTTAATGTCATATCATGAAAAGGCCCGTGCCATGCTTGTGCCAGGAACAGGCTCTCGCTACCGCAGAACGGAATCAAACAACCTCGCATGATAAATTCCGGTCGTTTGTTTTATAACAATCACAGCAGACATACGCGCAGGTTACCTGTCTGCCGCAGGCAAGCCATGTCATTCTGTGACTACGAGACCGGCGTCGATCTCAATGAAGAGTCTCCCTATCTTCTAGCTGCGACGATTTGTCCCGGCGCTTTTGGCCGGGAAGAGTTTTCCTTATTGTATTCTTTCAATGGAGGATCTGTTAGGCAGGGGCGCACGGTTTATCGCTTATTGCAGCAATTCTCGCACGATTTCTTCTGCCCTGATCACATAGGCGAATCCGAAAGCGAGATTAAGTAAGCTTGCCAGATGCATTTCCTCATTCACGCTGCCTGTGCCATCGGCGAGGAAAAACACTCTGTAGTCTCTCAGATACGCGTCTCTGGCGGTCGATTCGCAACACATGTTGGTCATAATACCAGAGATTACAAGGTCCTTCACTTCAAGACAACGGAGCACTGTTTCCAGATCAGTATTGTAGAAGGCTGAGTACCGATGTTTGAAAACCACCTTCTCGTTCGGGAGCGGGGCAATCTCGCCACGTACTTTACTTCCTGCACTTCCTTCGACACACATTCCCTCCCACCACCATCCCATGATCCCGACATCAATGCGGTCAGGATGATGAACATGACAACTGTAAATTACAGGCCGACGCGCTTCTCGAAATGCTTTGATAAGACCTTTCAAGGTTGGAAGAATTGCGAGCCCGCCGCAGGTAAAAGCTGGTGAAGCAGGATTGAGAAAAAAATCCTGCATATCAATTACGAGAAGTGCGGATTTCCCCTTTTTCATTTGCATCCGGTGGGAGTTGAATGACTTAATTCTCATGAGCCATTCACTTGTCTTTTCTTCAAGTGAATCAACAGTCACGTATGGGTTCATTCAACTCTATCTCCGATCTGTGCTTTTAGCGAACGTAACGGGCATTCGCGAAATCGCTCGTCCCCCGCCGCCAGCCGGGGGCGGGCACGCATTCTGCCCGACCAGCATTAAGAACGATCTATTCTCGATTGGCCCCTGCAAAACGCGCGACAAAGGGCGCTTTGGGCGGAGCATCCGCAGGCCGCGAATGCCGAGTTAGGCGATAAACGCCGGGATTGTCATTTGGTTTTGTATCTGTCCTTTTGGTTGAAGAACGTAATATCAGCGTACCCTGCGTAGATTTTGCCGGAGTGAACCGTATTCTTTGGAATGAAGTAGCGGTCACCCTTAGTAAAGGAGTGTTGTTTTCCGTCAATCACTAGATCGATCTTGCCCTCCAGAACAAACCCCACTTGGTCCTCGTGGGCGTGCTGTGGGAGTTCAACGTCTTCGTCGAATTGCATGAAGAGAACTTGATGATTTGTGCCTTGGGAGAGAAAGCCATGAGCGCCCTTAAGAGGGATATCGGCGCGTGGCAAGTTCAGAATTGGTTCCGGGAACAGAGGTTTCATAAGACGATCTCCTTCGCACAGTACAGGGTAGCAATCGATTCCTGGCGTCTTCGCCTAAGGTCTCGCCACACAACGCAGCACACCGCAACGCTTAGAACGATTGCTCTTTTTCGCGTTGCGGGGCGTTGAGCCATCACTATGGTCAGTCTCTATCATAAAAAGAGAGCGTCATTCTCACGAAGTGGCTCCTTTGGGGTCGGGCGTGTTATTTGGAGTGCCAAGCTAATTGAAATGGAATTGCCTCCCACGGCGGCACTGGACATCCCGATGGATAATTCCACCAATGGCACACTCGTCAGAAAATTTCGTCCCTTCATGATACTCCTGATAACTTGGATTTTACATTACGTTGATTACAAAGCTGCATCTTTCTCCACCGCGCAAGATCGATTCTTCAATTTTTACATCGACAGCTTTCCCCAATATCGTTTCGAATGCCTCTTTATGGAATCCAATTGAACAACTGCAAAAATCTTTTGGCGTAATTAATCTATCAACAAACGGACAAAAGCACGATTCTTGTTTCTTGCCAAAGACCCTTATCGTTTTAGTTTCTTTATGATATTCTGTACGTTCAGCCCATAGTCGTTTCATTTCATCCAAAAAACCTTCGAGATTGTCCTTAAACTTCTTCCATGAATCTGCATTCTCTTTTGCACATGCGCGACCTACGCTTTCTAAAATTTTGTTTTTCGTTTCCCGATCAATCGTCGAGTCCATACTCTCCAATAATTTTGCAAACCGTTTGTGTATGAATTCAAGTCTCCAGTCTGATTCTTTCTTCTTGGTCTCATCAGAATTAGCAGATAGAGTACCACTAGATAAAAAAGAAAAACCTGCACATAAACACATCCCTAATGTACAAGCGGATGTAAAGAATTCCTTTCTTTTCATATCGTTGGATCCTTTTTAAAGAGATTTATGATTTAGAAATATGAATACAGTGGGGAAAACATTCTAATCGAAACCATTGATAATCTCTTGGGCTAATGTCAATAGTTGTGTAAAGATTCTTTGAACCATCGTCGAGTCCCAGCTTCTCTCTCCCGTCTAGAACTTCAAATAACATCGCCTTTCGTCGATGTTCGTGTGTACTCATGAATCCTCCGATCTCTGTGGAATCAGAATCTTTGAGCGCAAATGCCAGCTGCTATCTGCAAAGCCAAGTACGCGGGCCGTGCGGGCAAAGTGATGGATCCAAATTCAGCCTGGTACTCTTCCGACCAGGCTATTCATCGTCATCTCTTGCGATGGACGGAAGCATCTCTCCTCATGTTGAGCTCGTCGTGCCAAATCCTGCTATCCTGAGTGAGTCCCGTAAAGCGGGACGAGTCGAAGGATGGTGGAGGGACTCTGACCTTTCATAAGGTCTTAGACGAAGTGCAACGCCCAGGTGCTACTTCCAAAAAGTCCTAATGTGTTTTGCCTGGGCGGTCACGGACCATTCCGTGACCGATCCAAAGCTAATGGCCCGGTGTACCGACCAGAACGACTTTGCCGGCGATACTCTTTGCCATATTAGTCTCCTTTGTCATCACAGCCTCCCTTGATCATTGATCAGAAAGCAAAATGGTCTTCAGCTAACTGGTGCAAGCGGCAATGCGGGCAGTGCTTGTCGTCGCTGTGGTATCTCCCGGCTAACACTTCGCAAATGGCTAAAAAGAGATATCAACATCAAGGACTGCAAGGGCTAGCAACACGTCTCCGAAGATCCATGCATCCTTCCGGTCGCGAGCTCCATGCACCAGACATCGAAGCGATCGCCAGGCCGAGAAAGGACCATAACACTGGCGCATGCCGCCTGGTTGTTCCTACAAATAAGTCTTGATATTACCTATGCTTCGCTCATGCCAATGTCTTATCTCCAACTGAAGTCGGAACAGAAATAACCAAGAAAACGACATCTCGATTTGAGTCGTTCATAACGTTATGGATGGTATTTTTCTCAATAACAAAGCCTTCCAGCATCTTCACGTCTGTAGTATTGTCATCAACCTCAATAGAGAGTGTGCCTTCCAGAACAAAGAAGAATTGCTTCGCAAATTCATGATAATGCCTAACCTCGCTAGTATTGGGTGGCATTTTTTCTTGAACAATATTAAGATCTGCTGTTTTGTGCAAACACCAACCATGACATTGCCCACCCCATATGTAGTGTTCTGAATTGCTCGAATTTACCAACACTTGGGTTCTCCTATATGATCTCTAGACGAAAATGGCATTGTACCCAACACCTTATGGATCATCTTCAATTCATTTTTCTTTTCCACGAAACATTTGACAAACTCTTCATTGGAGAAGCCGAAAGCGGTACCGACATTTGCTGCAATACCTCACCAGTATCCTATGACCGGAGATCGGCATTATAGAAGCGTTGTCAACTTCGAATCCCGTTCCGGCTTGCCGTTCGACCTGAGCAGATTTCTCATCATTTGACTCCTCTGCCCATCTACTAGCGCCTGCGTTCTTTCATCGCATTGCAGGATCAGCAAGAATTCGCACGATTTCCTTGATCAGCCGTTTGGCGTGCACGCCGTCGACATCGCTCTCTGCATTGAGCTCAGTTATGACCAATCCGCCACACTTTGAGCTCGAAACAAATACTCCCAATGCCTGTGTTGCTTCCTGTAAGCTTAAACCTCCTTCGTGCGGAACGTCACCGACG
>Ga0315277_10001240_pt1 | contig 37718 bp, 27 predicted proteins | sample YL17G05_15_MG_FD_203695 | JGI IMG/M metagenome (GOLD analysis project Ga0315277, IMG submission 203695) | Sediment microbial communities from Yellowstone Lake, YNP, Wyoming, USA - YL17G05_15 | ecosystem: Environmental > Aquatic > Freshwater > Lake > Sediment | place: USA: Wyoming | collected...
CTACCTCAGCCCGCCAGGATATGACCCTGGGACCGGAGTGGAGTATGATCCGGAGCGATGCTTCAGCACACACGACGGCGGTGCGTTGCTGGCGGCACCTTGAGGCAGGCATTCCAGTCCCAGACAAGCGGGGGTGTGGCGCCCGCCTTCCCCTACCATTCGCTCCTGGCGCCGGACTCGCCAGTGCCGTCCGATGCGGAGAAGTTTCGATGACAGGTACATTCCCTCCACCATTCTATCGGCCGCGAACTTTCTCTCTCTGTCTTCAGGTGCTTCCAGGGCAGGGCGCGTCTGCGCTTCTCCTGGCGTGTGTGGCGCCCTTCTGGCGATTTCCCCCTTCGTGGAACCATCGGACTGATTGGGCGCTTCCGCCCCCCTTTCCGCCCCGAAAACCGCCCTTTGGCTTCTCTTTCTCTGTCTTCATCGGACTTCTGCAATCCGTCCGATGAAAGAGAATCGTCCAGGATGCCCCTGGGAGGCTCCAGGTTGAGGTGCCCAAAACCAGGGTTCGATTCCCAAATGGATAGGAATCGCACGTCGCGAAACGGCGTCCGTTGGCTTCGCCGATGCGGAGAACCGCGTGCCACCACCGCTCCGCGGCCGATGGCGCGGTGTCGGTTGTTCTCGTACAGGAGCGATCAGGGACTGGGTATGGTCTTGGACACCGCGTTAGCCGGCCAGGCATCTACTGCCGCGGTGGGGGCCTCGGGAATCCCGGACACCCTCAGAGGGACTCACGGGGGTCCCCGTACAGTGAGGCTATCGAGACCAGGTGGCGTCTGCGCGCCGTAGCCTCCTGCTCACAGGCTCTCCCGCCTAACCCCAACATCGCTCTCACCAAGCCTGAACTCTTGCCACTCTACTCTACAGGAGGGGTCCTTTCTCTCGCCGGAGAAACTGTATCGGTAGACACAGCATTTCAGGATAGGGGGCACGACATGGGACACAAGAGCATTGTTCTCGTGGTGGTGCTGGGGGTGCTGGTTAGCGCTGGCTGGGGGTGGGCCGCCTCCACGACACTGGTCAGTGTGGACAACGCCGGGATGCAGGGGAGTGGGGAGAGCAACTACCCCTCGATCAGTGCCGACGGGCGGTACGTGGTGTTCGACTCCGACAGCGCGCTGGTGCCGGAGGACACGAACGGGGCCAGGGATGTCTATGTGCGCGATACCGTCATGGGCTTCACCCAACTGGTGGGTGTGAATGGCGCGGGGGAGCCGGGGGATGCGGGCAGTATGACCGGGAATCCGCAAGCTATGAGCGCGGATGGGCGCTTTGTGGTGTTCAGGGGGCTCGCCGCCGATTTCGGCGCCCCCGGGTACAGCAGTGTCTTCGTGCGCGATCGGGTGCTGGGAACCACGGAGGTGATGGATGTGGGCCCAGCCGGGGAAGGGGCGACAACTCCCTCCATCGCGGCCTGCATCAGCGCGGACGGGAGGTTCGTCGCTATGACCTCCTACGCCTCCAACCTGGTGCCTGGGGATACGAATGAGACGTATGACGTGTTCGTGCGCGACCGGCTTCTGGGAACGACGGAACGGGTGAGCGTGAGCAGTACGGGGGCCCAGGGGAATCTCCCCAGTGGTCTCTGGGGACCCCTGGTTATGAGCCCCACCGGACGCTTCATACTGTTCGATTCGCAAGCGAGCAACCTGGTGCCGGGGGATGACAACTCCGCGGTGGACGTCTTTCTCCGAGACCGGGAAGCAGGGACAACGGAATTGGTGAGCGTGAGCAGCCTGGGCCGGTTGGGCAACCATGAGAGCATTCCCGCGGCGCTCAGTGCAGATGCGCGCTTTGTCGCCTTCTACTCGCAGGCGCATGATCTGATCGCAGGAGATGTCACTTTCTGCACGGGTCTTTTTGTGCGGGACCGGGTCCAGGGCTACACGGAGCGAATCGCCAAGGCCGCCCACTCCTGTGGCTGCGCGATCAGCGAGGATGCGCGCTTCCTGGTGTTTGGCACGTGCGATCCGGACTTGGTGGGCAGCCTCACCCTCGAGGAGGGGAATGTCTTCGTATGGAACCGCGTGACGCGCGCGGTGGAGTGGGTGAGTGTGAACGACCTGGGGGTGCAAGGGGACTTCCGGAGCTTCAGGTCGGCCATGAGTGCGGACGGACGGTACGTGGGCTTCGTCTCGGGCGCGGGCAATCTGACGGCAACGGACACGAACGGCGAGACCTTCGATATCTTCCTGCGCGATCGGGGCCCGCTCCCCCAGGCGCCCCGGACCGACTTCGTGATGGTGCCGGCTTACAGCACGATTGGCTCCCCGATCAGCTTCCAAGACTTGTCTCCAGTGACCCCCACTTCGGTGCCGACGGCCTGGCTGTGGGACTTCGGGGACGACAGTCAGTCGAGCGCGCAGAACCCGACTCACGCCTACGCTCATGCCGGCGTCTACCCGATCTCGCTTGCCGTGGGTTTTGCGGGCGGGGGTGAGGAGACCTCCACCATCGGAGGCTCGGTGGTCATCACCTTCCCCGACGTGCCCCTGGACTCCTGGGCCGCGATGCACATCTTGGCCTGCATCAAGGCCCACATGGTCCTTGGTTACCCCAGTGGGCTGTACGAGCCGACGTGGGTGGTGAATCGGGACCAGATGGCGGTGTATATCGCCCGCGCGATCGCCGGCGGAGATGACCACGTGCCCACAGGACCGGCCGTTCCGCACTTCTCCGATGTGCCGACAACCTTCTGGGCCTACAAGTACATCGAATACACCACGCAGCCTGACGTTGACGTGACCCACGGGTACGAGGATGGCACCTACCGGCCCGCGCAGCCATTGGACCGCGCGCAGATGGCGGTCTTTGCGGCACGGACTACCGCGACTCCTATGGGAGACGCAAGCTTTGGCAGCTATGTGCCGCCGCACGGCCCGAGTTTCTATGATGTGGATGCCGACCACTGGGCCTACAAGTACATCGAGTACTGTGTGGAGCACGGCCTCGTGGGGGGCTATGGTGATGGCACCTACCACCCCCAGGATACCCTGACCCGAGACCAAATGGCCGTCTTCATCGCTCGCATACTCGAACTGCCGTAGCAGTCTGCTGATAACCCGCCCTGCGGGCCGGCCAACGCGGTCCGCGTGGCGCTGCACTGAGCACTGAGAAAGCCGCCAGCCCCCACCCCTGGACGGTTGCTCCCCCGTCCCCGGGTCCACTCAAGTCACCCCCTTTGGGGTCCACTCGTGAACTGCTGCGTCTTCTTCGAAACTGGTTGCGGGTGTCAGGTGGGCTTAGGACACCCGTCTGGCGACCCGGATCGTGGTTTGCACCCCAAGGACCGGGCGGGACCGCCGAAATGGCCGCGGTGATCAGACGGGAGAGCGGGTTCCACTCCCACCGCCTCCACCATGGGTCAGGCTTCGAACCGTCTCTCTCCGGTCAACGACCGCCTCCGCAAGGGGTGGTTTTTGTCGTGTAATTCCCTATCTTTTCGGCGTTTCTGCGTGCCCCAAACATGTGGACGAGGTGCGCCCATTCGGGCACGAAATCCCCCCTGAAATCCGCCTTCCGCTCTCTCTTTCTCTGAAACATGTGGACTCGACCCACCTCGTCCACATGTAGAGAAATGCAGCATTTTGCTTGCTTTTTCGCATGGCTGCCGAAGCGGTTCGAAAGCCACGTGTGGAGTAGGACTCCGGCGCTTTCGAACCGCCTCCCGTACGTGACAGTCCGGAGGAGAGCCTTTGTGCAGCAGCCCCCGACCCTAGGTCAGGGGAACGGCAGCCCCCGTCGTAGCAAGGGCTCCCGCGCCTGCGCAACCGAGAGCCGGCCGTGCGGCGGTTGCGGCCGGACCGCGCTCGCGCTAGACTGGTCGCAATGCAACTTTCTTCTGTCCAAGGTTGTCTCTAGAGTGACGGCGGTATTCCTCAGCACCGCCGATCGAGGGCAGTGAGGTGGCGCAAACGACAGACGCGGAGTTGGTGGAGCAGGTCCGCAGCGGTGATCGGGAGGCATACGGAGCACTCGTATCCCGCTACCAGGGCCACGTCTACGGGCTTGCCTATAGCCTGGTAGATGACTGGGCGGAGGCGCAGGACATCGCTCAGGAAGCGTTCATCCGGGCCTACCTGAACCTTGACCAACTGCAAGACCCCGCGCGCTTTGCTGCCTGGCTTCGGCGAGTGGCGTTCAGCATCTCGATGAACTGGCTCAAGAGCTTCCGCCCGGAGCTCTTCCGCCAGCTCGACGGGCAGGTGGACCTGGAGCTGCTGGAAGTGCCAGACTTCGAACCCGGCCCACCCGAGAGTCTGGAGCGCAGGGAGCTGGCGGAGGCTGTGCGAAGGGCCGTAGATTCCCTGGCGGCCAGGTACCGACTGCCGCTGACGATGTTTCACCTCGATGGTCTCTCCTATGAGAGAGTGGCCGCCTTCCTGGATATCCCCTTGGGAACTGCGAAGTCCCTGATCCATCGCGCCAGGGAGAAGCTCAAGCTCGTGCTGGCGCCGTATGCCACAGAGGAGGTCGCTCCGATGGTGCAGGAGGTCTTTAGCGAGCACAGGCTGCCAAGGGAGTTCCCACGGAAGGTGATGGAGGGCATCGTCTACCAGGCGGGTCTACCAACAGGCTACGCCCGGGCCCTGGATCACGCCGGCATCCCCCTGGAGTTCGCCCAGTTCGCCGCCATGACGGGTTGGGCTTTCAGCTTCGGTTACACACGTGACGACATTTCGCCGGCCCTCCTGGCCATTCGCGGCAACCCGCAGGAGGACGGTCCCTACGAGGTGTTCGGCTCATTCACCAGCTGGCTCGGGTTCGAGTACGAGTCTGCACCCACCCAGGACCGAGACAAACTGTGGGTGTTCGTGCAGCAGCACGTCGATGCGGGCGATGCCATCCTCAGCGAGCACTTGGACGGCGGCCTCATCTGCGGCTACCGGGAGGCTGACGGGAAGCGACAGGTGTACTTCGACGGCCAACCGATCACGGATTGGATTGACCTTGACAGTCTCCAACCCTTCGAGGTCTGCGTGCTGGTGAGGAGGCGCGACCCGTTGCCAGAACGGGAACTCCACCTGAGAGCGCTGGAGAGAGCGGTCAGGCTAGGTTCCGGCCACACGTGGAACGGGGTGCCCCAAGGTCTGGCGGCCCTCGAATCCTATGCCGCTGACGTGGCCGACTCGGCCCACGACTTCGCGAACAGTGGTGAGTGGTTCTGTTGGGCAGCCTTCAATCGGCTCGACGCGCGCAAGTGCGCCGCCGTATGGCTGGAGCAGGCCGCTCAAGTGCTAGGCGAGCCAGAGCTATCTAAGGCCGCCGCGTGCTATCGCCTCGCATCCGAGTCCTACGCTGAGTACCGCAAGGCCGTCGGCGCCGGTGAACCCCAGGAGAGAAGCCTCCAGGAGCGCGTGCGCACGGCCGCGAAGGCCGCGGAGGTGTCGGCCATCTTACGCCAGGGCATCGAACGCGAACGCGCTGGCCTTGAGGCCATGGCCGCCGCCCTAGGGAAGCTCGGGCGGTAGGGCCTGGTCCAAACAGCCGGGGGGTCGCGTAGGGAGCCAACCTCCGTTGGCCCCCGAAGCCCGCGCGCAGCCGCCTTCTCCCTCTCTCCCCGAAACACGTGGACTCGACTCACCTCGTCCACATGTAGAGAAATCCAGCATTTTGCTTGCTTTTTCGCATGGCTGTTTGAGCAGTTCGGAAGTCACGCACGGAGTAGGATTCCGACACTTTCGAACTCCCTCCCGTATGTAACGGCCCGGAGGAGAGCGATCGTGCCCAACCTACTGGACCCAGAGCTGATGACTCCCGCTGATCGGCGCGCCGAAGTGGCCAGCATCCTCGCCGCGGGCTTCCTGCGATACCGGCTGCTATGCAGACGTCACCAGGTAGCCTCTTTCTGCAAGTACCGTGAAGAGCAAGTGTAACTGCACGCGTACCTGGTCCCGAATCGGGATGGTCCGCACGCCCTCTGGAGGAGCCTGTGAGCTAATGTACTGCCAGAAGACGTCGTCGATTGCGTCTGCCTCGCGCGCATAGCCCTGGCGTCGCAGCACCCGAAGGGCGCAGCACGAGACCGCCATCGGTTTCGCTCCGTTCTCCCCGTTGACGATGAGGTGTCTGGCGTGCCGAGCGTGGCTGTTCGCGCTTCGGATACGCGCGACGTCGTCGTCCTTGATGGGACCGAGCAGTTGTAGGTAGCGGTCAATCGCGTCACATACGGTGGCCTGCTCGGGAATAGTGCGGCCGTGGTCGGGCGTGCTCGGGGAGAGGACGTAGCCAAGCGCTTCATCGAAAAAAGCCATACAGTCAGGATTCACCCCAAATGCGAAGGCGATGCTTCTCCGCGGGTCCCGGATTGAGGAGGGAGGCGCAATGGGCTCGTCTGCGACCGGCATGCCTGTGGATCTCACGAAGGCAAGGTGGGCCTCCATCAGGCTTCTGTCGATCGCCGACGAAAGGAGGACGTAGTACCCCGGAGCGGGGCAGTGGCTCTCATCGTGCATATCGAACAAGACATCCGGGGAGAGTGCCGTCACCGCCGCGCGCCAGGCTGCCATCTCCGGGTAGATGGTAGGTGCATCCCAGTACAGTATCCGCTCGTAAGGCGGCTCCCAGGACCCTCCGGCGAAGGCCCGCAGGTCCCCGGGAGCGAGGAACCACTCCTCATTGCGCCATACCCCGTCCGGGTTGATGGTCGGGATGATGGCCCAGTTACATCGGAACCTCATGAGTCCCGCGTTCCGCGCGCGAAGCTGATCGCAGAGCCAGAACATACTCAAGGCGCCGATCGGCTCGGTCGGGTCCTCGAACCCCCAGAGCAGCACGGTCCGGTCCGCACCGCCATCGTACCGGATCATGTCAATCGGAAGGCCTTCCGCCGATTGGCCGATGGTCGTGACGACAAAGCCCGGCTCCTCTCGCAGCGCGTCGATCTGCGCGCGGATCTGGGCGAGGGTCAGATAGTGCGCGTATACTGGTGCCGACGCCAGCAGCTTCTGCAGCAGCGCTTCCACGGCATCCTCCTTGTGTGGAGTGTCTGCAGTACCGAGGGAAGCCCTCTAGAGAGGCAGCACCTGACTTCGGAATGTTGCCCCATAGCCCTGCTTCCCACGGCGTGTGCCGATACTCCTGGGCTCTTCCCGGCAGGTCGGCGGTGGGAGCATTCCGGGCTGACCGGTTCGGGTTATCACCAGCAGCAGGACACCGACGTTTTCGGAGCTCCTCCCGTATGTAACGGTCCGGAGGAGAGAGATCGTGCCCAACCTACCGGAGCCAGACATCGATGACTCCCGCCGAGCGGCGGGCCGACACGGTCCCCATCCCGTCTACAAGATGCCGGCTCGGAGCACGTCCTTGAGGTTGAGCACGCCGAGAGGCCGCCCAGACTCATCCACCACCGGCATCTCGCCAATGCCGCGGGCAGTATGCTGCATGATCTCAAGGCAGGCGGTTGCCAGGTCATCTGGGCGGCAGGTGCGCGGCGCGGGGGTCATGATCTCAGAGGCCGGCCTATCCAGGCAGCCCACATCCCTCAGCAGGTGGCGGCGGATATCACCATCGGTGATGATCCCGGAGAGGCGGCCTTCCGCGTCCACAATCCCAGCCGCCCCTGCGTTGGCGGCGGTGATGGCGAAAAGCACTTCCCGCACCAACGCCGTCTCCGCCACCTGCGCGCATCCGTCGCCGGTCCGCATGATGTCTCCGGCCGTCAGCAGGAGGCGACGCCCCAGGCTCCCCGACGGGTGGAGGCGCGCGTAGTCCTCCGCGCTGAACCGCCGCACGGACATGGCCGCCACCGCCAGCGCGTCCCCCAAGGCGATCATCGCCGTGGTGCTGGCCGTCGGCGCCAGATTGAGCGGGCACGCCTCTCTTTCCACCTGCACGTCCAGAACCACATCGGCGTATTGGGCGAGGCCGGAATCCGCCCGTCCGGTCATGGCGATCACGGGCACACTGATCCGCTTCATCGCCGGCAGGATGGCAAGAATCTCGTCGGTGGCCCCTGAGTAGCTGAGGGCGACCAGCACATCGCCGCGCACCACCATCCCCAGGTCCCCGTGCACGCCTTCCGCCGGGTGCAGGTACAGGGCCGGCGTGCCAGTGCTCGCCAGCGTCGCCGCGATCTTCCTGGCGACCGCGCCGGCCTTGCCAACCCCGGTGACCACCGTTCGCCCCTTCGCCTGGAGGATGAGGTCCACCGCGCGGCAGAAGTCATCCCCCAAGCGAGCGGCCACCTGGTGGATGGCCGCCGCCTCTATCTCCAGCGCCTCGCGCGCGCGCGCCAGGACGCTGGGATCACACCGCTCTCTATTGGGCATCTCGCGCTCCAAGCTCTCAGACATAATGCGCTCCTCCGGAGGCCGCTTCCGCCCAGCCCCGATTCGTCCACCGACTTCGCCGGCCGGCAGCAGGCTCCTGAGATACTACCAGGAATGGCCGCGGTCTTACCAGACCGCTGGGCGGCCGAGCTTGCTATGTGTGAGGGCGAGGTGCTAGTCTACCAGCCATGAGCGACTACGTCTCTCAGATACGGAAACTTGTGGGCGCCAGGCCATTGATTCTGTGTAGCGCGGGGGTTGTCTTACTGGACCGCATGAATCGAGTATTGCTGCAGCACCGTACAGACAACAGCATGTGGGGCATACCTGGTGGCGCGCTGGAACCGGGAGAACGGCTGGAAGACGCGGCGGTGCGGGAGGTGTAGGAGGAAGTCGGACTGACGTGTCGTTCTCTGGAGCTGTTCGGGATCTACTCCGGGCCTGAGATGTACTACCGCTATCCCAATGGCGACGAAGTCCACAACGTGAGCGTGGTCTACCTCTGTCGCGACTACTCGGGGAGAGTGAAGGTGGACCCGTCCGAGGGCAGAGATGCCGCCTTCTTTGCCGTCGAAGACATCCCGGCCGAGATCGGCCCGCCGATACGGGTGGTCATTGAGGATTTCCTGCGCCGCTATGGGAGCTTTTTGGGAGGCGACCCATGACTGTTCGCAGACTCCGTGCAGGAGACGAACATGCTGCGGGCCGCGTCGTTGAGGATCTCAAGTTCCGAATGGACGAGGTCGTTGGCGTATCCGTGGACCCAGCGTACATGCGGGCCTTCCTTGCCGACGACCGACACTACTTCGTCGTCGCCTACGTCGGCGAAGTGCCGGTCGGCTATGTCTTCGGCTACCGACTCTCCCGCTTTGACGGGAAGCCGCCCATGGTGTTCGTCTACGAGGTGGCCGTGGTCGAAGAGCATCGCAGGCGCGGCATCGGGCGCGCCCTCATCGAGGAGGTCAAGCGCCTGGCCCACGAAGACGGATGCCGCAAGATGCTTGTCCCCACGAATACGTCAAACGGGGCGGCCATGGCCTTGTATCGTTCTGCTGGCGGTGAACAAGGGGCTGCCGACGCGACGGCGTTCTGGTGGAACTGGTAGATATAGGGCCATGGCTCCGCAGACGGAACGTATGGTGGCTTCCAATGGTGCCCGCCTCTGGATCGCGCTCCGTACCAGGAGCGTAAGGGGGCCTTCATCCAGCACATCCTCTCGCTGGCCAGCGAGACGCATCCGCTGAGTGGAGTTCACGTGCCGAATCACGCTGAGATGAACCTTGCTGTTGCCAAGGCTTTGATCCGAAACGCGCCTCTGCCTGAGCCGGTGGCGGAGATCCGGTTCCTGGACAAGGGCTATTCGGCGGATGACAAGTACGTGCTGCGATCTCGCAGCGGAGCCGACTACCTGCTCCGCATAAGTGACATCGCCGAAGAGCAGGTGAGGCGCGCGAACTTCGAGACGCTGTCGCAGTTGTGGGCGAGAGGCATAGCTTGCCCCCAGCCTGTCTGTTTCGACACACATCCAGGCAAGGCGGTCTGCTTCATGGTCCTAACCTACATCCCCGGCGACTGCGCTCGGGATGCCCTCCCGAAGATGAGGCCTGCTGAGCAGTACGCGGTCGGCCATCAAGCAGGCGAAGAGCTGGCCAAGATCCACCGCGCGCTGACGCCGGCGGACCGGGTTGATGACTATGCTATCCGGGGGGACAAGCACGCGCGTCACCAGAGGTTCGTCCAAGAGTCGGGGTTCTCATTCAGAGGCCAAGACCGGGCAGAAAGATATGTAGCGGCGCATCTCGGTCTCCTCCGAGACCGGCCAACGACATTCCGCCACGGTGACTACCATCCTGGTAACTTGGTCGTGCAAGGCGACGCACTCGTTGGGGTGGTGGACTTCAACCGGTGCGACTGGGGCGACCCCATAGACGACTTCTACAAGATAGCGTTTTTCGGAGCGCCGTTGAGCCCGGAGTATGCCCGCGGGCAGGTCACGGGATACTTCGGAGGCGAGCCGCCCGATGGTTTCTGGCGGCTGTACAACCTGTATGTTGCCGTGGTCCTGCCAGCGGATATCGTGTGGACCCAGCAGCACTATCCCCAGGACCTGAGCGCATCCCTGGAGCTCATCGAGCTCATCACGAGTACACACGACTTCGAAGGCGGAGGGCCTCCTGCCTGGTGGATACCGGGCGGCCAGAGAGCGAACGGGTAGGTGGTCTAGAAACGGCATCCAGACAAGCCAGGCCCGCCAACCGACTGGCGAGCGGGCGGGCCTAGAGGCCTCATCCTATCCGCCCTCCTGCACCTCCCTCGCGGCCTTGGCCATGGTAGCGTACAGCTCCGCGAGGTGATCCAGGTCCACGGCGGAGAAGGCGACGCGGATGTCCCGCTCCCCATCGGCGATCACGCCGATGCCGTGCCTATCCAGCAGGTGCTTGCGGAAAGCCTCGGCGGCGACGTGCTTCAGCTTGAGGCACATGAAGTAGCCGGAGTTGAAGGAATACGCGTCCCACACATCTGAGAAATCGGAGGAGCTCAGAATCTCCCGGGACTTCTTCGCCCTCGCCTCCAGCACGGAGCGCTTCTCCCGCTGCTCCTCGGCGAGTGCGTCTGTGGCGAGCGCCTTGGCGAGCACGGACTGCGCGGGCTGCGAGCAGGTGGAGATGGCGCTGCGGATCGCCCCCGCCACCTTCTTCTCCAGCGCGCCGTAGAGCGCTTCCTCGCTGAGGGCGGCGCGCGCGCTGAAGGTGAGCATCCCGGTGCGGAAGCCCCACACGAACTGCTCCTTGGTGGGCCCGTCCACCTTCACCGCAACGATGCGCTCGTGCGCGCCGGCGAGGCGAGCGAACAAAGACTCCGGCAGCACGTCTTCATCGTAGAAGAGGCCGAAGTAGGCGTCATCTGTCACCACCACCAGGTTGCAGCCGTTGTCGGCGGCTTCCACGAGAACCGCGACAACGGCGTCGGCATCTTTCTTGGTAATCGAGTAGCCGGTAGGATTGTTGGGGAAGTTCAGCACCACCAGGGTCTTGCGACCGCCAGCGCGGGTGGCGAGGGACTGGCGCAGCCCCTCCACGTTGAAGCCTCCGTCGGCGCCGAAGAATGGATAGAGCACTAACTGCGCCTGCAAGCGGGCGGCAAAGAGCAGCTCGTAGTTCTCCCAGAACTTGTCCGGCAGCAGCACCACATCGCCCTTGTCCGCGAACAGGTCCCCGACCAGGCTGAGGGCGTGGGTGACGCCGCTGGTGACGATGGGCAGAGAGAAGCTCTTGCCGGCCAGGCTGGGGTTCTTGGCGAGCAGCAGCTCCCGCCACCTGCGGCGCAGCTCCGGCTGGCCGGTGGCCGGCGCGTAGGTGAGGGCCTCCGCGGGGCTCAGCGCCGGCAGGTACTGCATGATAGAGGGCAGGAACATGGGCTTGCCGCCCTCCCGCGCAATCCCGATGGTGGCGTCGAACCGCTTCGCCTTCTCCTTCGCCTCCGCGCTCTGGCTGAGGATCCCCCAGGGGAAGTAGATCCTCCGGCCCAGCTCGGACAGCATCGCGTACAGCTGCGCATTCTCGCGCTCGATGATTTCGTTCAGTTCAACCGCCAAGGCTCTCATCTCACTCCCCGGTTTCAGCAATGAGACCGGCGCCTTCAGCCGCAGCCGGAGCGACTCGTGCTGCTCCCATAGCACCTCTGGGAACCGATCGCCGAACTGCTGGAAGAACGCGGTCACGCTCTCCGTTTCCTCATACCAGTCCTCGCGGTTCACCGCGAGGAGCCTCTCCAGATCATCACGGGAGAGATCGAGGCCAGTCAGATCCAGACTGTCCGGGCCGGGCATGTATCCTATCGCGGTGGTGCGCGCGTCGGCCTCTCCGCGGCAGCGCTCCAGAATCCACTCGATCACCCGCAGGTTCTCCGCGTAGCCGGGCCACAGTAGATTCCCGTCCTCATCGGTCCGGAACCAGTTCACATGGAAGACGCGCGGCGGATGGGACATCCGCCTCCCCATGTCCAGCCAGTGCTTGAAGTAGTCGCCCATGTGGTAGCCGCAGAAGGGCAGCATCGCCATCGGGTCCCGCCGCAGCTCGCCCAGCTTCCCGAACTGCGCCGCGGTGCGCTCCGAAGCCATGGTAGCGCCTACGTACACCCCGTGCTCCCAGTCGAACGCCTCGTACACCAGCGGAGCGAGGCGAGAGCGGCGCGCCCCAAATACGATCGCAGAGATGGGCACACCATGGTGGTGCTCGGTGCGGAAGGAATGGGAGGGGCACTGTGTCAGGGGAGTGGTGAACCGGCTGTTGGGATGCGCGCCCGGCACCGGGTTCCCGTCCTCATCGAGCTGGCCGGGCCGCCACGGCCGGCCCTGCCAGTCCTGGGCCTCCGCGGGCGGCTCCCCTTCCATCCCCTCCCACCACACCGTGCCATCCGGCAGCAGGGCGACGTTGGTGTAGATGGTGCTGCGGGTAATGGTCTTCATCATGCTGGGGTTGGTGCTGGCGCTGGTGCCCGGCGCCACCCCGAAGAAGCCGGTCTCCGGGTTGATCGCCCACAGACGGCCATCCGTGTCAATGCGCATCCAGGCGATGTCATCTCCCACCGTCCAGATGCGATAGCCTTTGACCTTTAGCCCCTCCGGGGGGATGAGCATGGCCAGGTTGGTCTTGCCACAGGCGCTGGGGAAGGCGGCCGCGATGTAGTCTATGCGCCCCCCGGGATTCTCCACCCCCATGATCAGCATGTGTTCCGCAAGCCAGCCCTCCTCCCGTCCAAGGTAGCTGGCGATGCGCAGCGAGAGGCACTTCTTGCCGAGCAGCACGTTGCCGCCGTAGCCCGACCCGACGCTCCAGATGGTGTTGTCCTCGGGGAAGTGCAGGATTAGCCGGCGTTCGATATCCAGGTCCGCCTTGCCGTGAAGGCACTTGGTGAACTCGCCTCCGGTGCCAAGCTGCTTCAGCACCTCCGCGCCCACATGGGTCATGATCCGCATGTTCAGTACCACGTAGATGCTGTCCGTGAGCTCAACGCCCATCTTGCTGAAGGGCGACCCCACCGGCCCCATAGAGAAGGGCACCACATACATGGTGCGCCCCTTCATGGAGCTGCGGAAGAACTCGCCCGCCCGGCGGTAGCCCTCCTCCGGCGACATCCAGTTGTTGGTGGGTCCGGCATCCTCCGGAAGCGCGGTGCAGATGTAGGTCAGGTCCTCGGTGCGCGCCACGTCGTTGACCGCGGTCCGGTGGTACAGGCAGCCAGGCAGCTTCTCCTGGTCCAGAGGCATCATCTCACCCGCAGCGATCGCCTGCTGGACGAGGCGGTCGTATTCCTCCTCGGACCCGTCAATCCAGACGACGGAGTCGGGCTGGCACATGCGCGCCATCTCCTCGACCCATTCATGAAGCTCGCGATGCTGGCTCATTGGTCCCCAGCCTGTCTCCCTGCCAGCGCGCTGCTCGCGCAGGCGTCACAGTGAGGTTTCGCCCCGCGCCGACGGCATCCCTACCAGCAGAGGCATGGTCATCACACCGCCGGAGCGCCTCCGCGCGATGGCGCGCCGGAGTCCGGCCTGTCATTGCGGGAGGTGTGCGTGACGGCCGCGCCGGGACTGAGCGCCGGCGGCGAAGCTATCCGGGAGAGCTGCTCACCGCCTCCTCGCCCTCCACCAGCCCATCGCGGAAGTACACGATGCGCTGGGCGTGGCGGGCGATGTCCGGCTCGTGGGTGACGATGAGGATGGTCTTGCCCTCCCGATGGAGGCGAGAGAAGACGGCCATGATCTCTTCGCCCTGGGCGGTGGCGAGGTTGCCGGTAGGCTCATCCCCAAGGATGATCGCCGGGTCGTTGACGAGGGCACGTGCAATTGCCACCCGCTGCTGCTCTCCGCCGGACAGCTCGGCCGGCCGGTGGTGCATTCGGTCCGCCAGCCCCACCGTCTCCAGCGCCGCCCGCGCCTTCTCCTCCCGGTGTTCTGCGCGCGCGTAGAGGAGAGGGAGCTGGACGTTGCGCAGGGCCGTGGTGCGGGAGAGCAGGTTGTAGCTCTGGAACACGAACCCGATCTTCTGGTTGCGGATTCTGGCGAGCTGGTAATCGTCCAGGCCCGACGTCTCCACCCCGTCCAATCGGCAGGTCCCGGAGGTCGGAGTATCCAGACAGCCCACCAGGTGCATGAAAGTGGACTTCCCCGACCCCGACGGCCCCATGATGGCGAGGAACTCCCCCGCCGCCACCCGCAGCGAGACCCCCCGCAGGGCCTCGACGGTCACCTGTCCCATCCGGTATTGCTTGCGGAGATCAGTGGTTTCGATCATCGCCAGCCCCCGGCTACTTCTCCTCCGCCTGCGGAGGGGCGAGCGTTCCCAGCGCTTTCTGCACAGCGATCAGCGCGGTGCGGTAGTCGTACTCCGCTTGAATCTGGTCCGCTAGGGCGCTGCTGTACGCGGTGCGGGCATCGGTCACCTCCAGGAGAATGCCCACCCCCTCTTGGTACTTCCCTTCCGCCGCTCTCAGGCGCGCCTCGGCCGCCGCCACCGACCTGGCGGTCACGGTGATGCGAGCGCTCGCCCGCTCCGCCCGTGCCAGCGCGCTCTCCACGTCCAGGCCGGCCTCGTTGATGGTACGCTGGAGATCGGCCTCCGCGCGCAGCCGCGAGGCACGGGCAGAAGTCACCTGCGCGGCGGTGGCGTTCCCGTCGAAGAGCGGCCAGGAGAGGGTCAACGAGAGGTCCCAGGTTGACCCGTGGCTCTCCCAGTCGGTGAGGCCAGCGTTGTAGCGGCCGCCCACCTCAGTTGCCGGGCCGCGCTGAATCTCCGCCTGCCTGAGGGCGCTCCGGCTCGCCGCCACCACTTCTCTGGCGCCAAGGATCTCAGGACGGCGCGCGCGCGCCGTCTCCAGAGCCTGCGGGAGCGCTGGGAGTTCCGCTTCCGGAGAGAGCGCCTGCCCGACCGGGGATGGCGTGGCCAGCTCCAGGCTCGTTTCCACGGGCACTCCCATGGTCGTCTTCACCCTCGCCAGCGCCACCTTGTGATTGGTCTGCGCGTCGATCAGATCCAGCTCGGCGCGGGCGAGATCGGCCTCCGCGGTGAACTTGTCCACCTCCGGTGTCGCGCCCAGTTGGATGCGCGCCTGCACCTGCGCCAGATGTCCCTTCGCCGCCTCTACCCCCACCTCTGCCACCTGCGTCAGCCGCTCCGCCGCCAGGGTTGCATAGTAGTCGGAGGCCACCTGCTGCACCAACCCTTGCACGGCCGTAAGGTAGGTCAGCTCGGCCGATCGCAGGCGCGCGGCGCTCTCCTCGACACTCTCGCGAAGGCCGCTGCGCCATAGGGTCTGGCGGAGTGACAGGTCCGCCTCCTCGGTTCTCTCGACGCCCCCGGAACTGCTTGCTCCGGTCCCTGCGACCGCCTCCGAGGCGCTGACCGCGATCTGCGGGTAGTAAGCGCTGGTCGCGCCCGTCAGGGCCGCGCGGGCGCTGGTTACCGACTGCGCGGCCGAGATGATCTGCGGGCTGTTGTGGAGCGCGATCAGGGCGCACTCATCCAGCGTCAAAGGGCCGGATGGGGTCGCGGAGGCGCCTTCGCTCTCCGCCGCGGGCGCCGCCGTACCGGCCATCGCCACCGCCGCCAGCCCCAACAGCCCAAGCACCAGACTCCTTCTCAATCCTCTCATCCCTCTCTCACTCATAGCGAAGTGCCTCAATGGGGTCGAGCATGGCTGCCTTGCGAGAAGGCAGCAGACCGAAGAAGATGCCCACCAATCCTGCAAACGAGAATGACACGATCACCCACGGCCAGGAGACCGCGGTGTTGAGGCTGAACGCGCGCAGCAGAAAGGCAAGGCCGATCCCGGCGAGGGCCCCGACGCTGCCTCCCAGCAGGCTCAGGGTTACCGACTCGATCAGGAACTGGAGCAGGATGTCTCTAGGGGTGGCGCCGATCGCCTTGCGCAGGCCGATCTCCCGGGTGCGCTCGGTGACGGAGACCAGCATGATGTTCATGATCCCGATGCCGCCGACGAGCAGAGAGACCGCGGCGATGGAACCGAACAGCAGGGTCATGATGCGATTCGCCTCCTCGGCCCCCTGGATGAAATCAGCTGCGGACATCACGCTGAAGTCGCTCTCTGCTCCTGGCGCGATCCGGTGGCGTGCTCGGAGCAGCATCTCCACGTCTTGCTTCGTCTGATCCGCCACCTGCATGTCTGTGAACTCGACGCCGATGCTGCTCACCGTGTCCCGGGGGGCGCCGGGAGCCCCGGCGCCGAGCCCCAACCGGTAGCGGGCGGTGGTGATGGGCACCAGCATCTGATCATCCGCGTTGAACGGCCCCGTGTCCCCCTTGCTCTGGAGCTGGCCGATCACCTCGAAGGTTACGCCGTTGACCTTGATCCGCTCCCCCACCACGGGCTGCCCTTGGCCGAACAGGTTCTCGGCCACCGTGGGACCCAGCACCGCCACCTTCCGCCGCGACTTCACCTCCCGGTCCGTGAACATCGCGCCCTGCGCAAGCTCGTAGTTGCGAACCTGGGTGAAGGCGGCGGTGGTGCCAAGCACCGTGGTGTTGGTGTTCTCGTTGCCCGCCTTGACCTGCGCCCGGCCGTTGAGTTCGGGCTCCACCGCCACACAGGTGGCGCACTTCTCTGCGATGGCGCGGGCATCCCCCTCCGTGAGGGTCTGCGTGGATCCCATGGCGCCTCGCACCGGCCCCCGCTCCCACCGCCCCGCCCGCACCGTCAGCACATTGGTGCCGAACCGTTCGAACTGGGCCAGGGTGGCCACTTTCGCGCCCTCGGTCATGGACACCGCCGCGATCACCGCTCCCACTCCGAAGATGACCCCAAGCATGGTCAGGGCCGACCGGAGGCGGTTGGCCATCAGACCCTCAAACGCCACTCTCACGGACTCGCGGAGGTCCATCGCGCCTACCCCGGTCCCCCGGTCGGTTCGCGCAGGAAGCCTCCCGCGCCACCCATCCTGCGGCCGCGTTCCGCCGCCCGTTGGCTTCCTTCGTCTACAGGCGCGGCCAGGGAAGGCATCAGCACCTCCTCGCCCTCCCTCACCCCCTCCTTGATCTCAGTGAAGTCGTCTCCCACCAGCCCGATCTTCACGGGGACAGGAACCACCTTGTCGCCCTGCCGGATCAGCACCTCATTCTGCCCGCGCCGGCCCTGCACCGCCTGGTTGGGGAGCATGAGCACGTTTGCCGCCTTGGAGACCATGAACTCGCAGGTGGCAGTCATGCCCGGCTTCAGCCGGGCATCCGGATTCTCCACCCGCACCGTCACCAGCACCGTCGTTACGTTCTGCGCGGTGGTGGCCTGAGGATCAATGCGCGCGATCCGACCCCGGAAGGTGGCATCCGGGAAGGCGTCCACGGTGATCTTCGCCTCCTGTCCCTGCCGCACCATCCCCACATCCGCCTCGTCCAGGCTCACCTCGACCAGCATCTCGGAAAGGTCGCCCAGCAGCACGATGTCTGTGCCCTGGGTAACCGAGGACTTGCCGGAGGTGACGATGGTTCCCTCCTCGATGGACTTCTGCAGAATCACCCCGCCTCGGGGAGCGTTGATGGTGGTGTAGTCGAGAGAAGTCTTCGCGTTGGTGACCGCGGCCTGTGTGCGGGCCACCTGTGCCTGCGCGCTCACCACATCCGCCCTCTTCAGCTCATCCTGCACCGCGCCTGCCCGCGCCGAGTCCAGCGAGGCCTTGGCCTGAGCCACCCTCGCGCGCGTGGCCTCCAGCTCCGCCTCCTGCTGCCGGTCGAGCGTATCCCACTGCTGCTGGGTGCTGGCGAGATCGGACTGGGCCAGATCCCTGCGGTTGACGGCAGAGTCCACGTCGCTCTGGGACACGAAGCCGTTCGCCTTCAGCCCCTGGACGCGCTTCAGGTCCGCCTCTGCCAGGGCCAGGTTGGCCTGGGCTTTGTCGAGATCTGCCTTTGCCCGCGCCCGCTGCTGGGGATGGGTGGCCTCCTGCAGGCCGGAAAGGTCTTTGACCGCTGCGTGATAGGAAGCTTCCGCCTGGGCAATGGAGGCGGCGGTGAGCCTGGGCTGCACCGCCGCCTGCGCCTGCGCCTGGCGCAGCTTCGCCTCTGCCGCGGAGAGATCAGCAATCGCCTGGTCGTAGCTGGAGAGGCTGTCGGTCGGGTCAATCTTAGCGATCAGATCGCCGGCTTTCACCACATCGCCGACCTCCACCGCCAGCACATCCACCCGTCCCCCGGCGAACGACTTCACCGCGACCGTGGTGCGTGGCTGGAGAGTGCCGTCCGCGGTCACGCTCACCCCCACGTTCCCTCGGGTCACCGTGGCCACCTCGTAGGGCTCCGCGCTCGCCTTCCCTGGCGACCGGGAGTGGAGCCACAAGCCGACGCCAACCAACACCACCACCGGCAGTGCGATTGCCATGATCCGGCGCATTGTTTCATCCGCTCCTTTGGTCAACCCCTTCTGTCTCTGCTATGACGAGCACGCCTCCAGGGCCATTCCCCCTCTTTCTGCCCCAGAGGCCAGGCTCATCCATGCATTATGTCGCCGGGCCGTGTCCCTCCGGCGACACGGCCTAGGTGGCTTTGGCAGTGGTTTGGCTCCTGCTTTGCACAAACCGGGCGCAACCGCGGCCCTTTGCCCATGGCCCAAGAGATGCTCCTTTCCTAAGACTAGCAACGCCGTATCGCGGGCTGATGGAGGGGACGTGCATTGTTCGTGGTCCCGGCGCAGGAGATACGCTCCTCCCCTGCGAATCATAAGCACCTCCGTCGCCGGGCCGTGTCCCTCCGGCCAAACGGCTCAGACAAGCCCGGCAGGAAGGAGACAGTTCATATGTTCGCCGACAAGCGCAGCAAGCGGGTCGTGCTGGTTGCCCACTGTATCCTTAACCACAACGCCCGGATTGACGAATGCGCCTACTACCCAGGCGCGATGACAGACATCGTGCAGGTGCTCATGGAGGCGGGCGTCGGCATCGTGCAGATGCCCTGCCCGGAGCTGCAGTGCCTGGGACTGGACCGCTCGGGGCGAATCCGGGAGGACAAGGACATCGGCATCCGAGAGGCCTTGCTGGGGGAGGCGAATGAGTGCTGCCGGACGCTGGCGCGGCTGGTGGTGCGCGATGTCAACGAGTACCGGAAGCAGGGATTCCAGGTGCTGGGGGTGATCGGCAACGATGGGTCGCCGGCCTGTGGAGTGGACCGCACTTGGTACCTTGAGACCGAGTCTCAGCCCGGCACCGGCGCGTTCATGCTCATGCTCAGGGAGGAGCTGCAGCGGCAAGGGATAGACCTTCCCTTCGTGGCGACAGCGGACCATGAGTGGGAGGCGAGGCTGCCGCGGATCAAGACGCTGGTTAGCTCGTAGGGCAGCCGGTTCCGCCGGAAGAGGTTTCCCGCCGCCCTGTAACTCAATCGCTCAGGTGCTCTGCCAACCGGGCAGGCTGCAGGCCGAAGACTCGCCGCATCTCGGCGATCTCGCAGGTGTTGTCCTCCAGCAACATCGTTAGCTGGTCGCTGGTGAGAGGGAAACTGGGAACGAGGCGGCTGAGCAGGGCGACCACCGGACGCACGAGCGGGGCGGGAAGGTGGAGCTTGGGCTTGCGGATGCCCTCCTCCTCGGCCACCAGATCAACCAGTTCCTCGAAGCCGAACACCTCCGGTCCACCCAGCTCGTAGGCCTGGCCTTCTGTCTCCGGCTTCTCCAGCGCGGCGAGGAAGCAAGTGGCCACATCCGCGGCCCAGACCGGCTGCAGCAGGCTGAGGCCCCTGCCGATGATGGGGATGACGGGTAGGCCGGGTCGCCGGAGGGACACGGCCCGGCGACTAGGGTAGTGCAGAAGGCTGCGCAACTGGGGGAAGAAGCTGTTGCCCGCCCCGAACATCACCGAGGGCCGGAAGATGGTGTAGGCGAGGCCTGAGGCGCGGACCAGCTCCTCGGCCTGCCACTTGCTCTTGTGATAGCGGCTGCGCGCCCTGGGCCGGGCGCCCAGTGCGCTCATGTGCAGCAACCGCCGAAGGCCTGCTTCCTGACAGGCGCGGATGACATTGCGGGTGCCGCCGACATGAAGGGGCTCGAATCTAGCGCCCTTCTGCTCGCGGATAATGCCGATCAAGTGGATGGCCGCCCGGCAGCCGCGCGCGGCGCCCACCACGGCGGAGAGGTCCCGCACGTCGCCCTCCACCACCTCCACCGTGGGCAGGGGGACGGACTGGCGCGCCAGCACGCGCACCTGTTCCCCTGCGCTCACGAGCCGAGGAACCAGGTGGCTGCCCACAAACCCTGTGCCGCCAGTCACCAGGATCATCTGATACAGTTCTAGGCCGTATCGCCGCAGGGACACTGCCCGGCGACATCCAGCAGCGCCCGTGCTGCGCCGCTATAGGCCGTGTCGCCGGAGGGACACGGCCCGGCGACATAGCTATCGCCGGAGTTCCGCACCTCCACAGAGGGCACCTTTCCGGCCGGTGCTTGCCCCTGCGCGCTCCACCTCACTTTGGCCTCACAGGAGAACTGCGTCTCCGCGGTGAAGCAGACTGCCAGCGAACCCGTCTGTCATGGGACCATGAGCGAACCTGAGGTCGTAAGCACCCCATCACCCAGAGACGGAATGTGCGAGCGTCTCCGCACGGACTGGCGCTATCAGATGGGCGCCATCATCGCGCTGGCGCTGATTCCGCGCATGGTCTATCTCGCACAGATCGTGCACTGGCCGTTCTTCTACTCGCCGATCCTCGACTCGCGCACGCAGTATGTGTGGGGGACGGCGCTGGTGAAGACCTGGGGGCTGGGAACGCCAGAGGTGCTCGCCAAGCCGCCGCTTTATTCCTACTACCTGGCGCTGAACCAGATTGCCTTCGGCGCGGGGCACCCAAGCCTGTTCTCGGCGCGGTTCGTGCAGTTGCTGCTGAGCGCGGTGACCTGCGGCCTCGCCTACCTGGTAGGGCGCCAGGTCTTTGGCACGGCGGCCGGGCTGCTGGCCGGGCTGCTGGCGGCCGCTTACAGCCCGGGCGTGTTCAACGACGGGGAGCTGCTGGATACCGCCCTGTCCACTTTCCTGGCGACCAGTTTCTTGCTGGTCGTGCTGGCCGCGCTGAAGGACCCCAAACCGGGGCGGTGGCTGGGGGCCGGGATGCTGCTGGGGCTGCTGGGTCTCACCCGAGGGAACATGCTGCTCCTGCTGTTCTGGGCGCTGGCGCTGCTGGCGGGGCTTCGACTCCGCTCAGCCTCGCCCCACCCCGAACGCAGTCGAGGGGCGGTGTTCCTGCGCCGCAAGCTGGGGATGAGAGAGGTGGCGCGTCTGGCGGGGGTGTTCCTGCTCGGCATGGTGATGATGATCGCGCCCATCACTCTGCGGAACTACGCCATCACCGATGCCTTGGTGCCCATCTCCGGCAACGCCGGAATCAACTTCTACACGGGGAACAACGCTCAAGCAGACGGTTACTCACCGATCCCTTCCGGCATCGCCTGGGAACGGACCTGGTATGAGGCGATGAAGGCGGGCGTGTTCGATGTCAGCGACGCCTACTGGGGGCGGCGGGCGCTGCAGTTCTGGAGGCAGGAGCCAGGCAGTGCATTGTCCCTGCTGGTGAAGAGGGCTTACCTCTACTGGAACAGCTACGAGATCCCGAACAACGTGAGCTATGAGTGGGGCCGCGCCCATGCCTCCGTGCTGCGGTGGCTGCCGCTGACCTTCGGCGTGGTGGGCGCGCTGGCGCTGCTCGGGATCGCCCTCGGCGGGTGGCGGAGCCGGGAGGCCTGGGCGCTGAGCACGTTCGTGCTGACCCAGATGGTGGCGGTCGTCATCTTCTTCGTGTGTGACCGCTACCGGATGCCGGCAGTGCCAGTGCTGTGCGTGTTCGCTGGATACCCTCTGGTGGCGTTGAGGCGAGCGCTTTCCGCGCCTGCGGAAGCGGGCGACGCAGGGAGGGCCCGAGCACGTCCGGCAATGATGGCGGTGGGCGCAGCCCTTGCCGCCCTGGCGGCCTGGTGGTTGGTGAACTCGGATCTCTATGGCGTGCGAGTGGCGCGCGGAGCTAACCGCGACTGGTTCTACCTGGGGCACTCATACTACATCGGGAAGCACTATCCGCAGGCGAGGGATGCATTTCTGGAGGCGGTCAAGGAGAGCCCTGAGGATGCGGATGCCTATCGCATGCTTGGCAACGTATCTGCGGAGATGGGTGACGATAAGGCGGCGGCGCGCTACCTGCGGCAGGCGCTGGAGATCGCTCCGGACTACGCGGAGTCGGCGGCGCGCCTGGCGGAGATAGTGATGTCAAACGAGTGGCCGGTGGGGGAGATCGCGCCGCTGGTGGCGCGCGCGGCGGCGGAGCAACAGTACAACGTGTCGGTGCTGGCCGCACTGGTGAGAGTGGAGATCCGGGAGGGCAAACTGCGACAGGCGCAGGCGGACCTCAACCGGGCAGCCGATGTCTTGGCCCATGTGCATCCGGGAGACAGCCGCAGGCCCATCCGGGAAGCGGCCTACTCCCGGGCGGCAAACGATGCGCTGGCAGCAGGGCTGATGCTTCCACCGGCCAGGCTGCTTTACGGGCCCGGGTCGGCGCCCGGAATGGGCTTCGACAGGTGAGGAGGGAGATGAAGCAATTGGCGGCCACGCTGCGCCTCTTTCGGGAGGGGGACCAGAAGCCCGAGGCGCAGTAGCCGGAGGCCTCAGGCCGGCCGGCGGACGAGCAGAAGCAGCATGGCGAGGGCGAGGGCGGCGGCGGTGACCAGGCAGGTCCCGCCGACACCCAGGAGGGGCACCGCGACTGCCCCAACCACCAGCGCCGCGCCCGCGGATCCAGCCAGGTCGGCCGCGTAGACCGCGCCGACGGAGCCGACGACGCCTCGACGACGGCGGTAGAGGCTGGTGGCGATCGGAAAGAGGCCGCCGACCAGGGACCCGGAGAGGAGCAGGAGCGCCCCCAGGATGATGGGCGCGACCGCGGGGTCGGCAACGGCAGACCTGAGCAGGCCTGGCAGCAGCAAGCAGGCCAAAGCAGCGGTTCCCAGCCCTATGGCGATCACACGGCGAGACTGCCGCGGCTCGGCGCGGCGCGCTCCGGCGAGAGCCGCGCCCGCGCCAATGCCGACCATGAACAGGGCGATGAGCAGGCCGAGGGCATGATAGAGGTAGCCACAGGCAGATTGGAAGGCAAGCAGGGCGAGGATCTCCACCACCAGGCCGAAGGCGCCGGCGGCGGCAATGCCGATGAGCACTGCGCCGCCCGGGGCGCGCCCTCCCCTCACCAGCCCCCACAGCAACAGGGCCGCCGCCATCACCCCCGCCCCCCACCAGGCGGCGCGGGGACACCGACGATATGCAGAGACGCGACCGCCAGCCACTTGCTCAAGCCACACCTTGCTCTGATAGTAATAGCTGATTGGATTCAGGTCGGTGTTGACAGGGAAGTCGTGCACCCGCGCCAACGCCTCCTCCATCAGCTCGGCGCGGAACGGAAGCAGGGCGTCGCGCAGCCACGGGTCGTTGACTAATCGAGCCGCCACCTTACGCTCGTTCATGCGCTCGGATAGCAAATGCCAGTCTGAGGTCACCCGCGCCTTCGCTCCGCCGGCGACGAAGAGGGTGCGGTCGCCCGGGACGAGCAGGCGCGCGGGGAACACCATCGAGAGGGTGCGGTCCAGGCTCCCGACGGCGCAGAGCAGGGAGCCGCTGAGGTGCACTTCTGACCCGGTGATGCCGAGGCAGAGGATGCCGTCGGGCCTGAGCGCTTGCTTGACCTCCTGAAAGAACTCCCGGGTATAGAAGCGGTTAATCGCCGCTGTGCTTGGGTCGGGAAGATTCAAGATCACCACATCATATCGGGCCCGCGCGCCGCGCACGAGCAGCCGCCCGTCTCCCACGTGCATGTGTGTCCGTCCCTCGCTCAGCGGGGCCACGAGTGACTGCGGCAGCCAGCGGCGGGCCAGCTCGATGACCCGCGGGTCGAGCTCCACGCAGTCCAATCGCTCTACCGGATGCTTGAGGATCTCGCCCGCCAGGCCGGAAGCGGCCCCGCCGATGAGCAGCACCTCACGGGGATGAGGGTGCTCCAGCAGAGCCAGGTGGGCGGTTGCCTCGTTCCGATAGTCGTCCTCGGAGGTGAAGAGAGCGACACCGCTCTGGTAGAGGGCGATCTGCTGATCGCGCTGTGTGACCAGCAGAGCCCCATACTTGGATGGAAGAAAAGCGATAGGATGGATTACCGACCAGCGATGGCTGTTCTCGAAGGTTGCCAGCTCCAGGCGCGCCCCGGCCCACACCACCCAGACCAGCCCCGACATCAGCGCCGCCGCCACCACAAGCTGTCCACCGCCAGCCAGGCGCGGCCGCGGCCGGAGCAGGGCGATGGCACAGAGCAGGTTGAGGATGCCGGCTGCGGCAGCCGTGGCCAGTGGCATCACCTGCTGCGCGAGGTAGAGGTGGAAGGCGATGCCGGCGAGCGCCGCTCCCAGCGCTTCCAGAGCGTAGACGACCGCTACGCCGGAGACGGCGCGCTGGTCGTCGTGTCCGGCGAGGCGCTGTGCGCTGGCCGCGGCGAGGACGAACTGGATACCCGCCAGCACGGCGACTGCGCCCAGCGCCTCCAGGGAGATGAGGAGCATGCCCCCGGGGCCGATCACTTCCCCGACGGGGAGGGCGGGCGGGGGGAGACGTCGCGCCAACACCAGCGAGCAGGGCAGCAGCGCGGCGGCGGCAATCTGCGACCAGCCGAGCGCCTGCGCCGGGGAGCACAGCCGAGCCGCCAGGCGCGCTCCCACGGTGCTCCCCACAGACACCGACACCAGCCACACCGCGAGCACCAGGGCGATGGAAAGCTCGTTTCCAAGGAAGACCGCCAGTAGTTCCCGGGTAAGGAGCACCTGCGCGAGGAGCGCAGTGCCGCCCATCACGACCACGGCGGCGAACAGGGCAGCGCGCGGGGGAGGGGAGGAGCCAGAGGAAGCGGTTGCCTTCACACCCAGATACCCGGAATGCGCTGGTGGCAGAACTTGCACTCGCCCTGCTGGATCTGGTTATCAACTATGCGAAATCCTTCCCGCTTGATAATCGCTTTCTTGCACTTCGGGCAATAGGTATTCTCGGCCTTGTGGGCTGGGATATTGCCCACGTATACATAGTGAAGCCCTTCTGCCCGGGCTATCTGGTAGCAGCGATCCAAGGTCTCATAGGGAGTGGGCGGGAGGTTTTTCAGGCGGTACTGCGGATAGAAGCGGCTGAAATGGAGGGGGGTGTCCACGCCCACATGCGTGCGCATCCACCTCGCCAGGTCCTTGATCTCCGCCTCGCTGTCGTTCAGCGTCGGGACCACCAGGTAGACGATCTCCAGCCACATGCCCTGCTTCTTCACCAGCTCGATGGTATCGAGCACCGGACGCAGCTCGCCGTTGCAGTTGGTGCGGTAGAAGGATTCCCTCATGCTCTTCAGGTCCACCTTTACCGCCGCCAGCTCCCGGCACAAGTCGAGCATCGGCTGCTTGGCGATAAAGCCATTGCTAACAGTGACGGTGCGTACCCCGTGCTTCTTCCCCTCCCGGGCGACGTCGAGGAGGTACTCGGTGAACACCGTGGGCTCGTTGTAGGTGCCGGCGATGAGAGGCGTGTTCTCTCGCCGGGCGGCGGCGACCAGGTCTGCCGGCGGCAGGTTGGCGGCCGGCAGGTCCTCGGGCCTGGCCTGAGAGAGCTGCCAGTTCTGGCAGTTGTTGCAGTCAATGTTGCAGCCTGCGGTGGCGAAGGAGAAAACCAGGCTGCCGGGCAGCACGTGGAAGAAGGGCTTCTTCTCGATGGGATCTATGTTGACGGAAGCGGCGCGGCCGTAGACAAGTGTGTAGAGATCGCCATCGCGGTTCTCGCGCACTTGACAATGGCCCCGCCCGCCCGGGGAGGTGGTGCACTGGCGCGGGCAGAGCTGACACTGAACGGCCCGGTTTGCCAGCTTCCGCCAGTAGCGGGCGCGGCGGGCCCACTCGGGCTCCCTGGCCGGGTTGGCGGCGCCGGCAGACGGAGCAGAGGAGAGGAGGCGAGAGCCCGCGGCCAGCGCCCCCACAGAGGCCACCGCGCCCAGGCACAGCTTGAGGAAGGCGCGGCGCGTGATGCCCCCGCGTGCCGTGGAAACCGCTGCCGATTCCGTCTCTCTGGGCTCACCCATGTCCCCGCACCTCCAAAGCCAAGACTAGCACGTGGGTGGCAGGAAGGCAATCCCTTTCGGCGTAAAGCAGAGGATGAGCGTGTGTGCTGAGCGAAGGGCGGGCAGTCCTGTGAACATCCTCGCGATCGGCGCCCATCCGGATGACATCGTGCTCCAGTGCGGCGGTACGCTGGCTAAGTACGCTGCCGCCGGGCATGCCATCACCATGGTGATCATGTGCCCAGGGGTGGCGAAGCGCGACCCGCCATCTCTGGAGGAGACGATTCGAGGACGTCAGCGCGAGGTGAGCGCGTCGGCGGCGACGATCGGCGCGACCGCGGTGTGGATGGGGTACGGCGACTTCGACATTCCCTACGACTACGAATCCAAGCTGCCGCTGGTCGAGCAGATCCGGAAGACGAGGCCGGAGGTGATCTTCGGCCACCACCCCAGCGACTACTCGAGCGACCACCGGCGGGCGAGCGAGTTGCTGGACGAGTGTTACATGATGGCCTTCCAGTCCGGGATCAAGACCGAGTCGCCGGCGATGCATCCCAGGGCCATGATCTACCACATGGACACGGTGGGAGGGCTGGGATTCGTGCCCGATGCCTATGTGGACATCACCGATTACTTCCACATCAAGCGCCGGATGATCGAGTGTCATGAGAGTGAGGTGAGGCCCTACGCTGGCAATCCGGTGGTGGACACCGTGGAGTGGATAGAAGTAAACGCTCGCTATCGTGGCATACAGGCGGGGGTTAGATACGCGGAGGCCTTCTGCTGGCCGCGTCGCTGGGCGAGCATGGAGACCAAGCACCTGCTGCCATGAGCGGATGCTAGCTAATCAGGGAGATAAACATGCCCGAACCGAACGAAGCCGGACATGTCTGCGAAACCTGCGGCGCCACCGCTACCGGAACCGGCCACCTCTGCCGGCCGTTCCCGGTGGTGAAGCCGTACGTATGCAAGTACTGCGGCGCGGAGACCGATGACCCGCGCCACATGTGCTACCCGCAGATCGAGCACCTCAAGTACCAGTGCATCCACTGCGGCCGCCTGGCCGCCGAGAGCGGCGCCCTCTGCCACCCCAAGCGAATCGCGGGGGCGTGAGGCGTTGGGCAGGAGCCCCTAGGTCGGCTCTGCGGACCGGGGTGGCGGCCCGCCGAAGGCGGGCTTGGCCACTTGTCTCCTGCCCTAGTGACCGCCTTGCTTCACCTCTCCGGCTTCACCTCCGGCGGATACTCCGCCCGCCAGGAATCCGGCGGGATCTGCGGATTGGTCCACCTAGGTCCGAAGAGTTGCACGAGCCGCTGCATCTCGGTGGGCGAGCCGCGATACCATTCCGCGACCGCACGTCCGCGCATCACCTTCACCGTAGCGGCGAGCCCAAGCACAGCCACCGCGCAGGCGGCCACGCTGACAAGCAGCGTCGCCCGTAGGTTGCCACGCCAGGCCGTGACCAGCCGCGCGCCCGGCCGCCTGCTACGCACAGCCGCGACCAGAGAAAGGCCGAGGGCAAGCAGGAATGAGACCACCGGACCGCCCAGATAGAGAAGCCTCAGCCCCTCTTCCCTGCTGACCAGTCCTACCCAAGCGGCCGCCAGTGCCGCTCCGCCGAATACGGCCAGTAGGGTCAGCGAGACGATGGATGCCCTCCACCTGTTCGAGAGAGCAGTGGCCTCATCTGCCTGCCTCCGCCTCCATACACCCACGGCGAGGAACAGCGCCAGCAGCATCACCAGCGCAAACGCGCAGACCATGGCGCCGCTGAGCGGCTTCATCCAGGCGATCGCCGGGCTGATAGCTAGGAACGGTTCCCCGAGACGGCGGTGGGCCATCTGGCGCACCTTGGTGAGCACCAGGTCGTCCCTCACCTGCCGGTCGGCGGCTTCACCCACCTGGCTCACGTAGAACTCGTGCTGGGGGCCCCAGAAGCAGCGACCCTTGAGTAGCGGCCCGTCCTCCATGCCCGTGGCGGCGCCGGGGTACCACTTCCATGTGGGCGCGGCGCCGATCCCCTCTACTGCCACACCCACTAGGTAGTCTATGAGGTCGGTGGCCGATTCCTGCATGTGCCGGCCGATGGCGATAGTGGAGTTCCACCAGGTGATGGCATCGGCGGCCCGGCCCTGCATCTGGGCCACCCCACCCTCGTACGAAGCTACCCGCGTACACGTCCGAAGCGGGCCATACCCAGGCAACGGCACAAGCGCCAACCCAGTTGAAATGGACGTCAGAGGCGGCATTCCCATTCGCGAGAGCAGCCGCGCCTCCGCGCGCGCCATTTCCTGCCCGTGCGCAGTTACCACCTCCAGCCGCCCCGCGGCTTTCCACCTGCCAAATGCCTCCTCGTCCCGGTGCAGTCCATAGAGGGACCACACCTCGATGGCAACAGGCAGAGCGTTCCGGCGATCCTGCTCCTGCCAGCGCTTGGCCGCCGTGAGCAACGGCTGCGCCTGCTGTTCAGACAGCGCGGTGGGGAGGCCCACGTCCGCCAGATCTCTCTCGGCCCGTGTGATCATCTTCTGGTCGCCGGGATCAACGCCGTAGGTGCCCAGGCGCTCATACCGTGGCCCCTGCTCCAGCAGCCTGCTGACATATGCGGCCCAGGCAACAGGGGTATTCGCCGTCTCTGCCACCTCTTTCAGTAACGTCAGACCCGCGCTTTCATCCTCGGCAAGCAGGCCCGCCGCCATCAGCATCTCGGGGTCGTTCGGGTAGCCCTCCCTCACGAAGGCGGCGGCCCGTCTGCGGTAGGACGCCAGCTCCTTCCGCGTCGCCTCGTCGAGGTAGTCGTCTCTGTATGTCTTGGGTGACGTGGGCTCAGTGGAGGCTTGAGCCCCGGGGCCCTCGGCGGCCTCCGCAGCCTGCTGGGAGACCATGGCGCCCAGCGCGGGGGCCCGTGCTGTGTCCGCGGAGTAGGGGATGACGCCCAGGGCCGCGACCACGAGCGCCGCTACCGCCACCGTCTGCCACCTGAATCTTGGCCCCGGGTCGCGCATTCGCACCGCGGCCAGTCTCTCTGAGGCCCGCTGCTCCCAGCCCTTCGGCAGCGCAGGGGCCACCTCATCTGCATCCAGTAGCTCGGAAAGCTCCCTTTCAAATCGCTCATCACTCATCGCGCGCCAGCCTTTCTCGGGCCTTCTGCCTGGCCCGGTGCAGAAGCGAGTCGGTGGCTCGCCTGGAGCGGCCGGTGATGTGGGCGATCTCATCCACGGTGAATCCGTAGAGGTGGTGAAGCTTGAGGGCGTCCATCTCCGCGTCCGACAGGCAATCTCTGAGCTGGGCTATTCGCCGTTGCGCATCCAACCGCGAGGCGACAGACTCGGCGACGTTCAGACCGTCGCTCTCGGCAGGGGTCTGGGACAAGGGCACCTGTGCCGCTTCCGGCACCGCCTTTCGCCTGCCCCGCCGGCGAAGCTCCAGGCCGATCTGCCTCCGCGCGATCCCGAATACCCAGGCGGCGAAGGCGGCCTCGCGGGAGTGGTACCGACGGATGTTGCGCGCTGCGTCCACCAGCGTCTGCACCATCAGGTCCTCCGCCGACTCGTGATCTCCGGAGAGGCGGTTCCAGATGAACCGATGCAGAGGGGGGCCGAACCGTCGGCACAGCTCCGCATGGGCCCACGGCTCGCCCGCGCGCAGCCCGGCCACCAAGCGGTCTTCGGTTTCCTCCAGTCCGCGGACCAGAGTCCTCGTCTCGCTCTCCGCCATTCCTCGCCCCTGGCGATAGTGCCCAGCCCGACCAAAGCCACCATATCATACTATTGCCAGGCAGCGAAGAACACCGCGGCGGGCCCCTAACGCGCCTGCGCCCCCACCGGGGGGCGCAGGCAGAATCGAACTGGGGCCGGAGTCACGGGTGTTAGGGCTTCTTCCAGATTAGGCTGTACTGCCCCACATTGTCCTCCGTGACCCGAGTCAGCTCGCTGGTCTCCAGGTCGTAGATCCACACTTCCACCTGCTCGCGGTAATAGGGGCCTTCGGCATCGAACGGCAGCGCGGCGAGGAAGGCGATCTTGTCGCCCCTGGGCGACCACTGGGGAGTGGTTGGGCCCACCCAGAAGCGGAGGTCGGCGAGCCAATCCATCTCCGGGTCTTTGGCCACCTGCTCCTCGGTCGGGTAGCGGGCCTCCACTTCCGAGTCCACCAGGAACTGTTTCACCAGCACGCGCAAGTCCTCTCCGTTGGCGTCTGTCAGCACGAGCTGTCGCCAGTACCCGGCTTCCCCATCGAGCTCACCTTTCACCACTGTCGTGCTGGCGATGGTAGTTTCGTCTGGCGACCACGCGGCATCGCCACCCACGTCTGGCATCGGGTAGATGCTCTGGCCAGATAGGTCAACGCTCACTTCCTCGTTCCCCTCGGAGCCCTCCGTGTTGACGAGCAACCGGTTGCCGTCGGGGAACCAGACGGGGCTTACGGTAGGCGGGGCGCTGTCCGGCAGGAGAGGTCTGGCGCCGCTGCCGTCATCGTTCATCACCCACACGTGGAAACCATCCTTGCAGGGAGGCTTGTCGCCCACCGCATCACAGTGCTGGAAGGCGATCATGGTCCCATCCGGCGACCACTTGGGCTTGCAGTTCAGCCCGCCTATGCCGGCGGTCTGAGTCAGGTTGATCTGCTCCTCGCCGTCTGCAGTGCCTATCACTACGTCACGTTCCGTCGGATGAAGCTCGGGAAAGTAGTTGGTGGCCCAGACGATCCGATCGTCCACCGGCGACGGGTCGGAGTCAGACGCTGGCATCGCGTCTTCAACCTGGGACTGCCCGGTGAGCGCCTGGAAGATGCCGCCTCCACTGCGTCCAGGCCCGAAGTCTCCGGCGCTGCGGTAGTACAATTTCCCCTCTATCGGCCACGGCAGCACCCCCGTCGCCACCGCCGCGCCAAGCAGAAGAGGCGTTGCGGCTACGGCCGCAACGATCCACGCGACCGTATGCCTGCGGGATCGCGGCTGCACCGCGCTCATCCGCTGCACGACCCCCTCCTTCACCTCCGGCCTCAACTCCGGCGCGGCGGCGCACATCGCTTCCTTGATATCGTCGTGAGTGTCACTCATCTTCGCTCACCAACCTCTCTCGGGCTTTGGTTCTCGCCCGGTGCAGGATCGAGTGGACGGCTCGCTCCGACCGGCCTATCACCTGCCCGATCTCCCGCACCGAGAGCTCCTCGGCGCAGGAGAGGGTCAGCACTTCCATCTCCACATCGGAAAGGATAACCACCATCTTCGCGACCCGCCGCCTGGCATCCAGGCGCGCGGTCGCGCCGGCGGCCACATCATTCCCATCGCTGACTTCGTGGACGGCCTCCATCGGAATCTGCGCCCACGCCGGCACCGACTTGCGGCGCTTCTGCTTGCGGATCTGTAGATTCACGCGCCGGCAAGCGATCCCGTACAGCCAGGTGGAGAGGGTGGCCTTGCGCGGGTCGAAGCGCCTGATATCCCTGACCGCGTCCACCATGGTCTCCACCACCACCTCCTCAGCCATCTCGACATCCCCGAACAGGCGGGTCACCGCAAAACGGTGGATTCCCGGGGCAAAGCGGTCATACAGCGCAGCACACGTCTCCGGAGTGCGCTCCAGCAGTCCGCGCACCAGCGCCAGGTCACGGGAGGTGTCGTCGGCCACAGCTTGCGCTTCCGCCAGTTCCATCTCGCCCATCTGTCTGCCCCCAAGGCAGGTCGGAGTGGAGCCGTCCCACCTCTATGTGTTGCCATTCCGGGCGGAATGTCGCGCGGGACCGCGGTACGTTGGGCAGAAGGCTGTCTCCCGCCTTAGCTTGTGGCTTACCCCATCACCCCCGCCGCTCCCAACACCCCTCTCACCGCCTCCAGCACCACGCTTCCCTCGCTCACCCCCACCAGCGGCTTGCCCTGAGCGTCGAGCGCGGCGACTTCCGGGTCTTCGGGGATCAGTAGCGGCTCCGGCAGACCTCGCGCCTTCGCCGCGGCGAGAAGCTCCTCTGGCACGCGCTCGCGCACGCGGGTGAAGGCGAACGCCACCTTGCGCACCGCCGTGTTGAGCTCGCGCGTCAGTTCCAGCACCCGCGCCGCCGTGTCCAGCCCGCGCATGCTCAGGTCGGAGAGGAGCACCAGCAGGTCAACATCCCCCGCGGTGCGCCGGCTGAGGTGCTCCAAACCGGCCTCGCAGTCAATCACCACGAACGCGTACTGCTTGCCGATCTGGTCCACGCACGCCCGCAGGATGGAGTTGGCGAAGCAATAACACCCCGGCCCCTCCGGGCGGCCCATGGCGAGCAGGTCGAACCCCTTGGACTCGACCAGCGCCTGCTGCACCCGCAATCGCAGGAACTCGCTCTTCGCCATGCCGCCCGGCAGGCTGGCCGCTCTGTCGAGTCCCTCCTCCCGGACATCGCCGACGGTGTCGGTCACCTCGACGCCGAGGGCCGCGTTGAGGTTCAGGTTCGGGTCGGCATCCACCGCCAGCACCGCTCCCCGCTCGGCCTCAACCAGCAGGCGGACGATGAGCGCGGCGACCACCGTCTTGCCGACGCCGCCTTTCCCAGTTACTGCGATCGTCTTGCTCATCTCGATTCCCAATCACCCCTCGGCGCGCCGCAGGCGCGCCTTCCATTGCTCAATTGCCCTGTTGCTCAATTGCCCGGAAGAGCGCTTCCACCGCCTCCGCGTACGGCCCCACCTCCGGCACCGCCTCCGATCTCGCCACCACTTCGTCCCGCGGCAGCTCGGCGATCACCTCCAGGCCGTCGAGCAAAGAGCGCACGCGCTCGACATCGATGGGGGAGGCGACTCGGTTCATCACCACCCCAGGCAGGCGCAAGCCGAGGCCGCGAGCCAGCCGCGCGACGCGCGCCGCCGTCCGCGCGCTCGCCGCGTTCGGCTCGCTCACGACTAGCAGCGCCCCGATGTACTGCGCGGTGCCGCGCCCGAGGTGTTCCAGCCCGGCCTCCATATCCATCACCACGGATAGGTCGGGAAGCCCCACCAGGTGGCGCACCAATGCCTTCAGCACCGCGCTCTCCGGACAGACGCACCCCGCCCCCGGCTCATCCACCGTCCCCATCACCAGCAGCGAGATCCCCGCGTGCTCCACCTGAAACCGGCCGAGCAGGTCCCCCACCTCGGGGTCGAGGGCGAAGAAACTACCCCCTTCTCCCCTCCCAGCCCGCTCGGCGAGCAAGTCCTTCATCTCTGATAGAGGAACCGATTGCGCGAGCAGATCCTCGGGGAAACCCAGCGCTCTCCCCAGGCAGTTGTTCGGGTCCGCGTCCACGGCCACCACGCGCTGGCCGCGCCTCGCCAGCGACCGCGCCAGCGCCGCCGTCAGTGTCGTCTTTCCGACCCCGCCCTTACCAGCCACAGCCAGTTTGATCGCCATCCCCACGCCTTAGCATATGTGTACCGCGTCGCGTCACCAGCATCAATGTCGCCAAAACCGCACATGCAGTCGCGAATGCTCTGCGGTATGTTGTGTTAGGCAGACTGAGCCCGTTTTGCCTCTGAACGCTCTGGGTACATACCAGTTGCAGGACGGCGCCGTTCGGTAACCAACCGGACGACCAGAAAGCTGACAGACTTGAGTTGAAAGTAAGGACGGCGCCGTTCTCGACGGAGGGACGGACCGACACCCCCCCTCGCCCCGGTCTGTCCCTCCTCTTCTTTGCCGTAGGCTTCCCCTATCCCTGCCCCGCGCCTCTATAGAGTCTCTTGAGTTGTGGTAATGCGGAAGATGCCCACAGAGACGCATTAGACCAGCCGCCCGCATCCCAGCATCCCGGCCGGGTCATAGGCGAGCTTGAGCTGCTTCATCACATCGCTGTTCACCAGGCCCCTTCCCCACACACCCACCTCGCGCTTCAGCTCCACAGGGGCTGCTTCCAACACCGCGAAGCCGCCCGCCTCCTCGCACGTCTGCCGCACCAGGCCAACCGCCTTCTTGATCGCCGTAATATCGGTTTCTCTATCAGGGGAGGCGTAGACGATCCCGTCTCCGGCGTGGACGAGCGCGCTCCACCCCGCGTGCGAGGACACCAGCGCCAGCACATCGCCGATCGCGCTGGGCAGGACACTGGCGCGCAGCAACACCCCGTTTGCGTCCGTTGGGTAGGCAATCCCGCGCACCCGCTCCCACACCCGATCGGCATCCCCCCCCTCGAAGCACACCGCCCCGTGGCCGACGAGGGAGCTGATCTCTTGCTGCTGTCGCCGCACCGCCTCCCGCGAACCGCCCAGCCCCACACACACGGCGCACGCGTCCGGCCGCCCCGGTGGAGGGAGATAAGGTCTGAGCCTGGCCACCGCCGTCGGATTGAGCACCTCGCAGGCGGTTATCTCCCAGGGCGAGGAGGCGACTCGAGAAGCGACCTCCATCGCTCCCTGCCGTGGCATCGCCGTCAGCATCACCGCGCGCTGCTCCGGCGCCGGCACCAGCCGCAGGGTGAGTTCGAGGATCGCCCCCAGCGTTCCCAGCGAACCGACAAAGAGCTTGCTGAGATCATAACCAGCCACATTCTTGACCGTCCGGCCGCCAGTCCTGACCACCTCCCCCGTAGTTAGCGCCACCCGCATCCCCAGCACCAGATCGCGGGCGGTCCCGTACCTCACGCGCATCGGCCCCGACAGGTTTCCCGCCACGATCCCGCCCAATGTCGCCGTCGCCGGCCCCGGCGGGTCAAGCGGCAGGGCCTGGCCCTGTTCTGCCACAGCTTGACTCAGCGCCGCCAGCGACATACCCGCCTGCGCGGTGATGGTGAGATCGCCGGCGTCGTACTCCACGATGCGGTTGAGCCGGGTGAGGGAAACCACCAGGCCGATGGGCGCGGCTGGCGCGCCGAGGTAGAGGTGATGTCCGGCGCCGCTGAGCAACACCGACAGCTTCATCTCCGCGGCCGCGCGCAGCAGGGCCGCCACCTCCTCGCCGGTGCCGGGAAAGACCACCGCAGCCGGCGTCTGGCCGTCCACCACATGCCGGCCGACCGCGGCGGTATCGGTGAGCAGGTGCTCCTCGCCCACTATCTGGTGCAGGCGCCCAAGCGCGTCCGAGAGAGCGCTCACCTGGCGACTCCTTCTGCTGGCAACACCTTGCCAGGATTGGCCAGTCCCTCGGGATCGAACACCTTCTGCGCTCTCCGCTGCGCTTCGATGTCCGCCGGCGCGTAGACCAGCTCCAGGTACTTCGGCTTCTCTGCGCCCACCCCGTGCTCACCGGTGATGGTGCCGCCCACCCCGGCCGCCACCTGGAAGATCTCCGCGCAGGCCGCCTCGGCGCGGCGCAGTCCGTCGCGATCGGTGCGCTCGTAGAGGATGTTCGAGTGAAGGTTGCCATCTCCCGCGTGGAACACCTTGGCGATGCGCACGCGGTGGCGCTGCTCGATCTCCTGGATCCGCCGCAGCGCCTCGGGGATGCGAGTGCGCGGCACGGTGGCGTCATTCACCAGCATCGCCGGCGACAACCTAGCGGTCGCTCCAAAGGCGGACTTCCGCCCCGCCCACAGCCGCTCCCGCTCCGCCGGGGTCTTGCCGATCTCCACACTCCTCGCCTTCAGCTCCCGGCAGATCCCCGCGCAGCGCTCGGTATCCCTGTCCAGCGCGCCCTCCAGTCCATCCAGCTCGATCACCAGCACGGCTTCCACATCCAGCGGCAGCCCGGACGGGAAGGACGCCTCCACCGCCTCGATGGTGTTGCGGTCCATGATCTCCAGCGCGGAGGCCACGATGCCCGCGGCGATGATCCGGGATACCGCCTCCCCGGCCGCCTCCAGGCTCTCGAACAGCGCCAAGATCACCTGCACGCTCTCCGGCAGAGGCTTGAGGCGGAGCGTCATCTCCGTAGCGATCCCGAACGTCCCCTCCGAGCCCACGAACAGCCCCACCAGGTCGTAGCCCGGCGGGTCCGCCACCGCGGCGCCGAGTTTCCGCACCTCTCCGTTCGGCAGCACCACCGTGAGCGCCAACACGTGGTTGGTGGTCACCCCGTACTTGAGGCAGTGGGGCCCGCCCGCGTTCTCCGCCACATTGCCGCCGATGGTGGAGGCCTTCTGGCTGGCGGGATCGGGGCAGAACTGGAGGCGGTGAGGCTCCAGCAGCTTCTGAAGATCGAGGTTGACGACGCCAGGCTGCACCACCGTCCGCCGGTTGTCTACATCTACATCAAGCACTTGGTTCATGCGAGAGAGGACGATGACTATCCCGCCGTGCAGCGGCACCGAGCCACCCGACAGGTTCGTGCCCGCGCCCCGCGCCACGAACGGAATCCGGCGCTCTGCGCACAGCTTCACCACCCCCGCAACTTGCTCCGTTGACGACGGCAACACCACCACCTCGGGGCGCCCCCGAGCCGTAGAGGAGTCGTAGCTGTACAAGCGCACATCGGCCGGCTCAGTGAGCACGTACTGCCGGCCGACGATCTTCGTCAGCGCGCGCACGACCTTCTTGTCAACCACTGCTATGCTCCGTATGCCGCCCTCGCCGCGGGCAGTCCCGCCCCGCCGTTCCTCACCACACCTATCTCGCACAGGATACCTCCGAGCCCCCCAAGCACCGCGGTTACGTGCCGCTCCGTCGCGCTCTCGCCCATCAACCCTACCCGCCAGGCCTTCCCCTTGAACTCGCCCAGCCCGGCGCCGATCTCGATGGAATGCTCATCTAGCAGGCGCTTGCGCACCACCGCCTCGTCCACGCCCCCGGGAACGGCGACCGCGTTGAGCATCGGAAGCTGGTGCTCCGGATCGGCCAGATAGCCACAACCAAGCGCCTCCAGCCCGGCCTTCAGCGCCTTGTGGTGCTTGACATGCCTCGCCCAGCGCGGCTGCAATCCCTCCTCCAGCACGATCTGCAAGGCCTCGTGCAGGGCGTAGTTCATATTGATCGGCGCGGTGTGATGGTACAGCCGCTCCGCGCCCCAGTAGGCCTGCACCATGTTCATGTCCAGATACCAGCTCTGGACCTTGGTCTTTCGCCCCTTGATCACCTCCACCGCGGCGGGGCTGAAGGTCACCGGCGACAGGCCGGGCGGGCAGGAGAGGCACTTCTGCGTGCCGCTGTAGCAGGCGTCCACCTCCCAGCCGTCCACGTCCACCTCCATGCCGCCAAGGCTGGTGACCGTGTCCACCAGCAGCAGCGTCCCGCTCTCCTTCACCACCTCGGCCACCGGTGGGATGGGCTGGGCCGCGCCGGTGCTGGTTTCCGCATGAACGATGCCGACCACCTTGAACGGGCCGTGCGCCCGAATCGCCTCCGCCACCTGCTCTGTCGTGAACACCTGCCCCCAGGGGACATTGATGGCGGTGACCTGCGCCCCGGCCCGCTCTGCCACATCCTTCATCCGCTGACCGAACACCCCGGCGATGCACA
>Ga0315277_10001241_pt1 | contig 37689 bp, 34 predicted proteins | sample YL17G05_15_MG_FD_203695 | JGI IMG/M metagenome (GOLD analysis project Ga0315277, IMG submission 203695) | Sediment microbial communities from Yellowstone Lake, YNP, Wyoming, USA - YL17G05_15 | ecosystem: Environmental > Aquatic > Freshwater > Lake > Sediment | place: USA: Wyoming | collected...
GGCCGGTCTTTCGTCTTATACTTTCCGCGACCTCTTCAATCGGCCGCGTCGGGCCGCCGCGGCGGGACTCGATGATCAGGATGTCCTGTTCATCCTCGGTGAGCAGGCCGGAGCCGACCAGTTTTTTGAAAAAAATCCGCCGTTTCCTGGGGTCAAATCCCTTGATGATCGTAAGCACTCCTTCAATAACCTGATCCATTATGAGCCTCCTGCAAATTATTATAACCCATCATCGGCTTGGATGCACTTCCATCCTCAGGCCGGCTGGAAATATTTCTTCCGGAAATACAACGCCACATTGACCAAGCTGATCATCACCGGGACTTCAATCAGGGGTCCGATCACCGCGGCAAAGGCCTGTCCGGAGGAAATCCCGAACACGGCCACGGCCACGGCAATGGCGAGCTCAAAGTTGTTGGAGGCCGCGGTAAAGGAGAGGGTGGCGGACTGGGCGTAATTGGCTCCGGCCTTTTTGCTCATCCAGAAGCTGAGCAGGAACATGACGATGAAATAAATCAGGAGCGGGATGGCGATCCGGAGCACATCCAGCGGGATCTTGACGATGTATTCGCCTTTGAGCGAGAACATTACAATGATCGTGAACAGAAGCGCGATCAGAGTGAGGGGGCTGATCCGGGGGATGAATTTGGTGGTGTACCAGTCCTTGCCCTTGAGTTTGATCAGGACGAAGCGGGTGATCATTCCGCTGAAAAAGGGGATTCCCAGATAGATGAACACGCTCTTGGCGATTTGCGGGATGGTCACCTTGACCACGGTTCCCGGAATCCCGAACCATTCGGGAAGAATAGTGATGAAAATCCAGGCATAAATGGAGAAGAACAGCATCTGGAACACCGAGTTGAACGCGACCAAGCCGGCCGCGTATTCCGTGTCCCCCTCGGCCAGGTCGTTCCAGACAATCACCATAGCAATACAGCGCGCCAAGCCGATCATAATCACGCCGTACATATAAGCCGGATAGCCGCGCAGGAAAACCAGGGCGAGGAAGAACATCAGGATCGGCCCGATCACCCAGTTCTGGACCAGGCTCAATCCCAAAACCTTCCAGTTCCGGAACACCGGGACCATTTCCTCGTATTTAACCTTGGCCAGGGGCGGATACATCATCAGGATCAGGCCGATCGCAATCGGCATATTGGTCGTGCCCACGCTGAACTGGTTGATGAAGGCCGGTGCCCCGGACCAGAAATAGCCCAGCCCAACTCCGACTGCCATCCCCGCGAAAATCAGGACGGTGAGCAGCCGATCAAGAAGCGACAGCTTTTTCCTCTCTGCCATCTTAACCTCCCAGAAAAATTCTCATCGCGTAATAATGGTCGCGCGGATTTTTTAACAGGAGCGGCAGCCGAAACTTCCCGCGCATGATCCCGAAAGTAAAAGAGCTGATGCTCTCCGAAAGCGCGATCAGGCCCAGATGAGTGGAATGCAGTTCAACTTCCACCCGATCAATTTGCTCTCCATCCAGGACTTTGCTGGACCAGCCCTCAGCCCGGATTTCAATCATCAGCGGGTCGCAATAAAAATCCAGTTGACGAATAATAATGTTCCTGCCTGGGCCGCCCCGGAGCCAGCCCTGGATCAAACCTTTCCTCCCCGGATCCGCATACGCCCGCTTAAACAGCGGCTCCAGATGAAAATCCTTCACGCTCTCCCAGAACATATTATGGTGCGCCTTCAAGCCCCGGAGCATACTTCCGCAACCATCTCCTGCAAACTCGTTTTTAGCTTCTGGCTCCGCCATTCTTATTTTCCGACCTGCCCTGTGCTTTCTTCTGCGATTGCATCTTCCCAAAAATAATTTCTCGGACTCAAACTCCTCCGCAACATCCTGATCCTGAGGGAATAGTTCCTTTCTCCATCAGGTCCTTCTTCACCGCGTCCCAGATTTTATGCTCTTGATAGAGCTTTCGGAGTTCTTTTAAACGCGGAAAAGTAATGGCGCTTCCCTGGCATAAATTCGCGCAGGTGGTGCAACCCACCACGCATTCATTCGGTCTCACCACCTTCGGCTTTTCCTCAATCCATTCATAAACCTTCCTTCCACAGTTCATACACATCCCGCATTTAACACATTTCTCCTCATTGATGGCGGGATGCCAGTTAACCTGATCCCTGGGATACCCTGTTAACCATGCCATTTTCTATCCTCCTTTACTTTTTTGCGGTTTTAGCTTCAAATCTGTCATCCGCCCTTGCCTTGCTCTTCCCCTGCTTTTCCAACCAACCCCATCTTTTCACGCGATAAGAATCAAACTTGGGAACATAAGGTTTAATATCAAGAAGCGGTGTTCCATCCAGAGCATCCAGGTCTGAGACATAAAGGGTCCTGCCCCTGATGGATAAAAGCCGAACGCAGGAAATTCCAATCGGATTGGGACGGCAGGGCGCTCGGGTGGCAAAAAGACCCCGCAATTTTGAATCCAGATAAGGGGTCACCATTATCTGAGCTGAACCCGCGCGGTGAAACCAGTAAATCAGCCAGATGCGCTCAAACCCTTTCAGGTCTTTTAATCCCGGGGCAAATTTTTTATAAATCGTAATGCTTCCCCTGGCGCCTTCCGCCATCCGAGGCTGAATCGGCGTCCCGGCTGATTCCTTAAAAGGTGAATGAATTACGCCAATAGGCTGAAGAACAAAATCCTTTCTTCCGCTTGACTCCTGAATATAGTTCCTCGCCAGCAAATAATTATGATACCGCTCAGGAGCAGCCGAAAAACCATTTCCCTTTTTAATCTTTTTCCGCTGAGTCTTTTTCTTCATTTTATTCATCCTATTTTTTCTTCTTCAGCCAGGGATTATCCTCATTCGCGCCGTCCCGCCTTCTCGCCTCCAGCTCATAAAAAGGCATACATTGAGTCTTTTCAAGCTCTTTCATCACCCGGGGATAAAGACAATCCATAACCAGAGCGAAAGCCTCCGCTGGATCCTCATCCAGCGCGGTCCGCATCAGCCGGATCACCTCCTCCGGCTCCAGGCTGATGACAACTTTTTTCAGTTTCGTATCCACTTAAATTTCCTCGGGAAGTGAATAATTCGGTCCCATCAATTTATCCATTATCAATCCGATTCCAATAAAAATTGGGATGGTAAAAAAGCAACGCAAAAAAGAAAATTTAAGCCCCAAAAAGCCGATTTCAAAAGTGAGCATGGGCAATTTTAAAGTGGAGAATGCGCCCAGATAGATAAAGATATTCCGATTGCCGCATCCCTTTTTGGAAAGCAATTGGGCGACCGGAAAAGCGGCATAAAGGGGGCCCATTTGAAGGGTTGCCAGTAAGATCATCCAACCAATTCCCCTGGGGCCGGAATTTTTTCCAAATCGTTTTTGGAAAAATTCTTTGGGAACCCACACATCAATTATTCCGATCAGGATGAACATCAAAGGGAGGAAGATGAGCATTTCTTTTGCATAATGACTGAAAGTCAGGGCGATTTTTATCCCGGCTTGCCATTTAATAATCAAAGAGATTACCGCCGCGAACAGGAATATCAAAAATGGCAGATACCGGAGCGGTTCCTTTTTACGGGAGACGGGCATAAGTCACCCCCATTAAAAGCGCAACAATGATTGCTCCGATCAAGCTTAAAAAATTGCGCCATAACGCGGCTCTTTTACCTAAATACCGAAACTCCACCGGCAAAGTGATAACACCCACCATCATCAGCGTGGTGATAAAAGCGGAAACCGAAAATATGCTCGCGCCTTCTTTTAAAATCACCGAAGCCAGCGGCGCCGCCACAAACGCGGGAATCAATGCCACGGAACCAATGGCTGACCCGATCAATAAACCTTGCCAGCCCGAGCTTTGCCCGAGATAATTTTTAATCATTGATTCTGGAACCAGATATAAAAACACCGAAACTAAGATCAGCACCGTTAAAAAGGTGGGAAGTATGGAAATAAACATTGAAATTCCCTTTTTTATGCCGGCAAAAGTTTTTCCCCGGTCGAACAACGCCAGAATAATAATCATCCCGATTATCACCAGGGAAAAAATGGATATGCCTAAGCTCTGCTTCATAACCAATCTCCTTTTGAAAATTTATCCCAGTTCCGTGTCCAATGAAATCGGTGGCGGTACATACATATTTCTTTTTATTTCAGCCAGTTTTATTTAACTCTGAAAGCAACCTTTTCAATTCTCCTACGGTCGGAATCTTGCCCGAGACCACAATTTTTCCATCCACCAGCACCGCAGGCGTCATCATTACGCCCAGCTTGGCAAACTCGGCGACATTGGTGACATGTGAAATATCCGCGGCCAGGTTCAGTTCCGCGCAGGCGTTGAACACATTCTGCTCGGTCTGCTGGCATCTGGGACATCCCGGTCCAACCACTTGAATCTTCATCTTCCTTTGCCTCCTTTCTTTTAAAAAATTTTGAAAATATAAGCCAGCACATAATAAATTCCGACCAAAATAAAAATCACTCCGGTAATCCGTTTCGCGTAAAACTCCACCCGGCTCAGGTTTTGATAAAATTTGCCCACATACTCGGAACCGACCGCGATCACCACGGCAAAGGCCATGACCGGAAGCGCACTGCCCAGGCCGTAGATCAAGGGCAGGCCGATCGCGGATTTCATCTTCAAAGAAATCGGGATCAGGCTTCCGAAAAAAAGCGCCGCGGAAACCGGGCAGAAAGCCAGGGCGAATAACGCGCCCAGGAAAAAAGTCCCGATCATGCCGGATTGGCTCAGCCGTTTGGACAACTTTTCCGAGGGCGTGAAGCTGGGGAGATTCCATTTGAACAGTTCCCATAAAAACATTCCGATCAGGATCAGGATGATGCCCAGAATTTTGTTGATATAAGTCTGGAGAAAATAGGACAGCGCGGAGATATTGAGCGCCAGCTTCATAATGACCATACTGATCGCGATATAGGTGATGCTCCTGCCGATTCCGTAAAGGATTCCGGATAAAAGCACGATTGCTTTTTTGGAGACCTGGTAAGAGATCAAGGAAATGGACGCGATATTGGTAGCCAGGGGGCAGGGGCTGATGGAGGTCAGAATCCCCAGCCAGAGCGCGGTTCCCATTCCGAGCAGATAGTCATTCATTATCTTCGCTCCAGCAATCCCTTAATTTCATCCTGCACATATTTAATAAAGGCCGGCTTATTTCTAACATAAGTCCACACCTGCTCCAGATTTTTCCAGCTCCGTTGTTGTCCATTTTGGAGGTCCACCAGAACCAAGGACTTGGTGATCAATTGATAGTCCTGGATAAAATGGCGATTGTCCGGCTCTTCCACATTGACCGCCATAAACTTGAGCTTTCCCGCTTGCAGTTCCTTCCCGAACCCCGTCTCAATCGCCTCTTTGGAATACTGCTCAATGGTCCGGCAAGTGATACAGCGATAAGTGCCGTGAAAATAATAGGCGATAACCTGACGCGCCGGCTGGTCCTGATTCTGACATTCCGGATCATTAACCGCGCAATTGGAGTTTGGATTCGGATTTGACGCGGTTTCCTGCGCTGGCCCAGACTCAGACGGAGTTGATGCCTGCTCCCCGGTTTGCGCCCGAGGGGTTTGATCGTTCGCGTTGTTCTCAGCATAGCTGAACACCAGATAACCGAGGCTGGCGATGACAAAACCCAGCAAGCCGATTTTAACAATCTTTTTATAATTCATTCGCTAATTCCTCCCGCTCCTCATTTAGAAAAATGCTCCGAAAAAAATCCCGGTCAGTGTTGCCATCACGATTACCAAAGAAACATAAGCCACAGTCTTTTTGGTGCCGAGCACGCTCCGGATCACCAGCATACTGGGCAAGGAGAGCGACGGTCCGGCCAATAGCAATGCCAGCGCGGGTCCCTTGCCCATCCCGCTCCCGAGCAAGCCTTGCACAATCGGGACTTCGGTCAGAGTGGCGAAATACATAAACGCGCCAACCACCGACGCGAACAAATTGGCGAGAAAAGAATTCCCGCCCACGGATTTGTGGATCCATTCCGGCGGGATTATTCCCTGTCCGCCCGGTTTTCCCAAGAGCAATCCGCTGATCAGAATGCCGATCAGGAGCAAAGGCAAAATCTGCCTGGTCAGACCCCAACTGGCGCTGAACCAATTTTCCATCTCGCCCTTCTGGGTGCTGGTAAAGATCGCCAACGCCACCGCGCCTCCGGCAAAGGGAATGATCGGATGGGTCGGGAACAAAAGCGCGAGAGAAATCACACCTGCAGAGGCCAAAACCATTTTCCACCATTTCATCCCGAACCAGGCAATCAGGATCAATCCGAAGAGCAAGGCTGAAGCAGAGGTGATGATCCATTTGACGGAATAAATCTGAAACCAGAAACCGCTCTCGGATCCGGGCTTGCCCCAGTTGGCAAAAATCAGGATCGCGACCATTGCGCCGAAATAAAAAATATTCTGCCAGAGCGGCCGCTTTACCTCCGGCTCCGGCAGACTCATTTGCGCCTTTGCTCGTTCCTGTTCCTCGCGCCGGAAAAGCAAATGCATCAACAGGCCGATGACAACGCTGAAAACTATCGCGCCCACTCCCCGCGCCACCCCGATTTGAAGGCCCAGAATCCGGGCCGTGAGAATAACGGCCAGGACATTGATCGCGGGTCCGGAATATAAAAAAGCTATTGCTGGTCCCAGGCCGGCGCCGTTCTTCCAGATTCCGGCGAAGAGCGGGAGCACGGTGCAACTGCAAACCGCCAGGATGCCGCCGGAAACCGAGCCGACTCCGTAAGCCAGAACTTTGTTGGCCTTGGGCCCGAGATACTTGATCACCGAGGCCTGGCTCGTAAAAACCGAAATCGCCCCTGCAATGAACAGCGCCGGGATCAGGCATAAAATCACATGCTCGCGCGCGTACCATTTCACCAGCTCCAGCGAGCCGATTATTGCGCTGTCAAATTTTCCCCGGCCGAGCGGGAGATAAAAACAAAGCAGAAATCCCGCGATGATCATTGCCAGCGCTTTCCATTCCTTCTTCCAGTCCATTTCCAATTCCTGCTTTCCGCCCGAGCGCTTTCTTATTTGTTCCTGTCCTTGAATCCCTGCGCCGGATTCGCCTCCCCGTCCAGATGACATTTCAGCCGGCCGCCTTGAGAAACCAACAGCCTTTGATAAATCGCCTTTTTCAAAAAAGCATAAGCCCCGGCCTGGTCTTGATCCGTGATGATCCGCTCCAGTTCCATCAAGTCTTCCGGCTCCAGCGCAATCGCTTGCTTTTTAATCTCCAGCATTTTTCCTCCCCGGCCCGGGAAAAGCCGCGGACCGGATTTCAAATCTTATCCGGCCCGGCCCTTGATCACCTTCAACCGCTTCCGGACATCCTCCTTCATCGTCGCTTCCACGCAGCCCAGAAGCTGAATGATGCAGGGACACCGGAGCCGGTAATAAACGCTCAAGCCGCGCTTCTCGGATTCAATAATCCCGGCCGCGCGCAGGATGAACAGATGCTTGGAAATGGTGCTGATGTCGCATCCGATGAGGTCGGTCAACTCAGCCACGCACCGCTCCCCGCCCGCCAGTTTGTCCACCATCGCCAAGCGCGCCGGATGCGCCAGCGCCTTCAAAATCCGCGCCTGAACATTATACCGTTCCTGATTCCGGCCCTTCATCATTGCCTATTTGGTAAAATAGCCAAATATAGGTTATTTGTCAAGTCCCGGCTCGGGGCCGAGGCTCAAGTGATTTTTTTGGCCGGAATGGTAGAATTCGGTCTGAGGATAAAAGGAATGAAAAGGAATTTTGTTCACGGTCTGATGTTGGCGGCCGTTTGCGGCCTTCTGGCCGGAATTTTGCGGGCGGAATCCGCGACTGCCGCCACCGTAAATAGTTTCGCTCTTTCCCCGGAGCTGTCCCAAAAGCTGGAAGCTTATGCTCAAGAGGGAATGAAGAAATGGCATTCGCCCGGTCTCGCAATCGGGATGGTCAAAGACGACCAACTGGTCTGGCAGGGATACTTCGGATATTCGGACATCAAGGAAAAGAAGCCGGTGAGCGAGAGCACGGTTTTCCGGATCGGGTCCATTTCCAAGACCTTCACCGCGATCGCCATAATGCAGCTCTGGGAGCAGGGCAAGTTCCAGCTTAGCGACCCGGTTTCCAAATACACCCCGTTTCCGCTTTTCCGCAACCAGAGCGGTTGCTGTCCGGATCCGACCCTGCTCAATATTTTCACGCACACCTCGGGCGGCGGGGAAGTCAAGCGGCTTCAAGACGCGCCGAAATTTTTCCGCGATTTCTACGATGACACGAACCTTCAGCCGCGCAAAAGTTTCGCCGAGCTTTTCAGAAACGGGATCCAAACCCGGATTTGCCCGGGAAGCAAATGGGCTTATTGCAACTATTGCGTGGGCTCGCTCGGGATGGTGGTGGAACAGATCACCGGTCAGAGTTTCCACAATTACACGGACGAGCATCTGTTCCATCCCCTGGGGATGAGCTCAAGCAGTTTCTATGAGACCGACCAGACCCAGGCGAATCTCGCAATTGGATACCGCTGGCAGGAGCGGAAAAAAGCCTTTCAGCCCGATCGGGTCTCGTTCCTGGACACGGATGTGGTCGCGGCCGGGAATGTTTACTCAACCGTGCCGGATATGTCGCGCTATATGAGCGCGCTGCTCAATGGCGGCAAGCTCGCCGGGTTCTCGCTCCTGAAAAAGCAGATCCTGGATTTGATGTGGACTGCTCAATATCAGACCGATCCCCGGCTGCCGGCGATGGGGATCATTTTCATCCTGGAAAACCAATTCGGCCACCGGCTGGTCTGGCACAACGGGGGAATGCCCGGGTTCACCTCCAGTATGATCCTTGCCCCGGACGATCACCTCGGGGTGGTGGTCCTGAATAACGCTATGTCCGCGGCGCCGGACAATCTTGCGCTCGGCATCCTTAAAATCCTTTTCCACTACCAGCCGGCGGAAAAGAAAATTTCTAGTCCGGAGGAATCCCTGAAAAAGTTGACGGGGAATTATGTATCTTCCCAGCCGGATTTCCTGACTGATCTCAGATTCCTGATGGGAAGTTTGGGCGTCCTGAAGGTGCGGATGAAAAAAGGCGGCCTGGTCATTGCCTTTCCGGGCAAGCCCCTTGCGCTGGAACAGGTAGATCCGGAGGATCCATATTTCTTTCGGATCGTGGACAAGGAAAACGAATCTGAAAATTTCGTGGTGTTCAAGCCGGGCGAGGATGGCAAGGCCCGGAGCATTCTTTTCGGGCTTAACGAGTTTGTCCGGCCCGAGCATCAGCGGCGGGAGATTTGCCCGGCCGAAACGGGCGAGGAGAAAAAATGGAGATGAGAAAATTTTGGATTTTTTTGGGGCTGGCTTGCCTGGCTTTGCCCGGGCTTTTGAGGGCGGAGGACCCGAGACAGGTCAACAATTTTTCCCTTAGCCCGGAGCTTTCGGAAAAGCTGGAGCAATACGCTCAAGAGGGAATGAAGAAATGGCATTCGCCCGGACTGGCAATCGGGATGGTCAAAGACGACCAACTGGTCTGGCAGGGATACTTCGGATGGGCGGATTTGAAGCAGAAGAAACCGGTTACGGAAAATTCGGTGTTCCTGATTGGATCGGTTTCCAAGACCTTCACCGCCATCGGCCTGATGCAACAATATGAGCAGGGGAAGTTCCAAATGGACGATCCGGTCAATCCCTGCGCCCCCTATCCGCTTTTCCGGCCGCAAAAACCCGGTTGTCGGGAAGTGACTTTTCTGGATGTGTTCACGCACACCTCGGGCGGGGGCGAGCTGATGAGCTGGCGTCAGCTCGGGAAGATTCTGCCCACTACGGTTTTATTCAAAGGCCAGGAGCGGCCGCCCTTGAAAAAAACTTACACCGACGGGATCCGGCCTCGGATCTGCCCGGGAACCAAGTGGGCATATTGCAATTTTTGCTTCGGCGGTCTGGGCCTGATCCTGGAGACCTTGAGCGGACAGAGTTTCAATGATTACACGGACGCGCGCATTTTAAAGCCGCTGGGAATGAACCGGAGCGCGTTTTACGAGACCGGGCAAATTCTTGAGAACCTGGCAAGCGGATACAATTTTTCCAAAGGCGCCGGCTTCACCAGAATTCCGGACCTGCGCTACCCGGTCACTCCGATGGGAGGAATGTATTCCACCGTGCCGGATATGGCGCGCTATATGATCGCGCTCCTGCATCACGGCCGGCTGGGAGAGGTTCAACTGGTCAAGCCGGAGACCTTGGAATTGATGTTCACGCCCCATTACCAGGTTGATCCGCGCCTGGAGAAAATCGGGATTTGCTTCTTCATTGATGACAACCTTTTTGAGCATCGGTTGATCGGCCACGACGGCGCCATGCCCGGCTACGGCACTCAGATGTATGTCGCTCCGGATGACAAAATCGGGATCATTGTTTTCGCCAATATTATGAATGATTCCGCCTATGAAATCGGGCACGGGCTCTTGAAAATCCTTTTTAATTACCGAAAGCCGGAATTGGATTTCCAGCCCGGCCAAGAGCTCTGGCCCGGTTTTGTCGGAGATTACGGGTCGGTTGAGCCGGAGTTGCTTTCCGACTACAGATTTTTTATGCGCAATTTGGGGATTTATCAGGTGCGGATTCAGCGCGGCCAGCTCTGGCTGGAATCGGCGAGAGCGGGAAAAGTCCGGCATCTGCGCCAGGTCAAACCGGAGGACCCGTATTTTTATGAAATTATGGTTCCGGACAGCGAAATCCCGAGATACCTGGTGTTCGTGCCCGGGAAAGACGGCAAAGCGTCTTCCCTTAAAATCGGCCTCAATCAATATGTGCGCTTGGAGGGCGGGGCAAAAACCAGGGCGTATCTCAAAGCGATTGCCGGAGCCGGCATCCCGGCGATTTTCTGATTGGTATCCATTGAATTGTCCCACCAGCCCGCGAGCCGGCCGGAGCCGGCCAAGATTGCTATTGGTAGAGTATTATTCTTTGTGTCAGGGGCTAAAATATTGGGCACCGCTCAAGTAGAGTGGTAAAAACCAAACTAAAGGAGGGTGCCCGTCGTGCGTCTAATTACAAACATATCGCAGGCGATGTCGGATTTGACTGGTTTTATATTTGAGTGATAAAATTGTTAAACCAAAAAATTAAAAGCCCAACGGGTAAAAAACCTGTAAAAGTTAAGGCTGCTTCAGAGATCACCCCCAACCAAAGGAGGCGGGCAATGAAAAGGTTTAGACGGCTGGCGCTGATCGGCTTGATTGGCTTAGCCGCGTTCTTGCTTTTCCCGCCTTTGGCCTTTGCCCAGCAATACAAACCAGGCGCAAATTTCTGGGGCGATTATGATAATTCGCTCATTGACGGCCCGGATGTGGGCGCGTTGGCAGCTTCTTTGGCCGGGATGGATCCCGGGTATTGGACACTGGCTCCCACGGCGCGGAACCGGACACCCTTATGGCAAGACCTGGATGGGAACGGAATCGCGGATGGTCCGGACCTGGCAATTCTCAAGGCCTGGGCCAAAGGTGATTTTAGCGACATCACCGGAAATCCGATCTCCCTTGAGGCTGAGAATTATAGTCCAAGCATTATTGCCGGGGACTCGGTTGTGATCCGGGCCCGGGGTGAGTCCTGGAATCCAGGCAAGTATCGGCCTGGGTATGGAATCGTATATCAGATCAGGGATGACCTGAGCTCCTGCCACGGCGCCACGATTTATGGCCGGAATGTTCTGGATGGAGATACCTATGGTTATTACGCGGATATGGCATACGAATATACGGATGAGCCGGGAGAGAGCGGTTATGCGCAGACAAGAGTTTCTGCGCCCCCAACTTGCACCGTGGGCCAGACCATTGAAATTGAAGTTTATCTTCCGGCGGATTCTGAATTCGGCGTGAACAACCGGCGTCATCCGGCTCGGCTGACGGCTCCTCAGAATATTAGTATCACGGTGGTTCAATCCGTAAGCGCCATAGATATCGCCCCTGCCGGCGCGAGCATTGAAGAAGGGGACATTATTCCTTTCCAGGCCATTTGCACGATCCTGGATTCATCCACCATTGATTGCACCGACTCTTACGGCGGGGTCAACACCCTATGGTCATCCACCGGAGACCTTAATCAACTCTCCCCTGCCAATTTCTTCCAGGCAGGACTGGACGGAGCGCACGGAACCGTGACCGTATATTATAATGACGGCGTCCATTCCCCGGTCTCGGATTTTGCCTCCATCATCGTTCAAGCCGACTCTAATTCTCCGGAAACTTTCATTGATTCTCAGCCGCCCAATCCCGACAACTCATCCTCCCCGAGCTTCGCCTTCTCTTGCGATGATGTTCCCTGCACTTTTCAATGCCAGATGGATTCCGGCGGCTTTAGCGCGTGCTCCTCTCCCAGGAATTATTCCGGCCTGTCTGAAAGCGCTCATACTTTTGAAGTCAAGGCCACGGATTTCGCCGGCAATCCGGATTTAACTCCGGCGAGTTATAGCTGGACCATTGATTTGAACCCGCCTGACACCCAGATCACCAATCAGCCCCCGGCTCTGACCAAGGCCACCAGCGCCATCTTTGAATTCGCCTGCACCGAGCCTCCCTGCACTTATGAGTGCAAGCTGGACAGCCTCGGCTGGTCTTCTTGCACTTCGCCACAAGATTATTCCAATCTTGCCGAAGGCTCTCATACTTTCCAGGTCCGCGCCATAGATTCTGCGCTCAATGTTGACTCAACTCCAGCTGCCTATACTTGGACCATTGATATAACTCCTCCGGAAACCTTTTTAGACAGCTATCCGCCCAATCCCTCAAACTCAACCACTGCAGATTTCACTTTCCATTGCACGGGCGGTCCCTGCGCTTTTGAGTGCAATCTGGATTCCGGGGGATGGTCGTTTTGCAGTGCGCCGAAATCCTATTCCGGGCTTTTGGCTGGCAGCCATGACTTCCAGGTCCGCGCCACGGACGCGGCCGGAAACCTTGAACCATCCCCCGCGAGCTACGACTGGCGGATCAAGGACGCTTTTCTTGCCATCTCCACTGACAACGCTCCCGAGCCCAGGATCAGGCATAGCGCGTTCTGGACCGGAAGCGAGATGATCGTTTGGGGAGGGGGCTTTCAGACCGGGGGCAGATATAATCCTTCCAGCGACAGTTGGACCGCCACTTCCACACAGAACGCGCCCTCGGCCGGGAAGTCTTTCCACGCCGCAGTCTGGACCGGGACCGAGATGATCGTCTGGGGCGGATGGGATGATAACCATATCAACACCGGCGCCCGTTACAACCCGGCCGCCGATTCCTGGCTCCCAACCTCGCTCGCCAACGCGCCCTCCCCGCGCTACTACCACTATTCGGTCTGGACCGGAACCGAAATGGTCATCTGGGGCGGAGGCGGGCTAACCAGCGGCGGCAGGTACAATCCGGCCACTAATTCCTGGATCGCAACCTCCACCGTAAATGCCCCGGCCTACCGTATGGTGGGAAGCGCGGTCTGGACCGGAACGGAGATGATCGTCTGGGGCGGATGGGGAAGCTGGCCGACCACCAACACCGGGGGCAGGTATAATCCGGCCGGAAACAGTTGGATCGCAACCCCGCTCACCAACGCCCCGCAGGCCCGGGCTTTCCACGCCGCAGTTTGGACCGGAACCGAAATGATCGTCTGGGGCGGACAATTCTTTGACGGCGATTTCCACTGTCTCAACACCGGCGGCAGATATAACCCCCTGACTAACTCCTGGACCGCGCTCTCCACCCTGAGCGCCCCGGGGGCCCGATACAACCACACCGCGGTCTGGACCGGGACCGAGATGATCGTCTGGGGAGGACAGGTGGTCGCCCGGTTCTTCTCGGACGGCGGCAAATACAACCCCGTTTCAGACACCTGGACTCCGATCAGCGTCGCGGAACCTCCCCTCGCCCGCACCGGGCAGAGCGCGGTGTGGACCGGAAGCGAGATGATCATCTGGGGCGGGCTGACCGATCAGGGACAGACCAGCACCGGCGCAAGATACTGGCCCTAAGATTTATTTGAAACAGGTTTTGCCTCGGGCGCTGGCAATCTCGCGGATTACTTGGTGTAAGTCACCTCGTCGAACTTAAGGCCGTTGTTGTCATAGGCGCTGATCCGGAAGGAATTAGACTCCACTTCCACGACCAGGAATTCGTAGCGCCAGGCCTGGGCCTTGCTGGTGACGGTTTCGCCGGAATATGTGCTTTCCTTTCCCAGCATCACCGAGTCCGGCTCAATCAGATAATATATCACCGTCCCTCCGGATCCGCTGGTGATAAAGGGCCGGCCGGAAACATCCAGCCGCTCGTACATATGGATGTGTCCGCCGAACCCGGCCGAGAGGTCATACTGCTGGAAAAGCGGGGCGAGCTGGGCCAGCGGATAGGAGCCCGCATAATAATCATAGTAACTGCGGCCATAGCCGATGTAAAAGGGCGAATGGCTGAAAAGGAAGGTGAACTTTCGGTCCGGGTCCGCGTAAGCCTCGGCCAGCTTGGCCTGGAGCCAGTTATAGGAGATGGTCCCGCTATGCCAATCCAACATTCCATCCACGAAGATGAAATAACTGTTCTGGTACTTGAAGGAATAGCAGCGATTGTCAAGGCTGGGCCCGTACCCGCTCAGGGGCAGGTCAAAATATTCCTGGTACCAGAGCTGGTCTTCGTGGTTGCCCCGGACCGGAAAGATCGGCGCTTTCGCGGCCAGGGGCTGTTCAATCTCAAAGAAGGACCTCCGCAGCCGGGGGCTGAAGTTGTCCGCAAAGTCGCCCAGATGAATGTAAAAGGGGAGCTCGTTAAAGGAAGCCATTTTTTTGATCACCGCCAAATGCCCGAGGTCGTCGGTGCGGGTGTCGCCCACCACCGCGAACTGGAAGGACGGGAGCGGCGCTTGGGCGAGGGACTGGAAACTTAAGACCTCGCTCGGGCTCTGGGCCGAGCGGACCTGGTAATAATATTTTTTACCGGGAGTGAGACCGCTGAGGGACACCCGGTGCACGAACAAATTGAAGACCGGCACCAAGCGGTCCGAAACCTCCGCGGCCTGGAATCTGCTCAGGCCGCCGGAGGCGCTTTCCGGGCAGGACGGCTCAAGGCCGTAATAGACTGTGGAATCCGACTCCGCGTCGGTTTCCCACATAACCGTGACCGAGCTGGAGGTGAGGTTGTTCAGATAGGGCGGGATCGTGATCTTGGCCCGGCTGTTGTCGCTCTCGGGCAGCCTGGTGTAAACCTCGCCCTGGATCAGACCGGTCCCGCTCAAGCCGGCGAGGTCAAAAGCCAGACACCAGAGCGTGCTGCTGGGCTGGCCGCTGTTGTAAACATTGGCACGGGCCAGGGAATAAAAATCGCCGTAATCATAATAAGGCTTGCCGTTTCCGTCATAGCCAGCGATCAGATGCGCTCCGAACTTGCTCTCGCTTCCGGCCGGGGCAGTGTCTCCGGGAAGGATCCCGGCCGGATATCCGGTGAGCTGGACCCGGGTGGACACCACATCCAAATTCAGGCCGGTCCCTTTGAGTTGAAGGAAGACATAAAGATTGTTCCCGGAAAATAAATAGCCCGAGGGCGCGCCGGTATAGGGACTGAGCGCCGCGGTGATCGCGCCGGTTTCACCCTGGTCCGGACCCGCGCTGGAACTGAGCGATACGGTCTTTGCCAACGAGTCAACCTGGATTTGCAGCCCGGCGACATCCTTCATCGTCTCCAGGCGCGAAGCGATGACAAGGTTGCCGCGGGCCGGCGCGGAAATCTGCGCCTCTTGGTCTTTGTGTTTCCGGCAGGTATTGGAAAACGCGGCCAGGATCAACAACCCTGCCCCGCAAATTCGGAGCTGGTTCTTGGTTTTCATCAGGCTTTACCGATTTTGATTTTATCATAGGCGGAAACCCGCCGCAAGTATTTTAAATTCGCGGGAACCGGTTTGACCGGTCAATGTCAGAATGATATAGATAAAGTCGGGACGGTAATTCCGAATTAACAAGGAGGAGGAGATGAAGACGACCAAAGTTATTCTGGGATTGAGCGCGGCGTTTTTGCTCATCTTTGTGTTTTGCACCGGGAAAAATTTCGCCCAGGACCAAAAGGACGGTTCCCCCCAGCTCACGATTTACAACCAGGACTTCGCGGTGGTCAAGGAATTGCGGAAGCTGGATTTAAAAGCCGGGGAGAGCGAGTTCCGGATGGATGAGGTCACCGCGAGATTGGACCCGAGTTCCATCATTCTGCTGGACTTGAAAGACCCGAACGGGTTGAAAATCCTGGAGCAGAATTACGAGTCTGAGCCGTTGAGCCAGGGATTGTTGCTGGACAAATTTGAAGGCAAGGAAATAAATTTTGAAATCCTGGACGCGGACGGCAAGAGCAAAATCCTGAAAAAAGGCAAGATCATCCGGAGCGGATACCAGTCGCAATCCCTGGCTTATGGCTATAATTACGGGGAGCGGGTTGCGAGCGCGGGCTCGCCGATTATAGAGATGGACGGCAAAATCCGTTTTGGCCTGCCCGGCACGCCGCTCTTTGAGGGAATCTCCTCGGACAGTTTTTTGAAGCCGACCTTGCTCTGGGAGCTCTGGGCCAAGGACGGCGGGACCCATAATGTGGAGTTGTCCTATATCACGGGCGGGATGAAATGGGAAGCGAATTACAATGCGGTGTTTCCGGAAAAAGGACAGGAATTGGATTTGATCGGCTGGATCACGCTGGACAACCGCTCGGGCAAGGATTTTAAAAACGCCAGCGTGAAACTGATGGCCGGGGATGTGCACCGGGTGCAGGAAATGCGCCAGCAATACTACTATCCGATGGCCAAGGCCGGTCGGGAGGAACTCGCGGCTCCTCCGTCGGTCACGGAAAAGGCTTTTGAGGAGTTTCACCTTTACAACCTGAACCGGAAAACCGATGTTCGGGATAATGAGATCAAGCAGGTGGAATTTATCCGCGCGGTCAGGGTTCCGTCGGAAAAAATTTATGTGTATGACCCGGCGAACGCCTGGCGATATTCTTACGGCGCCGGCGAGGAATCGGAAAAGAAGGTCTGGGTGATGATTGAGTTCCAGAACATAGAAAAGGATCATCTGGGAATGGCGCTTCCCAAGGGCAAGATCAAGGTCTATCGGAAGGACGAGGATGGCAGGAACGAGTTTATCGGCGAGGACCGGATTGACCATACTCCGAAGGATGAGGAGGTCCGGCTTTATATCGGGAATGCCTTTGACATTGTGGGCGAGTGGCGCCAGAGCAATTATGTGGTGAATGACGACAAGGATTTCGCGGACGAGACCTTTGAAATCAAACTGCGCAACCACAAGAAGGAAACCGTGGAAATCCGGGTGATCCAGCATCTTTACCGCTGGAGCAACTGGGAGATCAAGTCCAATTCCGACGCCTTTGAAAAAGTGGACTCGGCCACCATCCAGTTCAAGGTCAAAGTCAAGCCGGACCAGGAAAAGATCGTCACTTATACCGCGCATTATACCTGGTAGCGGTATTGCCTCATTGGCTTGCCGGCTATAATTTGCTTCTCGCTTTTAAGCGAGAAGCCTTGGACTGCGGCGTCAGCGACGCCGCTTTTTCTTTTTAACTGGGCGCCGGCGTTAGTAAAAGCGGTGCCGCGGGCACCGCACTCCAAAGCGCCTTCGGCGCAAATTCCGAATGATAACCTAATGAGGCGATACAGGTAGCGCGGCGGGCAAAATCGTTTTCGGTTTGTGGTTTATGGTTTTAGCGCGGATCAAGAGCCGCGCGCGCCCTGGTCTGAATTGCTATAAGGCTGCTCCGGCCCAAAATCCAGATCCGGTTGCCTTGACAAGCATTCCCCGCTGAAATAAAATCAAAACCGACAAGGCAGTTGATGGTTTGCTGAAGGAAAGCATGGCTACCAGGAAAAAAATTTACGAATCCAATCCCGGGCGGAAACCGCGGTTCCTGTTTTGCGCGGGCCTCATCCTGTTTTTGACCTGCATAATTGTCTCCCAGCTTCTTCCGCTGAAGACCGTCGCGGCGTTCCTGGAAAAGGAGACGCCCACGGAAATCACGGTTGGCTTTTCGCCTTTTTTAGGCCCGGAAAAAACCCGGCAAAAGTTTGAGCCGTTGATTGCGCACCTGGAGAAAACCCTGGGGATCAAGGTCAAGAGTCTGGTGCCCAACAACTATGTCAACCTGATTGAGGCGCTCAATTCCAATAAGATAGAATTCGCCTATATGGGGCCGTCCAATTATATTGAGGCGCATCGCATGACCGGCGCCAAGGTGTTCGCGGTGGAGCTTTCAATAGACGGCAAGCCCGGGTATCATTCCATCATCATCTCTTCCAAAAAGTCCGGCATCACCGCCCTGGATCAGGCGCAGGGAAAAGTGTTTGCCTTCACCGACCCCAATTCCACTTCCGGGTTCCTGATCCCGAATGTCTATTTTATCCGGGAGCGCAAACAAACCCCGGCCGCGTTCGCGTCAAAAACGGCTATGGCCGGGAGTCATCTCGCGGTGGTGGAGGGGGTGGCAAAGGGAACTTATGCCATCGGCGCGACCAATGATATGGATTTCATTCGCTCGGCTTCGGCTTTGAAATTAAGCCCGGACCAATTCAATGTGCTCTGGCAGAGCGACCTGATCCCGGGCGCGCCCATTGTCGCCCGCAAAGATATTTCCTCCAAATTCAGGGATGCGTTCCTGAAAGCTCTGATGACCGTCCCGAAAAAAGACCTGGACAAAATGCAAATGGGGGGATTCGCCCCGGCCAAGGACAGCGATTTTGATTACATCCGCGAGCTGGAAAATTTCCTGCCCAAAGACAAGCCGCTGAAATAATTGCGGCGCACGGTTCACGGTGAACGGCGCACGTCAGGCCTTGTGCCTGACCGTGGCACCCACCAGGGGTGCCGCTACCGGCGTTTTGCCTGGGCGCGAAAAGATTTCCGGGCGCTTCGGCCCGGCTTTGCTTCTTTTAAATCCGCTCCGATCAGTTCCTTGATTTCAACCATTCGCTTTTCCCTGGCCGACCGGTACCCGGCTTCCACCACGGCGTGCGCGATCAGTCCGTCCTGGAACCCGGGCGAAGCCGGCTTGCCAGATTGAATCGCATTGAAAAAATTCCGGCTCGCAATCTCGTTCCAGAAAAAAGGCCGGGCCTTGATCCCGAGCGCGCCCAGGCGATCCCCCAAAATCTTGGTGAAGGGAATATTTTCCGGCGCCTCTCCAGACCTGGTAATCCGAAATAGGTTTTCCTCGCTCTCCACCAGCACGCCCCAGGTGATCTCAATCGTCGCCTTTTCAAAAAACGCCTCAAACCGGCTTTCCTCCCTGCCCTCAACTCCGCCGTAAATGGTCAGCAGCGCGCCGATCACGCCGGATTCGTGCTCAATCACCAGCGCCGCGGCATCTTCAATATCATATCCGAACACGCTTCTGGCCGCGGCAGACACCCGGACCGGGGTTCCAAACATCCAGTTCATCAGGTCAATGCCGTGGATGGAGTGCTCAATCAGGGGGCCGCCTCCCGAGAGCTTGCGCTGGGAGCGCCAGGCGCTGGCAAACGGGGAGAATTCCGTGGTGGGCCAGCACTCGTCGTCCCGGTATAAATAACCGATCGGCCGGCCGATTTCCCTGCTCTCCACCAACTCTTTCACCTGGGCGTGCATGGCGTTGCAACGCATCTGAAAACCGACCTGGGAAATAACGGGCGAGGCCGACACGGCCCGGCAGATTTCTTTCACCGTCCCAAAGTCGGGCGCGAGCGGCTTTTCGGAATAAAGGTGCTTCTTTGCCTCCAGGATGGAAAAGATCAGCTCGCGATGAAAGGCTGTGGGCGTTGCGACAAAGACCGCGTCAACCTCGGAATTGGAAAACACTTCCTTGCAGTCGGTAACAAGTTTTTCAAACGGCCAGTTTGCCGCAATGTCCTCAAGATGCTCCTCCACCGGGTCAGCCGCGATCACCGGCCGGATCAAAACCCCGTCCGCGGCAAGATTGGCAAAAGTCGCGGCATGAATCTGGCCGATATTGCCGCATCCGATCAATCCTACTCCAATTGGTTTTTCCGACATATTCCCGAAGGGATTATATGAGATGAAAAAATCATTGTCAACGAAAAGCCAGGCGCGATTTGACTAACCAAGGTGGAATCAGCACAATGACTGCCGATCAGGGAATGAGATATGGACTTTAAATACCTTCTGGGCGTGGCCGTCGCAATCCTGAGCGGCGTGATCAATAATCTCGGCGTGCTCCTCCAGAAAAAAGTGGTTAATGAGGTTCCTCCCCAATTCAGGGGCAAGGGATTCCTGCGTATGCTCCTCAAAAACCCGCTCTGGCTCCTCGGGCTGTTCCTCCAGGTGGCGGTCGGAATGATCGCCTTTGTCGCGGCCCAAGCCCTGATCGGCCCGGCCCTGGTGCCCGGCCTGATGGCCTCGGGATTGATCGTGCTCGCGCTCGGCTCGGTAAAACTGATGGGAGAAAAACTCAGCCTCGCCGAATACGCCGGGATCTTTTTGATGATCGCCGGGATCACCCTGCTCGGCTTGAGCGGCCTGGATATTGCCATCGTCAAGGTCCGCGATTACCTTGCCTTGTCCAATATCGTTTTCCATATTGCGGTCTTTAGCGCGGCTATGTATCTTTTCTGGGGAGTCATTCATCTGGTCTCTATCAAAAGCCAAAAGCGCAAAGGAATCATTATGGGATTTTCCAACGGGTTCCTCTTCTCACTCTCCAACTTCTGGGTCAGCCCGCTCATCGCCATCTTCATCATCGTCCTGGCCGGAAAGGGCAGTTCCCAGCAGGTCGTTCTCTTCATTGCCGCCTGCATTATCCTGGTGAGCGCCAACATTGTCGCCTTTTACCAGATTCAGGTGGCGTTCAAATACGGCCAGGCCAGCAACATCATCCCGGTCCAGCAAATCTCCGTCCAGATCACACCCATCCTGGTCTATTTTTTCGTCTTCTCCCTCACCCCGCCCAAAACCATCTTCGGGGTGTTCATTGTCGCGGGCGCCCTGCTTATCATCCTCGCCGGCTTCCTGCTCGGACGAAGACAGGAGGAACTGGAGAAGATCAAATGAATCGGATTTGTTACTGATCCGGCAAGATTAATCCATAACTTGCGACATATCTTGTGACATTCAAAAAAATCTTCTTACCGCTGAGGGGTGGGCGCTCTTAGAGCTTATAAATTTCTCTTCTATGCCCGACCGCCTGGATCACAATGCCCTTTTCCTCAAGGGTGTAGATCGCCCGCCAATCTCCGATCCTGATCTTAAAGGCTCCTTGCAAATCCCCGGACAAAGGCTCAGGGGTAAGGTTATCAAAGTGGTCTTGGAGCCAGGAGATTTTTTTCAGGATGCGTTTCTGGATGGCGGGCGCGAGCTTTTGGAGGTCATCAAGGGCGTCAGCGGTCCATTCAACCCCGGCCAAATTTTTTCAAGACCTCCTGGTGCGGAATTCTTTTTGCGGATTTTTTCAACCGGAGTTGAAGCTTCTTTTTGAATTCGGGCCTCAGTTTCAGGCCGGAATCCGGGTCGCCCAGGAGTTCAACCACTTTTTGCTCAATAAATTCCTCCAGCTCAGCCGTAGTCATCGCTTTAACCTTCGCCATTTGATGCCTCCATCAGTTACTATTATATAGGCTCAAGTCCTGGTTTGCAAAACCCGCGGGGAGAGGAGGGGCCGATTACCAATCCGCCCTCACCGCCACAAATTCTCGCTCGTGATGCCGGTATTGATCTTGGTGTTTGAAAAGCGGATGGTCAGGCAGGCCTTGGGGTCGTCATAGCCGCGATATTCAAGCCGCGCGGGCAAACGCGTTTGCTCATCTAACATTAACCGCATCACGGTAGGATATGCAGGAATGCCCTGGCTCTTGCGAATGAGTTCCAGCCAGGGACCTTTGAGATCGCCGTATCTGGCCTGACCTGTTCTCTTCTGCTCCGCGGCTGCGAGCCAGCGCTTAAGCTCATCGCGGATGGTGAAGAAGTTGAGACCGTAGATGTTGTCCCCCAGGGCGGAGAACAGGCGGGGATCATCGGTTGGGAAAATCTGCTCGCCCATAAACTTATACACGCCGGCGGGAAGAATATGGAGGAGGTTGTCTTTGATCGGATCATACACGGTCCGGAAATTCTCGCCATTGTTGATCTGCATATAGTTAGCCTCCAGATGGGTGGTGAGGGAGGAAAAGGAATTAGTCAGCCGGATATACAGGAACCGGTCCTGCCGGTATTGGCGCAGACGGCGGTATTTGAGTTCCAGGGTCAGGTCCGTGGAATAGTCCTTGGGCTCGGCCAATGCCTGGTCAAGCATGGTAACAAAGCTGTTGGGATCAAGGTCCGGGGAGTTCTGGAGGACCGGCTCTTGCGCAATCAAGCCGGCCAATTTAGGCCCGCCCGGAGCCCCGATCAGGCTATATTTTGGGGCAACCCCTTCAAAGGCGATGTCTTTTTCCATGATTTGCGCGTCCAGGTTCAACTGCTCAAAGTCGTAGATGACCACGGGTCTGGGATCATTGGGCACATACTTTTCCAGCCGGACCGGAAACCAGAACTCCGGGTCAACCCAGATACGCATCTCGTTGTGGTGGTAGAGCGGGTCCGGGTTCTTGCCCCGGATTAAAATCAGCACCCAGGCAGGCTTTCCTTTGCGCGTTTCGCATTTTGCCGAGAGTTGTCCGCCCTCCAGCATCCGGTCCCAGATTTTAAACCAGGTCCAGACCGGGGTGTTATTATTGTTTTCTCCGTTCAGATAACTTGCCTTGGGGTCTTCCGAAAACATTATGATCACTCCCAGGGCGCGATAAGCCCCGGGCATCAGGATTCTGGTCAGGTCGTCCTTTGCCGAATAACATTCCTGTGTCCCCACGCTAGCCTGTTCGGGAAAGCTGGTCTGGGAGGAAATGCGCCTCTCGCAAAACATCAGCGGCTTTTGAAGATATTTTCCGGTCAGCTCGCCGCGCGCGAAAATTTCGTGCTTTTTGCCGCGCTCGGTCTGGTGGAAATAGGTCGCGGTGTAGCCGTTATGAGAAAAGGTCTCCTTTTTCAGCCGGGCGTAGATCTCTTCCGGCTTCAGGTTCCCGCACGCATTCGGCACGGCTGGAGGGGTCATTGTTGCCGGAGCACTGGCCGGAAATGACTCGGCGCCGGTAATTTTGGTCGCGGGAATGACGGCCAGTCCCAAAACCACGAGCGGCCCGAAACAAAATATCAGGCGTCTCTTACACCGGGATTTAAGGTTTTCTTTTTCCATCTCTGCTTCTCCTCCCAGGTCCCACAGCGCATCCAGGGATTCGGGAAGATTGTATCATACTATCCAAGCCGTTTAAAAATCGGTTGAGCAAAGTCGCCGGTATCCAAAAGCATCCGGTAGCAGAGGGATGACCTTGCGGCCCGAATCCTCAGCTGACATCGCCAGGGTGGAATCCGGCTGGTAAACGCCTTTGGCAATCAGCGTATTCATATCGGTGGTAATGTTTTTGTCCCCGCGGGCAAAAATGGTTGACGGACGGAGAACTGACCGTCTAACAGTTTTATTTTAGTAAAATCAACGGCTTCATTATCCGCGCCCAAGGCGCTTTGGAGTGCGACGCCCACGGCGTCGCTTTTGAAAGCGGTGTCGCGGACACCGCACTCCAAAGCGTCCCGCTCGCGGGACGCAACAGTTGAAAAATCCATAATTTAACAAATAAAAAAAGTGTTAGACGGTCTGGGCGGAGAATTCTTGATTTTGATATGGCCGGAGCTTATAATTCCCGGCAAGTCGGCCTTTTGTCAATCGGGAATCAAGGGCGGGATGAAATTGATATTTATACCCGGTGGCGCCGGAGTCAGGGGGAGGAATTTTCTGGAAGATCCGGAACTACTTGGCCATACTTGACGAAACCGGAAAATGGAACGAGGACCACTGAATGCCGGCCAAAGCCAAAATGAAGATTATGGGACGCGCAATGGTAATGATGTTTCTGTCGGCCGCGGTTGCGTTGGCTTCCGGCGATTGGTCCCTATTCAAAGGCCAGGTCAACGGGCCGGTGAGCGCTCCGGACCGAATTGATCTCTCCACCTTCCAGCATAAGAAATATCCGGGAATGTTCTGGTCCGAGGTCTATTATCATCAGATGAGTTTTTCCGACGGGTCCAGCCTCACGGTTCAGGCCGGAGTCAACCCCCGCGAGGCGTCTCTCTTGTTTGTCTATGGCAAGCCCGGATCAAAGCCCGTGGTCAAGCATATTATCACCAGCGCGGACCAAGCGGTCTTCAGCGACAAGGGATTCAACCTCGGCCTGGGCAAGAGCCGGTTTTGGCTGGAGGGTCGGAATTACTATCTGGACCTGGATTTGGAAACGGTCCAGGCGAAAATTAACTGGCAGATTCTGGGGCCCAGCTATACCTACGGCGACGGATTCCTGCGCTATCCCGACTCCGAGAGCTTCTCCTATTACACGCTTCCGATTTCCTGGGCCAGGGCGAGCGGCCAGTTGGTCATTGAGGGAAGGAAACTTGATCTGGAGGGATACGGAAATATGAATCACGACCTCCAGGTTTTGTCTCCGATTTATGCGCCGGCGAATTGGCAGGTCTTCTGGTTCTTCGGGCCGGACCATAGCCTGGCGGTGACGGATTTTTTCACCCATCCGAAGTTCGGGCGGATCCCGGTCCAGCGACTGGTGTTTGTGGATCAAGCCGGGCATCGGTTCACTTCCACCAGGTTTGCCATCCAGTGGGATGATTGGGCGGAAGCGAGCGACATCCCTTTTCGTTATCCCCGGCATTATACTCTGAAGGCGGAAGCGCGGGACGCCGGCCTGGAGCTGGAGGTGCGGCTCAAGGAATTCCTGTTGCGAGAAGACCTTTTCAGCAACCTGCCCCGAGGACTCAGGATGATTGCCGAGCGGCTCACGGCCAACGGATGGACTTATGACTTCTGGGCCGATTATACCCTGACCTATCGCGAGCAAGGCCGAGCCGCTACTTTTCAGGGACGCGGGATTGTGCGCTGGACCGATCTGGAGAAGGATAAAAAATAAAGCCGAGCCAGGCATCGGCCGGGAGCGGGAAGCGGCCGACCGGTTGGAATATGAAAAATCAGGAGTGAATGATGGACCTTTTCCGCGCATTGTTAAAAATGAAGGCGCCTTCGGAGCGGAAGCCGGACTTTGAGCGGTTCCGCCGGGCGATCACGACCAGCGAGCCCGGGCCGGTGACCGTGGGCGATATCTTCGCGGACTTTGAGACCGTGGGCAATTTTCTCCGGGAGCCGGTTCTGGACTACATCAAGCTGGCCGGTGATCCGGATCTTAAAATCACTTTCAAGGACTTGTGGTGGGGATATAAGTATGTCGGCCAAACCATCCGTTTCTGCTGTCTTGCCGGATGGGACTATGCCTTCGGGTACAGCGCGATCCCGTTCAAGGGTATGCCGGTTCAGGTCGCGGGCAATACTTCGCGCGAGGTCAAAGACGGGAAGCGGGGATGGCTGAACGACAACCGCGGCCCGATTATGAGCTGGGACGACTTTGAAAGATACCCCTGGCCAAATAACATCCAGGCCATCAACGCTATGTCCCGGACTATGGCCAAGCGCGTTCCCGACGGAATGAAGGTGATGGTCATCCCGGGCGGGGTGTTTGAGTGGACCACCTGGCTTATGGGCCTGGTCCCGTTTTCCTATGCCCTGGCCGACCAGCCGGAACTGGTGGACGCGATCATTGAAAAGGTCACGGATTTGATCAGCCGGACCGTGGCGGACATTATGACCGAGCCGAATGTGGGCGGCGTCTTTATGGGCGACGACCTGGGCTTTTTTTCCGGAACCTTTGTCTCGCCCGGGATTCTGCGGGAAAAATTCCTTCCCCGAACCAAGCAGATCGTTGACATTACTCATAATGCCGGGGGAGTGTTCGTGCTCCACAGTTGCGGCAATATGTATTCGGTGATGGACGACATTGTGGAGATGGGGGTTGACGCCAAGCACAGTTTTGAGGACAAGATTATGCCGGTGGAGAAGGTGTATGAAAAGTGGGGCGGAAAGATCGGCATCATCGGCGGGGTGGATATGGACATTATGGCCAAGGGGACCGAGGATGAAGTCAGGGATCGGACGCGCGAGGTTTTGGAGAGGTGCGCGATCAAGGGCCGGTATGTGCTGGGAACCGGCAACTCCGTGGCCAATTATCTGCCCCTCAGAAATTATCTGGCGATGCTTGACGAGGGCCGGAAGTGGAACCGCGAAAATTTCGGCAGAGAGTATTAGCGGAAATCCCCGTATGAAAAAATATCGGCGGGGTCAGAGCTTGACTTTGGACTTTCAGGGTCATAGCAATCTACATTAGCATACGAGCTGTTGCATGAAGCGGATATTCTGCTTATTTTTTATCCTCCAGATATTTCTCCAGGATTTTGCGCTTCTGGATTTTGCCGGTCGCGGTTTTGGGGAGGGACTCTAAGAAGAATGCCCGGCATGGATTTTACTTACGATCAATCTCTGCTCGGATCGCCTGGATTGCGGCGCGGAAAGGAGGCAGATCATTGCTTACGATGTCCCAAACCCGATCCAGCCTGACGCCCAGATAGTCATGAGCGAGCACATTGCGGAAGCCGGAAATATCTTGCCAGGGGACTTCCGGATGGGCTTTTTTGATCTGTTCGGAAAGCCGCTGGCTGGATTCCGCCAGGGTCTGAAGCTCCCGCAGAACCGCGCTTTGAGTTTTTCGGTCCGCGCAGAAAGCGTCTTTGCCTTCTTCCGTAAACCGGCTGATCCATTCAATGCATTCCAGAATATGGTTAAGATAAATGAGGTCGCTTTTCATAAAGGAATCGCTTCTTTCAGGATCTGTTCCCGCAGCGGCTGATAAATCCCTTCCGGCTCAACCACCTCCACCCTCCGGCGCAAGAGCTGTTCCAGGTCCGCGACCAGGCCGCCTGGAAACCAGGGCGTGGTTGGTCCCGTGACCTCAATCAGGAAATCCACATCGCTCTTTTCGTCCGCTTCACCCCGCGCCACCGAGCCAAAAACACGGATGCTTTTCACGCCATGTTTTCCGGCGATGCGCAAAATTTCTTCCCGCTTCGCTTTAAGAATTTCCTCAATGCCCATTTTTTCCGGTTCCCCTGGCAAATATTCTAAGGCATTATTCAGGGGGATGCAATTAGGCAAGATTACAATTTACCGAGTTCACGGGGGCGCCAGCAAGCGCCGGTTCATTTATTTTTTCCCTCCAGAAACTGGTCCAGGATTTTGCGCTTCTGGATTTTGCCGGTCGCGGTTTTGGGCAGGGTATCCCGGAAGAAGACCTGCCGCGGGCATTTGTATTTGGCAATCCGCTCCTTGCAATATTCAATTATTTCCGGCTCGGTCATTGTCTGACCCGGCTTGGGCACAATGAACGCTCCGACTTCCTCGCCCCAGACCTTGTCGGGCAGACCGACTACTGCGGCGTCCAGGACTCCGGGATGCTTATACAGCACCTCCTCAATCTCCTTGGGATAAATGTTCTCGCCGCCTCTGATGATCATTTCCTTTTTCCGGCCCACAATGAAAAAGTATCCGTCCGGATCCTGATACCCGAGGTCCCCGGTATGAAGCCACCCGCCTTTCAAGGTCTCCTCAGTCGCCTGCGGATTCCTATAATATTCCTTCATCACATTCTCTCCCTGGACCACGATCTCTCCCACGACCCCGCTTTTCACCTCCTGGCCCTTGTCGTCCACAATCTTCATCTCCTGTCCTTTCAGGGGAGTTCCGATGGACCCGATCTTGCGGGTGCCGTCAAGCGGATTGATGGAGCTGGCGCAAGTGCCCTCGGACAAGCCGTATCCTTCCAGGATGAAGGCTTTGTATTTGCGCTCAAAGGTTTCAAAGACCTCCACCGGCATAGGCGCGGCGCCGCAGATGCAGAATCGGAGCTTGGAGAGGTCGTATTGTTCCGCGTCCGGCAGGCTGTTGAGGATGGCATAGACCGTCGGGACGCCGGAAAACGCGGTTGCCTGGTAGCAGGCGAGCCGGGCGAGAAAGTCTTTGGGAGAAAAGCCTTTGGTCAGGATCATATTGGCGCCGGCGTAAAGAGGGCCGAGCACGGTGACCAGTTGGCCATTGACATGGAATAATGGCAGGATGCAGAGAAAGCGGTCCGCCTCGGTCATCTTCGCGGCTTCCGCGATCTGAAGCGCGTTAGTCAGATAGTTCTTGTGGGTAAGGACCGCGCCTTTGGGAAAGCCGGTGGTTCCGGAGGTATAGATGATCCCGGCAATATCATCCTCTACGATCTCGCGCTCAACCGGCTTGGCCGGATTATATAGTTCCGAGAAGGGCGTGGTCCCGGAGGGCGCCTGGTCAACCACCACGATCTCCTTCAGCTTGGGGCAATTGGCTTTGATCCTCGCCGCCATCTCATAGAACTCAGGCTGAGTGATGAGCAGCCTTGCCTCGGAATTATCAATAATATATTGCGCCTCCTCTTGCTTGAACTGGGTGTTGATCGGCACGAGCACGGTCCCGGAAAAGGCGCACCCGAACATCGCATAAATAAACTCGGGCCGGTTCTGGAGCCAGATGCAGACCTTGTCGTCCTGGTTGAGTCCCTTGCCGGCGAGGCTGGACGCGATCCGCTTAGCCGTATCCAGCAATTTAGAGTAGCTGACCTCATCATTTTCCCAGAAGATAAAGGTCTTATTCTTGAGCCGGGCTTCCCGATCAATCAACAACTCCTTAAGCGTCTGCTTCATAATCATTCCTCCTTAAATGAAATAAAAAAAATCCCGCTCGGGCTCGCGTAACCGTTCACCGCATCCTTAGATCGGCTTCACTTTCGCGATGAAATCATCCGCGATCTTCCGGGCCACGAACATTATGGACATTGCGCAGTTGACTCCGACCGTGGTCGGGAATGATGATCCGTCTCCGACCCAGAGCCCCTTGAGGTCGTGGCATTCTCCGGTATCGTCGGCGAAAGATGAGGTTCGGTCCGCGCCCATAATGGCGCCTCCGAAGTGATGACCGGAATAGAGGTTTGCCTGCTTGACCATAAACCCCTTGCGCTTGCCGTTCTGGAACCGGTACTTGAAAATTTCGTCCAACTGATTGGGCGACTTGAGCGTCAGACCGGGCAGGGCGGTCCGGATTTCCCTGGCGCCGGCGCGGAAAAATACCCGGCCGATCACCCAGGTGGCAAAGGTCATTGCTTCATTGTCCCGCTCGGAAATGTCAAATTGAATCTTGTCCTCTGTGATCCGGCCGTAGGAATCGCTCTTGATAATCGCCTCAATCCCGGACCAATGGTTCAAGTCCTTCATCAGCTCCAGAAGCTCTTTGCCGGCTCCGGGCAAAATATTGGCCATTCCCCAGGGGAGCGAGAGGGCGCTTTCGCAGAGGAACCCGTGCCGGTTCTGGTCATAGTAGGGTTCGTTGCGGAAGATGTCGGCGTAGTGGTGGATTTCGGTGGAATCGTTGATCCCGTCCCAGCCGCGGATTTCAATATTTTGCGGGAACCGGGCCATATTCATTGAGCCGGGCTGGGTGGAAAATTTTGTCCCGACCACTCCATTCGGGTTGATTTTGCTCTTGAGCAGAATCCGGCTGGTCGCGACCGGGCCTGCGGCCATCACCACATTATGGGAATGGATTGTGAGGCTCCGGTAATCCAGCCCGCCTTTGCGCGGCGCCGGAGCCTTGGCGTCCACCACCCGGGCCGTGACCGTGAATTTCGCCGGCGCGCCGTTCTTGCGGCTGGCGAGTTCGCGCAGGACATCATCCTGGGCCGATCCCGCGGCGGACTTGAGCTTTTCCGAATACGGATAGTCGCCTTCGGTGGGAAAATTTATTTTTACCTTGTCGGCCTCGGCCCCGCAATAAACCTCGGTCCGGTACTTGTGCGACCAGGTGAGGAACGCATTGGCCGAGTCCATTTTAACCCCATAGTGGCATCCCTGGGTGCAGTTCCCGCAGCGGAAGCAGAAATCCACCGGCCGGTCCGAGGATTTCCATCTGATCCCCTCCCGCTCCGCTCCAATCGCCAGGATCTGGTTGCACCGGTTATGATGCTCCATTGCCGTCGGTTTCACCGAAAGCAGTTTGTTCAGCTCCGCCTGATACGCTTCCAGCTTCGGATTTTTTCCCGGATCAAACGATTTCAACCCCAGTTTCACCCAGTCCCCCAGCACCACCTTGGGAAAATCCCAGGTAACACTTTCCGAGGCGACCGTGCCACCGCCGTAGCATTGGCCGGCGATCAGGGAAACCCGCGAATATTCGCCGGTGGCCGGGGTGAAGATGGTGGGAGCTTCTATCCGGGTGAGCATATACACTTCCTTCCGGCCCAACTCCGCGGGCGGGAAATGCCCGCCCTTTTCCAGGACCACCACCGAGTATCCCGCTTTGGCCAGATAGTAGGCCAGAGTGCCGCCGCCGGCTCCCGAGCCGATGATGCAGACATCAACGGGTCCGATGGTCTTGCTCCCGCTCAAATCCTTATATTCAATAATCATTTCTTTCCTCCTCTGTTTTTATGTGCGAGCGTCCTGTCTCGCTCCTCCGAGAGCGTGACAGGATCAGGCGCGATTCCTTACTGTGCGGGCGACTTTAGTCGCGATAAATGTGCGAGCGCCTTCAGGCGCGATTCCTTTTCCGCACTGTGCGGGCGAGTTTAGTCGCGCTTTCTTTCCAAATTCCCAATTCCTAAATCCCGCTTTTAATCCGATCCACCAGCAAACTCCGGTCCAGCTGCGGCTCCTTCTCGGGCGGAAACCAATCCACCGGCTTGGGACCGCCGTATCCGATCCTGGGCCAGACAATCCTTTTCTCCGGAGCCAGATCCGCCTCGCCGTTGGCGTCGCTGTAATACCCGAGCGCGCAGAGCATTTTCTTGAAGCTGAGGATGTCCTCGCCCGTGGCCGGAGCGATCCTGGAGATCATTCCCTTCATCGGATCCGCGATCCGGATCAGGCGAAGATACCTGAGCATCACCAAAAAATCCGGAGACGGATTCTGCGCGAAAAACCGGTCCAGATTCAGCGCCACATCCACCTGGCCGCTGAGCACCGGCTCGTCCGGAATGATCTCTTGCGCAAACTTGCGGATCAGCCGATATTCCGCAGGAGTGAGAAATTTAAGCGCCGGCAAATCTAAAGCCGCGGCAAAACCCTTCCTTCCGGAAAGGCTCCAGGGACCCGCCACTGCCCCGAGCGCGATTCCCATCCCTTTCAAAAATTCCCTTCTGGTAACCGCCATTTGCTTACCCCCTTCCTTGGTCTGCTGAAATTTAAATTAGCACAACTGATCGGCTGCCGCAATTTTTTTTGACTGCCGGCCTTGACCCTTGCTTTCAAGCCCAGGCCCGGCTGGAAGCTATTTCTTCTGATAAAGCGCCACGGAAAAATAATTCAAGTCCGGGAAAAAATACGCATAAATCTTCGCCGCCCGCAATTCCGCTTTCCATTCCCGCTCCAGGCGATAGTTGAGCTTCCCCTGGCTCAGCAAAAAGAATCCCTCCCGGGCCGGGCTGTTCAATTCCGGGTTGTCCAGATATGCCAGGTAAGAAGTCTGATGAACCAGAACCTTGTCCGGATGATTTTGAGCAAGCCATTTCTCGGTGAGTAAAAACTGGGGCTCAAACTGAAACTCGCTTAAATAGCCGGACCCGGCCAGAGGCCGATAGGGGAAAAAGGCAACCGTCTTTTCTTTCCCGATGGATAAATCCTTCAGTGAATCCAGGCCCTGATAGATAATCCGGGTCTGAACCTCATTGAATTCACGGAAGCCGGCCAGGTTAAATACCATTGAACCGACAAATAAAATAATCCCCCCGAGCTGATAGAAAAACTTTTTCTTTAGCATCCGGTCAATCGCCAGCCCGGCCGGCAGGGCAAAAAAGGGAGTCAACGGAAGATACAGATGCGGATACCCGAGCCGGCTGATGACGGCCCAGCCGAGGAAGAATCCCAGCGGATAGGAAAGGAAAAGGCGGAAGCCCGGTTTGCCCAAGGTTTTTGCGGCCAGGCGGAACCCGGAAATGGAGAGCAAATATCCGGGGATGCCCAGGGCAAAAGGAAATACACAGATGAGCTGAAAGAGAACCGGCCAGTAATACCAGTGCTGGAAAGACGCTTTGAGCAAAGGATGACCGTGGGATTGAATCGCCAGTTCCAGGCCGAGATTAGAAAAGGCGTTGAGCGGGCGGAAAAATTGGAGCGGGCTGAAAAGAAAAAAAATGATCAAGCCCGGAGCCAGACTGAAAAACAGCTCTTTTCGGAAAAGGGCTTTTCCGAAACCGAGGGATGATTGCCTGAGCCGATGCGCGTAAATCAGCGGAATCAGGGCGAAGAAATGGAACTTGGCCGCCAGGCAAAGTCCCAGGCCCAATCCGGCCAGGAGATAATCTTTATTCCGGCCTTGATCCAGAATTCCAAAAGCGCCGATCAAAAGAAGCATCAGGCTCAAAAGCAAAAAGCTGTCATTTTTGAAAACCGAGCTGGAAAAAAGCCAGGCCGGGCTGAAGGCAAGAAAAACGCATCCGATCAGAGCCGGCCGGTTCCCGATCCGGCGGCGGAACAGGAGGTAAAAGAGCCAGACGCTCAAAACCCCGGCCGCCAGGCTGGTCCATCTCCCCAGATAAAAAATGCTCTCCGGGCTGAGCCGGGGATGCGCGAGCAGAATTTTGAAATCCGAAAAAGTTTCAAGATGAATCAGCGCCCTGAAATTATAAACCAGGTTGGCCGGATAAATCAGCAGCGCCAGAATCAGAATGATCAGGCCCGGATATTTATAAAAAGCCGTCCCCTGAAAATTCCCCGAAGCCAATTGATAGAATCCCTGCAGGGCGATCATCTCATCCTCAATCACAAAATCCGGCAGCAAGAATTTCAACTCCGGAGCCTGAGCCAGAATTGCCAGCAGTAAAATCAATCCGAGAATAAATTCGCTGATCCGCTCTTCCCGCATTTCCTCAAATCCTAATTCCGCTTTCCGCCAAAGTCAAAGAAACCCAAGGCCTTGCCGACCCCGAAAATTTTAACCGCGGAATCAAAAGGCGGAGCGATCTCGCCGGTTGACATCATTTTCCGGCAAGTCTATGCTTGAAGAGCAACGAGCCGGAATCTTATTGACTCAAATAAAAGATAGAAGCAGGTGAGGGCAAATGGCGAAAGAAAACAAACCCATTAAGAAGATCGGGATTTCCACCGGCGGGGGCGATTGTCCGGGCCTGAACGCCGTGATCCGGGCCGTGGTTTATACCGCGAACAACACTTACGGCTGGGAGGTAATCGGGATTCTGGACTCCTTCAACGGCTTGATCTATCCGGACCAGATCAAATTGCTCAGCATCCAGGAGGTCAAGGACATTCATTACAAGGGCGGCACCATCATCGGCACCACCAACAAGGGGAACCCGTTCAAGTGGGAGAAGAAGAAGCCGGATGGCGCGGTTGAGATTGTGGACTACTCGGATCGGGTGATGGAGAATTTTGAGCATCTCGGGCTGGACGCCCTGGTGGTGATCGGCGGGGACGGCACGATGAAAATTGCCCAGCAGTTTTTTGAAAAAGGGATGCCGGTGATCGGGGTGCCCAAGACCATTGACAATGACCTGAACGCGACTGATGTCACTTTCGGATTTAACAGCGCGGTCCGGACCGCCACCGAGGTTCTGGACAAATTGCGCTCCACTGCGGAGAGTCATCACCGGGTAATGGTGGTGGAGATGATGGGAAGGCATTCCGGCTGGATCGCGCTTCATTCCGGGATCGCCGGGTCGGCCCATGTGATCTTGATCCCGGAAATTCCCTTTGATATTGAATCCCTGGCCAGAGGCCTCAAGGAGCGCGCTTCCCAGGGAGATAAATATTCCATCGTGGTGGTGGCAGAGGGCGCGATTCCCAAAGGCGGAGAAATGAGCGCCATCGGCAAGAGCGCGGACGGAACCGTGCATCTCGGCGGGATGGGACATAAGGTGGGGAAGGCCCTGGAGGAATTGGCCGGATTGGAAACCCGGGTGATGGTGGTCGGGCATATCCAGAGAGGCGGCTCGCCCACCGAGTTTGACCGGATTCTCGCCACCCGTTACGGAGAGGCCTCGGTGCACCTGATCGCCAACCGCGATTTCGGAAAAATGGTTGCCTTGCGCGGCACCGCGATCAAGGGCGTGCCCATCTCCGAGGCCATCGGCGAACCCAAAAAGGTCTATCCCAGCGGAACCCTGGTCAAAGTCGCCCGCTCATTAGGCATCTGCTTCGGGGATGAATAATAATCACACCACGGAGACCTAGTGTCGTGTCCCATAAATTGTGGTGCAGGCGTCTCGCCTGCTAACTTCTTGCTTTTGCAGGCCAGTCGCCGACGCTCCATAGCCTCAACATCTTTGACTGATGTTATGGGCTGGCAGGATTCAGCTTTGAAGGTTAAAGTGACAAAAGCTATGGCGACGGAGCGAGGCCCGCACCACAATAGATAAAATAATAAAATTTATTTTTAGGACACGACACTAGAGAATTTTGCTGTTTACTGTGCGAGCGTCCTGCCTCAGCTTGTCCTGTCTCGGCTTTGCCGTGACAGGATGACAGGATTAGTCGCGATAACGCGGAACAATTTTTTCGGGTACTGTTTCGGGTATTCCTGTTCCTCGTTTCGCGTTGATCGTTTCTCGTTTACCGTGAACCGTTTACCTGTATTGCCTCAATAGATTGCCATCTATAATTTGCTTATCGCTTTTAAGCGAGAAGCTTTGGACTGCGGCGTCAGCGACGCCGCTTTCTCTCGCTGACTCGGCGCCGGAGTTATCAATAGCGGTGCCGCGGGCACCGCACTCCAAAGCGCCTTCGGCACAAAATCTGTATGATAATCTATTGAGGCAATACATTTACCGCTTACGGATACTCAACCAATTCCACTTCGCCCAGCTCAATTTCCTTGCTCCAGGGCCAGACCACCAGGGCAAGTTCGTTTTTACCTTTGAGCTTCAGCAAATCCGGGGGCAGGTAAAATATTTTTTGCGGACCGACCGCGTCCCAGTATCTTCCGATCAGCCAGCCGTTGATATAAAGATTGGCCTTGCCCGAACATTTGCTGAGCTTGACCCCGATCCCGGGCTGATCCGGACCTGGGAGTTCCAGCTCAAACTCGGAAACATAAATCCCCAGACCCGCGCTGGCGGATTTTTTATGAGGGAGCGGCGCCTGGTCTCCGGCAAAAATGATTTTTGCAAAGTCCACTCTCGGCGTGATTCCGCTTTCGCCTGGAACCAGCCCGGCTCTGGCTTCAAAATCTAACTCCTTCCGGTCTGACTGAAAGGAAACCAATCCGCGCGGATTTTGAGCGTCTTCCATAAAATTTTTATTGTGTCCCAGGCTCTCAACCAGGATCACCAGCAGATTCTCATCCTGGATCATCCCGGCCGGAATTTCCAGCCCAACCGTCTTGGCCAGGTCCTCCCCCTCGCCCACCCGGTTCTGGAAATTGTCATAAGCCTTGAGCAATTCGCCGTTGAGGTAAACCGCCCAGAGATGCCGGGCATCCAGCTTAATCCAGCTCAGGCCGCCCTGGAACTTGGTTCGGTACCAGACAAAGCCGTAATAAAATCCCAGGCCGTCAAGGTCGCTCGCGCCGGAAATTGCTTTCCAACCTTCTTTTGCTTCAGCCTTGAACGGCTCGTCAAAGATCTGGAATCTGAATTCCAGCGCCGGCTTTTTTCCCAGAAAAATCAGCGGCTCGGATTCTTCCTGATGGTAAGTCCCATAATGGTCAATGACCTTGCCGCTTTGCTCCAGCACAAAGATTTCCATCCCCGGATAGCTCACCTGGAATTCTCCGAATTCATTCTTGAGGCTCTGATCCTTGCCCGAAAGATTTCTCGCAAAAACAAAAACCTTTCCCGTCGGAGCTCTTCTCGCCTTGCAGAAAGTCTCTCCGCGGTTTCCGGAAAATTCCGCCGCGCTCACTGATCCCAGCAAATCCTGCTCATAACTTTTCACAAACTCGCTGAAGCGCCGGCAGGGATAGCCGCGCTCGGAGATTCTCCCGGCCTCGCTGATGGGCGCGCCGTAATCATAAGAGGTGTAATCATCCGGCGCGGCCAGGTATCCCCAGTTGGTTCCGCCTGCGGCCATATAAATATTGAGAATAGAGGTTCCCTGGCCGAGACAACTTTTCAAAGTCAGATCCATTGCCAGGGGTCCGAGGCGCCGGCGGATTTTCTCAAACCCGTATCCGCCCCAGAGGTCATACCAACCGCCCTGGATCTCCGCGCCGAAGAGCGGACAATTCATCTTGAGCGCCTCCAGGCTCGCTTCAAAAACATCAATGCCGGCAAAGGGATTCCCCTGCTTCCAGTCTTTAGCCATATTGGTGATCGGATAGTTGTCAATCGCCGGAATGTCAACATCCACATATCGCACACTCGGGTCGCCCACCTCGTTATGGAAGATCGGGACCTGGCATCCGAGACCGCGCGCCAGATCATAAAGCTCCTTAAGATACCGGTTATGCCGGGCATAATCCGGACTCTGCATCGCCTTGGTCCGGTTTCCCGCCATTGCCAGCGCCACGGCCGGGTTGGTGGAAAACCGCATAAAAAAGTCCGCGCCGAATGCGTCCTGAATCGCCCCCTGCAATTTCGCCACGACCCCGCGCGGCGTGAAATGAAAGCCAAATTCGTTTTCCACCTGGAGTAAAATCAGGTTTTTATGCCGGACGATTTTCGGAATGATCTGCTCATACCATTCCCGCGTATGCTTCATATATTCCGGGTCGTAAACAAACTTGCCCTGCCGCCGGCACCTGAGCGCCAGCTCCGGCCTGGCAATCAGCCAGCCCGGGAATCCGCCCCCGTCAACCTCGGCGCAGATATACGGTCCGGGCCGAGCCACCAGATACATCCCTTCTGCTTCCACCAGGTCCATAAACAAATCAATATCACGCGAGCCTTTAAAATCATATTCTCCCTCTGCCGGGCTGTGATAGCCCCAATAGTAATAAATGTCCACCGCATTATACCCGAGCTCCTTAAGCTTCTTGATCCGAATCTCCCATTGCTTAGGAGAAGGCAGACGAAAATAATGAACCGACCCGGAAAAAATAAACTTGCGCTGACCTTGAATCAACAGACTGCGCCGGTCAAAATCAATTCCATTCGCAAAATTGTGATGCGGGCTTCCAGCCTGCAAATCCGCAGACCATAACGGCTTTATGCCCGCGCCAGCCCCTGCCAATCCCAGCCAATAAAGAAACTCCCGTCTTTCCATCAAAAACCTCCTGATTTATGTAATTATTGAATAAATAGGAATAAATAGGGACAGTCCCTATTTTATTCCATTCGCAAAATTGTGATGCGGGCTAGAAGCCTGCAAATCCGCAGACCATAACGGATTTATGCCCGCGCCAGCCCCTGCCAATCCCAGCCAATAAAGAAACTCCCGTCTTTCCATCAAAAACCCCCTGATTGAGTTATTACTCAGAGCAATATTTGGTTGACACTATCAAAATAAAGAAAGCCAATTGTTTTCCCCGCCCTGGATGGGAGGGGATCAAGGGGAGGGTGATTTTCTCAAGGAGTTTCCAGTTACCCCCCCCCCCACCCGCCCCCGTCAGAGACTGTGTCATAATTCAAAAGGGACGACATTTGAGAAAAATAATAATTATTTTGGTCTCAAAAGCAAGAACCCAAAATCCGCGATGGTAATTTGGGTGGATTCGGACCAGGCCGAAAACTGTCCCCCAGAGGACATTACCCCCGTCAAATTATCGGTTTAACCTGGGGCCGCAAGCAAATTTGCCTAAAACCACC
>Ga0315277_10001242_pt1 | contig 37668 bp, 28 predicted proteins | sample YL17G05_15_MG_FD_203695 | JGI IMG/M metagenome (GOLD analysis project Ga0315277, IMG submission 203695) | Sediment microbial communities from Yellowstone Lake, YNP, Wyoming, USA - YL17G05_15 | ecosystem: Environmental > Aquatic > Freshwater > Lake > Sediment | place: USA: Wyoming | collected...
AAAAGCCTGAAGTGACCAAACGGGCATTAGGATGGGCTGCAGCAATAACACCGGCGGTCGCGATGATACCTTCTAATGTGGAAACTTCATTCTACAGATACGACCCCATGCTTTGTTTCACGGCGGGGCGAGCTTGGCTCTGAAAGACTCCTTCCACGCATCCGGGGCGATGAAGAGTTCCTCGGGGAACCTGCGATATCTCAACATTTCGAGGTAGATCGACCCGCTCTTGACCAGGTTGAGCCCCAAACCCGCCAGATACTGCAGCCGAAGATCCCGATCGAGGTTGATTTCGGCGCCCGCCAGCCAGGGTTGCAGGTCCGGCCCTTGTCCGGCATAGGTCGCCAGCAAATCCACCACGGATCGGAAGCCCCCCTCGCGGAGTGACAGCAGGACGGGGAAATAATCCGCGCGAGTCAAGCGCAGCCGGATCCAATCTACGTCGATCTTGGTCTCCTCAGCCTGCCCCAACAAGACGAGGTCATAGCCTTCTCCATAGTTCTGGTTGCCCCAAATCGTCCCGTAGGGAAAAACGTCGAGAAATGTAGCGATCTCGCTCTTCGCCGCCCCGATACTGCTCTCGTATAGGGGCACCCACTGGGTGGCCAGTCCACCCGGGTTCAAGTGCTGCCTGACCAGGTCGAAATACTCCTTCGTATAGAGTGTGGCAGCACCCTTGACCCACGGATGAATCGGGTCGGATGTAATGATGTCAAATCTCTCTTTTGTGGTGAGAATGTAGTGCCGGGCGTCATCATAGACTAGCTCCACGCGCGAATCGTTCAACACCCGATGATTCTGATTGGCAAAGTAAAGTGAAACGGCCTTCGGTATCAACGGTTCGATCTCGCAGATGACGATTCTTTCAATGTCGGGAAACGGCACGAACGAGCCGGCGGTGACGCCTGCCCCGAAGCCGACGACCAGTACCGACCGAGGCTTCTGGTGGATCAACGCCGGCAGGTTGCCGAGCATTAGCTGCAGCTGCATGTCCTGCTGTTCAGTCGACGCTTCTACCTTGCCGCTGACGTGGAAGTTCCGCACCCCATTGTTGAACTCTGAAACGGCGATCGAGGCGTTCATCCCCTCGCCCAGGTAGAGGAATCTCGGCAGGCTGGTATAGGTCGGCAGAAGGCGGCCATACCCGACCACACCCGGTGGAATCTTGGATACGCTCCAAGCCAGCAGAGCTGCGAGCGACGTAGACAGTGCCAGCGTCATCGCACTCGCAGTCCTGAGAATGGGCCGCCGTGACTCGCTTCCGGTTGAATCGTCTGCCCGGGACGGCCGGACGAGCGGCGCGAGCACCAAGAGCGCCGCGACAGCAGACAAGGCGATCAGCAGGCGCTGGGCCTGCTGAGTGCCCATCAAGGGGATCACCAAAATGCTGAAGCCGGCCGCGCCACAGATCGCGCCTGCGGTATTCGCCGCATAGATTCCTCCGACTAGCCGACCAGTGTCCTGTTCGCCGGCCGCGGCCGCTGCGAGCGCCAGCGGAAAGCTCGCTCCCCACAAGCAGGCCGCCGGCAGAACAGCCCACAGACAACGGACCAGATCAATCTGGAAGGTGAACCACGGATTTGTCGATAGTAAGGGATTGATGGGCCAGTACGGGAGGGAACGGGTGAGCATGTATGCGGTCCATGCGATCGCTGCGGCTAAAAGCATTTGGCAATAGCCCAATGCGATCCGCGGCCGCACAGCGCCACGCGACAGAAATGACCCCACACTGCTGCCGATCCCCAGCCCAATTAGGAACACTGCCAAAATAATGGAAAACGTGTAAACCGTCGCGCCCAGCAGCAGCGACAAGAGGCGTGTCCACACCACTTCAGCCCCCAGCGCGCACAATCCCGACAGCGCGATTGCGACGTACACCGGCCAGGAATTCGGCCTGGCCGCAGCAGGGCCTGGTGTTCGATCGCCGGCTGGCGCGCGATGCGGCGTCATTGTCGCCAGATAGAGACCGATCGCAGCCACTGTCAGGTTGATCGCCGCGGCGACATAAGTTGCAGCCGCCATGTCGTATATTCTCAGCAAATAGAACCCTGCCGCAAGGCATCCGGCCACGGCCCCTGCGATGTTGCCGCCGTAAAAGAAACCCAGCCAGGAAACTCCCCTCGGCGTAGTCTCGATCCATCGTGCAACCGCGGGCAGCGTCGCGCCCATCAAAAGCGTGGGCGGCAGCAAACACACGGCGCAGATCGCCCCGCGAAGCAGAATCCCGCTGAACCCGTGTCCGACATTGGCTGCGTAAAGGCCGCCGATGCGGGGAATGCCGAACAAGGCCAGGATCCCGATAATCCCGATTCCCAGCTCCAGCAAGCTGTAAACACGCAGGGGATGCTGCCGCGCAGATATGACGCGCGGCAAGGCGAGACTGCCCAGGCACATCCCACCCATGAAGGTTCCCAACAACACACCAATTGAAACCCCGGACGACCCGATCACCAGCTGCAGCAGCTGGAACCAGACGATTTCATAAATCAACGCAGAACAACCGCTGCCGACGAACAATACCATCAGCACGGGAAGGAACCGGCGCGCTGTGGCGGGAGCCGCGGGAGTTGTGGCTTGTCTATTTGATTTCTTTTTGGTCATGCGTCGCGATTAGTTGATGATCCGACAATATTGTGAAGAGCATGTATTAAGGGTAGAGACACGGCGCGCCGTGCTCCTGCGTCCCCCTTGGCCACAGATCTATAACACACGAAAGGCGCAGAATCTATCTGCGCCCTTTGCATCTCTGGCTTGAGAAAATAAGCGGGAGCATGCCGATCCAGAGAAATAATGGGACACGGATAGACACCGATTCACACTGATCGTGCAGGCAGCCCATGCAGTGGAAGCAAAAGCTCGTCCGATCCGTGTGAATCTGCGTTCATCAGTGTTCAGTTATTTCTCTGCGCTTCTGCGGTGAGATGCTTATTCGGAGATCCCGATACCGCCGCAACCAGAATCAAAGTGCAGGTTGCAGTGGATTTTACCTTCTCGCTGGGATGGTGAAATCGCGCAGGCTGCGAATGATTTTCCCTGAAGCATCCGTCAGCTCTGCCGCGATTGTGTAGCGGCCCGGCTCGCTTGGAAATGTCTGGTTGAAGGTCAGGATTTCTCTGCCTAACGCCGGGACCTTGCAGCTCTGCGAATTGACCTGGATCGATTGGCCCTGCTGCACAAGACGCAAGCGCACCTCGCCTTGCCAATCCCGATAGAGGTCGTTGATCACATAGACCTTCAATTGTCTTTCAGTCCCGGCCGGCATCTCTTCGTCCCACAAATCCAGCATCAATCCGACAGGATTGAACGCCTCACGCACGTACTCCTCAAAATGGGACTCGAAGGTGAGGTGTTCCAGATCGACAAAGTGATCGCTCGTCGCGCCCCCCTCAGGCCTGGGTTTGTCGCCGGGACGCGAGTATCCCAAACCGCAGAAATGCAGGACGCCGGCGACCTCTCGGTGGCAGCGCCAAAACTCGGTCAGGGCGGCCAGATAGCGCGCATAAACCAGACGCCGCTGATCCGCTGTAGAATTCGGCCCCAACAGGTCTGCGTAAACCTTGTCGGTCAGGCAGGTCGGATTTCCATCGCGGGTGAGCCACAACCAGGCGTACTCGTTAATGATGATCGGCACGCTCAGTTTTTTCTGGGCATTCTGAAGCTGAGGCACGCCGGACCACGCTGCCATTTCCTTTATGCGAAAGGGTGCTTTGCCTCCCCAGGTACGGCTGAATTCATAGGGGTGGGCTTCGACGCAATCCGTGAGACTCTGAGGCTCCGCCCAGCCGTTCTCCCACGGACGATTCGAAAGGTCCAGGTGACGCACGGATTGGAGAGCTTTGCCCGTCTCTGGAGTCTGGCTTTCGTTCTGAGCGTCCCAGATAACGACGCAGGGATGATTCCAGCGTTCGCGCATCCACTCTGCGTATTCGGGGATAATTTTTTCAGCCTGCGGGTTTTCGGGAGCCCTGCCCAGAAGCCAGATTGGGAATTCGTCCTGGATTAGGAATCCTTCCTCATCGGCAATGTCGTACCAGAGTTCGGGAGGGAACCCGATGCAATAGCGCAGTGAGTTCCAGTGCATGGATTTGAATTTCTTGTGGAGGCGACGCACCCACTCGGCCCGCCAGGGACGGTCGCGCCGCTCGGAGTCTTCGAAGAAGCGGTAGATCGTCACATTGCTGCCGCGCATGAAATAGGTCTTGCCGTTGAGAAGCGCGCGCTTGGACTGGGGATCAAAGCGGAAGGTGCGCATGCCGAATCGAATCGTTGCCGCATCTTTTCCCGTGTCCAGATGGAGTTCATAGAGAAAAGGGTCCTCCGGCGACCAGAGCCTGCAATTTGCGATCGGAATGGTGAAATCAATAATGAGCGCAGCGCCCTTCGATTTTGATATCTTCGCCGCACCGGCCTCTTTAAAGGTGCCGACCTCTCTGCCTGTGGACACTTCAGTCACGCGAGCGGTCATGGGGAAGGCGTTGATTCCATCCGCCTTATCAACTTCAGCGACCACCCGGATGGATTTAGTCTCAGTATCAGGAACGGTTTGGATATTGGTAATATAGGGTCTACCGGTCAGGATCAGCTCGACCGAATCGTAGATCCCCGGAATAAAAAGGTACTTTTCAAAATCCCAGCCCGTGGGCATGCCTTCGGGAAGCGACTCGCGATCAGCGCCTATGCGGATGACGAGTTCGTTTTCCTGGCCGCCACCTTTGAGAAGCTCTCTTACGTCAAGGTATGAGGGAGTGAAGCAGGGAAGATGCTCACCTGCGACCTTGTCGTTCACAAGGATCTTCGTGCCATATCTTGCCTTGAGGATTTTCAGCAGGGCGACGTCGGGAATTCCTCCGTCAAGCCTGAAGGTGCGGCGATACCAGAAAGCCTGGCGCAGCGGGCTTTTCTTTCCAATCTCCTTAAATGCCGGCTGAGCCATGTCCATCAAGCCCGGTACGGGAACCGTGTGAGAGAAAGCTTGTGGCCTGGAGTCCATGCTCCCTTGTTCGACCTGCCAGGAGCCGTCCAGGTTGACCACAGTGCGCGGCGCCGCGAGTTTTACGGCTGCCAGGTTTGCAGAACATGCGAAGGATAGAAGCCAAGTGCCCAACAGCAGGCTCGTTCGCAGATCGCTTTGAATAAGCATCGATCATCTCCATTCACGAGATCATAATCACCATTGGCCGAAACCAAGCGACTTCACCATAGAGATGCGGAGATCGCAGCGCAGTTTGGCTAAGGGCTCGCGCCAAAATGCCAATTTATTCTTGCGCGAGCCCTAAGCTCTCGATCCGCTCCCCACTTCCGCTCTTGCCCTTTCCAGCAGCGCCTTCATATAACCGATGCTGTAAGCAGTGCCGGCCCTGCCGCCGCCCGCCATGCCCGGGACATGATCCGCGATGACGGCGCCGTCGAAACCGACCTCGCACAATGCCTTCATGACCTTGTACATGTCCATGTAGCCGCCGTCCACGAAGGTCTCCACGAAATGCGGTAGCGGCGCGTTCACGTTTCGGAAGTGAACTTTGAAGATCTTCTCGCGCTTGCCGAAGTAACGAATTGTCTCCAGGACATCTTGGCCCATCAGCTTTCCGCCCTCGAGCCAGCAGCCGACGCAGAGACACATACCCACATTCGGGCTGTTGGCGATTGCCAAAGCCCGTTCGTATCCGTCGAAGCTGCTGAAGATGCAGCGGGGAACGCCGCCCAGTTCCGGCACCGGCGGGTCGTCGGGGTGAATTCCGATCCTGATGCCTTCCTCTTCGGCAATCGGAACAACAGCCTTGATGAAGTAGGCATAGTTATCCCAGATTTCCTCCTTCGAGTAGACACGGCCGTGCGTGAGCAGGCCGGCAAATACCTTTCCCGCCCAATTGCCCTTGTCAGCTTTTGCCAGGTCAAACGCTCTGGCTGGTGCACCGCCCCGGGTGGTCTCACGCTCTGTGCTCCAGATTCCGTTGCCCATGTGAGCATAGGTCGTGTAGTAAATGCCGGCTCTGCTCAAGTTGCGCAGATAAGCTTTGTATTCTTCTATTTTCCTGTCGCGGCCCGGGAGGTTGAGCGTAACCTCCTCCATGTTGTGGACACTGCTGTTACCGATGTTCCAGACTCTCAGGCCTGCAGCTTCAACTTTCTGGCGCAGCCTTAGAAAATTCTCGAAGGTGGCGCTCTCTCCCCCCGTGGGGATATTGACGTAATCCACGCCGAGCTGTTTGACGAACTGCAAATCCTCGTCGCTGGGGTCAGTCGGCATCTGCACTGATAGCTTGACGCCGGGGCTGTTCTTGTGGATCTTGGGGGCGCTGCCGGCGGATCGAGAAAAGAGCGCTGCTCCTCCGACTGCGCCCGCCAGGGCTAGTTTGCCGAATTCTCTTCTCCCGGGTTTAAACCTTTCCTTCACTTGGTTTGGCACAGGCTTTGCTCCTCTATTAGGATTTAGGATTACGGTCCGGCTCCCATTGAAAGTCAAACTACGAGTGTATAGCCCAATGTGCTCTGGACACAACCTCCTACGTGAAATCCGCTTGCTCCGGCAGAATCGCACTAGGCATAATTCCTGTTCTTTGATGTCCTCGAGGATCTCAAAATAATCCAATGATGAGATATAGCCCTGTAGAACCGTTTCGAATGGAAATGAGCGCCGACGCCATGGGGTCGACCTACTCGATCATCCTTTACGGGTTTGATCGGGTGAAGATGGAGGCGGCAATCGATGCCGCTTTTGACGAAGTCCGGCGACTCGACGAGATGCTCTCGAACTACCTGCCCGCGAGCGAGTGGAGCATGGTGAACCGCCACGCCGCGCAACGGGTGGTGGAGGTCTCGCCCGAGCTGTTCCAACTGCTTTCCATCTGTCTGGAATACAGCCGGCAAAGCGAAGGGGCCTTCGATGTCAGCGTGGGTCCGTTAATGAAGGCCTGGGGGTTTTTCAAGGGGACGGGCCGGCTGCCTGAGCAGGCAGAGGTGGCGGTCTCGATGACCGCTGTCGGTTATCAGCATATATGCCTGGATCCGGCCGCCCAGACTGTGGGATTCGCCCGTTCGGGCATGGAAATCAATCCCGGCGGGATCGGGAAAGGCTACGCGGTAGACCGCATGGTGCATGTTTTGAAACAAGAGGGCTTCGACACCGCTCTCGTGGTGGCGTCGGGCAGCAGTATCTACGGCTTGGGAACGCCACCCACGGAGCCGAAGGGCTGGCGTGTCGATATCCGTAATCCGATGGACCCGCGGAAACCCGTGGCTGAGGCGTTCCTAAAGAACATGTCGATGTCCACTTCCGGATGCTACAAAAAGTCTTTTTGGGCCGAAGGGCGAACTTACTCCCATATTATGGATCCGCGGACGGGGTACCCGGCGCAAGAGGTGTCGTTGGTTTCGGTGATTGCGCCGCGGACTTTGGACAGCGAGGCGTGGACCAAGGCATACTTCATCAACGGCCGCCAGTGGGCGGAGAGACATAAACCCAAGGAGTTCCGTGTTTTCTTTTGCGCGGACGGGACGGAGCAGGCATGCGCCTGGCTTTGTGAATCTTCGTGATCATTGTGTTGTCTTTTTAAAAACGACACAATGATCACGAAGCAGTCCCGTGTCGACTAAAACGTTCTGATCGCAATAGGATCGCGCCATGACTACAAAATGGACTCCGATGCGGTGGCCCGATGCGTGGAAAGACCCTTCCGCCTTGGGTCTTCTGAAGGGTACTGCCATCAACTGCTTGCTGATTGAGAAGGGTGTTGATCTCGGGCCCGTCGTTGCTCGGGCAGAGCAAGAAGGTTTCAAAGTCGCCGAAGTCGCGTCCCCACCCTCGGGAGTTACTGTCGTCGAAGGAGAATGGCCTGGAGTAAAGTTGACTGAATCGGGCGCACTGGACCGCGCGTCCGCGGGCCCGACGGGAGTTCCGTGGGTTGACTCAAACGGCTGGAAGATCCGCCTGACGGCGGCGCTTTACCCGGAAACCGACGTCTGGGTGGATGCGGTTCCCCGAAAGCTGCGCTTGTTTCCAGGGTCCTACGTGCTCGGTGTTGCAGACGCTGCCACGCACGGGAGCCGTTGGATCATCTCGCTCGACAGTCAGCTCGCCGCAGGGATCCTCGGCAGGCGGCCGGAGGCGCTCGGAACGTGGAAGAAGTTGACTGGCGCTGCCGGATTTTTTGCTGCCCGAAAGGGCTGGTCGGATTACCTTCCCGAAGCCGTGGTGGGGATTATCTCGGACTTTTCCGGGACAAACGAGTTTATGACCCACGAGATCCTGAATCTGGTGGCGCGTACCAACCAGCAGTATCGAATCATTCTGAAAGGAAAGGTTTCGGAGTCCTCCTTCAGCGGCTTGAGGGCGGTGCTGTACGCCGATGATCAGCCACCCGCTCCCGCTCTGCGGGAGCAGATCCTGGCGTTCGTCCAGGCGGGTGGCATGCTGATTACAGGGCCCAAGTGGGGTCAACTTCCAGGCGTGCCAGCGAAAGGCAACGAGCATCCGCGCTATGACTTGCGCGTTCTCGGCAAAGGCCGTCTGGCAGTCGCCCGTCCGGATTTTGAAGATCCTTATCTGGTAGCCAACGATTCGGTGATACTGGTCAGCCACCGTTACGACCTTGTGCGGTTCTGGAATGGCGGTGCGGTAGGCTCATACTTCACAATGGATCCGGGCCGGAAGCGAGCCATCCTGCAAATGCTCTTCTACGCCGGGGCTCGTTTTGGCGACCCGACGGTGCGAGTTGCCGGGCAGTATCGGACGGTTAAGCTATGGGTCCTCGACCAAGCGTCGCCTCGGCAGGTGGAGATGGAGATCCTAAAGGATGCTGTAGAGCTTCACTTGCCTCCTATCTCTCAATATGCGGCTGTGGAGCTTGAAGTTTAGATTCGGAGAGGTGATGATTTGAGTGGAAGAGGAACCGGCATGTGGGGAAATCACACGCGCAGAGAATGGCTGTTGCAGACGACGTCGCTTTTGTCGGGCGGTTACCTGGCGGGAATGCAGTTGGGCCGCGCCGCGGCCGCGCCTGCGGCGCGCGTGGCAATCGCCAGGAGCAGGAGTTACGACACCGCTCAACTTCTGCCCGCGCTGGAGCGGATGTTCGACCAGCTTGGCGGATTGGGGAGGATTGTCAAAGGGAAAACCGTCGCAATCAAAATCAACCTTACCGGTATGCCCAGCTACCGGCTGGGCTACCTGCCCCTGGGGGATACGCACTACACCAATCCTCAGGTGATTGCCGCCACTGTGCACCTTATGGGGAAAGCTGGTGCCAGGCGCATTCGTCTGCTTGAAAGCCCCTGGTCCACAGCAGACCCCATCGAGGAATACCTCCTCCAGGCGGACTGGGAACCGCGCGAAATCCTGGGCGCTGCGCCGAACGTCGAGTTCGAGAACACCAACTACCTGGGCAAAGGAAAAAAATATTCCCGCTTTGTGGTTCCTCACGGCGGCTACATTTTTCCTGCCTTCGACCTGAATCACTCCTACGAGGACTGCGACGTCTTCGTGAGCCTCGCTAAACTGAAAGAGCACGCCACGGCCGGCATCACTTTGTCTATGAAGAACTGCTTTGGAATTACCCCCGCGACGATTTATGGGACGGGCGCCGGCGCTGACGAGCCCTCCGACATGCCCAAAGGGGGCCGTGATATGATCCACGCCGGGCACCGGCAGCCTTCCAAGAGCGCGCCTTCCGAGAAAGACCCGACCTCGCCTAGAGACGGCGGTTATCGCGTTCCGCGAGTCGTAGTCGACCTGGTCGCTGCCCGGCCTATCGATCTGTCGATTGTCGAAGGTGTCAAGACGATGGTTGGCGCTGAGGGTCCGTGGATTCATGAATCTGTTGCTGCTGTGAACCCAGGGGTGATCGTGGCCGGAACCAATCCCGTCGCCACCGACGCCGTTTGCATGGCCGTCATGGGCTACGATCCCATGGCAGATCGGGGCACGCCGCCGTTCGAGAGCTGCGACAATACCTTGCGCTTGGCCGAAGCTGTGGGTATTGGGACGCGCGACCTGAGCCGTATCGAGGTCATTGGTACGGCGGTTAAGGATGCGAGGTTCGACTTCGCGGCCATCCGCAAGCAGAGGCACATTTCCTCTTCCCCACGGGAAGGGCGCAAAACTCAGCAGCCTTAATCCGGCGAGAACGCCTCAATACGAACTCGGATAGGGGACATTCCGATTTTCCAGCTGTCTTCTGCTAATAGGAGAAGCACTACTGTCGGTTGATTTGCTCAAACCAGTCAGGCAAGAGTGGAAAATCGGAATGTCCCCTTCGGTCTAGAGGCCTGACAGAACCTCTATGCTACCTTCAGCTTCGCTGAGCGAAGCAAGTCTGGAATCGAAAGTTAGCAGCCTTGCTCGATTTTGTTTGGCAAGCGTCACGAGGTAGGCATCGGTCACTTGCTTGCTGCCGGGAATCTGCTCGAAACATTGCAGGAACGGCTGGGTAGTTGGTGAAGGCAGGGAATCCAGATAGAGATGGCGGGCATCCTGGATCAGGAACGCCAGGAGCGAAGCCGCCTCCCACGGGCTCTTGGGTAGCCCGACGGCGGCGGGATTGGATGAAAGCCGGATGAAACCCAGTTGCGTCAGCGCACAAGTCGCCCAGTAGCCCTTATCCTGTTCCAGCCTCCGGGTCGCCATTATGTGGAACTGATGGTTTGGCCACGCGAGCGCCACCAGGACATTGACGTCCAGAAGTAACAGCTCAGAATAGCCCTTCTTCATCGATTATTTCCTGAACGCGCGTCGCTGGAATGATGGGGGCGTTTGGAGGAACCTCAAAAACGGGGAATCTCCGGCTCCCCTTCTTTGCGATTGGTGAGGCGTGAGTCAGACCTCGGCGCGCCAACTCCGATAGCACCTTTCCCAGGCGCTTTCCCGTCATCCGTGACACGTGCATTGCCGCCTGATATACATCGTTGTCCAGCGTTACCGTCGTCCTCATAATAATCAGTATGATACAGTGATGTAGCGATGTCAATGCATCGTTGCTTCGATCGGGGCCGTGCCAGACCGACCTGGCGCCGCGTCGAAAACCGCAAGGTGGCACTCGCCTGGCGCGTTCGGCTCGATCAAGTGGAGTCCTCCAAGGCCGTCCTGTCGTCTAAGGTACAATTTCCAGCGATGTTCTCGCGCTGTGCACCTGATTGGAGTTCAAATCCTATGACTTCCTGCCCGAGCAGTACTTTGTCGTATATGGCGCAGGCGGGCGATAACGCCTCGCCCTGACCCACTATCTCAGCAGTCCATTCTTCGGGGTGACTGGAACGCATCCAAGCACGTTTTGCAGCCTGAACCTACCATGCGATGCCGTAATCTTCGCCATGATTGCTCGAACCCCCCCATAACGAACCGTGTTTCCAGTCGAAATAGATGGCGTTGATCGGCCCCGAGGTCAGCCGCTGATAGTCGAGACGGTAACCCATCTTCTGCAACGCGGCGCGCACCTCGCCGGGGATCTGGGTGCTCAGCGTCATCCGTCCAGGCTCGGACTTGTGCTGATCGAAGGAACTGCGCATCTGGTAACTGTTCATGTTGGGGGCCTCAGTCGCTTGTTGGACGTTCATGCCGAATTCAACGACGTCGAGGAAGAACTGCAGCTGGTTTTGATCCTGGGTGTCTCCGCCCTGCACAGCAAAAGAGAGAAATGGCCTGCCGTCCTTCATAGCCAGGCCCGGCGTCAGAGTTACCCGGGGCCGTTGGCCCGGCCGGAGCACGTTGTAAGGCCCTTCGGAAGGATTCAGCACGAAACTCTGCATGCGCTGGCTCATCCCGATCCCGGTTGAGCCAGCGATGGTTGCGGGAATCCACCCCCCGCTTGGGGTGACCGACACGACCCAACCTTCCTCGTCGGCCGCCTGGATCGAGGTCGTGCCTGCCTTGAAACCCTCTTCGAAGGGCCGTGCATCTTGATCGTTTGGGCGCGGCCCGGTGCCGGCGGGAGGTTCCCCCCACTTCTCGAGAGAATTGAGGTAGGGATTCGTTCCACCCTGGAACGGATATGGATCACCCGGCATCGCTTTGGGATCGTTCTGCTCCCAGTTAATGGTCTTCGCGCGGGCCCTGGCATACTCTTTCGACAACAGCCCTTTCACCGGCTCCTCGGGTGGGAACGCAGGATCGCCGTAATAGAAGTCACGATCGGAGAATGCGAGGTTCATCACCTGATAAAGCGTATGAATATACCTGGCGCTGTTGTACCCCATTCCCTTCAGGTCCATGCCCTCAAGCATGTTGAGAGCCTGGAGCATCGCCGGCCCCTGCGTCCAGACAGTCAGTTTGTATACCTCAATCCCCTTATAGGTGGTCATCACGGGCTCTTCGATCTTTACCTTCCACTTTGCCAGGTCGTCGAGCGTGTGCAGCCCGCCAAGCTCCTGCGATCCCTTTACGAACTCGCGTGCAATGTCGCCCTCATAGAATCTGCTGTAGGCGGCGTAGATGGCTTCCTTGCGATTCTTCCCTGCCTCGAGTGCCTGTCGCTCCGCAGCGAGGAGCTTGCGCAGCGTGGCGGCGAGGTTCGGCTGCCGGAAAATCTCACCCGCATCCGGGGCCTCGCGAGAATCACCAAGGTGGGGGAGGAACACCTTGATTGAAGGGGGCCATTTCTTGATTTCTTTCTTCTGGCGTTCGATGGTATTGGCCGCCTGGGCCTCGATCGGATAGCCGTCTGCCATCTGGATGGCCGGCTCCAGGATGTCCTTCAGACTCAGCGTGCCGAACTCCGCGAGCATGACCATAAGTCCGCCCGGCGTGCCCGGGGTAACAGCAGCCAGCGGACCATACTCCGGCGGATAGTGGAATCCCTTGCTGTGATAGAACTCAGGAGTTGCACCGGTGGGAGCGACTCCCAGCGCGTTAATTCCGACAACCTTCTTTGATTTCGGATTATATATCAGGGCCTGCGTCTCGCCGCCCCATCCGAGGGTGTCCCACATGGTGCATACGGCGCCGAGCATCGCACAAGCCGCGTCGACGGCGTTGCCGCCTTTCTGAAAGATCATGGCTCCGGCCGTTGCCCCCAGAGGTTTGCCCGTGATCGCCACCCAGTGGCGGCCGTGCAGAACAGGTTTGGCTGTTCGTTGAGCGTGTGCGGAAATGAGAGCGAGGCACACCGTCAAGATGGCGACAACAAGACCCCATCGAACAACTTTAAAACGCTGACTATGCATCTTATCCTCCCCGAAGAGCTTTGACATGCAGGCGGCGTTTCGGCCGGTTGCAGCTGGCTGTGATGCAATCATCATATCGCAGTGCCCGCCCGCTCCCAAAGGTCAATACCTGTTTAGATCATGGGGCCTCATTCTCCGCGCAGCTCAATCCTGAGCCGCGAACAAAACCCCGGAAATAGGGGAAATGGGCAGCGATTCGTAGATCGGCTTTCAGTGACCGTCCAGCGAACGAGGCGAGCCTTCGGGATGATGAGCCGAGAGGAGCGTTTCACCGCACGGGCACGCAGATCTGCATGGAATAGCCGTCCGAATAAGGATCTGCCGCGCCGTCGAAGTAGCGCTCGAAATTAATGGGAAGGGTGAGGTCCAGACGGTCAACTAAAACAAGCATATACGCAGGCACCTGCAGGTGTGGGAAGGCTGGGAATGAAGCGGGGCTGGACACATGTATGGGCTTGGCGCCATACTTCAGCTGTATGAAGATGACGATGCACATTGACGAGGCCCTACTGAAACGAGTGATGGCGGCAGCTGGCGTCACCAGCAAAACAAAAGCGGTTGATCTCGCTTTGCGCGAACTCGACCGCCGGGCTGAATTGAAGAGACTCGCCCAGGAAGGACTCGGACTAACCCCGGAGGAATTAAGGGGCGCCTTCAATCCTGCCTCTGATCCTGACACCACCCTTCGCTGTGCCGAGAAGCCTTTGACCTATGGCCGTAAGTCCCGTTCTCGCTGACAGCAGTTTTTACATACACTTGCTCCGCCAGGGCCAGGACCCCCTGCGCGCGTTGGCTCTAACGGCTGCGGTGCGCGACCTTGCTGTTTGTGGTGTGGTGTAATGCGAGGTTGCGCGGGGACTTCGGGAACGCCGGGTTCTCCAACGCTTCAGGGCTTTCTGGGATGTCATGGTTTATGTGCCCACGGACGAGCGGCTCTGGAACAGCGTCGCGGAGACCCTTTGGCAACTGGACCGCAAAGGTCTGATGCTGCCTCTGCCGGACGTGGTAGTCGGCTGCTGCGCCCGGCGAATCGGCGCAGTTGTCCTGACGACGGACGCCCATTTCAGCTGCATACCGGGCGTTCAGGTGATCTCCCGTCCTGAAGCTTGAACCGAATCGGCGCCCTTTTTTCCGCGCACTCAAACATCACATCACCGGAATACTGGCGTCAGTGTTTGACCGAAATCCGCGTTTCGCAGGAAGTGCGTCGGAGGGCATTTGAGGCGTTTTCTTTCCTCGGCGCCTACCCGATTGCCCATCATTGCTTGGGGCCTCCTAAGAGCTGCGCTGAAATTCGGTCCCTTCGTTTCCACAGCTCGAAATTCGCGTGTGACCATTGACAACCCACAGGCCGGCTGCTATTCGTTTTTAGATCGTTGATTCGGGCGAAGGCCAACTTTTGGTTGGTAGAATGACACACAATCTATTAATTCACCGGCGCGAAACGGACTACTGTGTTCTGTGCGGCTATGCCATCTGTTGCTGTTGTCGCACCGTTCTGCGGAACCGGTCTCTCGCCTGCGACGGCCAGAATCCCTAGCTCGCGACATTCGAGAGTGGCACGAAGCGCCCCGGTTCCCGACGGAGCCGGGGCTTTTTTTTGGAGCGCACAACCAATTGCCTTTGTGTTTCTTTGTGATCTTTGAGTCATCTTGTTGTTTTTTGAAATGACAACCCGATGACACGAAGAGCAGGAAGATTCACGGAGATTCATCAAGGAGAAGCTGTGAGAATCTTCAGGAAAGTGACAGAGCTTGTAGGCAACACGCCGCTTGTACAACTAAACCGCGTGACCGAAGGAAGTGTGGCAACGGTTGTTGCCAAGTTGGAGTACTACAATCCTGCCAAGAGCGTGAAGGATCGAATCGGGCTGTCGATGATAGAGGCTGCAGAGCGCGATGGAAAAATCAAGCCCGACACGATCTTGGTGGAGCCGACAAGCGGTAACACCGGGATTGCCCTGGCCTTCGTGGCGGCGGCGCGCGGATATCGATTGGTACTGACAATGCCGGAAACCATGAGCAAGGAGCGCCGCATGCTACTGCGAGCCTATGGTGCAGATCTGATATTGACGCCGGGTGCGGAGGGAATGCGGGGGGCCATTCGAAAAGCAGAAGAACTAGCCGCAAGCGATCCCCGCTACCTCATCCTGAATCAGTTCGAGAATCCTGCCAACCCCGAAGTCCATCGCCGCACTACCGCAGAGGAGATCTGGCGCGATACTGATGGACAAGCCGATATTCTTGTATCCGGCGTCGGCACGGGCGGCACGATTACTGGAGTCGGGGAAGTTATCAAAGCGCGGAAGCCTTCGTTCCGGTGCGTTGCAGTCGAACCGACAGCGTCCCCTGTTCTATCGGGCGGACAGCCGGGACCACACCCGATCCAGGGAATCGGCGCGGGATTCATACCAAAGGTGTTGAACATGTCGATGGTCGATGAGGTTATCAAAGTAGAGGCGGATGATGCCTTCACGATCGCCCGGCGCATGGCAACCGAGGAGGGACTGCTGGTGGGAATCTCCTCAGGAGCAGCAACATGGGCTGCGCTGCAGGTCGCGCGCCGGCCGGAAAACAAGGGGAAGCTGATCGTTGTGATTATCCCTTCTTTTGGCGAGCGCTACCTCAGCACCGCGCTGTTCCAGCATTTGGTGGAGTAAACCTCAAGTAGAGCAGGAAAGAGCTATGTTTAACAGAATTCGCCGGGACATCGAGTCGGTATTCGACCGCGATCCAGCGGCCAGAAGCAAGTGGGAAATCCTCACGGCCTACCCGGGATTGCATGCGATTTGGTTTTATCGCATGGCCCACTGGTGCTGGATGCATCACCTGTTCTGGTTGGGCCGCTTGATGTCCCACATTGGCAGGGCCCTAACCGGCATTGAGATTCATCCTGGCGCGAGGATCGGTCCGGGTTTCTTCATTGACCATGGAATGGGAGTGGTGATCGGCGAGACAGCCGAAGTGGGTGCCAACGTCACTCTGTACCATGGCGTCACCCTCGGCGGGACCAGTTGGAAAAAGGGCAAGCGCCATCCGACGATTGAAGACGATGTCGTTGTGGGAGCAGGGGCAAAGATCCTGGGGCCTATAACCATTGGAGCACGAACACGGGTGGGTGCCAATGCGGTCGTGGTGAAGGAGGTTCCGCCGGATTCGGTGGTGGTCGGAGTTCCAGGCCGAATCACTCACCGCCATGGGGAGCGCGTCGTTTATATCGATCACGGCCAAACCCACGCGGTTGATCTGGAGCATGGAGCTTTGCCCGACCTGACTGCCGGTGCACTCCGCCATCTTGCTGAGCGCATCGAAAAGCTCGAGAAGCAGATCGGCGTCCAACCCACCCGCCACGAAGAAATGGAAGAGGAATCCTGGTTCTACCAGATTTGATCGTCTTACTTTATGGGTAGGGGCACGGCGCGCCGAATTTAAAACGGTGTCCGGTCTGGAAAATCTCATTTTTGCGGGATTCCCTGCGCCGGAATAGTGCGTAAACAAGACAATGCCCTCCGCGCCTCCTGCGTGCATGGAGGCAATAGTTGATGCACAGCCACGGGAGCGAGAACCCCGCCACTGACGATGCACGCCTCGCCCTCTGCCGCCGGCTTGAGTGCTGCGGGAGGCAACGGTGGAGCCGGCGCCGGCGCTCCGTCTCCTCGGCTCTCAGGGATTCCTTCCTGCGTGATGCCAAGACACATTTGTGATATAGAAACAGGGCCATGAAGAGACGCGACTTCATCGGAATTGCGCTCGGTGCCGCGCTGTCGGCCGAAAATGTGCAGGCATCCCTGAATATCGGCCGCCGCCCGGCCGCCATTTCTCCCATCCGCCTCGGCGGCCCGGTCTTCGCCCGCACGGACGACCCGGAGGGATTGGCCTTCGAGCATGTACGGCTGGGATACAAGGCGGCCTATTGCCCCAGAGCCTCGCTGACCGACCGGCCGCGGCTTGCAGCCATAGAGGCGGCGTTTCGCAAGCACGGCCTCGTCATCGCGGAAGTGGGCCGCTGGGTCAATCTGCTCGATGCCAACCCCGTGAAACGAAAAGAGAATCTGCATCTGGTCACTGAAGGCCTGGCGCTCGCCGAAGAAGTCGGCGCCCTCTGCTGCGTCGACATCGCGGGCTCATACAACAGGGAGCACTGGGACGGTCCGCACCCGGATAACCTGTCCGAGCGCTTTTTCGAGGAAGCGGTGGAGAACGCTCGCCAGATCATCGATGCAGTCAAGCCGAAACGCGCGCGGTTCTGCTATGAGCTGATGCCGTATGCCCTGCCGGACAGCCCCGACGCCGCGGTGAAAATGGTCAAAGCCGTAGACCGCGGGGCTTACGCGGTGCACCTCGATCCATGCAACCTGGTGAACTCGCCCGAGAGACTCTATGCCAACACGCGCCTCCTCAACGAGTGTTTCGACAAGCTCGGCTCGTGGATCGTCAGCTGCCACGCTAAAGACGTGGCATGGGGGCCCGGTTTGCCGGTCCACATTCGCGAGGTCCGGCCGGGGACTGGCCTGCTCGACTACAAAACCTACTTGGCGAGGCTGGCTCAGCTGCCGCAACAGCCGCCTCTCATGCTGGAACATCTTTCCAACGCCGCTGAATATGACGCGGCGCGGCAACATATCCAGGGACTCCTACAGCCTTGAGCGGCTGCTTCAAAAAGCTGGACGGGGACTGACCACACCAATATGTAGCCCATTCTCGCTTCCGCCGATCGCACCACTGCCTGAATTCCGCCACGACACAAAAACGAGGCGGGGGACTGATCGAAATGGATTCCCCTCCTTGAAAAGGGTAGTAACTTACTTGACTGACTTGAAGGGGAGCCATACTCTGCGGTCGAGCATATCGCAGAATCTATCCACCCCGGAGTGTGATGGGACAAGGGGCAGGCTTTTCCCGGTATTGACACGTGCGCCGGATGATGACCGGCGCCACAGAAACCTTTAAGCCGGTGTCTAGTGCCGCGGTGCCGTTCCCCGCTATTCACGGTTTGTTATACAACCGGAACGAGATCTCGACATTGGCGCGGACGTCAACGGGATTATCATTCAGAGTGCCGGGCTTGAAGCGCCATAGTGACGTGACGGTGTTTGTCGCGGATTCGTCCAGGCCATAGCCGAGCCCCCTGCGAATCTTGACATCGGTGATGCGGCCATCCTTTCGGATAATGCATTCGAGCAACATAACGCCTTCCACCTTGGCCTCCCGCGCCTCCTGCGTGTATGAAGGAATCGGTTGAAACAGGGCTACTGGAGTGCGAACTCCGCCACCGACGATGTACACCTCGCTTTCTGCCGGCGGCTTGGGTGGTGCGGGAGGTGCCGGCGGAGCCGGCGGCGGAGGGCTCGAGGGTGGCGCCGGTGGCGCCGGAGGACGGGGTGGAGCCGTGCGGCGTTCCTGCAGTTCCTGAAGCTTCTTCCACTGTTCCAATGTCAGGATGCGTCGGATGGCCAGCATCATCATCGTGTTCTCTTTTTCCAGGTTATTGCGCGCCGCCAGGACCCGGTCCAACTGGGCGTTTACTTTCGCATCGTCCGGCTTATCCGACTCCATCAGCGGTTGAAGCTGCACCTCCTCGCGCTCCAAGGCAGCGCGAAGATCGATCAGATTCAGACGATGGTTGAGGAAAGTCTGCTCTATCTCCTTGATCTGAGTGTCGCTAAGCCCGAGCTCGCGCACAACCGCAGAGATCTTCCACCATTTCCCCAGTTCGGGCCGCTGCGGCGGTGGAGATGGAGGAGCGGGGGGTGCCGGCGGCGCAGGAGGATTCTGCGCCGGCTGGACCGATGTGTAACCATATGCAACCGCCGAAAGGAGCGGCGGTGTGAGGGCCAGCATTAACACAACAATTAGCGCTTTCATGGGTCACCTCATTTCGTTGTCGAACGCGATGCCGCGTTGTCAAGTTCCTGAGTCAGAATGCTTACCGGCTGCAGCGCCTGCGGCAGCTCGCGGTTCAGCGAGCGTTCGATCCCGACCAGAAGCTCCTGGTCGTGACCTGCGGCGAAGTCCGGCACAACGCTTTGGGTGTGATTTGGATTGAGTATTAAGACGAGGACAATTACCAGGGCCGAAGCCGTTGCCCAGATCCAGATGGCCCGGTACCTTCGGGTTGCGCGCGACGTTTTCAGCCGGCCGTGAATCGCCAGTCGCTGGCGGTTCCAGAAGTACTCAGGCCGCTCAGCGGCCGTTCGCGAAAGCTCGCGAAAGTCGGCCAGCGCACTTTCCAGCCGCTCCTGCTCGGTGCGGCAGATTGAGCAGTGCGCGCGATGCTCCGCGGACTCCTCACCGCCCCATTCGTCATCACTTGGATGTTGCATTTCCTTCTCCCCGCAAACGGCGTCTCAGAGTTCCCAGTGCGCGTGAGAGGTGAGACTTCACCGTTCCCAGCTCCAGTTCGAGCGCCGCCGCAACCTCCTCGAGCGCCATCTCCTCGGCAAAACGCAAAACAAACACGATTTTTTGCTGGTGCGAGAGATCTGCTACCGCCGACCAGATCGCGGCCACCTCCTCACGCGCCAGCAAGGCGCCTTCCGGCGAAAGGTGCGGGTCGGCCACCCTGCGTTCGCCAGCCTTCTCACTGCGAAGCAGCCTGCGCCAGAACGCGTGGCGTCGGCTTTTCGCATGGTCGCGCGCCAGGTTGACGGCGATGCGGACCAGCCAGGTTTCCAGGGAACACTCGCCGCGGAAGCGTGCACGAGTCTCAAACGCGCGCAGGAAGCATTCCTGAGTCAGGGTGTCGGCGGCATCCGCGTCGCGCAGGTACAGGAGCAACAGCCGATAGATCCGACGCTGGTTGCACCGGACGATCGAATCGAAATCGTCCGGAGTGATTCCGGCAGCTCCCGCGCGGCAGGCAATCGTGGTTTCAGCCAGGCTGGTTTCCACTGCGGCCCCTCTTGTCTCAACCTTTATAGACGATTTTCTCGCGTCCGAGATTACATCAACATCTGGCGCGGCGTAGTGCAACCAACAAAACTCTCACCACAGAGGCGCGGAGAACACAAAGATCTCTTCAGCGTACGGCGTCAATATCGAGATACTTCTCTTGGTTGGACTTCAGGCCGAAGCGACAGCGAAGGGATGCCGCGTTCGGAGCGGTGTGAATCAAGAGCCACTTCGGCTCCCACGTCCAGAAGCTCTCGCCGCGAAGCCCCCGGACCTCGACCTTGCCTGACAGCCGGTTGGGCAGAGTCATCCGTCACAGCCGCATTCGGGTCCCTGCCGCACGACCAGCGCTCTGTACCGGGACGCGGGCCTTAGTTTAGGACGCCGTGGTACCTGACCAGGTTGAATCTTGGCTCCGTCGAGCAAGCAATCCGGGACGCGCTCGCGTGGTTCAAGGCCAATGGGTATCTGTGGAGGGTTACTGAAAAAGTCTAGCGGGAGCGGGAATTCTTTAACTACTCTGGTCTCTTGGCACAAGTTGGGCTTGCTGCGCAATCAAGGTTGCTTTCATTTGCCGCGCTTCCGGTTCGTCGGGCCAGTTTGTGACATTAGCATGACGGGGATGCGGAACCTGGTCAGGCATCAGCTTTAGGTCAAGGTCTAAGATCTTCCGGGCTTGGATATCTCCTCGAGCAAGAACGGGTAAGCGATCGTTGCGGAGTTTCGTCACGTACTCGTCACCGATTGCCCACACCTCTGCGTCTACGAGCCGTTCGGTCCGATAAACCGAAATCTTGGGAATATCTCCGGGCCTTTGAGGCTTTGCTGGCTTGAAAGCCTGAGGAGATATTCTGAATCTTTTGGAATTGAAAAGGTCCTTGCTCAAGATGAAGCGGCTGATCCGCTCAGCGGGATCAATGGTAGGTTGAAGAATGTCCTGCATGGCTAAAAAACTGGGATAATACAGCCAGCACTTCATCAGGCCATGAATCACGGACTGGTGCCTTGCCGTATTGAGTGTGATCGGGTCCTAGCACCGCAGCATAGATTAGGAGGCCTTTTTGGGGAGTCACCGACAGGATACGGTCCCGCTCGGAATACCATTCAAAGGAAATCTCACCCTCCGGCGAAGGGGCAAGTTCAGGTAGTTGAATCCACTCGGGCAGAAGTTCGATTAGCAAAAGGGCGCGGGCAACAGCCTCAGAGGAAACTGGCGTTGCATCGTATCCATCCCATCCTGGTTTAGAGCAAGCATCCTCCAACTCCTTAGCACGATCGCAGAGGTAGCCCTTCCACCCTAAAGATAAAGGTTCGGTTGCATGCGCCTGGGAATTCCGGATGGCTTCCTCGAGCCTGTCGAAAGTCTCACTGAAACCACGAGGTCCGATGTTCCAAAGGTTACTTGTTGGCTGTGCAACGGCCCAGCTCATAGAAAAAGGTCCTTTGCCTTCTGATGTAGGCTTGCTTCGAACACATTGTTCTTCAAATCGCGGAATCGGTCAAGTGTCTCCCAAACTATTGAACTATCAAGGAGCATTCTCTGCTGTCTGAATATATCGATGTCGAGAATGATAGTGACGGAGTTCGGGAATGGTTTGGGCGCGGGAGCATGTGTAATGACAGCTGTTGCACTTAGGTCTGGAATGGAAATAGCGACCCGACCAAAAAAATTATCGAGATCTTGATAAGGAAGGTCTTTGGGGACTCGAGGTGGTGCAGTGAAATATTCATCCAAGTCGATCGAGGCAGCACGAATCACGATCTGATTAATGTACCGCACGGCTAGCCGCGTAATCTCTCTGGGCTTAGTTATTTCAACATACAACTCCCAAGCGTTTTTAGCTTCCGCTCGTAACGTTTCCCATCCAGGCCAGCTTTCATCTGGATGGGGTTTCAGTCGATTGAAGGTAAAACCATGCAGTTTAGACTGAATGATCTTCCGGCTATCGGAAGAAATAAAACGATAACCGATAATTCCGTGTGATTTTTGCCTCGCAGCAAAGGAGGCCTCCTGCATCTCCAACCGGGTCTCGATTTCGTAGGTTGTTTGTTTTGAAGAGTAGTTCGTTTTCAGCTTTTCGTGCAGACGCTCAAGTTCTGGCAGGACCGTAGAGGGCAGACGATCAACGCGAATGTCAATGAGAGCTTCACGGACAGGGGGCTTCTTATAATTGGGCATTTGGGACATAGTTGGAACAGCATGATAGAGCTTGATTGAATGGAAGGCAATGGTTCACTTGGACTTTACCACCCGGGACAGCAGGGAGCTGGCCCTCAAGGTCCTTCTGCCTTCGATCTAGTACTACGAGGAACAGATCCGACGGATGCTCACAGGGATTGGCGCCGAGGAACTTCATGCGCACGGCACTCCCTGGGCCTGTTGAAGTCCTGGGGCGTGTGATGACTATCTCTCCGGTCTTCAAAAGCACCGGAGAGCCGGCGCCGTGCGCCACAAATTTCACGTTCGGGTCAACCTGACCATAATTGGCTTCGAAAGCAAGCGGCAGCCGGACATATGTTGATAGGATTCGTGTTTGCTGTGGAGTGTTCGTTGAATCGGCTGGAAACAGCGGTAGGGCCAGGGAAGCAATACCGACCAGCGTGCTGTTCACGTGACGCAGGAACCTGAATCTCAAATCTTCCTCACCATCAACCATACGATGGCGAGCTCCATTACCAGCCCCTGTCTGAAGCCCTGCAATTGTTTTTTGGGGGTATGCACATGACTGCAGTAACTAGCGATGTTACGACCCCAACCTGGGCTGAAAGGAATCCTTGGCGATTCTTGGCGTTTTTGAGCCTTTGCGGTGGTTTTTTATAACCCCACCACAAAGAAGCAAAGGCGCGAAGATTCGCAAAGGCTCATCTGGCTCAGACCGGACCGTTCAGGCAGTGCTTACTGGAGTCAAGTGCATAGCCCAATTGTTTTTTAGTGGACTCCCTTCGTGAACCTTCATGTCCTTTGTGCCTTCGTGTTGACCTTTTTCGAAGTGACAACACGAAGACACAATGAACACAAAGACTCACGAAGACCCCAATGAATCACGGTTGCCGGGTACTGCTTCAGCTGAGCGACCAACCCTTCCGGTATTCACGGCCCAGGTACTTTTCCGTTTCGGGCGAGTTGGGGATGCGGAGGTTCTTTGTGTCCCACTCGATCTTCCTTCCGACACGGTAAGCCACATTCCCGAGATGGTTGGCTTCGGTCAACAGTCCTGAATAGCCAAAATGGCAGGTAGTGGGAGCTCCCGTTTTGCAGGCGTTGATCCATTCCTGATGATGGCCTACCGAAGGAGGAATCGTCTGGGGCGGACGCTGAAAGTCGGCAAACTCCTTTTCCGGAAGAAGCACGTGTTTTCCGTAATCCGACAAAAGCATGCCCTTCTTGCCAACGAACAAGACACCATTGGGCCATTGGGGAATGCCGTTCCCTTTCCAGATCTCGGGCTTCAATGCTCCCTGGTACCAGGTCAGGGTTAAGGGGGGACGGTCCCCTCGCGCACCGTAGGTGTACTTCGCGCTCATGGATGCCGGCGCGATTTCCGGATGCGGTGGCGGTCCACTGGCTTCCACCGTCAGAGGGGCGTCGAGATTTAGAGCCCAGAAGGGGAGATCGATCCAGTGACTGCCAAGATCGGACATCGTGCCGTTGCCGAAGTCCCACCACCGGTACCATTTCGGTCCTGGCAGATAGACGTCGTGATATGGGCGGTAGGGGGCCGGGCCGATCCAGAGGTCCCAATCCAAGTCCGGGGGAACCGGCATCTCTTCCTTGGGCCGATCCTGCACGAATACAATGTCCTTGTTCGCCTTAGCTTCCTCTTCGCTCTGCCAACCCCAGGCGCGGGAAACCCAGACGTGCACTTCACTGACCGGGCCGACTGCGCCGGACTGGATAAGTTCCACGACGCGGCGGTAGTTGTCACCGGCGTGAATCTGTGTGCCCATCTGCGTGACGACACCGGCCGTCTTGGCCGCTTCGACGATGATCCGCGCCTCGCGCACATCGCGGGTCAGCGGTTTCTCGCAAAAAACATGCTTTTTCATTTTGAGCGCCGGCAGGGTGGCAAAAGCATGGGTATGCTCGGCCGTACTTACCACTACCGCATCAATGTCATCCACCTTCTCGTACAGCTTTCGAAAGTCCTTATAGGTGCGGGCATTGGGGAATCTCTCGGCGGCTTTGGACAAGGCGGTGGCGTTCACATCACACAGGGCCACGATGTTTTCCGAAGCTACGCTCTTGGTGTTGGATGCTCCGCGGCCGCCCGCGCCGATAATAGCGATATTTAGCTTCGTATTGGGTGAACGCGAGCTGACGATGGCTGGAAAGCTAAGAGTCAGCGCTCCTGCCATCGTTCCGTCTCGAAGAAAACGTCGGCGGCTGATACCGGCCGTTGGCAAAGGATTTTGAGTGCGCATAATGGGTTGCTCCTGAGTGACAGGTTTATTTGTGTAGGTGTCTACAATATTCCTCATGCCGCTCGCCTGCCAGGCTTTTCTCTGCGTCCTCAGGGACTCTGTGGTGTTCGTTGACACCCAAACGAGGCCCGTGCTAGTTTGGCCGCAATGATGAGGCGATCGTGACCAGGCCCGTGGACACAACACTCCAGTCGGATCCCTCGAGCGACCCTGCCTTCCAAACCATAGGCAAAAGCCTTCCGCGGAAAGAGGGCCTTCTGAAGGTCACGGGCAGGGCAGTCTACGTGGACGACATGAGAGTGGAGAACTGCCTTTACGGCAGGACGGTCCGTTCGACAGTTCCGCGCGCCAGAATCAAGCAGATACGCTTCAAAGAAGGCATTCCCTGGGATCAGTTCGTCATCGTCCTGCCGTCGGACATACCGGGTAAGAATTTCGTCACCCTTATCGATACGGCGCAGCCTTTTCTCGCAAAGGAGGAAATCAAGCACGTCGCCGAGCCACTCGCGCTGATCGCCCATCCTGACAATTACCTCGTGGAGAAGGCGCTCAACTACGTCGAGGCCGATGTAGAGGAGCTTCCGGCGATGCTGACGATGCGGGAGGCATTGAGAGGGGACAACATCCAATACGGCCAAGACAATGTTTTCAAGTCGTACACCATCGAAAATGGTGACCCGGCTGCCAGGTGGCACGAAGCCGATCTGATCCTCGAGGAGACCTACCGCACGGGAGCCCAGGAGCATCTCTATATCGAACCCAACGGAATGCTTGCCCTGGCAGAACCCGGCAAGAGCGTGACGGTTTGGGGTTCGATGCAGTGTCCCTTTTACGTCCGCAAGGCGCTGGCGCCGCTGTTTGGCCTCGACCCCGAACAGGTCCGCGTGATTCAGACGGAAACCGGCGGCGGATTCGGCGGCAAGGAGGAGTATCCCAACATGATTGCCGGCCACGCGGCCCTGCTTTCCTGGAAGGCGGGCGGCAGGCCGGTGAAGATGATTTACGGTCGGCACGAGGACATGTGGGCCACACCCAAGCGGCACCCCTGCGAGACTCACATCAAAGCCGGATTCAAGCGGGACGGAACTCTCATTGCCCTCGACATTGATTTTCTCTTGGATGGAGGAGCCTATCCGACCTTGTCCTCCGTCGTGCTCTCCCGCGGCATCCTTCACTCCTGGGGGCCGTATAGATGCGATCATTCGCACATGCGCGCGCGCTGCGTCATGACAAACTCGGTTCCTTACGGAGCGATGCGCGGCTTTGGCGCGCCCCAGTCGATCTTTGCCATTGAGATGCACATGAACCGAGCTGCTCAAGAGCTGGGAATCGACCCGGCGGAGATCCGGCGCCGAAACTTCCTCCGGAAAGGGGACCGGATGCCGACCGGCCAACTGATCAAAGAAGATCTCGATCTGCCAATGCTGATGAACCGCGCACTGGCAAGAGCGGACTACCATCGCACGCTTCAGCACTTCGATCGCATCAATCGCGAAAGCCGGCGGAAAAAGAGAGGCATTGGCCTTTCGTGCTTTTTCCACGGCGCGGGCTTCACCGGCGGCGGCGAGGTTTTCCTGGCCTCAAAGCTCTCGGTGCGCTTGAGCGAGCAGGGTGGGGTCGAGGTTCTGGCGGCGAACGTCGAGTACGGACAGGGGACCAAGACGGTCTTCACGCAGATTGCGGCCGAAACCTGCAGGATTCCGCCCGATTGGGTGGATATCCGTCAACCGGACACGTCGGCGGTTCCGAACAGCGGTCCCACCGTTGCCTCGCGCACCACCATGGTCGTCGGCAAGCTCCTCGAACGTGCCGCGCGCGGGCTTTGCGAGAGGCTGAAGAGCGAGGGCTACCTTTCAGCATCCTATCAGCCGGAGGAATTTCGCGAGGCAGCCCTGCGCTACATCTGCGAAAAGGGAGCGCTCGAAGTGACCGAGCAGTATGAGCCGCCGTCGGATGTCCGCTGGGATGAAAGCCTGTATCAGGGGGACGCCTACAGCGGCTATGCCTGGTCTTGTGACGTTGCCGACGTGGAGGTGGACTTGCTGGACTACTCAGCCCGCGTCAGGACATTCGTCTCCACGGCCGAGTGCGGGCGGGTCATCAACCCCGTGCTGGCGGCGGGACAGATAGAAGGCGGAATCGTTCAAGCCATCGGCTTCGCGCTTTACGAAAACGTAGCGTTGAAGCAGGGAGCCATGGCCAACAACCAACACACGAACTACATTATTCCTACTTCGGCCGACACTCCCGAGATCGCGGTGGAGTTCGTGGAGTTCCCCTACGCGAATTATGGTCCCTATCACGCGAAAGGCATCGGCGAGCTGCCTATGGACGGTCCGGCGCCGGCGATCGCCTCTGCCGTCGCGCATGCCTTGGGCGGAAAGTTCATCAACGAAGTTCCGCTGTTGCCGGAGAAGATCATGAGAGCCGTAGGTCCCGGCTGCCAGACGGGACCTCTTGCTCAAGTTGAGACTGACGCGGTCCCGTCCGGCGGCCGGTACCTACTCACTGGCTCTCACGAAAGCTCTTTCATAGACAAGGGCGAGATGATCCTTGCCGTCAGCGAGCAGCCGATCGCCTTCACGGTCAACGGGAAGCAGTACAGCGTGACCACGCATCCGATGAAGCGGGTGCTCGACGTGCTCCGCGAAGACCTAGGCCTGACCGGTACAAAGGAAGGGTGTGGCGAGGGGGAGTGCGGCGCCTGCACCGCGATTATGGATGACTTGCTGGTCCAGACCTGCATGGTTCCAGTCTGTCAGGCTGCCGGCAAGTCTTTTACCACCATAGAAGGGCTTGCGGAGAATGGAATGCTGCATCCGTTGCAACAGGCTTTCTGCGAACATGGCGGTTCGCAGTGCGGCATCTGCACGCCCGGCATGATAATTGCTGCGGCCTATTACCTGGACCATCCCGACGAGGCAAAAAACATGGGTGAGGCGCTCGCCGGAAACCAGTGTCGCTGCACGGGGTACGTAGGGATCTTCGAATCCGTCCGCGCCGCGTTGGGAAAAATGAGAACAAAAGCAACGGCATAAAATGAGAGCCTATCTGCCAGATTTCAGAGTAATCACCACAGGAGACCTGAGTGAAGCTCTCGACGCGCTTGCCGGTGGAGAAGGCATCGTCCCGCTGGCTGGCGGCACCGACTTGATGGTGTATCTTGAGAACGGCGTCCTGAAGCCCTGCACCTTCCTCAACCTTCAGGCAATTCCCGAGTTGCGCCGCGCGCCGGTTCTCGACGGCGCACTGACCTTGAGCCCTCTCTGCACATTCCGGGATGCGCGCGTTATTCCACTGATCCGGGAAACGTTCCCCATGCTCAGCGCAGCCGCGCGCGAAGTCGGTGTGCTGGCGATTCAGAGCCGCGGCACCTGGGCAGGCAACATCGCCAACGCCTCGCCGGCGGCCGATGGCGTGCCCGCGCTCATGGCTTATGACGCGGAAATCGAGCTCGCAAGTAGGAGCGGTTCCCGGGTTGTGCCATTGGCGCGCTTCTACCACGGCTACAAGCAAATAGACCGGCGGCCGGATGAATTGATCACGGCCATCCGCCTGCCCCTGCCGGCGCCCGGATGGTGTGAATACTATCGCAAGGTGGGCACGCGCCGTTTTCAGGCCATCTCCAAGACCCTGCTGGCTGGCCGCATTCTGCTGGGGATGGATCGCATGGTGAAAAACGTTCGGCTGATCTTCGGCAGCGTCGCACCCTATACGCTGCGAGCCTTCCGGACAGAGGAATTCATCCGCGGCCGCACGCTGACGCCGGAGGTGATTGAAGAGGCTGCACGGGCACTCCAAGGCGAGATCAGCCCGATCGACGATATCCGCTCCGATGCGGCCTATCGGCGCCGGGTGTCCGCCAACCTCCTGCGCGACTTCCTCTCGCACCTGTGAAAAGGGGACATTCCGATTTTGCAGCTGTTTTGGACAGACAAGGGACACCTCTACGCCAAGCAGATCTTGCCGGACATGAGAGGCAAAACCGGAAAATCGGAATGTCCCCTTTTCACCCGGGGGCGCGTCTGTAGTCATCGGGGGTGTCGATGTCGAGCAGGATTCCCGGCTCGTCCACAGCCACATGGAAGATCGAGGCTTCGTGTTTTTCGAATAACGCCCGGCCGCCCGTGTCCCCGCCAAGGTTCATCAATTCCGAGAAGAGAGAAGCATCGAAGAGGACTGGATTGCCGCGTTTTCCTTGGTGCGCAGGCAGGACTATGGAGGATAGCGTCTCCCGGTGAGCCTGGATCAGTGCCTTCACAACTTCCGGCGTGACGCCGGGCTGATCTGCCAGGAGAAAAACGGCGGCGCGGCTACTTGCCGGCAGCGCTTCCACGCCGCGTCGAACGGAGGAGCCTTGTCCGCCGGCAAAATCCGGATTGAACACGATCCGCACAGGCTGACCCTGAAGGGCAACCGCGACGCGCTCCGCTTCGTGGCCCGTCACTACAATCACCGGGTCAAGCCCCGCTCCAAGCGCAGTGTCCACGACGTGCCCGACGAGGGTGGTCTCGCCCCACGCCAGCAACTGCTTGGCTGCGCCGAATCGCGCGGACTGGCCGGCAGCCAGCACGATGCCCGCCGCCCGATACCCGCCGTCGCGTGCATTGTATGTCATGGCCGCAGCGCTGAGCCCTCCTGAATCAGACGCTCCAATTCCTGGAGCACTTCTTCCGCGCGCCCCTGTATCGATAGATCGGCGCTGCTCGTTGCCGGTGTGATTTCGGGATTGATCTCGACCGTGATGGCACCCCTTCTTGCCGCCTGGGAAGCAAGGCCGGCTGCCGGATAAACGACAGCCGATGTGCCAATGACGAGAAACAAGTCGCACTCGGTTGCTTCAAACGACTGTTCCAGGACGACAGGATCAATGCCCTCGCCAAACCATACAACTCCGGGCCTGATAAGGCCGCCGCAGTGGGGACAGGAAGGCGGGATATTCGGAAAAGGCACTGTCTCGTCGCGCCAGCGAGCGGGAGCGGCTGCGCACCTGCTCCAGCACAGAACTTCCCAGATCGAGCCGTGGAAACGGATCACGCTTCGCGTACCGGCCCTCTCGTGCAGACCGTCGACATTCTGCGTGATGAGCTTGAAACCGTGATATCGGGCGCTCCATGCCGCAAGTACCCGGTGGGCGGCGTTTGGCTCACACTTTGCGACTAGCTCACGCCGCCAGTTGTACCATTCCCAGACCAGGCGCGGATCCCGGCGGAAAGCATCGGCTGTTGCGAGTTGCTCGGGCGGGTAGTTCTTCCAAAGCCCCTGGGGACCGCGGAAGGTCGGCACACCGCTTGCGGCAGAGACTCCGGCCCCGGTCAGCACGGTAAGACGCACCTCCGGCCGCAACCGCCGCGCCAACTCCTCAATCCGATTTTCATGTGACATAGCAAAAGAAATCTGCCACGAATTTCACGAATTGCACGAAATATATCGTTTTTGGGTTCGTGGAATTCGTGGCAGAGCTATTCTTGATTCAGCCAGGTGAGAATGGCTTCCAGGACTCCACCCCCGACCGCCAGCGACTTGTCGGAGACCGTGAAGCAGTACTCACGCCTGCAGCGGGGGTCGAGGTCGCCGATTTTCTGGCCGGCCGGCACCACGGTTGCATCCGCAATGATGCCGCGCAGTGCACCTGCAAAGGGTGCGCGCACGGCCTCGCCATCAACCGTCGCGACCACCTGGCCCGCAACAATCGCATCCCCTATCTGTGCTCGGATGACGACGATGCCTGCTCGCGGAGCCCGAAGCACGCGGCGGTAATCCACGCCCATGACAACGTCGGGCCTGCCGGTGTTCCCTTCCGCCTCGCCCTGCCGGTAGACGCGGCCCAGGGAGTGTCCCCGGTGTGTTTCGACAACCGCATGGCAATTCACGCCCACGGCGAACCCGGGTCCCAGACCCACGACGAGGGGAGCAGCGTCCTTGCGCGTGTCGGATTGGTCTTTCTTTATCCGGGCATCGAGTAGAACACGAGGCTTGAGTTTCTGAATCGACTCGCCTTCGGGGTCGACGAGAACGGGCACGATTCCAGTTTCTGCGAGGTCGCGAGCTTCATCCGCGCTCTTGGCGCGCACTGCCGTAACGCCTTCGACTTCGATTTCACCCAGCTGCACCGCGCTCGAGAGCGCCACGGCCCGGCGAACAGCCAGGGGATGCTCCAGCTCGGTGATCACGAGCGGAAAACCGGCTCGGACGAGGCGGACGGCAACGCCGGTGGCCAAATCTCCGCCTCCGCGCATGAGTACGAGAATGTCAGGGAAAAACATGGCAGTTTTGCAGATACGGCCCTGCGCGCTCCCTTCAGCTGGCCTTTAAAGCCTGCCAGACTCGTTCGGGCGTGGCTGGAATCTCCTTGATCCAGACGCCGGTCGCATCGGTTATGGCGTTGACGACGGCAGGTGCAACGCCGTCCATCGGGATCTCGGCCACGGCCTTGACGCCAAACGGGTGAGAAGGCTCGAACGTTTCTACGAAGGCGACTTCCAGGGCAGGCATTTCGTTGGCCGCGAAGATGTGATAATCGGTCAAATTCCGTTGCAGCGGCCGACCCAGTTCGTCGTAGCGCATTTCCTCGCAGAGCGCATAGCCCAGCGCCTGAGCCATCCCTCCTTCGATTTGACCGGAAGCCGTCACCGGATTCACGATGCGGCCGGAGTCCACCACCATCACGAGACGATCGGCCGTGACCAGCCCGGTTTGCGTGTCCACGGTTACTTCGGCAAACTGGGCAGCGAATGGGGGTGGCGACTCCGGGGAGACGTAGGAGCCTATTCCCATGATCTGATGCTGATCCTCATGGTGCAGGGAGTTGAGAGCAATGTCTGCCAGCGTCACCGATCGGCCGTCCGGCGTCCATGCACGCCGGTCATGCAGATCGATTTCCTCAACGGTTACCTCAGGCCCTTCTATACGATTGAGCATGCGGGCAGCAACACGCCGGATCTGCTGCGCAGTCTGCTCAGCGGCGTTCACGACGGCGTAGCCGGAGATGTAGGTGGTGCTCGAAGCGTAGGCGCCTTTGTCGAAAGGCGTGAAGTCTGTGTCGCTCGAGTACGCGAGGATATCCTCCAGCGGGCAGCCGAGGATTTCAGCCGCCATCTGGGCCAGCACCGTGTCCGATCCGGTCCCGAGATCGGTGGCTCCACAGAGCAAGTTGAAAGAGCCGTCATCGTTCATTTTGATACTTGCGGAACCCATGTCGAGATAAGGGATGGCCGTACCCTGCATGACCATCGCGATTCCGATACCTCGCCGCAGCCACGGCTTTCCGGGAACCTGGTGCCATTCGGAATTGCCGAACTTATTGCTCCATTCCGTCATGCGCATGCCCAGAGCGACGCATTCACGCAGGCCGCAGGTGCGGATGATCTCGGGTTTCGGCTCCCTCCCCTCGCTCCAGGCGCGGCTGAACGGATGCTCGTCTCCGGCCTTGAGCGCGTTTTGCAGCCGGAAGCCGATGGGATCCATTCCGAGACTGCGCGCGATGCGCTCCATGTGCACCTCGAGAGGGAAGTAGCCCTGAGGCACGCCGTATCCGCGGAACGCGCCCGAGGGCGGCGTGTTGGTGTACACGACGTCGGCGTAGTAGCGGATATTCGGTGCATGAGCGTTGCCCGGGTAGAGCGCCATGGACTTGTGTCCGGTGTTTCCCGTGACGGTCAACGCGTGGCAGCCGTAGGCGCCAGTGTCGGAGAGCACGTACATGACATTTGCGAGAATCCTGCCGTCCTTGCGGACCCCCGTTCTGAGCCGCACGCGCATGGGGTGCCGCGAGCGCGTGGCAGTGAGTTCCTCGTCCCGCGTGTATTCCAGCCTCACCGGGCGGCCTGTCGCTATGGTGAGATGGGCCGCCGCGTCCTCGAGCAACACTTCCTGTTTGCCGCCGAAGCCGCCGCCGATGCGCGGCTTGATAACGCGAATCTGCTTGGGCTTCAGACCGAGCACGGGCGCGAGAATGCGGCGCACGTGGAAGGGCACCTGCGTCGAGGTGTGAATGACGAGCCGGTCGTTCTCGTCCCACCAAGTCACGGCGACGTGCGGTTCGATGCTTGTCTGCTGGACTTTCGGGACGATATACTCATCTTCAAAGACGAAATCCGCATGTCTGAAACCCACGTCGACATCGCCGATGTCGATGCGGATGGCGGCGGCAATGTTGCGCCCTGGATCCGAGTGGCCGAAAGGGACGTACTCAGGTTCATCGTGAATGACGGGAGCGCCCTCCTTCAGAGAATCGCGCGGGTCGAGGATGGCCGGAAGCGATTCGTATTCGACATCGATTAATTCCAGCGCGCGCTCGGCGATTTCGACCGACTCGGCAGCGACAAAGGCGACGCGATCGCCGACGAAGCGGACTTTTCGGTCCAGGCTGAAGGTGTCCAAAGGCCCGGGAATCGGATCCGATTGGCCCGCCGTCGAGTAAACGACACGCCGGAGGTCCTTGTAAGTGAGTACGGCGTGTACGCCGGATAAGGCCCGGGCCCTGCTTACGTCGATACTTTTGATGATCGCGTGTGCAACCGGCGAGTGGAGGACCTTGGCATGAAGCATGCCGCGCATTTCGAGATCGTCGGCGAAGGCAGGCTTCCCCAACGCCAACTTTACGGCATCCACCTTAACTTCCGGCTTGCCGACCACGCGCCAGTGATCCGTCATCATCTTCGGCGCGGCGGTACGAACCTTTGGAGGCGCGTGGATCGCCACTCCGACGCCCCCTCCGCCGAGGGTGTCCTCATCCGGCGTATCCGGCAAGGGCGGTTGACCAAGGACTTGATCAAGGGAAGGCGGGATTACTTCGGCTTGAAGCTTGGGAAGCGGCGGATCTTCGCCACGCATCCGCGCGGCAGCGAGCAGCACGGCTTGGACAGGCTTGACGTAGCCTGTGCAGCGACAGAGCACGCCGCCCAGGGCGTCCCTGACCTCTTCCTCCGATGGAGACGAGTTTACGTCGAGCAGCGCTTTGGCGGCGAGCACCATTGCGGGCGTGCAGAAGCCGCACTGAATCGCGCCGGTCTCGACGAAAGCGCGCTGAAGAGGATGCAGGTCCGCGCGCGTTCCGACGCCTTCGATCGTGATTATTGCATGTTCATGGGCTTGGGCTGCGAGAAGCATACAGCTCGCGGCCGGCTTGCCGTCGAGAAGTACCGTGCAGGCGCCGCATTCGCCTGTTTCACAGCCGTGCTTTACACCGAAGTATCCGTTACGGCGGAGGGCCCAGAGCAGAGATTCGTTGGGTTTTACCTGCAGTTCCTTGAATTCGCCGTTGATGGTTAAGTTGATCCGCATCGAGCAACTCCACGTGGTTCAAGGGTACGACATTTCCTTGTCGGTTGGAACAAGAAGCAGCCACGAATTACCCGAATTGAACGAAAGAAGCAGCCACGAATTACACGAATTACACGAAATAAAACCATATTGGCGTTTCGTGTAATTTGTGCAATTCGTGGCAGATTAGTCGCCGAGGATTGCCCGTTGGATGAGGACTTGCAGCGTCGAACGCCTGTAGTCGGCGCTGGCAATGTGATCCTGCGGAAGCTCAATACGCGCGGCCGCGCGACTCAGAACCGCTGAAATATCGTCCGCCCGCGCCCTCCTGCCTTTCAATTTCGATTCTATCTCGCGAAGGCGTCTGGGGCGGAGGCCGATTCCAGCCGCAGCCAATCGCGCTTCCTTGATTACCCCCTCGATTGCGGAGGTGAGCGCGGCTACCGTGAGAATCGCCCGGTCCGACGGCGTGCGCGCCACGCGACACCGGTGGAGCCGAGCTTCCGGTTGTGGGGCAGGCACAAACGCCTCAGTTAGGATTGCGCCCTCGATGCTGGCATCCAGATCTTCGTAGAGGTCGGCGAGCGGAAGGGTGGTTGAGCCCTCGAGCCTCTGAATCAGCACCTCGGCTTCCAGAACAAGCAAAGGTGCAGCAAGTTCCGAATTTACTTCTCGTGCCAGAAGCGTTCCCGCCAAAGTCCCCTGATTGCGCAGGAGGCGCGTGGAAGTCAGGCGGGCGGCGTCGGTCAAAGCACCGTTGGCAAAGCACGCTACCGCCGGAGAATCGATCATTTCCTGAAGTCTGGTCAGGCCGCCAAGGCGCAAGCCGGAATTGTCCGATTGGATGTAGGCCAGGGGCAGGCCTCCCAGGTCGATAACCGATTCCACGTCGTCCCGGGACTCGGCTGCCAGGCGGGTCCCGCCCGAAAGCACCGCGCTTCGCACCCCCTCACGCGTTAAAAGCCGAAGAGCTTCTTCAATGGTTTGAGGGCGGCAATACTCTCGTAAGTTGCGCATGGCTGTGGATTATACTTCAACCACGGAGACACAGAACTTACGGAGATTTTCTTTTTCTCTGTACAACAAACAGGTAAAACTCTGCTGTTTTGACAGAGTTTTTGTGCGGCCATTATTGCGGCCTTGCCTCATCAACAAGCATTCAGAGCCGCGGCCGGGAGCGGGGATGTGACACAATACTGTTCATCATCCCCGCTTGCTTCGCGCGCGGCTCTGAACGATCCATCACGGGACCGCGCAGCCATTGCTGGAAATACATCCAGCTGAGAGGGCTGATAGCTGATGGCTGACCGCTCAGCACGGCCGGCTCGGGGGCTAAACCGCCCTATTTGGTTGCGGCCGCCGGCCGCGCTGCGTCCTCCGTGTCTTTGTGGTGCGTTTTTTGTGCAGCTGATCCCGAAAGGCAGCGAGTGCCTGCTGGAGCGCCGCCACCCTTTGCAGGAGAACATGGCAGTCGTCCTCCAACCGAACCAGGTCTGCTTCCCGAGCGGTAGTTTCGAGCTCGCGGGCTGCCTCGAAGGCTTCTTTGGCAACGAAGGTTCCCACCGAACCCTTGAGAGTGTGCGCAATGGCGGCTACTTGTTCGGTGTCCTCATTTGCCACTGCTTTACGCAGCCTCTTGAGCAGTATTGGGCTGTCGGTGAGGAATATATCAATGACTTCGCTGACGAGCTTCTTGTCGCCGCCGAAACCTTCGAGTAGGGTGTCCTGGTCGAAGACACCTTCCGGCAATTCGGAATCAGCCGCGGCCAAGGCCGGTTTCGGGACGCCTGTGACGAGAATCTCGATGAGCTTTAAAAGCTTCTTCGACGGTATGGGTTTGGCTATGTAGGCATCCATGCCGGCTTCGAGGCAGCGTTCCTGGTCCCCTTTCATCGCGGAAGCGGTTATAGCGATAATCGGAATGTGCTTTCCGGTTTTTTCTTCCTCTTTCCTGATCGCGGCCGTTGTTTCGAAGCCGTCCATACCAGGCATTTGGACGTCCATCAGAACTACATTGAAATCCTTCTCTTGTAGTGCGGCCAGCGTGTGGTAGCCATCTGCAACGCTGACAACGGAATGCCCGCTTATGTCCAGCAGACGCTCGAGCAGCTTCCGGTTGATTTTATTGTCTTCCGCCACGAGGATCCGGTAGCGGCCGCTTTTCCGCCTGCGGAGTCGGGTCTGGAAACGGCGTTCCTTTTGTAAGGCTGCGGATGACAATGCCGTGACAATCGTGTTCAGAAGCTGGGATTGCTTCACCGGCTTGGTGAGGTAGGCGGCAGCCCCGATGCTCCTGGACCGGGCGCCGTGCTGGCCAGCGGAGGTCAGCAGGATGATCTTGGTGCGTGTCATGTGAGGGACCTGTTTGATCCGCTCCGCCAGGGTGAATCCGTCTTCGCCCGGCATCAGGGCATCGATCAATATCAGGCGGAAGGGTCTTCCAGCAGCCTGTGCCTGATGCAGGATCGAGAGGGCAGTTGCGGCGCTGCCGGCTCCTGTGGGCTTCATCTGCCAGTTGGCGAGCATCTCCTCGAGGATTCGGCGGTTGGTGCTATTGTCGTCCACTACCAGCACGGGAAGATCTTTGAGTTCGACTGCCTTCTCCGGCGCCGGCCTCGCGACGGGATTCTTCTGACGTCCGAAATAGGCCGTGAAATGGAAGGTGCTGCCCTTGCCGGGTTGGCTTTCCACCCAGGTGCGCCCGCCCATGGCCTGGACCAGCTGCGAAGATATCGCGAGGCCAAGTCCAGTCCCGCCGTACCTCCGCGACGCCGAGCTGTCTACCTGGGCGAAGGCCTCGAAGATCAGTTGCTGCTTGTCCGCCGGGATGCCCACACCCGTGTCTCGGACCGCGAAGTGCAGGTAAGCTTCAAACTCCGAATGGGATTCGACCTCGACCTGCAGAACGACCTCTCCTCTCTCGGTGAATTTGATGGCGTTGCCGGCGAGGTTGATTACGATCTGCCGCAACCGGCCCGGGTCGCCCACCAGGGTTTCGGGCGTATCCGGCGGAATATGGCATACGAGTTCGAGTCCCTTCTGGTGCGCACGAAGGGCGAGCACCTTCAGTGCGTCCTCCATAGTGTCCCGTAGGTTGAAATCGAGGCGCTCGAGCACCAGCTTGCGTGCCTCGATCTTGGAGAAGTCGAGGATGTCGTTCACGAGCATCAGCAGGGCATTCGCGGCGTCCTGCACCGCTTCGAGGTACTCTTGCTGCTCGGGCGCAAGCTGCGTGTCGAGAGCCAGCTCGGTCATGCCGACGATGGCGTTCATAGGGGTGCGGATTTCGTGGCTCATGTTGGCGAGGAACTCGCTCTTTGTGCGCGTCGCTTCTTCCGCACGACGCTTGGCCATGTCGAGCTCTTTCACAAGGCAGGCAAGCCTTGCGGCGTTCTCCTCCTGAATTTGTTTGGCTATCTCCATTTCCCGGGCGAAGCGCCTCAGTTCTTCCTCGGTCAACTTGCGGTCGGTGAAGTCGCGGGCCGCAGCATAGATCAGCCCGCGTTCGACGAAGGGAGTCGCATTCCAGAGGAGCCAGCGATAAGAGCCGTCCTTGGCCATATACCGGTTCTCGAAAGAAACGGCGTGCACGCCGGTGGTAAGCTTCTGGGCCTCGGCGTAAGTCGACTCACGGTCATCCGGGTGCACGAGCTCGACGTAGGGCTTCGCGAGAAGCTCTTCCTGGGTGTAGCCGAGGATCTTTTCCCAGGCTGGGTTCACGCGCCTGAAATATCCGTCGAAGCCCGCGATGCAGAGCATGTCGAGGGAGAGATCGAAGAAATGGCTCAACTCCTCCTCCGCCCTTCTTCTCTCGATGAACTGGCCAATCAGGCTGCCGACCGTCGTCAGCATCTGGCTCAATTCTTCATCAGGCTGCCGGATTTCGCGGCTAAAGAACTCGATCACGCCGACGGCCTCGCCGTTGAGCAGGATCGGAAAT
>Ga0315277_10001243_pt1 | contig 37635 bp, 23 predicted proteins | sample YL17G05_15_MG_FD_203695 | JGI IMG/M metagenome (GOLD analysis project Ga0315277, IMG submission 203695) | Sediment microbial communities from Yellowstone Lake, YNP, Wyoming, USA - YL17G05_15 | ecosystem: Environmental > Aquatic > Freshwater > Lake > Sediment | place: USA: Wyoming | collected...
TAGAAGTCCGTGATCGTGACATCCGGCCCGATGTGAGTCTTGCCCCGGACCACAACCTTGCGGGGCTGATCCACCCGGATGATCGTGGTGTAAAAAGCCAGGAACGGAGTCCCGATGACGGCGGAAACCTCCTCGCCGTTATCGCACTGAATGGGAGGAGTCGCCAAGGCCGCGACGTTCGTATGCCCAACCAGTTGCGACAGGTCGAGCTTGCCATCGGCCTTGATCGCCCCGAGCCCTGCGGCGAAGATGCCGATGGGCTGGGTGATCCGAGCGTCCATCTGGCCGCTGATGCCGCCGATAGGGAAATCTGTGGCGGTCAGGTAACGGCCCTTGAGGCCCAGGATATCGGCGTTCTCACCGGTCGCCAGGTCCACCACCGAGCCGGTATCGAGGACGCCGATGGCAAAATTCTCCTCGGCCGGCGCGTTTAGCGGCCGTCCGACGTAGGAGCTCGCCAAGGCATGCTCGAAATTGAAGTCGTCCGCGTCCCTCTTGTCGGAGGTGGCGATGGCGATCAGAGGCGAGAAGCCGGACACGGGTGGCTGCACGCGGGAGCCCGATTCGGCAGCAATCTGCATCGCCCCGGGAGCCTCCGGCGCCTTGGCGGGGGTATTCACGGACAGGATTCGCAGGCCGTTCGACAGGCGGATGCCCGCATCCTGCCGCCAGTTTTCCATCGCGGCCTGAAGGGGCAATGCCACAGCAAACAGAACAGTGAGAACTGCCGGGATGCTGACCTTCACTCGTGCGAGGCTCGTCGTCTTCATTGGCCCATCCTTTCCAATTTGCACTCCATTATAGCATATTCCCGGCGTATCTGCCGGGGAAAATGGCATATATCGTGCTCTCTACAAGTTAAGTGCCAGTGGCGGCCGCGGGCGTAACGATTTTAACTCATGCCCAAGACTGGACTTGACGTGCGGCAGGGCGATGCTAACATAGAGTCAGTTGTCATATATGCGTCCCCGTAGCGCAATTGGATAGAGCGGCAGCCTCCGGAGCTGCAGGTTGCGTGTTCGAGCCACGCCGGGGACAGTCAAAATCATGTTTGATGATCGGTCATTCGTCAACGGTGGGGCGGACGAGCTTCAGGCCGGCTACATCAGTCGGGAACTGCGCGCCGGTGGTGCGGAGCAGATGCCAAGCGGGGTCGGGGATACCGCGGTCGGAGATGCCCCGGCCGAATAACTCAAGATAGGACCCGCCGGAACGCTCGAAGATCACCGCCTCGAACGCATGGCAGCCTTTCGTCAGCGCGATCTGTCCGGCCGTGAAGGTGTTGCCGCTGAGGACGTCGTTGACCAGCTCGTCGCCTGCGATTACCGCCTTGCCTGTCCCGTCGGCCACGATGGACTGCCAGGCCTTGCCCGTGATGCGCAGCGACGCGCCATCATCACTGTTGAAGCCGATCTGATACACTCCATCGGCGGGGATATCCAGTAGCCCCGCGACCTTGACGGCGAAGTCATCGTCGTCCTTGCGAGTAACGCCATTTGGAAACACCGCATCGGCGGGGAAGAGTCCGGAATTCGGCTCGCCAAGATCCGGGTCGGCGTGGTTCACGGACAGAAGTGCTGCCGAGCGGGCGCTGCGGTTGGCCTGGCCCTCCATCAAGGCCGCACGTGCATCGGCAATGCTGTCAATCGGCCCACCCGACCAGTTTCCCGGCCTGGTCGCAACCATTATCACTTCCGCACAGAAGCCGGGCACGCCCACTGCGCCGATATTCCTCTGTCCAACCAGCCGGAAGAGATCGGGATCGAACAGCTTTTGCACACCCGGTGCGGCGAAGAATTCCACAGATGCGTCACCGGCTCCCTCGTGGTACGTCAGCCAGAAGGCATGGTCTCCGGGCGGCAGGTGGATCACACCGAGGGTATCCGCCACACCCCGGCCCCCGGCAAAGCGCAGCGCCGTCCCGCCTGTCAGAGCAGCCAGCTCGCCGTTGGTCACGGAGGAGAAACTGCGGCCGGGGAACAGCAGGGTAAAGCCGTCATCGCTATTGACGCCGAAGGTCCAATCCCCTTCCTGTCCTGCCGGGATGCGCAGAATCCCGTCCGCCCGCAGGGAGAGGTCATCCACATTCCCGAGCGTCCGGTCGCCGCTGGTCACGACCCCGAAGGGCTTGTCCCTGCCGAAGTGCCCTCGCGGACCACCGTCGTGGAGATCCAGCACATCGGTCGTGTAGTCCACGATCGTTCCCATGCCCGAATAGACGGAGGTGTAACAGGCCATCTGATCGACAATGGGCCCGTTGTCGATGATCTCACGAACACTCATGACGCCCCTATTCATCAGGCCATGAATCTCGGCTTGGCTCAGAGCGCAGGGATAGACGTACACGTCGTCGATCGTCCCGGCGAAGAACTGGGCGGTGCCTGCATGTCTGGCGAGTTTGAGGCTGTCGCTCTCCGCCGCCGGAGTCCCCGGACAGGAGGTTGTCGTCACCAGTTCGCCGTTCTGATACGCCTTGAGCGACGTGCCATCGTACGTCGCCGCCAAGTGGTACCACGTGTTCGCACCCAGAGTCCCGAAGCTGGCCGCATACCAGGTTCCGCCGATGCTCAGGGCCGCTGCCGAGCGGAACTTGGCATCGCCGTGGTTCCAGTTGATCTGGAAGTTCTGCTCACGGTGGATGGGTCCAGCGGGTGAGCCATTGGCGGGGGCCGCGGGACTGTTGACCCAGCAGCAGATCGTCCAGTTCGCCAGATTCTCTGTGATGCCTGTATCGACGTAGTCGTCCTTGCCGTCGAACTGCAACGCCATGCCGTCATAGCTGGCCACCCACTGCGGATTGCCGATCAGCATGCCATTGTGCCAAGAGAGCCACTTTTACACGATCAGCGAGGTCGACCCACTGCGGATTGCCGATCAGCATGCCATTGTGCCCGTTGCCCGACAGGTCGTGGGCCATCGTTCCGGACTCCTCATCGAGGCCCAGGTATACCACGGGCTCACAGGCGGTCCCAGGCGCGACCTCCACGCTCACAGTGTCCACGCTGTCACACACGCCGTCGCTGGCAATGAGTTGGGCGAGGTAGGTGCCGGGCGCATCCGCCGTGAACGTCGTTAGAAAGGCCGCCGCGTTGTCGAGCGTGGCACTGCTGCCCGGCGGACGCTCGATCAGAGACCAGCTATACGTCAAGGGATCGCCATCGGGGTCCGAGCTGCAGCTTGCATCCAATTGCACAACGCTCCCTACGGTCACTGACTGATCGGAACAGGCATCGGCCATCGGGCACTGGTTGATGGCGGAGGAGGTCAAGGTAAGATCAAAGGTGTTCACGCTGGCCGGCGCAACGCTGATCGTGTGAGTTTGTCCCGCGTAGCCCGACGCTGTCACACTGAGTGTGTCATACGATTCAAGCTCCACGGCCACACCAGTGAGGCGGTAGAACCCGCTGGCATCCGTCAGCATCTCATCGCCTGTGCCCATCGCCGGATTGCCGACGCGGACCTTGGCACCTTGGATGGGCAGTCCCGTCCCGGCGTCTGTCACGGTGCCCTGGACGACCGTTTCTCCGGTCTGGTTGACTACGATCCTTAAGGTGCCCGATCCGGTGTCGCCCCACTCATCCTGGCACGTACACGTGAAATAATAGACGCCGAACTCGTTGATCATGTAGGCGAAAACGACAGTGCCAGGGAAAGCGCCAACGGGCGAGCTAACCGAAGCCTTGCTTGGCTCACTGACGGTACACGACGGTGAGGCGGTACTCATCCCGCTGAAACTGTCCGGATCGTTCATTTGGACGCTAAATGTGCCTACAACAGGCACAGTGGACGTTGTGAATGCCTGGACGGCCTGGAACTCAATGGTAGGCGTGCCATCGACGGGATCCAGGGCCACGCTGACGCTATCTACGCCGGGCATCAGGAAGACAAGGTAACGGCCAGCGCGTGTATAATTCCGTGCGCCGGCCGCGATGAAGTAGACGTAGCCAGAGCCGTAGTACGGGCAGAACGAATACCAGCCCGCGGCATCGGTCGGACCAACTCCCGATGAGCCGGGGGCTGGAGGGACGTCAGGGGCGTACCATTCCACCCACGCGTTTGGTATCGACAAACCCGCTGCGTCGGTCACGTGGACCTGTATGGTCAGATCGTAGGGAGTGCCGAGGGCGATCCCCGTGGTGGTGAGGGATGCCAGCGTGAAGGCAAGAACTTGTATCCGATGAATCGACGTTCTCATTGTCACCCCTTTCCGAAGTCCTGCAAGACCCCAGACTCCATCATTACTCTTCACTGATGAATATGGTCACCGTGTGCGCCCTGCTCTGGCCGGCACTGTCGGTGGCGGTTAGCGTGATTCTGTGCTCGCCGGCGTCGAGCGTCCGGCCGGGCAGGATGATCCGGGGACCGCTGCCGAGAGTCCCCTGGCGATGGGACGTCCAGACGAGGCTGCCGCCCGTCAACTCGCCGTCCTCCAGGTCGCTGGCCCAACCGCTCAGGGTGAGGGCATGGAGGACAGGATGGCTGACTCCGTCGACCGGTGCGCTGATCGATGCGTTCGGGGCCTTCTGGGCCACGCGGAACGGCGCCGAGTCAACGGCCGTAGTGTGAAATCCGTCGCTGGCCAGGACCCGGACCCGAGCGTTGTCCCCTCCGGGCAGCCCGCCGGTGTCGATGCTTAGGCTGGTGGCCGTGGTATCCAGGACCGATGGGCGCCAGGAGACTCCGCCGTCCGGGCTGTAGAACACCCGGAATCCGAGGGAGTCGCCGTCGAGGTCTGAGGCCGTCCAGGCGGCCGTCATCCCGCCCGTGATGCGTTCCCCGCCTCCGGGTCTATTGATCTTCAGCTCGGGAGCGTGAGCGCTGGCGCGTCGCTCCATGAGCACCGTGGCGCCCCGCCGGAGCACGAGGCGCGTCGCCTCGGCATCGTAGGGCAGGCCGACGCAGAAGCTACTTGCGTCAACGCTAGCGCCGGTTTCGGGCGCCCGGAATGAGAGGTCAAATCGACGGGTGACGAGAGGTGAGCCGGAGGAATTCCGCAGGTCCAGGAAGTACTCTCCGCTTGCGGCGGAGGCGGGAATCGGGTCCTGCACTTGGACTATGTACGGCGTGTCGAGATCGACCGTGCCGTTGGCGTGCACCTGCCCGCTCACCCACATTACCGCCTCCCCAGGGGATGACGCTGCGGACGAGCACACGGACCATCCCGGAGCCGGCGCTTTGCCCAGCAGCCGATTCCAGACGTACGGGGATATCCAGAACCCGCAATAATCCTTCATCAGATCGACCGTGTCGGCCGAGATGGGGGACATCACATCAACATCAAAACCGGTTTCCAGAATCTTGGTATCCGGCGCGCAGGTATCCGCCATGCCATACTTGTCCGTGACCACGTGCTTGATGCCCTGGGTGTGTGCCACCTCATGGGCCAGAGTCTCGGCAGTCGCCGTGTCGGACTTCCTTTGGAAGAGCCAGGCAATCGGCTCTCCCCATGAGTTGGCGCCCCAGATGTTCGGAACGACGTTTCCGGGTGGGACCGGCAGCCAACCGACGAGGACGTCCGGCTGCGGCGTCATGCTCGTGCGGAATTTGTACAGCAGGGTCAGCAGGTCGAGTCCCTGGTCCAGATACACCTCCTTGTGGTAGGTCTGCTCCTTCTGCGCGGTCCATGGATTGTCCCCGTATATGAGAAACACATTGGTCGACAACAAAGCGTAGGAGACCGGCATGGGGAATATCTTCTTCATGAATTCACCGGCGTTGCCTACGACGCCGATGTTGGCGATGGGATTGCTGATGGGCACGATCGGCTCATAGGGATTATAGTAGACGAGCAGACCAGTGACGGTGAGCGGTTTTCGCCACGTGACTGGCACGCTGACCTCCGTGACATTATTGCCTGTGTTCGATTCGGCGAGGCCGGCGACCGTCACCTCGGCTTGGACCCAGAGGAATTTGTCCTTCATGGAAGGTCCGAGTGCGCCGGGTTGGAGGTAGAAATTGGCCGATCCCGATGGGCTCTCGCGCATCTTGTCAAGCTTGGTCGTGCAGGGTACGTTGAAAGAGGTCGTCATCGTGCTGCCCAGCCAGGCCATCCCGGGAGGCATGTTCTGGTCAATTGCCGCCCAGGTCAGCTTCACACAGGCATACTTGATCACCGGCTCGTTCCCATCGCTCGCCGGCCCGCCCTGATGACCGATGTACACGCGCACTACCGTGGGCTTGCCCATCGTCAGTTCCAGGCTGTTATCGAGGCAGTTGGTGTAGCCCTTGGCTTGGTCAAAGCACTGGATTGCCTGGGTGACCTCGATCCCCAGGATGGACACATCCGTCACCGGGGGATTGGAGGGGAGTATTTGCGGAGGCAGGCACGCGAGGTTTGCGAAGGCCACGGTGGCAGGTGGCTCCTTCTGCAGCAACAGCGGTCCGACCCACTTGAGCCCGAACAGGGTGTCCCCATGGTCGCCGGGGCCGGGCTTGTGGAAGCGGCTGCCTCGTCCTTCGATCACTTCGCCGCCGGGACCCGGAACGATGCTCACGGGGGTATAGGCGGGGTCATCCGCGCTCACAATGTAGTAGGCCGGATCGTAGGCCGGATCGACGAAGACGGCAAATGTGAATCTGCCGTCTGGGTCGGTGTGATCAGTGGCGAGCAGCCGCTCGCGTCTTTCGCCCCCGGACTCATGCAGACTGACCTGAACGCCTCGCAGCGGCGTGTTGTGCCCCGGGCGATCCACCTGGTACACGGTGCCGCCGAACGTGCGCCGCAGCGGCGGAGGAGTGACGCCGTCCGGCATAACGTCAACCGTGACTATACCTGTCGATGTCGCGCCGTGCTCGTCCCTGGCTTCGTACGTGAAAACGTCACTGCCCCTGTAGCCTGCTTCCGGCGTGTACTGAAAGGAGCCGTCTTCCTGCAGGATGACGGTCCCATGGATCGCGGCGGCAGCCAGTACCGCGGTCAGGAAGTCGCCGTCCGGGTCCATGTCATTGCCCAGCACCCCGGGCGCGCGGACCGTCAGGGTCTGATTCTCCTGCACGCTGTAGACGTCGTCTTGGGCAGAGGGTGCCCGGTTCAACGGAATATCATAGAAGTCGTTGTCCCCCAGGTTCTTCGATGTCAAGGGATACGCGTATTGGATCCAGTTGTAGCTGAGCACCTCGCCGTCCGGCGAGGTGGCGTCCACCGATGTGTGACCCTCAGGGTCCTGCTCCACAATGCTGAAGTACTCGTAACCCACGGGAATGCCCAACCCGTACCACCCGTTCCCATCGGTCGTCGTGCCACTGGCGAAGCTGCCCAGCGCCCCGTGCGTGTTGGAGACGTAGAGTTGTACGGTGACGCCAGATAGCGGGGTCCTCTCTCGCCCGGGCGGGCCTTCGTAGACGTGCCCTGAGAAGACCTGCCCATATGCGCTGCTCGCAATGCAGCCGACGATGCATATAGAGATCACGACGAGGGAAATCAACCTGTTCATGGTTCCTACCTCCTACTTTTCGTTTGCCTTGTGGTTGTTGCCTGATGCGAAGGTGCTACCTCCGATGTCAATGAGTCTGACCGCCGATACCGGCCCTTGCCATGCCTCGTGTGGCAGTAGGCGGCTGGGGCGGTGCGCATAGTGCCCCGGACCGCACGCACGGCAAGTCCATCCATTACACAGAACTATACCCGCAAAACACCCCGAAGGCAAGGGGTGTTTTCACTGCCGGCGGTGAATGACTGCATCTCGGGCTCATCGGTGACTGCGTACTCTGAGGTGAGGCACGCCTGATGACCCGGGACTGTGAATTCCCTTGACTGCGTTGGGGTTTTGCCGTACATATTCCGCAAACCTGTGAAACAATCCTCTTGGAAAGGGCTGCGCGGAATGAAGATAAGTCAGAGAGCACAGAAGGTGGCGCCGTCGGCGACGCTGGCCGTGACCAACAGGGCCAAAGAGCTCAAGGCTCAGGGCAAAGATGTTGTGGGATTCGGGGCGGGGGAGCCGGACTTCGATACGCCGGAGTATATCAAGGAAGCCGCGATCAAGGCGCTGAAGGAGGGCAAGACGAAGTACACCCCGGCTTCCGGCATTCCGGAGCTCAAGGCCGCCATCGCCAAGAAACTCGAAGCCGAGAACGGCCTGAAGTACGCGCCCGAGCAGATCGTCGTCAACATCGGCGGCAAGCACTCCGTGTACGAGGCGATGCAGGCTGTGCTCGATCCGGGCGACGAGCTTCTGTTGCCCGCTCCATTCTGGGTGACGTATCCCGAGGCGGCGGGGCTGGCCGGCGCGGTCGTCAAGATCATGGAGACCAGCGGGGAGAACAGCTACAAGATCACGCCCGCCCAATTGAAGAAGGCGATTACGAGCAAGACGGCGATGCTCGTGCTGAACTCGCCGAACAACCCGGGCGGCTTCACCTATACTCCCGACGAGCTGCGGGCGCTGGCCAAGGTCCTGGAGGGGACGAACGTCTGCGTCATGTCCGACGAGATTTATGAGAAGCTCATCTACGGCGACACGAAATTCATCAGCTTCGCGGCGCTGAGCCAGGATGCATACAACCGGACGCTGACCCTGAATGGCTTGAGCAAGACGTACTCCATGACGGGCTGGCGGCTGGGCTATACGGCGGGACCGCTCGATGTCATCAAAGCGATGAGCCGACTGCAGGACCACATGACGTCGAACCCGGTGACATTCGCACAATACGCGGCAATCGCGGCCATGGGACCGGAGTCCCCGGCGGCTATCGAGAAGATGCGCGTGGAGTTCGAGAAGCGCGCCAGGTACATGACGGACCGCCTGCGAGCGATCAAGGGCGTCGAGTGCACGGAGCCGACCGGCGCGTTTTACTGCTTCCCGGATGTCTCGGCCCACTACGGCCGGACCATCGGCGGCGCAAAAATCACCGGCAGCATGGACTTCGCCAAGGCCCTCCTGGAGCAGGCTATGGTGGGTGTCGTGCCCGGCCTGCCTTTCGGCTGCGATGCCAACGTCCGCCTGAGCTTCGCCTGCTCCATGGAGCAGATCACCAAAGGGCTCGACCGAATCGAGAAGTGGCTCAGCCAATAGGAACCGGCCGGAACGGCCTCGCCACAGAAACGCCTTACGGCGTCGCTACGAGCGAACGCTTCGGCTTCGCTGTTGCCATGCGGTATCGAACGCTGTCACTGTCTGTTAGATACCTGAGATTCAATGGCGTCGGGCGGCGTGGGTCAATGGTGGGAGCGGACGTCTGTTTCGATGGCATGCTTGATGCAGTAGGCTTGGATTTTCTCGACCATGATTCGGCCGTATTGGTCGCATTTGATCTGGCCGACGCCCTTGACGTTGAGGAAGCGTTGGAGCGTCGTGGGCCGGCGGCGCGCCATGTCACGCAAGGCGGCATCGCCAAAGACGACATAGGCAGGCACGCTGCGCTCGCGAGCCAGTGAAGCCCGCAGGGTGCGCAGGGCCTCAAACAAACCTTTATCGACACCATCCCATGCGTCGGCGGCGACTTTCGCCGTGCGCTGCCGCTCGGGCTTGCGGGCCGGTTCCAGCAGTCGCGGGGTCACTTCACCCTTCAGGACACGCCGGCCTTCCGCCGTCACACAAAGAACGTTGTAGTCGCCCGTCTTCTCGGCGAAGCCTTGTCCGACGAGCTGATCGATCCACTCGTGCACGGTATGCGCGTCGTGGTCGCTGAGCAACCCGTAGGTACTCAGGCCGTCATGCTGATTCTCGAGGATGCGCTGGTCGCGCGAGCCGGTCAGGACTTGAGCGGTGTAGCCTCCGCCGAAGCGCTGGCCCAGGCGCAGGATGCAGGAGAGGATTTTCTGAGCGGTCACGAGGGCGTCGGGGATGGCATCGACGTGGCCGAGACAGATATCGCAGGCGGCGCAGTCGGCCTGCTTGTACGGCTGGCCGAAGTATTCGAGGATGGTGCGTCGGCGGCAGATGCCCTGGGTGCAGTAGCTGTACATCCGGCTGAGCTTGGCCAGGGCGATCTCCTTGGCCTGCGGCTCCATATCGCCGAGCAGGGTCTTCCAGACGCCGTAATCACCACCCGAGTAGAACAGGCAGCACTCGGCTTCGAGGCCGTCGCGTCCCGCCCGCCCGCTCTCCTGTTGGTAGTGCTCCAGCGACTTGGGCATGCCTGCGTGAATCACGTACCGGACGTTCGATTTGTCGATCCCCATGCCGAAGGCGATCGTGGCGACAATCGTGTCGATCTTCTCGGAGGTGAAGTCGTCCTGATTCTTTTTCCGCGATTCGTCGGTCATGCCGGCGTGATAGGGCGCGGCGCGATAGCCCTGCCCGACGAGAGCTTCGCACATCTCTTCGACATCGCGGCGGCGGATGCAATAGATGATGCCGGACTCATCCTTGTGCCGGTCGAGGATCTCGCGGACCTGCTTGACGATCCGGCTTCGCGGGCGGACCTTGTAGATCAGGTTCGGCCGGTCGAACGAGCCGACGAGGATGGCGGGATCCTTCAGGCACAATTGCTGAGCGATATCCAGCCGTACCTGCTCGGTCGCGGTCGCTGTATAGGCGCTGATGGCCACGCCGGGAAAGGTCTTGCGCAGCGACCCCAACTGGCGGTACTCCGGCCGGAAATCGTGGCCCCACATGCTGATGCAGTGAGCCTCATCAATGGCGATAAAGGACAATTGCAGGCTGCGCAGGAAGCCGCTGAACGACTCGGACATCAGCCGCTCGGGAGAGATGTACAGCAGCTTGAGCTGGCGGCGGCGAATCCGGTCGATGGCGTCATCCCGCTCGGCGGGGCTCTGAGAGCTGTCGATGCGGGCCGCCGGCACGCCGCACTCTGTCAAGGCGTCCACCTGGTCCTTCATCAGCGAGATCAGCGGAGAAACCACGACCGCCAGTCCGGACGCAATGACCGCGGGAGCCTGAAAGCACAGAGACTTGCCCCCACCGGTGGGCAGGACCACGATCACGTCCCGGCCGGCGCAGAGATGCCCCATCGCCTCCTGCTGCAGAGGTCGGAACTCCTTGTAGCCCCAGTACTTCTCTAATGTTTTCTTGAGCCGTTCCACCAAGATCCGCCGCCTTGACATCGTCCTCGATACTGCCGAGCGTACGACTATACACAAAGGCGAGCCTGTTGGCCAGAGGCATGCGGAAAATGGAGGCTCGGGTTCAGTTGTGCGGCTACATTTCGTGGAGCCTGGTCAGCCTCATGGGTGATAGTACAGGTGTCCGGCGAGGACCTGGCGAATGGCGTCAAGAAGGGCATCTCCGGCCTGCTGCTTGGAGACGAAGCCTGATGCGCCCGCGAGCCGTGCCCGCCGGCCGTAGAGTTGCTCCTCGTGCATCGAAAAGATCAGAACGACAAGGTCAGGGTATTTTCGCTTGAGGATGTCCGTCAGCTCAAGGCCGTCCATCCGGCCGAGAGAGATATCCACGATCGCCAGATCGATCGGTTGTTGCTCCACTACCTCCAGGGCCTGCTCGGCACTGGCGACAGCGGCGCGTATGGTGAGGTCCGGCTGCTGATTCAGGAGCTCCATCAGTCCACGACGGACCATAACGTGATCTTCCACGATCAGGATGTTCTTCTTGCCGCATTCTGTGTCGGGGCTGCCTTGCATCATGCTGTCCCAATCAAGTTGCTTGTCAAAGGATGACTACCTCATGCGCGTCGATTCGCGCTCGTTCGGTCCGACATACAACGTAGCCCAGCATTCGGATCGTGCGGTCGGCGAGACGGGCCGGTCCTGGGAGGCCGGGCCGCCGGGAGTCTACATGCGATCCAAGTTCAGTTTTCCCAGATCGTAGCAAGGCGGGGCATGGGTTGAAAATCGGGGTCGGTGTGCGATTTAGCATCGGCTGCACTACCTGCTCGGCTATCGGGGTTTTCCCGATGCGATCTTCGGCTGTCCGGAGTCGCGGTAGGCGTTCTATTGGCCGTCGAGTGATCAAACCAGAGAGTCGGCCCGACGCCCTGTCCCCCCTCGCACGCAGGGTCATCGTTTCATCTCGGCGTTCACCCACTCGACGGCGAAGCGGAACAGCTCGTTGCCGTCCTTGAAGCCGAGTTTCTCCTTGATGTGGGCCCGGTAGGTTTCAATGGTCTTGACGCTCAGGTGCAGTTTGTCGGCGACCTCTCGCGTCTTGGAGCCTTCGCCGATGAGGCGGAACACTTCGAGCTCGCGATCGCTGAGGCAATCGACGGGCGAGGCGCTCATCGGCGCGACCCCCGTGGCGAGCTTGCTGACCATCTTAGCGGCCATATTGTCGCTGACGTAGATCTCGCCGGCGAGGACACGGCGGATGGCGGTGATCACCCGCTCGGTGGCCTCGTGTTTCATGATATACCCTTTGGCCCCGGCTCGCAGCGCTCGCTCGGCGTATAAGGATTCATCGTGCATGGACAGGATCAGGATCGGCAGGTTCGGATGATGGATTTTGATGTCCTTGATGAGATCCATGCCGCTGGTTTCTTTGAGGGAGATGTCCACAATGACCATGTCCGGCTTGAGCTCTTTGATGGCCCGCATGGCCCCGAAGGCGTCCTCCGCATGGCCCCAGACCGCCAGATCCTTCTCCTGGTCGATGAGCTGAGCGAGCCCCTGGCGGACGACGGGATGGTCGTCCACGATGAGAACGCCGTACTTCGAGGGCTGGTCAGCCTTGGCTTGCGATTTACCAGGCATGTTACTCCTCCTGTCCTTTCGTTGCTGTTTCGATGCCAAAGGTGCAGGTGACTTTCGTTCCGCCTCCGGATCTCCGCCGCACGTGCAGCGTGCCTCCGATCATCTCGGCGCGATAGCTCATGATCTGCAATCCCATGCCGCGGTTCTTGGGAAGCTTGGCCGGGAAATCGCGGCCGTCGTTCTCTATGGTCAGTTCCGCCTGATCGTGATTGGCGGTCAGTCGCATGACAATCTGCTGAGTCTGGCCGTGACGCACTGCATTCGTGATTGCCTCCTGCGCGATCCTGTACAGGTGTGTTGCCACGGAGGGGTCCTTCACTGGGACCGGGCTGTCGCACGTGAACGTGCAGGCGACGCGGAAGACGTTCTGCGTCGTCGTCGCCAAAGCCTGCAGCGCGGACATCAGACCGTCTTCATCCAGGGAAACAGGGTGCAGGCCTCGTGACAACTGGCGCGTTTGATTGATCGCCTCATTGACCAACTGGGCGATCTCCTTGGCGTTGGCCGCCTCGCTCAGGGATTGACGCGCCAATTTCTGCTCGAGGACCTTGCTGATGATGGCGATGCCGGTAAGTTGCTGGCCGAGACTGTCGTGCAACTCCCGGCCGATGCGCCGCTGCTCCTTCTCGCTGATTTCGAGAATCTCCTTCTCCAGCTTCCTTCGCCGCTCGATCTCCTCGCGCAGTTGTCTGTTGGTACGCGTCAGCTCGGCGGTTCGCTCAAGCACCCGATGCTCCAGCTCTTCGTTCAGCTTGCGGACCTCCTGCTCGGCGCGTCTGCGGTCGGTGATATCCTGGACGACCCCGAGCATGCGGATCGCCTTGCCCTCGGCGTCTCGCATCACGTCGCCCGTCTCCGAGACCCATCGCACCGTGCCGTCAGGCCGGATGATCCGGTGCTCGATTTTGTAATCAGCGCCGTCTTTGACGCAGGCATTCACTGCGCGGACGACGAAGTCGCGGTCGTCGGGATGCACGGACTGCAGGAAGGCCTCGTATGTGCCTCCGAACTGGCCCTTGGCAAATCCGAACATGGGCTCGATGCGCTCCGACCAGAGGAGCCCGCCCGTGACGATGTTCCAGTCCCAGCTCCCGATGTCGGCGGCCTTCTGGGCGAGTGCGTAGCGCTCCTCACTGTTCTTCAGGGCCGTCTGTCGGCGCATCCGCTGGACGGCCAGGGCGTAGAGCTTGGCCATGCGGGTGATCGCGTCCAGCTCCCGGTCGGAGTAGCCGCGATCTGAGTTGGCCAGAGCGATCTGGCCCACGGCCTTGTTGCCCACGAGAGCGGGCACGGTCAGAAAGTTTCGCAACGCAATATGCCCGTCCGGCAACCCGGTGGAGGCGGGATGCCGGCCGGGGGCGTCGGTATAGAAGCCTTGGCCTGTGTTCAGGGCATGGCCGAAAAGGGCGGGGTAGCTGCCGTCGGGCCGCGGGTGAAAAACGATGCTGCGCTTGTCCGGCGCTATGCGGCACTGCTGGCCCATCATGTGGGTCAACGTGTGGGCAGTCATATCGCCGGTCTGGGGATCGATCGATGCGACGTACCCGTGCTCGCTGCCGGTCAGCCGCCGGGCCTGCTCCAGAACGACCTCGGCCACCTCTTCAAGGGAAAACGCCGGATCGATCAGAGCGTCCGCCAACTCGGCGAGAGCCTTATTGACGGTCAGGTCCCACTGGTGCTCCTCCATCATGCGTTTGTGTTTGGTGACGTCTACACAGTATTCAATCACGTGTGTAACGCGGTCTTGCTGATCGAAGACGGGAAAGCCGTGGATCTCGAAATCCGTTCGATTGCCGCGATCGTCATAGTAGACGTGTTCGGCGACTGTCGGCTTGCCGGTCTCCCTGATCGTCCTGACCGGACATGCATGGCCATCGGTGTCGCACGGCGCGGTGCGGCCGTGAGCCATCGCGTGGCATGTGTCTTGCTCGCCCTTCTGCATCTGACGAGCGGCGCGATTGGCCAACCCGACGTGGTAGTCCGCCACATCGATCACGTAGAACGGATCCGTCAACGAATCGAGGATGGTCTGGAGCAGATCATCTCGCGGCGGAACGGCTCTCTTATCGGAAAATGGCGGCCGGGGTTCTATTGACTCTTTGTCTATCTTTTCCATCGCTAGGAACTCCTGCAATGGGCTTGCCTTTCTCTGTGAGCACAAGCGCAACACCCTGATGATAGTCGTGCGGCCTGCAAAAGCAACAGAAATTGGCGCGTTCTCAGCAACGCGGCCGGGCGGACACGTCGACCATCCGAGTGCGAGAAGAATCTATCTTTGATGATGGTATATATAGGGGATTTCCCGATAGGAAAGGCCGGACCATGCCGGATAGAAGAAGCAGATAAGGCCCGATTCAACGAAATCTTGCGTCTGCTACGATAGCGCACGATTAGAACGTTGAAATTCGAAGGGGATCTTATGAGTGACAAAGACCTATTGCAGCGCTATACGGCAGGCGAAGAAGAGGCGTTCCAGGAACTGGTTCACCGCTATAAGGATAGCGTCTACGGATTCCTGCGTCGGTTCCTGAGCCGGCCGGACCTGGTCGAGGATGTCTTTCAAGAGACGTTCATGCAACTGTTTGTCAGCCGTGACACGTTCGACGTCTCTCGACCGTTGCGTCCGTGGCTGTTCACCATCGCAGCGAACAAGGCCAAGGACGCTCTTCGCCGCATGCAGCGCAACGAGTCGGCAAACCTGGGCAGCATGTTCGATAGCGAGGAACACTCGATCGAGGATGTGCTCAATACGCTCGACTATGATACCCACGCGCCGTACGACGATCTGATACGGGATGAGACGGCTACTTCGGTTAAGCGGGTCATCGCGAGAATGCCGGCCAAGTTGCGCGAAATTATCCTGCTGGCCTATTTTCACAAATTTTCCTATGCGGAGATCTCGAAAATTCTGCGGATTCCGGTAGGGACGGTCAAGAGCAGGTTGCATACGGCGGTGGGGCGCTTTGCCGAAGACTGGGAGACGGCTGCGATGTGTGAAACGAGGAACTGAGCGGGTCATCCGCTCCGGAGGCGTGCGCGCCTGTGCACGCTGCCAAAGCCGAGGAATGAGGGGTGTAAGCCGGCCGTTGACACTCCGGCTTATGCCCCTCGTTATTTTGCGGCCGGACTTCTGCGAAACTCCACTTAGCAACTCCCGCTCGACAGACGCCTCAGCATCTCAACCTTGTTTTCCCACTGGTGCGAGTCAACCTCCGCGAGCCAGTAAAAATCGCCGCCCCAGCACTCATGCCACCACTTCCATAGCGTTCTCAGCACTCTCATACGGCATCCTTCCTGCAAGTCAATGCGTCCTGGCGACCGCCGGCATCGCATCGGCATGACCGGCGTGTCGAGAGCGCCCTGCACTATGAATAGGCAGCAATTCGGCGATGGGTAACGCTCCAACTGGGATGGCCTGGGCCCGATTTGCGACGATCGACAGCAAAGAAGAGCGTTGCCCCTGAAGACAGAACGCAACCTCCGGCCGGGGACCGGGCCGCCGCAACGCTGTCCGGGGCCATCCGCAGGCGAAAAACGGGGTCGAAGTCCAAGAAAGCAGGAAAAAACGATTGTTTCGTTGTATTATCTCGCCAAATGGCGTATACTCCGAGCGTGGTTGGTGTGTCCTGACGGTAAATACGTTGCTCTTCCTTCGCTTTGTGCGCGCGGCCGTCCCGCAAGGGGAGGGTGTCGCGCGATGCGTTTTTGCTTCGCCATTGGTTTGGCGGCCCCGATACGGCGGCCGAAGGCAGTTCGCCCGGTGGACCGGTGGCGACGGGCACACGCTGTGGTGGGTCCTCATGGTTGGAGGACATGAGCACTGGCTCAGGCCTGGGGGACAGGTCGTTCCCAAGCCATTTCCAGCCTGTTTGCCCGAAATCAACCATGACGAGGACCCGTTCGAGCCTCACACTCCGCAGAAACCCTTGATCTATACCGGGTGGCAAGCCCGCACCCTACCCATTGGCTGGAGGCCGAATCCTGAGGATCGGCCCATCTTGAGAGGAGAAGAGCAATGAACAGACGACGCACAATCCTATTAACCGTGGCAATGACCACCTTCGCTCTGACATCCAGCGCAAGGGCGGATATGATAGAGCCACTGGGGCCTCCCACCACGTGCGCGGTCGGAGAGGGTATAGTCCAGTTGTTCGCGGTGCATCTTGACATTGGCTGGTACTGGCCGTCAGACTGGCGAGCGGTTGAGTGGTATGAGGATGGCGCACTCAGGCATACAGAGAATGTGCCGAGGCACCAAGCCATTCTCGATACTGGATATGGGCTGACTTGGTGGGAGCCCGGAACCCACCAAGTCAAAGCTCATGCCAAGTACGGACTGATTACGGAGGACTGGACCGGCTATGTCATCTGGAATGTTACCGTGTTTGAGCACCGTCCCATCGCCTCACGCGTCAGTCCGGACAGCCCTGTGGCGTTGAATCAGGGAACCACGCAAATCTTTAAGGTGCAGGCCGCGGATGACGCCGAGGACCTCAAGGGTGTCGAATGGTATCTCGACGGCGAGTTGCAGGGCGATTTCCCGTTGTCGGGCAAGACAGCACAGCCCCAGTGGAGCTACACGTTCAACACGTTGGGGAACCACTTGGTCGAAGCCGCAGTCTACGACGTGCATTACTATTACACTCACTCGTCCAGGTATGAGCCCGTCAAGGTAGCGTGGACTGTCGCGGTCGGAGGCGAGCCCAGCGGGATCATCGTCAGCCCGAGCATGTTCGTGACGGCGTATGTGGGAGTCCCGATGACATTCACCCTGCAGGGGACCGATTCGGCCGACGATTTGGAGCTTTGCGAGGTCTCTGTCGATGACGTATCCCAGACGGAGGCTTCTTTCACTGGTGCGGCTACCGGCAGCACCGCCGCATGGACCCATACGTTTGACACGCCGGGAGAGTATCAGGTTGCATTCGTTCCTGTCGATTCGCCCGGCAATCACGGAACCGCTTGCACTTGGACCGTCGCGGTTGAAGCCAGCTCAAACCAGGCCCAGGTGACCGGCATGGTCATCGGACTGAATGCTCAGGGACAACCCCAAGGGCCCTTGGCCGGTGCAGACGTCGATCTTACGGGCATGGAGAGAGCAATAACTGCGACCACGGATGTGCTGGGTCAGTTCGCATTCGTCGGGTTGAATCCCGGCACGTACGCGGTGAACGTGAGCAAGATGGGATACTATGCTGCACCCGCCCGAGATGTCGTGGTGGCGACTGGTGAGACGAAGGATGAGGTATTCCAATTGACGCTGGAGTCGCCCAACCCGGCGGCGTTTGACTTCAGTTCGCCAAACGGCAAGCACTTCCTTGAAGGATTGCCGGTGAACCTGTCTTTCTCCGTTGTCGTGGCCTGGAACGGCTCACCAGGCTCGGTGACTTTCGGCGTGGCGGGGACTTCGTATCCAGCGACGATCACCAATCTCGGGGCGGGCAAGGCGCTGGCGAGCCTGACTATCCCAGTGCCAGCCACCATTGCCAAGTACAGCGAAGTGACGATTGAGGTCGCGAATGGAGAAGGGAAGACAGCGACCGTGAATACGGGAGTGCATTTGTATCCTGTCCCGGGCTTCTTATTCTCCTGGGCACTAAACTCTCTAGACATTCTTCCTTGGGAGGCTATGGGAGAGACGAAGCCCTATACTTTCAAGATGGGACAATTCTATACCCTCTGGGACACTTCCGGCCCATCTGCAAAAGTCTCCACGAAGGGCACATTAGGGTACGAGAACCAACTGACTTTTGATCCGTGGGCCGGACGGGTCAGTGGCTCGACTGGCGGGTACGGCAAGTTCGACCTGACCATCAAGACTACTTCGGTGGAAGTGCTGGGCGAAGCGCGCCTCGACCTGAACGGAGGTCTGACTATCTCGTTCGCCGGGTCCGAATCACCGGAGATGACGGGAAATTGGAAACTGTCTCTTTCGGGAAAGGCAGGAGTCGGAGCCCCGGTTGTGAACGCAATAAGCGTCATGTTTCCCGCGGCAGCCCCTGCCATAAATTCGCTGAGGGAATTTCCGATCACGCGGGAGCTCGTTGATAGTCTGAAGGTGCGTCTGTATCTGATCGGAGGAGGAGCATTATCTGGGAAATACGAAGGCGAGCTCGGGGACTGTTTTCTTGGGGCCACTTCCGTGTCTGCTTCGGTTACTCTTGGAGTGGAAGCCCAAGTGGTAGTTGCACTCAAGAAATGGGGCTGGAAACTGGAGGCAGGCGTCTATGCCGGTGGGACGGGAACGCCGGAGTGGAAAATCTGTCCGGAGCCGATAGAATTCCAGGGTGTCACGCTCAGAGCGTACGTCGGAGTGTTTGTCACCTCCTGGTCGTATCGGTTTGCACGAGAGGTGGCGATGACAATCCGGTTTGGACCTGGTGGCGAAAAAGAGCTCCTAGCCATCGCGTCGATCCCTGGGTCATCCCCGGAGGGCGAGTGGCAACCGATTGGTGACAGTTGTCTGCGCTGGGGACAGATGAACGTTTTGGCAGACGAAACCGGCTCCGGCGGGCGATTACGTATTCTATCCGTCCGGGGCGAAGTCTCCGAAGAGACGAGACTTGTGGAGAACGTGGTGTCGCTGGCGAGTCCTGTCCTGCTCTCCGGGCCTACGGAACGATTCATCCTGTTCAGCTTGCACGATCCGAACAAGCCCTGGTATGCGGCGACGGATATTGGGACACTGCGCCAGAAAGAGGATCAGCCGTGGGCGCTCGACCGAATCACGGACGACCAGGCGGCGGAGTTCGGCCCGAGCGTCGTCGCGGTGGACTCCCATACGGCCCTGGCTGCATGGGAGCGGGTTTCGGGTGATATCTCCGATGCCAATGGACCGGACCAGGTTGCTCCTCACATGGAGATTGTCGCTGCCTCGTTTGACCCGAACACAGGTCTCTGGAGCACGCCACAACAGCTTACCTCCAATGCTGTGGCTGACCATCAACCCGTGCCGATCACCCTCGGCACAACGAGTGGAATCCTGTGGATTCAGAATGAAGGCGGGGCCGTCATCGGGGACGCCAACTCCGGGGACCGGCTGATGTTTGCGAAGTGGTCGGGCACCAAGTGGGACCAGCCACAAGTGCTGTGGTCGGCGAAGAAAGGCCTCCTGGATTATGCCTTTGTAGCCGACAGCTTGGGTGAGGGCCATGTAGTCCTCGCCGTAGACGAAGACGGAGACCCGAACACCACGGCGGATTGTGAGCTCTACCTGCTCTCTACCGCCAATGGTGCATGGCAGACGGCAACTCAATTGACCAGTGATTTTGCCGAAGATGCGATGCCGACGCTTGTCGCGCCGAACGGCGTGCCGACATGTGTATGGAGCGCCGATAAGACGCTGGTCTATTCGCAACTGCGCGATTGGAATCCACGAGAGGTTTACAGGGAATACACGCTGGCCAACGAGGCGCCATCGCTCGCCGGAGTGACAATGCCGGGCGGTGCCGCGATCGCCTACACCGTACAGGGGCCCAACGGCGTGGATATTGTCGCCTCGTTCTACGATGCGGACCTCGATTGCTGGTCCTTGCCGCGGCAACTGACCAACGATGAGCACGGGGAGACCTCGCTGTCGCTCTCATGTGATGCCAACGAGCTGGTCATCGCCTACCTGAAGACGCAGACGGTGCGGACCGCTATGGATGTGGAGATCGAGGGCCAGATGCAGCGCCTCGAGAATATTCCGCAACCAGGCCGTACCGACCTGTACGTCTTGCGGCACGCGTTGGCCAACGACTTGGCCGCTGTTTCGGAATCCATGGTTGTGGACCCTGCGAATCCTGCGCCCGGCACGGCGGCGACGATTCGCGCCACCATCGAAAATCGCGGCGATCTTCCGCTGCAGGATGTGGTGGCGGTCTTCTATGACGGCGATCCTTCCAACGGCGGAGCCCCCATTGGGGATCGGCAGGTAATTGCCGGGACTATGATTGCAGGTGGCAAGCAGGATATATCGGTCTCGTGGAATGTGCCTCGCAACGAAAGCTCCCGCAGAATCTTCGTGGTCGTCGATCCGTGTTTGGCGGTTGAGGACAGGGACCGGTCGAACAACGTGCTCTCGCTGCAGACGGTTCTGCCGGACCTGGCCATTGAGACTTGCTGGAGCACCGAAGTCTCCAGCACCATGATGGCCTTGACAGCAAGGGTTGTGAATAAAGGCGTCATCCCGGCCGGTGCGTTTGATCTCTCCTGGCGGCTGGGAGCGCCCGACGGTGAGGAGATCGGCACGGGTATGATCGAGCCGTTGATCAGTGGCGGAGCCCATGAGGTTAGCTTCATGTGGGATACGACGGGCCGTCTGGAGCCCGGCCAGCATGTGCAGGTATTTGCCGTAGTGGACCCTGCGAGGAGTGTTCCTGAGTCTGACGAGACCAACAATGCCTACAGCCTCGCTGTCTTTCATGCGCCGGTAGTCTCTCCGGGCGCACCCTGACGTTGCACGGGATCGGCGCGTGGGCGCCGGCGACAGCGGCTTTGGCGAGGTGCTCATAACTGGCGTTTGACGGCTTGGGCGTGGATCAGCTCAAAAAGGGCCTTGATGAAATCCGGGTCCAGGCCGAGCTTCTGGGCCTTGGCGATGTGGTCTTCGAGCAGATTCTCCCAGCGGCTGATCTGCAGGACGGGGATACTGTGCTGCTGCTTGAGCCGGCCGATCTCCTCGACCCATTTCATTCTGTCGGCGAGGTCCTGAATGATCTTGGCGTCGATCTGGCTGATCTCCGCGCGGAGGCGGGAGATGTGCCGCTTGACGTCCCTGTCGGAGATCGAGGCATCCCTGGGTCGCAGCCTGTCGAGCATGCGGCCAAGCTCCTCCGGCGTGATCTGTTGCTTCGCGTCGCTCATCGCCCGGTCCGGGTCGATGTGCGATTCGATCATCAGGCCCTGGATGCCGAGGTCGAGCGCCATCTGAGAGAGCGGCTCGATGAACTCGCGTTTGCCTGCGATGTGGCTGGGGTCGCAGATCAGCGGCAGGTCGGGAAGCAGCCGTTTGAGCTCGATCGGGATTTGCCAATTCGGGTCGTTGCGGAACTGCATCTCGACATAGGTGGAGAAGCCGCGATGAATGGCGGCGAGCTTTCGAAGGCCCGCATCGTGAAGCCGCTCGATGGCGCCGAGCCACAGGCCCAGCTCCGTATTGATCGGATTCTTCACAAGGACGGGGATATCGACGCCCTTCAGGGAATCGGCAATCTCCTGCACGGAGAACGGGCTGACCGTCGTGCGGGCGCCGACCCACAGGATGTCGATGCCGTACTTGAGACACAGCTCTACGTGTTCGGCGTTGGCCACCTCGGTGGCGGTGAGCAGCCCGGTTTCGGCTTTCACAGCCTTGAGCCAGTCGAGGCCCACCTCGCCGACGCCTTCGAACGTGTTTGGCCTCGTTCGGGGTTTCCAGATTCCCGCTCGAAACGCCTTCACGTGTCGGCATTTCACCAGTTCCCGCGCCGTCGCTAACACCTGGTCCACAGATTCGGCACTGCACGGCCCGGCGATGACCCAGGGCACGCGGTCGTGCGGCAGCCACTGGTCGATGGGGACCAACGCTTTATCGATTCTCTTCAAGGCATCTGTCATAGTCGCATCAACTCAACAGGGTCCTGACTGGCGCCGTCGAAACCGCTTGCGGAGAAGGCACATATTATAGGATTCAGATTCAGCAGCCATGTCTGCCCGCGAAACATTGTAGCTGCCCTGACCGCACGTTTCAATGGCTCAACGTCCAGGATCGGTCCAATGGAGTGGAAGATCGGCTCGCGCAAACCTCCGCTTGCCTAACGTGCCGGCCCCGATTTGTCGATAGACTCCGCAAACAAGTACGCGATGAGATTCCGGAAATGAACGAGCACGACCCGATAATAGCCGTCCTTCTGAGTGAAAAGGTGCTGGGCGAGGCCGAGGCACGGACCCTGTTCGAGCGGCACAAGAGGACCGGCGAGAGCCTCCTTGCTATTATCAAGCGGGAAGTATCGCTCGACGACGAGCAATCGATGAAGGTCCTGGCCGCCGCTCATCACATCGAGTTCGTCAACCTCTCGGCGGAAATGATCGACCCGATGGTCGCCCACCTGATCAGTCAGGAAGTGGCGGACCGGCATGGCGCGATTCCGATACGCAAGGAGGGTCGGGAGCTGACTGTCGCCATGAGCTCTCCCCTGGACTTTCGCGCTCGCGACGAAATCGAGCTGAAGACGGGCTACAAGGTGGTCCCCGTCGCCGCGACCGCGCAGGCCATCCATCAGGCCATCCACTACCATTTCAACGTAGCGAACGTGACGAAACAAACCATCGCCTCGATGCGGCTGAAAGGCGAGGTGGACGAGAACAGACCGGCCGACAAGACCGACAGGATCTTCGGCGGCGACGACCCGATCACAAAGCTGGTCGCCTCCGTCATTCGCGGCGGCATCGACGCCCGGGCCAGTGATATTCACATCAAGCCTCAGGAATCCGAGCTGTGCGTGCGATACCGCGTGGATGGACTGCTGCGCAAGGCGGTCAGCATTCCCGCCTCCGCGCAGCGAGAAGTCGTCTCGCACATCAAGATCCTGGCGGATATGGACATCTCCGAGCGGAGAATCGCGCAGGACGGCCACATCACTATCCGGCACGAGGAGAAGGACTATGACCTTCGCGTCTCCTCATTGCCGGCCGTCGGGGGCGAGAAGATCGTCCTGCGAATCCTCGACAAGAACGCCGGCCGATGGTCGCTGGACCGGGTCATCACTTCGCCGCAGGACAACCGGAGAGTCCGTGACCTCGCGGCCAACCCCTACGGCATGGTCCTGCTGACAGGTCCAACGGGCAGCGGAAAAACGACAACGCTCTATTCCGTGCTGCAGCTTGTGAACACGCCCGAACGGAACATCGTGACCGTCGAGGACCCCGTCGAGTACCGGTTACCGGCAATCACCCAGGTGCAGGTCAAGCCCGTGGCGGGCGTCACCTTCGCATCCACGCTGCGCAGCATTCTGCGCCAGGACCCCGACATCATCCTGATCGGAGAGATTCGCGATCTTGAGACGGCGGAAATCGCCGTCAGCGCCGCATTGACGGGCCACCTGGTCTTCAGCACGCTGCATACGAACGATGCGGCGGGGGCCGTATCCCGGCTGGTCAGCCTCGGGATTCCTCCGTTCCTCGTCGCCTCGTCGCTGCTCGGGGCTGTCGCCCAGCGGCTCGTGCGGACGGTCTGTCCCAAGTGCAAACAGCCGCACTCGCCGGGCGAAGAGGAGCAACGTCTGATCCAGCAGGGTGCCGCGACCGGCGAGACGCCGCAGCTTTACCACGGCGCGGGGTGCCACGCCTGCAATCAGACCGGGTACAGAGGGCGAAAGAGCATCTACGAAATCCTGTGCGTCTCCCCGACGATCAAACGCATGATCGTAGATGGCGCGAGCGATACGGCTCTCAAGGAGCAGGCCGTGGCGGAGGGAATGCGAACGCTCCGGGCCAGCGCCATCGACGAAATCCGCAGCGGGGCGACGACGATGGAGGAGATCATGCGAGTTGTGGACCTAAAGAGTGCATAATGGCCGTGTATAAATACATCGCGCGAGATGGAGTCGGCAACGAACTGAGCGGCGTCTACACGAACGTCGACAGCGCGCAGATGCTGCGAGCGGAACTGATGAAGCTCGGGTATGTCTTAGTCCGAGCGCGGCGGGAGCGAAAAAGCGGAAAGCTGGCGACCAGAGTCCGGCAGCGGGAAATTGCTGCGTTTGCCTATAAACTCGCGGGCATGTACTCGGCTGGGTTGCCCATCGTACGCTGCCTCGAGGCGATGGAGGAGCAGACGGAGAACCGCGCGCTGAAGGGCATTATCGCTGATGTTCGCCGTCGCGTGGAGGCAGGTGCGAGCCTCCGAAGTGCGTTTGAGCCTCACCGCAAGCTGTTCAGCGACTTCTTTCTCGGGATGGTCGAGGCGGGGGAGTCGGCCGGCGAATTGTCACGGGCTTTGGATTTGAGCGCGCGGTATCTTGAGAAGCGCCTGGACCTGCGTCAGAAGACGCGGGCCGCCTTCACGTATCCGATGGTGGTCGGAGCGGTCTGCTTCCTCGTGGTACTTTGCCTGCTCATCTTCGTGATCCCGATGTTCTCACAGTTGTACGGCCGGCTGCACATCGATCTGCCCGGCCCCACGAGAGTCCTGGTCATGCTGAGCGTCCTGTTGAGACACCGGTGGTGGGCTCTCCTGATCTTGGGCGCAGGAGTGGTGGTGGCCGCCTGGCGCATGCTGGCCAATCCGCGCGTGCGAATCTGCTGGGATCGGATCAAGCTTCGCATGCCGATTCTGGGACCCTTGAGCCGCCTTTTGGTGGTCACCCATTTCGTGCGTACCTTTGGCATGCTGACGGCCGTCGGGATTCCCATTATCGATGCCCTGGAGGTGGCCGGGGCTGTGGCGCACAACCACGAGGTCTCCCGAGTCACCGCGGATCTGCAGGTGACCACGCGCGCGGGCCAGCCGATTGCCCAATCGCTCGCCGCCCACCGGATTTTTCCCCCGATGGTGGTGCAGTTGGTGGCCTCCGGGGAGGAGGCCGGCATCCTTGCAGACATGCTCGAAAAGAGCGCCGACCTGCTGGACAAGGACATCGACAGGATGACGGCGTCTCTGCTGGCAAAGCTGGAGCCCGCCTTGACGGTGATTATGGGACTTGTCATCGGGCTCATCCTGATGGCCGTGTACCTGCCCATGTTCGACTACATGGCTCGATTGACATCGTGATTGCCGGACTTTGTGCAGCGAGCGGGCGAATGCCGCAAATCAGGACGGCGGCGGCCTCGCCACGCATGTTCTCATTAAGTGGCTGCAGTTTCGCGTCGATATCTGAGGTGACTGTCAATACCCAGATAGAGTACGAAGGAGGATACAATGACGCGAAAGAAGGGCTTCACGCTGGTTGAATTGCTGGTGGTGGTGCTGATTCTCGGGGCTCTGGCCGCCATTGCGGTGCCTCGGATCATCGGCGGCGCGACGAATGCCAAGATCAATGCGTGCAAGACGAACGTGGATTTGATCAATTCGCAGATCGAGATGTATTACGCGACCCGAGGCAGTTGGCCCAGCCAGTTACCGGATGTCGCATCCGATCCGAATTACTTCCCGGATGGCGAGCCGAACTGCCCGTTCGGCTCGGCCTACATTCTCAATGGGACGACGCATCGGGTGTCCGACCACGCGCACTGATACTCGATTGTCCGTACAGGGAAGCGGGGCATGGTGATGAATCATGCCAGGACGATGGCCTCGGATATCGAGGCCATCTTGATATCGGGGTACAACGGTTCATGGTGCGACACGGATACAGTATGGTCGAGCTTCTAGTCGTGGTCCTGATCCTGGCGGTCTTGACCTGCCTGGCGGCGCCGCGGCTTCGCTTCGACGCCGTGAGCAAGGTGAACGCTGAAGCGGTCGCCCGCCGGATCGGCATGGACCTTCGGCTGGCTCGCAGCCGGGCGATTCTCCGGGCGGTGCAAAGCCCGGCCGGCTGCGCACTGAACATGACCGGATCGGAGCCCTATCGCGGGTACGATATCGTGGACCTGGACGACTCCAGTGTGATCGCCAGTCACGATCTGCCTGCCGGGGTGCGTTGTACGGGCGGACAGCATTTCGAATTCAATTCTCTGGGCGAGTTGAAGGAAGGCAGCGATACCCAGCTTCAGGTTTCATCACAAGGGCGGACACTAACGCTGAGCGTGCTGCCGGCGACGGGGACGATCAAATGCCTGTGAGCCGAGCTACTTGTGCGATGTGTGACGACAGCCGGAGATGGCGGGGCGGAACAACGCTCACGGAAGTCGTCGTCGCCTCCGGCCTGCTGCTCATCTGCATCGTGCCTATCCTCAAGGCGCTGACCGCCGCTCAGGCCACAAGCCGGATCATCGAGTGGCGCACCCAAAGCCTCGCTCTGGCGCAGGGCAAGCTTGACGAAATCCGGGCCCGCAGCGTGCACCACTATGACGAGTCCTTCGATGAACGATCGGTGTCGCTTGACGGCTCCTATCTGTGCACTGTGAAAGATACCCGGCACAGGGATATTCGAGAGGTGTCCGTGTCGGTCGGATATGACAGGGACTCCAACGGCAAGCTCAACCACGACGAGATCGGGGTCACACTGACAAGCAACATCGCAAAACTTGGGCCGGGAGCATAGGATGCGAGCCGCGTCAAACTTAGGCGAGTGCACAGTGCCGAGCTTATCGTGTCAACACCGTGAGTGTCTGATACGGTCGGGCGGCGTGAACGGCGCAAGGCAAAGCGGCCTGACCGTCGTGGAGCTTGTCATCGCCGTCAGCCTGATGGTGGTGATCGTTGGGGTCATGGCGCCGCTCCTGCACGCGGTCCAGAATAGCTGGGCGGCGAAGGAGGCGCAAAGCGAAAGCCTTGCCAGCGCGCGTGCGTTCATGCACCACTTCTCCCGGCACCTGTCGCAGGCCTTGCGTGTCACGGCCGTCAGCGACCCCGCCGCGACCGAAGGGTACATCCAGTTCGTCACCCCCGATGGCAACGAGGTTCGTTATGAGGTGGACTCCGGAAGTTACATTCAGTTCGGTTCCCCCGGCTCCCTGGCGGACTTGGCCGGTTCGGCGGATATGCTGCGCATCGCCTGTTACGACGGCAACGACTTCACCACGGCGATTGCGGACAGCAACTCAATCCGCTTTGTCACTGTTGAGGCGGCATTCCGGGACCCGGCAAGGCTTGGGCGCAGCCAGATGCTTCGCACCAGTGTTTACATAAGGACCGGCGCCATTGCAGAGCCGAACTACGTCATCGCCGATGCTGGGGTGGCGGTGAAGGACGAGATTCAGTGGAGCGGGCGTGCCGCTGTAATCGACAGTTACCGATCGTCCCAGGGCGCTTACAATCCGGCGAATCCCGGCAGTGAGGCCATCATTGCCGTCAACGCCGTTGGGCTCGACAAAATCGTCCTTTCCGCCGGCGCTGTTGCTCGCGGCGATGCGTACATCGGGCCGGGCGGGAATGTGGATGAGGGTATTTCCGTTACAGGCGACTCTCAGCTCACAGGCGCTCGAAAAGCACTGCCTCGGGAGGTGAGCATTCCGAATCTCGCGGATCCCGGCGGCCCACCATTCGATGGCCCGCATGAAGGGGATCTCCTGGTCTCGGGAAGCACGACGGTGACGATCCACTCGAATCGGTTCTTCAACAAGATTCAACTGCGCAACAACGCCCGGCTGATCATCGACGGAAGCATTACCATCCTGGTGAATAACAAACTGGAGATGGGCAACAATGCGACCATCGAGCTCCAGGGCGGCGCGAGCCTGAGACTGTACATCGGCCATGATGCGGATATCGCCCTTTCAAGCGGCGTCGGGATCAATGCCGGTGGGCTCCAGCCGGCGAGCGTGCAGATCTACATGCTCGGCAACAACCGGACGCTGACGATGGCGGGAAACTCGCAGATTCGCGCCGCCCTGCAGAACCCGCTGGGCAGCGTGCAAATCTCCGACAACGCTCAGTTGTTCGGCAAGATGAAAGCGGCCCGGCTTGCCGGCGGCGGCATGATTCACGTCGACCTCGACTGCCGCTTTGAATAAGCGGATAGACAGGTTCGTCATTATTCGAGAGGAGTTTGCAGGGCATCACTGCAGCCACGTTATGAGACCCGCCGTGGGCGGCGTCCACGTCTTCGCGGGGGACAAATCCATAGACTGATAATCACCGACTCGCGAGCGACATTTCCGTGTGTTGCGATGCAGCGATGCCGCAGGGACTTTCATATTCCCTGTAGTCGTTTGTGCGTACAGTGCGGCCTGCCTTATGCCGAAGAAAAAGGGTATTGCATGACGGTTGCCTGCGGACATCGCAGGCAGGGCGCCGGCCTGGGAGAAGATCATGCCATTGTGGATGAGAAGGGAATGAAACTGCAAAGAACACGACCGGCATCGGTGCTGGTGATGATGGTGTTCGTCATTGCCATGATTTCCGCCGTGGTTATCGGCATGCTGGAGATCACCACGGAGGAAGTCCAGCTCGTGCAGAACCATATCTACGCGGCCCAGGCTGTGGCGACGACGGAAGCGGGCCTCAATGAGGCGTTTGCCGAGCTTCGCACGAACCCGGCCTGGAATGCCGGCTTTGTGGACAAGCCCTTTGACCAGGGCGCATACAGCGTGGCGGTGAATGGACCAGTCCTCCGGGCCACCGGCACGACCTCGCGGGGGTATGTCGCCACGATGGAGGCACAGGTGACTGTCTCGCCGGACGGACCGCCACACATCGTCACGATCGATCGACTGAGGATCAACCAATGAGCCGCCGCACAAAAATGTCGCTGGGAATCGACATCGGTGGCAATCGCGTCACCTTGGCGCTGGTGGCCCGCGAGCGCGAGGGTTTACGGCTGCTTCGTGCCGTGTCCGGCCCCATATCGAACGAGGCGTCCCAAACCTCCGGCGCGGCGGATGTGGCGGGATTGTCGCTCGCCATCCGGAAGCTCAGGAAGCAGGGCCGGATACCACGGATGAAGGCGGCGATGGGCGTATCGCTCAGGCCGGTGGTGCTGCAGATGCTCGACATGCCCAGGCAAATGCCGTCGAACGTGGGCGAGTTTGTAGAGAATGAGCTGAGACAATACGTGACGCTGTCCGGCCGCAAGATCGCATGCGATTTCTGCGCTGCCGGCAGCGGCAGGGACTCCCGGGGCCGTCTGCTTTCGGTGGCGGGCGATAGAGAGGCGATCCGGAGGCTGGTGAGCGCGTGCAGTGCGGCGGGCCTGACCGTCGAGGCTGTTGAGCCGTCCGTCCTTGCGCACGCCCGCGCCTTGTACAAACGGGAGAACGCGAGCGGGCGCGCCGGAAGAGTGCTGGTTGTGGAGATCAACGCATCGCAGCTTTCGGTGTGCCTGTTGCGCAATCGCGTGCTCGATCTGGTCAGAACCAGGAACATCCCCACGGAGGCCGCCCAGAATGCCGATGCGTGGCTGGCCGAGGAAGTCCAGACCATGATGCGCCACTACGATACGGAGTCGTCCGAGGGCGCGGCCGGCTGGGAATTGCATGTCGTAGTCAGGGATGGAGCGCCGGTGACGAGGGGTGTGGGAGAGTTCCTCAGGTCCAGGACAGGAGTGCCCACGGGAGTAGCTGACGAAACCTGCGGGAGCGCAGATTCGTCGGCACAGAAAGTCACTTCTCCCTCCGCAGAGGTTTCGGCAGCGCTGGGCCTTGCCATGAGACAGTTAGACCCGGACGGCAACGCGTGGAAGGTCAATCTGTTGCCTCGCGAGGTCATGCAGAGGAGGTCATTCGTCAGACATGTATTGACGGCGGCCAACGTCGCGGCACTGATCTTCCTCACCATGCTGCTGCTGCCCCAAATTGTGACGCGAGCCGCCGACAGGATACGCGAGGACCTGGACCATCAGAAAATGACGGAGAAGCTCTATGCCACGCCGACTTTGGGGGCGCAATCGCACCGCCTGGACCGGCAGATCGCGCAAACCGAACGGCAACTCCGCGGAATGAGGAAGGCTCTTCAAGTGCCCAGCCGTAACTGGCCGCACGTCCTCAACGCGATTGCGGACAGCGCACCGGCCGGAGTGTGCATTACCCGTCTGTGGAGCCAGGACTCACAGCGCCTCTCCGTGAAGGGGTTGGCGCTGTCCTGCGGCGCGGTCCAGGATTTCGTGCAGTCGCTGGGCCAGAGGGATTCGTTCCGCTCCGTCTCTCTCGGAAGCATGGAGAGACAGCAGGACGCCCGTTCTCTCGTGCAGTACGAAATGGACTGCCTGATGGTCCCGGCACAATAGGGGAATTGCCGTGCTCATGAACCGTGTCATCACGTTGGGCAACTCGACGCGAACGACGATGTCGATGTCGCTGATCGCCGTGGCCGCGATAGCGATGTACGGCTGGATCGTCTCGCCGCATGTGGCCTACTTACACGCGGTGCAGAAGTATGAGCCGGTGGTCAAGGAAGCGGCGAAGGAGAAAAACAATCTTTGCACGGCTCTGGGCCTGAAACAGCGGCGGCTCCAGGCAATGCAAGGTGAGCTGAGCAGATTAAGAGGCAGGCTTTTCACGCCGCAGGAGGCGCAGGGTTTCCTCGGCGGTTTGGAGGCGTCCTGCCAGAGAGTGGGTTGCGGCGTCACCTCCATCGAATTTCCCGGCGACGGCGGCCGGCCCGATGCCGCAAAGGCGACCGAACCTCCGGTCGTGCAGGTCCGCCGGGCGAATCTTGTCGTGCTCGGGCAATACGGCCAGATCGTAGCATTACTTGAGCATTTGCAGGACCGTCCGCAACAGGTCAGCATCGACTCCTGCCGGATAGAACTCCTCGATGTCGCTTCCGCTCGGCTCAAGTGTGATCTGACGATGATCATCTGGATCGCTTGTGCCGGGGAGAATCCCAATGACAGATAGATCGTTTCGGATGATTGCTTTGACGCTCTTCGTTGTGCTTGCAGGCTCGGCCGGTCTCGGACCGGCGTGTCTTTTAGGAGCGGAGCCTGCCGGGGGTGATGCACGGGGCGCCGCAGGCCGGAACCCGTTCGCGTCGCTCTTGAGCCCGGGCAGGCCTCAGGAGCCCAACCGCGTGGAGACACCCACGTTCCTTGGGCCTCCGGAAGTGCAGCTCGAAACTGTCATCCTGAAGTTCCTTGACGCCAAAACACTCAAGGGGGCTCTGGACAAAATGGTCACGCCCTATGGCACGGTCGCGGTCAATGAGAAGACCAATTCCGTGGTCGTCTGTGATACGGCCGAGAGCCTCCGCCGAATTGTACGGGAGATCAGGAGGGCGGACCAGACGCCTCGGCAGGTCATGGTCGAGGTGGTCATTCTCGACGTGCAGTTGAAAAATGACTCGGAGATAGGCGTCAACTGGGATTTCCTCTCGGCAGATATTGACGACGTCAGCTACCGGCAGAGCCTGACGAGTCCACGGGTCCTTGCCATCCCGCCGACCGCCGAGACACTGGGCAGCGCCGCGGCATACAACAGCGTGGGGCTGGGCGGCGACTTCAGCGTGGTCATCGGCTCCGTCCGCAACGTCCTGCACATGATCCAGGAGAAGCGGAACGTAGAGATTCTGGCCAGCCCGCGGGCATTGGTCGTCAGCGGGCAATCGGCGACGATCAAGGCCGTGGAGGAGATTCCGTATAAGGAGGTGAGCGACACCGCCCAGGGCGGCCAGGCGGCCCTGACATCCACGAGGTTCAAGGAAGTGGGCGTCACCCTGGAGGTTGTGGCGACCATCGCGGATGGGAACAATATCCTGCTGGACATCCAGACCCACCAGAGCGTGCGAACGGGCGAGAGTGCCACAGGCGTGCCGGTGGTCGATTCGAGGCAGGCGGATACGTCGCTGCTGCTCCGGGACGGCCAGACCGCCATCATCGGCGGGCTGCGACGCGAGGAGAAGACGAAACAGGTCAATCAGGTTCCGATCCTGGGAGACTTGCCTTTGATCGGCGCGCTGTTCAGGAGCGTCAGCACGGCGACGGGCCATTCCGAGCTCGTCGTGCTGCTGAATCCGCATATCTACGCCGGAGACACCGTCCCCGATGAAGTGACGGCCCGAGTCGATGCCATCCGATCCCGCAGCCCGCTGAAAACGCAGGTCGTCGCAGGACCAACTCCGGGGCAGACGCCGCAGACAGGCGTCGGACAGGAGCGGTAGCCATGGGGCCGTGCAATTCAATATCTCGATGGAGCCGGCCGCAGAGAGCCAATGCAGTCGATCAATCAGGCCCATTGCCGCCTGTGTGTGAATAGGAGGAACAGGAATGTTGAAGCTATTGCGATTGAAGAAACGGACATCCCAGACCAGGATTCTTGTGGTCGACGATGAGCCGGACCTCGTCAGCACGGTGGAGTACCGTCTGCGTTTTGCGAACTGCGACGTTATCACGGCTTCCAACGGGCAGGAGGGGCTGGAGAAGGCAACCGCTCAGAAGCCGGACCTGATCCTGCTCGATACGAATATGCCCGTCATGAATGGACACGAGATGCTCGAGCGTCTGCGCGCCGACCCGGATTTGAAAACCATCCCGGTGATCATGCTGACGGCCCGGTGCGAGGCGCAGGACATTGCCGCCGCCTCCTCGCTGGGCGTGTCGGATTATGTCACGAAGCCGTTCGACTTCACGCAGCTCATGGATCGGATACAGGCGGCCCTTCTGAGGAGTGCCAAGGTCTGACGATCCACCGTGGATCGCCTGGCCGCTCGGATTGAACCTGAGAGAGGATGCAGTCGGCTATGTCCCAGGCCCTTCGAGTCCTGATCGTTCAAGACGATGACGTGAGCAGAGCCCTGCTGGAGAGGCTGCTTGTCCAATCGTCTCTTGGCGCCCATGAGGTGCACCATGCCGACCGGCTGGCGGAGGCGCTGAAGACAGTGAAGGACGCTCGCTTCGATATCATCGTATTTGATCTGGGCCTGGGGAACGGCGCCGGGGTGGAGTCGGTCATGCAACTCCACGCGCGGGCGCCGGACGTCCCCATGATTGTGCTCACCGATCTTGATGACGAGCGGACCGCCGCTGCGGCCGTGCAGAGCGGCGCGCAGGACTACCTCGTGAAGGGGCAAATCGACGAGCCTCTTCTCGATCATGCGATACGGTACGCTCTGGAACGTAAGAGGATGGAGCAGGCGCTTCAAACGAGCGAGACCTATCTCCGCAGCATCGTCGAGCACAGCACGAATCTGTTCTACTCGCATACCCTGGACCACACACTTACCTATGCCAGTCCCCGGTGCCGGGAAATGCTGGGCTACAGTCCGGAAGAATTCGCCATGCGCTGGACGGACCTCCTCACGGATCATCCCGTCAACAAGGAAGCGGTGCGACTGACGGAGGAGGCGATCAGGACGGGGCGGGCTCAACGACCCTATGAGATCGAGGTCCGCATGAAAGACGGGCGGAAGAAATGGCTTGAGATTCACGAGGCCCCGGTAGTGGTGAACGGCCGCACGGTGAGCATTGTCGGGGCCGCGACGGACATCACCGCGCGAAGACAGGCCGAAGAGGCACTGCGCCAGAGCGAGAAGCGCATGCGCCTGATCGTGGAAGCGGCGCCTCTGCCGCTGCATTTGACGCGTCCTGCGACCGGGGAGATCATTCTCGCCAACCGGGCAACCTGCGAACTCTTCGGATACGGCGCGAACGAGATTTTGTACCGGAGGACCCCGGACCTGTACGCCGATCCCGAGCATGACCGGCCGGCCATCCTCGCTGTGCTGCATCAACGCGGACGCGTCGTACAACGCGAACTGGCCATGCGGAAATCCGATGGAACGGTCTTTCCTGCTCTACTGTCGCTGGAGCCGACGGAGTACGAGGGGCAGGAGGCCACCCTCGCCGTGGTGTATGACCTCACGGAGCGCAAGCGCGCGCAGGAGGCGCTCCAGGCGGAGAGTCTGTTCCGTAACGCGATCATCACCAATGCCGCCGAAGGACTATGCGTCTGCCAGGAGCTTCCTGACCACCCATTTATAACGTTCACGGTCTGGAACTACCGGATGACGGAGATCACCGGCTACACGATGGATGAGATTAACCACGTGGGCTGGTATGAGGCCATGTGCCCGGACGCGGAAGCGCGGGCCCGGGCGGTCGAGCGCATGGCCCGGATAAGGCAGGGGGACGACCTGGTGGCCGCGGAGTGGACGATCACCCGGCGCGACGGGCAGAAGAGGACGCTGCTGATTTCCACGTCGATCCTGGTGTCGAACAGCCCTCAGATCCATGTTCTGGCGGTGGTGCAGGACATCACGGAGCGTCAGCGGGCGGAGGAATCGCTGTTGCTCAAAGACATCGCCATCCACGGTGCCGCCAGCGGCATCGCGTTCATCGATCTGGATCGCCAGGTGACGTTCGTCAACCCGTCCTGCCTGGCCATGTGGGGCTATGACCTTGAGAGCGAGGTTCTGGGCAAGCCGTTCTCGATCCTCCTCGGGTCCGGCCAACAGGGCCTGACCGCCTTCGAGTCCATTCTGGAAACCGGAATCTGGTGTGGGGATCTGGCGGTCCACAGGAAGGACGGCTCCGAGTTCGCCGTGCAGACATCGGGCAACCTCGTGAAAGACAAGCAAGGCAAGCCCATCTGCATTATGCTGTCTCTCGTTGACGTGACGGAGAGCCGGCGCATCCACGAGATTCTGGACCGCAAGCAGAAGAACCTGGAAGCCATTTTTGACGCGGCCCCCCTGGGCATGCTGCTGGTGAACGAGCAGCGGCTCGTCGTGCGGGCCAACGACGCCATTCGTCAGATGTCTGGGAACGAGTACCGCGAGATCCTCCATCAGCACCCCTGCCGGGCGTTGACGTGCGCACTGGCCGATCGGCGCGGGGAATCGCAGCAACAGCCTGCCATCTGCGAATCGTGTGCCCTGCAAGGACTGGTCGAGAGTGCCTTTCAGTCGGGTGTTCCCGTTCATGGCGTGGAGATCCGGCCAACGCTGTGCGGGCGGGGCGCCGAGGTACGGCCGTGGCTCTCCTTGAATGTGGAGCCGGTCCATATCGACGGCAGCCCGCATGTCGTTGTCGCACTCCATGACATCACCGACCGCAAAGAGGCGGAGGAGCAACTGCGCGAAACGATGGAGCTGAAATCGCAATTCATCTCCACGGTGTCCCACGAGCTGCGCACGCCATTGACGGCGATGAAGGAGGCGGTGGGCATCGTTGCCGAGGGCGCCGCCGGAAAGCTGAGCAAGGACCAGAGGCATTTTCTCGATATCGCCGGACGGAACATCGAGCGTCTGGGCCGGCTGATCGACGATGTGCTGGACTTCCAGAAGCTCAGTGCGGGCAAAATGAGGTTCGTGATGGAGCCGAACCGGATCGAAAGAACGATCGACGAGGCATACCACACGATGCTGCCCCACGCCCGGCAAAGACAGCTTGATCTGTCCGTCGATCTGGAGTCGAACCTGCCGCCGATCGTGTACGACCATGACAGGATGATTCAGGTCCTGACGAACCTATTGAGCAACGCCATCAAGTTCACGCCGGAAGGGGGCCACATCCGGATTTCGGCTCAGCGCCGGGGGGAGCACCTGGCCGTGGCCGTCTCTGACACTGGCCTGGGAATCCCGAAGGAAGCTCTCGGCAAGCTTTTCACCCGCTTCTACCGCGTGCACCGGCCGGGCAAAGAGATCAAGGGGACCGGCCTCGGGCTGGCCATCGTGGACAAAATCGTGTCAGGTCACGGCGGCAGGGTGGAGGTCGAGAGCGAAGTGGACAAAGGGTCCACGTTCACAGTCCTGCTGCCGATTCAACCAAACCCGACCGCCGAGGGCACGCCAAAAGAGGCTGATGCAGGCTTGGAGAATACCCAGATAGACCACGCACAGTCTTGATTGTTCCCTCCGAAGGTCGTACAATCCCCGTAGTGTACTGTGCCGTGCCGAGAGTCCACTGTCGTCCGGATAGCGTGGTATTCGGCGAGAACGCAGCAGGTCTGGCGTTTCCGGTTGGAGGCAACGAGCAAGCACATGAGTGACGCGAACAAAGGAGCCAGCCGCCCCTGTCGGGACGTCGCGGCGATGGAGCAGCGCATCGCGGAACTGGAGCGGATCAACGATCACCTGGAGCAGCGGGTCCTGTCGCTCGAAGATGAGCGGCAACGCCTATACTCCATCCTTCAGAACACGCCTGTCATGGTGGACGCATTTGATGCCGACGGCGGGATCGTGTTCTGGAACCACGAATGCGAGCGAGTCACGGGTTATTCCGCCGGTGAGATCGTTGGAAACGCAAAAGGACTCGAACTGCTTTACCCGGATGCCGATGCGCGAACCCGCATGCTCCAGGAGTATGCGGAACGAGAGACTGACTTTCGGGATTGGGAGCTGGAGCTGACGCGAAAGGACGGGAGCCGCCGCAAGGTGCTCTGGTCCAATGTCTCCAGAGAGTTCCCGGTAAGCGGCTGGGCGACTTGGGCGGTTGGCGTCGATGTCACTGAGCTCAAAGAGCTGGAGGCAAAGCTGCGGGACACCGAGCGAAGGTACCACGATCTCGTGGAGAACATGACGGACGTCATCTACTCCACGGACCTGGCGGGGGTCTTTACGTCGATGAGCCGGTCGGTTCGGGACATTATCGGCGTCGAGGTGGAACAAGTCGTCGGCACCGACCTTCGCCGATGGATTCCCCAGACGGAATTGCCGAAGACCGAGGCGGCTCGCCGCCGGGCGCTGGCCGGGGAAAGGGTGCTGAATGAGCTGACCCTGAGAGACAAGAACGGGAATGATAGTTGCGTCGAGATCAGCGCCGCACCGGCAAAGGTGGGTGACCGGATCGTGGGAACACAGGGCATCATCAGGGACATCACCGCGCGGCGCCATGCGGAGCGAGCCCTGCGTGACAATGAAGAAATGCTGCGAGCGCTCCTCAACGCGGCGACCGAGTCGATCTTTCTGTTGGACTCCACGGGAACCGTGTTGACGCTCAACGAGACGGCGGCGCGACGGTTGGGCAAGAGCGTCCCGGAACTGACCGGCATCAAGATCGCTGACGTCGGGGACGATATATGTCCTACTGTCGTCGTCGAGCACCGCGCACGACGGATCCGTGAGGTCCTCCGCAAGGGCACGGCAATTCGCTTCGAAGACGAGCGAATGGGCAGGTATTTCGACACCAGCATCTTTCCCATCTTTGACGCGCACGGAGCCGTGGAGCGGATCGCCATTTTCGGCAAGGACATCACCGAGCAAAAGGAGTTGGAGCGGAGTCTGCGGGAGAGCGAGGAACGGTACCGCGCCGTCGTGGAGAGCGCCGGCGACGCCATCGCCGTCGTGGATGAGCTTGGCATTTTCCGTTTCATGAACACGACGGCCGGCCGACGGCTGGGAGGGCGGCCCGCCGAGTTCGTCGGAAAGTCGATGTGGGAGTTTTTCCCGAAGGAGGTGGCCGACAAGCAGATGGAGCACGTCACAGCGGTCATCCGGACCGAGAAGGGCACGGCCAGTACCACCATATCTAACGTACGGGGAGAGTCTCGCTGGTACAATACGACGGTCGAGCCTCTGAGGGACGCCGCAGGGA
>Ga0315277_10001244_pt1 | contig 37625 bp, 28 predicted proteins | sample YL17G05_15_MG_FD_203695 | JGI IMG/M metagenome (GOLD analysis project Ga0315277, IMG submission 203695) | Sediment microbial communities from Yellowstone Lake, YNP, Wyoming, USA - YL17G05_15 | ecosystem: Environmental > Aquatic > Freshwater > Lake > Sediment | place: USA: Wyoming | collected...
TCCTGTCGGGGAGGAGGAGATCGCCCTGGGAAAAACCACTGAAACTCCCCGCACCGGATCGCGACATAGACGAACAGGTGTTTTTCTGAGCTGGCGGCACCCTCCGATCGTGCCGAATGTCGGAAGTGTGTGAGCACTTCGATCTTTTCGGCTCGTCCTGGAGTAATATGGCTCGTCCGGATCCATTGTGGGTCTCGGGATCAATCGCGGCAACTTAGGGCTCGCGCAAGAATTACTTGGCATTTTGCTGCTGGCCCCCAGGCCCGCTGGCGAAACGCGAGCGACGAGCTATACCCGAGGTGGTATGTGAGGAGCGAGCAACAAAGCCAGCGGGCCTGCGGGCCGCAGCCTGAAAGGGCGCGGCGGCGGGTGGGCATCTGCTTCGTTGCCGCTCCTCGACGATGTACACCGACATCGCCTGCGTCGCGGCGCCTCGCATCTGCCCACCCGGCGCTTGCGCCAAAATGCCAACTAATTCTTGCGCGAGCCCTTAACATATCTCCACATATCGGAAGCAGGATCGTACCGGGGCATGGAACAAAACTGCAGCTTATTTTTCCTATCGATAGAATCCTCCCATTTCAAACCGGGACATCCCGCGGCGGCAACAGGTGGTGGCGGAGAAAGCCAAGGAGAAGAATATGAAAAGGCTTGCCTCAATCGCGTCCGCATTATTGTTGATAGCACTTGTTGTTCCTTCCCCGGCGATCGCGGAATTCAAAGCAGGCGTCGCCGTCCGAATTGTGACGCCCAACCCGCTGCTGCCCGTTACCGGGGGAACCGGAGGAACGAGCCCCGCCACCCGGAGGATCGGCGAACTCACGGTGCGAGCACTCGCGCTCGTCAGCAACGGCACAAATGTGGTGATCGTAAACGCGGATTTCCTGGGATTTCCGGGCATCCTTTGCGAACGCGTGCGCGCCAGGGTCAAGGAGGTGCCCGCACAGAATATCATTATCGGTTCGACCCATACCCATTCCGCCCCTGACATGTATGCGTTCATGAACAAGGATGGCAAGTTGGGCGCCGATCTCAAATATATCGATGATGTTTGTGCAAAGATGGCGGATGCTATCCGAGAGGCAATCGGCAGGATGGAGCCCGCCGTACTGAAGTCTGCAGTAGGCGAGGCCCGGGGCAAAATTGCCTATAACTACTATGCGCCGGCTTTGTACGACCCCCGCATGAATGTCCTCCAATTCCTTTCGGTGAAACCGGACGGAAAGCCAATCGCCACGCTGGTCAACTATGCCTCACACCCGGAGATCATTGGCCCGGATCAGGGGATCCTGTCGCCCGATTTTTGCGGGCCCCTTTACGATAGGGTTGCTGAGAAAGGCGGCGGAATAGCGCTTTACATGAATGGCGCACAGGGAGGCATGGTGACCGCCGACTGCCGGGATCCCAACAATCCCGGAAAAGACATTCATACCTGGGAAGAATGCGTTCGCATCGGCCAACTAATGGCCGATGAGGCGCTCCGCATAGCTGCGCCGGCGCCGGTTCAGGAGAATCCTAACCTGGCTTGTTTCGAGACGATCGTCAAGCTTCCTGTTCAATCCCCGCTGATGAGGGCAATATTGGCCAGCTCGCCACTCGGTTTCAAAGTCACAGCCGACGGCAGCGTACCGGCCCAGGTCAACGTCGTTCATCTCGGAACGGCACAGATCCTCACCGTCCCCGGCGAGGCGCTCCCTAACATCGGCTATTACCTGAAACGCAAAATGCGCGGCAGGGAAAACCTGTTTTTTGGCCTGACTAACGACGCATTGGGTTACATGCTTTCGAAATACGACTTCGACAGCTTCAAGCGTTACGAATACATCACGCGGACATCATTGGGAGAGAACACTGCGGAGATCTATGTCGAACAGGCATTGAAGTTCCTGCTATCCTGTCCGAAGCCATGACGCTAGGAAACCGGGGACGCTCACCTATTTCCAACCACTTCCTTTTCCTGTGGGGGAGGAGGAGATCGCCCTGGGAAAAACCACTGAAACTCCCCGCACCGGATCGGGACATAGACGAACAGGTGTTTTTCTGAGCCGGCGGCACCCTCCGATCGTGCCGAATGTCGGGAGTGTGTGAGAATTACAATCTTTTCGGCTCGTCCTGGAGTAATACGGCTCGTCCGGATCCATTATGGGTCTCGGGATCAATCGCGGCAAGTTAACATAAGCCCCAATATCGGAAGCAAGATCCGTACCGGGGTGTGCGGCAAAATTGCAGCTTGTTTTTCCTATCGGCTAGCCTTGGATCTCTCGGAACTCGCTTTGGCGTTTCTAGCCGCGGGAGCAATCGGCATCTTTGTGTTTCGCGGTGCCGGACGCCCGCAGGCCAATGGCTTCTTTGCCGCGTGTCGGGCATTGTGCTGCAGTATTCAAAAAGCATATTCTAGGTCGCGTCCGAATTCATCACCTGCTATTGGAACCTGACAGTTTATGGATAATTATTGGTGACGGGCTCCTGCATGAGATGAATTGTATTTTGTTGGAAAACTTCACGGGAAGAACCGCTTGTACGGTTGGCGGCCGCACGGCTGAATGGGCCGTGTCTTTGCAGGCCGCAGGGTCTATTTTGGCGCAAGATCAACAGTCATGAGGAATCGGAAACAGCCTGTGGAATCGGCAAAACGCCGTCTCAGAATCTGGTGAGGCGTGTTAGCCGGCTGGCGAAAGGCTCCACGTTTGGCAAGATGTTTCTCCACACGCTTTGGCGCTCGTTGCTCCTCGCCGCGCTCGGCATTTTCCTGCGATCCCAGCGCAGCCCAGGATTTTAGGACCTGTGCGCCAGACAGTTTCGCCACCCCGCCATGCGGGCTCTGCCCACGCCTACCAGCACGCCAAATCGATTTACCCGTGCACCGCCCCGAACTACAATGCTCCCATGTACCTGCTGACCGAGATCGTTCTCCTGTCCCCGCTGATCCTTTATGCCTGCTTCCGAATCAGAAGACTCCTCGCACGGAAGCTACTCAAAAACGCCGCCACCGCCTTTTTCCTTCTCCTCGTCGCCGGCTACCCCATCGCCGAATCCCTGTCGCACAATTCAGGCAATGGCTGGGCGAAGTACCCGATGATCGCCGGCTACCTCTCCCTCCCATATCTCCTCTACATTGTCCTGACCGTAATCGCATCCGACCTGATCGTCGGCCTGCTTCACTGGCCCATAGGCACGTCCCCGCAATCCATTCGCCGACTCAGAACAAGCCGCCTCCTGCTGATCTTTTTGCTCCCTGCCGCCATCGTCGCCGCCGGCGCCGTTAACAACAACCGGCTCAAAATCAAACACTACACGCTGGCGGTCCCCAACAGATCTTCCAAACTCAACGAACTCAAAATCGCATTCGCTTCCGACTTCCACCTCGGCCGGCTCACAAACCGCCGGCTCATGGACAGGTTCGTTCAAAAAGTCAACGCCCTAAATCCCGATATTGTCCTGATCGGAGGTGATGTCCTCGAGGGAGACCGACTGGATGAAAACCTCGTCGAATTCGAGACCCAATTCGCGCGCATCCAATCCCGGTACGGAACATACGCTGTTCCCGGCAATCATGAGATGCATGGCGAAAAGCGGGGCGAGTTTTTCAAAAGATCCAAGATCACGATCCTGCAGGATTACGTGGTAACCGTTGGTGAAAGCTTTTATCTGGCTGGGAGAAACGACGGCCGCTCCCGATACCGGAAATCCATTCAGGAACTCCTGAAGGATACTCCCCGCAACCTGCCCCTCATCCTGCTCGATCACCGCCCAATCGATCTCGATGCGGCAAGCAACAGCAACGTTGACATCCAGTTCTCGGGCCACACACACGACGGGCAGCTTTTCCCGGTAAATTTCCTCTACCCGATGCAATATGAATTGACCTGGGGATATCTGCAAAAGCGCCGGACGCACTTCATCGTCACCAGCGGGGTGCAGGTCTGGGGGCCGCCGGTCAGAACAGCCGGGGATTCGAAAATTGTCGCGATCGATCTCATCCTGCGCGACTGACCGGCCACACTTCGAGTCGAACCGGTTCAGGTCGCGGGCACCGTTGTTTTGATGCAAATGATGCGCCTCTTTCGGAAGCTGGATCGCATGATCAAATGCCAATCATCACCGCAAAGACTCCAAGTACTCGAAGAGTCTCAAAGATGCGCCAGTGTGAGTCCCTCTTGTGCCCTGCGAGCTTCTCTCTGCTTTTGCATCAGTTGACATCTGCGGCTGGCGACCACGGCGAGCGAATGCGAGCCGGCGGGCCGCTCGAACGCGAAGTTAGACCTCGGCTGCCAGGTCGTTGGCGCTCGGGATCCGCAAGCAGCCGGCGCCAGTCGCTGGGGCCATTGTCGGATCAAATAGTCGTTTCATTTCCACCTCGCCGGTCTAACGTCAAGCATCACCGGCGCGCGGCAGCGCGTCCGGTGCATGCACTTGTTGGAAGGTTTCCCTATTTGTCAGGCACCTCGTACGGATGGCAACGAATGTCCACATAGGCAAAGCCGGTCTTCCGCCGTTCCTTCTTTGTTGCAGATGGTTGCGGTTGGTTTGTCGCGGGCAAGGGTCCAACCCAAGCTATAGGTCAAGTCACTCTCATTTTCGCCCAGCAGGTCGAGCGCGCTTTCAAGTTTGTTGCCATGAAGGAACAGATCCCCGCCTGATAAGCTCCGTCCTCGCAGCCCCCGCCGTCACTCCGGGCTTCAGCGGGCACCGAGCAGTTGTCCCGGTTCGAACGGCCTTCCCCTCAGGAAAACGCGCTCGATTTTTCGCGTGTTCGCGATCGCTGCGAGCGGGTCGGCTGTGAGCACCACAAGGTCGGCGCGCTTCCCCGCCTCGATGGTTCCGGCCTCCTGGAGGATGCCGAGGGCCTCCGCGCCGTTTCGCGTGGCGATCCGCAGAACGTCGAGGGGAGGAATACCCGCGGATACCAGCAGCTCGAGCTCTCGGTGGAAGGCGACGCCCGGCGTCATCCACGGATTCATGTAGTCGGTCCCCGCCGTCAAGAGCACACCGCGTTCGTGGAACACACGGATCATCCGGACCATAAGCGGGAAGGCGCGCTTCGCCTCCGCCATCGCCTCCGCCGGCCAGCCCGCGGAGTATGGGTGCCGGCTTCGCCGCCAGTTCGCGGCGCTCTCGGGGGGCGCGAACTTCGGCTCGAGGCGCTCCAGCACTGCGGGATCGTCCCCCCAGGTCACCGCCTCGCCCAGCACCAGGTTCGGATGCACCTCGATGCGCCGCTCGCGCAGCAGTGAGGCGAGCTGCGCCACTTCCGGGCCGTTGGGGTCGACAACGTCCCGCCACTTACGGAAGAGCGCCGGGTTGAAACGGGCGTTTGGAATGTAGAAGTCCCGGAACTCCGCCCGGTGCTGCGCCGGCACTATGCTGTGCGCCAGGCCCGAGTACCAGCTGTGCGCGAGCGAATCGATTCCCAGCTCCGCCGCCTCCGTCCACGTCGTCTGCCCGAGGTGGCCGATCACTCGGAGGCCGTGCCGGTGTGCTTCCTGGACCGCCGCGTGGACGAGGTTCGGTGGGAGGCCGACGTAGAGTTTGATGAAGTCGACCTTCTCTCCCACCTGTCGCCGCACCACGTCGCGGACCTCGGCCTCCGTAGCAACCCGGGCCGCGAAACCGTAAACGGACTCCTTCCCATCGATGAGCGTCCCCGCCACGAAGAGCCTAGGCCCGAGCAGAGCACCGCCGGCGATGAGATCGCGGAGTTCGACGCGAGGGTTGGCCGGCGCGCGAATCGTCGTGGTGCCGAAGGACACAAGCTGAATGAGGAACGACGCCACTCCGTCGACGCCCGGCAGGTGCGCGTGCGTGTCGATGAAACCTGGGAGGACCCACCGCCCGGCCAGGTGCATAACTTGTGCCCGTGGTCCAAATCGGACGCCAGCGGAATCGCCCACGTAGACTATTCGGTCCTTCACGATGACAATCACGGCATCGTGCCGGGGGCGGGCTCCGGTGCCGTCGATCACGGTGGCCCCCGTCAATGCGAGTGTGCCCTCGTCCTCAATCAGCCGCGCCTGCACCGGAGGACCGGACGAGGACTTATGTTGCGATGTGGCAAAGTTCGTGCAACAAAGCGCGAGCAGAACCGCGGGACCGAGAAGAGCTCCCCTCATGTGTTCGCCTCCTGGTTCTGTGTATGGCCTAACGCCCGGTTCTGCCGCAACGCCCCGCGCGAGGAGGGGTCCCAGCTCTTCGGATCAGGCCCAGCAGACGAACCACCGAAAACTGAAGCTTCACGGCTTCGCTTCTGTTCCATTTTCAGACAATGTTGCCTGCTAAACAGGATACGGGAAAACGGCTTCCGAAGTTCCCCCGTCTGAACTTTTGCAGACCATATTATCGGAATTTCCGTTTTTGGCTCCCGGGTTCTTTCCAGTGTACACCCAGCCGCCTTCCTCTAATCCTCGGAGTGGGGATAGAATCTTTGTTTGTGGCTTGGCTGCGTTTCTGCAAGAAGAATCAGGCGGCCGCAGCCTTTGAGCCATAGCCAGGCCTCCTCACACGGTTTGTTCTCTGATCAGAGTATGAAGGAAAGCTTGCGTCGCGACGAGGCCACTAGGACCTCATTCCACTCCGGAATCATTGAGGGCTAACGCGAAGATCACGCGGCGCGTTTTTTGCGCTCGCGTGCATCGTCGAGTTGGACGACAGCTAGGATTTACAGTTCGCGCAGACAGCGTTCATCTTTTCCTTGAACTCTTTCCAGCAATCGACTCCTGGTCTAACTTGCTGGCATATTCGGTGAGCGGCTTGGATGCCTTTTTGAGTTCCAAGGTTGTCATAATTCGATCTCCTGACCCTCGATGTATAGCCGGTGGGTGCAATTAAAAGTGCGAGTTGACCTTAGAACGACAATAGCAGAAATAATAGGCCGCAGATTCACACAGATGAACACTGATCGGACGAGTTCTTGCCTGAATTTTGGAGAATCTGTGTGGATCTGCGTTCATCCGCGGGCCATTGTTTTGAGGACGTCTCCTGTTTAGGATGACTCGCACTCTTGATTGCACCCTGTTTTGTTGGAGGCTCCGCACTTCCTTACCGGCCCTATTTATCGTTCACGTGTGCGGCGATCGCTTTCACCGGGTCGTCGGTGTCGAGCCAGTAGTCGGGGAGAAGACCGAGGCCGTCGCGCGAAGACCGGCCAGCCACCACGCCCTTGCTCCACCCGAAGCGCACCTGGAGATGGCTGTGGGGAAGCACCCACTGCTGGCTCTGGTTACCGTACATGGAGATGCCCGAGCTGTTCTCCCCTACGAGCCGCGCGCCGGGAATCATGCCGGCGGCCGCGGCGAATCCTTCGGCAGCGGAACCCGAGAACTTATCCATGAGGACAAATAGCCGGCCCGTGAAGGGCTTGCCGGACACAGCCGGAGCCTCTCCCGTGCGCGCCATCCAGTTGTCGCCGAAAAAGGTGTTCCATCGCCTCGCCGCATCGGCTTCGCCGGCGCGGAAGTAACAGAAGCCGCGGAAGCACCTTATGGGCCGCCCGCTGAGCCGGGCGCTCCACTCCATGCCCGGGGTGTCGCTGCCGCCGCCGTTCGCCCGCACGTCGAGAACGACGGCCGGGGCAACGCGGAGCGTGTCCGCTGTAGCTACCATGCCATCGAGATCCGAGGGAATCATGCTGCGCACGGCGAGCACCGGCAAGGGCTCCCGTTCCAGTCTCCAGGCGGGCTGCCCCTTACCCGGCATGATCGCACAGCGGCCACGATGCACTGGAAGAGTAACTTGCTGCGCCTGGCTGCCGGCGCGGAACCCCACCGTCACCGATTCCGGCGGTTTGGCCAACACGTTCGCGAGCAGGCCCAGGAGGTACTCCGGCGCGCCACCCACGGCCCGCGGCAGCGTAGGCAGCAGGTATGGCCGCCCCGCCTCGACGGAGGCGGGGCGCCCAATCACCGGCACGCCCGTGATTTCCGCGCCTGCGGTGATGCTCAGGCTCGGAAGGGTCTCACTGACAACCAGGCTATCCCCGGATTTCCGGACCCTGACATCGGCGAAGAATGGGCCGAGGAATTCCGTCGGCGGCATGAATCGCTGGTCTCTCAGCCCGTCCTTGTCCCGTCTCTGGCAGCGGAGGACGGTATGGCCGTCGTAGACGATGCTGAGATACGACCGAATCACGTTGACGAAGTCTTCCAGGGCCCATTCCGGTTTTGCTCGGAGGCTCTCCGCCGTCTGCCGGGTATGCGCCTCCCACGAGGAGCCGGCCCCGGCGAGGCGCCAGGCCACATCATCGAATGCGGGGTGATACAGGCGCATAGTCCGAGCCAAATCGTCCAAGTCTGCGAGTGCATCCGCACTGGACAGTGTGTCGGGTGCGGCCGTCGTTACGTCCACCGCGCCCGGCTTGGCGCCGGCAGCCTGCTCGTACCGCCGGAGAGCCTCATGCAGGTGGTGCTCGCCGGCCGACCACATCTGCAGCGACTGCCCGCGCGGCCGCGGCGCCCGGACGGCTCGGTTCTGGGCCTCTCGCGCACCCTTTATGTCACCGGAGGCGGAGAGTGCCCGGGCGTAGACGTGCAGCAGGACTGCGTCCGGTTCGCGGGCCGAGGCGAGCGCGCTTTTCGCGAGATCGAGTGCGAGCGCGGTCTGCTCCGCGGACGGATGATCGGCGTCGGCGAGAAAGTAGGCCAGCGTGGTAAACGAATCCCGGCGCATGGGGACGAACGCCGCAGGCCATCGGGCCGCCAGCAACTTCTTCGCAATCGGCAACGCCTGCTCCGGGTGCCCCGCATAGGCGCGGACCTGCGCATCTGCAACCAGTTCATAGAGCGCCCGGCGCTTGATCTCCAGCGCCCTCGCGGCTGCCGGTTTGAAGCCGCCGGACAGGATCTTCGAGAGCGCGGAAGGTAGGTCATCCACATAGCCGGAGAAGCGCGCCCAGGAGTCCGGATCGTTGACCACGGGCCCAAGCCACAGCACCCGCGCCGCTGCATCAGGCGAGGCCTGCTCGGTAATAACAGCGAACGGGCACGGGATCTCGGTATCGGTTCCCAGGGTCTCTCGCAGGATGTCGCCAGAAGGATCGCAGACGACGGGCAGGTGGATCACACCGGCACGCTTCAGGTAAGCCTCCGCGTCTTCGGCGGCTTCCTCAGCGATCGCCATGTAGCGCACGCCGCGGGCGCGCAGTTCGGTCAGCCTCCGGTCTTCCGCGGGCATCACCGCGCGAGAGAGCGGGTCCCAGCTTCCGAAGAACACCAGAACCTTAATGGCCCGTCCGCCGGCAGCCGGTGCGGGTTCCGGGTCGCCCTTCTGCAATAGCGGGAAAGTTCGGAGCGGTGCGGCGTGATCACCGGGGAGCAATGGACGCACCGGATCGCCCGCCTCGACGTTCGTGGCAAGAATGACAGCAAAAGCAAACCAGCCCAGCTTCAGCGCTGACATGAGAGCCTCCACGATGAACGAGCCTGACTGCGATGATGCAGTCCATCCTCTAATCAGACCAAGATCCGCATAAGGGTAAGGCTATTCAAGCACACTCCAAAGTCGCATGTCGACTTCGGAATCCGGATTAGAGTCAGTGAACAACCCTCGCCTGAAGGCGAGGGCTTCAATGGTCGACTAAAGTCGACTGAAGGTTTAGTCCCACGAGCTCTGCCCCAATCACACAGGGCAGGACTCGCGGGGGCGAATGTCCCGAGGGAGATGTCAAAACCTCGACTTGCCATCTCCTCGCCAAAGCTGGCTTGCGGAAATCGACTATCGGATTTCTCGATTGCTTTTCCAATTCCGCAAGCCTCCTGAAGGCTTCGCCTAAAGGCGAGGGTTTTCACCCATCCCCGAGCGGGACAATAAAACTGGCGCAATCGACCGCGGAGACAAGCTTCCCTCGCAAATTGGCCTGAGTTTGTGCGGAAGAAAGGACAAGCCGCGTTCGATCGAGGTCCGCGCCAAGGCGTCCGCTCGTCTGCCCTCCTCCTGAGTCCTCAGGTCCGCGCTTGGGGCGTTTTGTCAACTCCCCGGACGCCCTCCGTCGCCCTCGCCCCATAAAATCACAGTTCGGGAGTTATCCTGGCAAGATTCTTCGCCTGGGAAAAGATGCGCGGGGTAGACAAATCCCCCGCCCAGCCCCTGACCTCCTTGCCGTCCAATGCCAACTGCATGTTCCGTTCTATCTTTGCTACAGATGGTTGCGGTTGGTTTGTCGCGGGCACAGTTATTGGCACAGTTCGGGGATTTGGGAGCCATCTCGAGGGAGCAACCGAGGCGCACTTCTCCGGCCTGGAAATCCACCTGCTGCCACTGAAGCGGGAAAACCTCGCTTTGCATGCGCCACCCGGTGATGTAAGCGAACTCGACCGGAGGCCGCAGATCTTCGTCCAGCTGGGCGAGCAGCGCGCGGAACTCCGACTCCTCGAAGAAGCCTTTGCGGATGTTGTTAATTGGGATCCGCGGAAACTCCGGGCGGTACCCGCCCAGCACCATGCGTGCAAGCCGATACATGCGCTTGAGCAGCGCGACCTCGTAATTCACGGTGGAGTTCGCGATCTTGTCGCCCTGCAGCCTCAGGTCGACATAGCCGTCCACCTCGTGGTCGCTGATGTCCACAGCACGATAATTGCCGAAGTAACTTTTCAGGTGCACGATGGCATCCTCGGCCCGTTCGAGTGATCGCCGCTGGTTGAGCCGATAGTCCCTCCTCAGCAAATCGGCGAGGTCGTCGAATCGGAAGACAGAGACCTGCTTCTGGTCGATTATTCGAAGGAGCCCCGCCCCGGGCACATTGTCATCCCGGTGATTAACAGCGAAGCGGTCGTCAAGAAGTATCTGCGCCAGAAAGGCCGAGTGATCCTGCGTTCGACGAACCCGAAATACTCGGACATTGAAATCGCGGAATCTGACCAATTCGTAATTGCCGGCGTGGTGCTCCGGATCGTGGAAGGTGCGGTTTAGCAATCCGGATTTCTGAAGGGCAATCCGGGCAGCCATAGATTCAAAGCAAGGTCTTTCTTGATTGGGTGTGTCCAAGCGAATAGGATGACGATATGCTGGATACGAGCGACATTCTCAGGCAAGTGCGTTCTGCGGCTCAGAAAAAGGTTCTTTTTTTGCCACATGCAGTGAAGCAAATGCTCAAACCGGAACGGATGATAACTACGAAGGAAGTGCGGCGGACAATTGCAGATGGGGATATTATTGAGGATTATCCTGAAGATCCGCGAGGGCATAGTTGTCTGATTTTCGGTCGCGGCGACGATAACCGCCCGCTTCATCTTGTTTGCGCACCGAAGGAAGATTATTTGGCTATTATCACCGTGTATATTCCCGATTCGAGTGAATGGTCGGAAGATTTCAGAGCGAGGGTTAAGAAATGAAATGCATCCATTGCCGGGGCGAAATGAAGAGAGGCCATACCCCCTTTCATGCGGACCGTCGAGGCTGTCATGTCACGCTCGACGCCGTTCCCGCATGGGTTTGCAGGCAGTGCGGCGAAGCCTACTTTGAAGAGAGAGAGGTTGATACCATCCAGAAACTCATCGGCGCTATTGAGCAAGAGATTCGGGCCTTGGCGCCTACCGCGTGAAGGGATTTACTGTTGGTCGATTCCTCAAAGCAGTGTTGAAAATAGGTGTTCTCCACCAGGTCAGAAAACCTGCAAAGGCCTACCGCTGAACCACCCTGGCAAATCAGCGGTTTTTGCGGCGGGGATTGATGTGGGCTAAGTCCTTGATTCTATTAGTGCCGAGGACGGGAATCGAACCCGTACGACCCTTGCGGGTCCCAGGATTTTAAGACCGCAAATACAATCTGCAAACCATTGATAAATCTAGAGAACCTGCGTCATTCGCGGGCGCGATGTTGGACTGAGTTGGTTGCACTTGGTTGCGAGCGAGTTGTCGCGGGCACAGCTTCGGGCACAGCCAACAGTCCCTCTTCACATCCTCTCCCGCCACAAGATTCTGCAACAAGTTGAGCACACTGCGTTACAATCGCTGGGTACCTGCGCGGACGTGCGAGCTCCTTCACAACTTAAATGGGACTTTGCGCCAAACGCAGCGACGGTGAAAGCAAAACAGTCATGAACAAGAAGCTTCTCAGCGAACGGGACATCTGCACCAAGTTCATCATCCCCGCCGTCAAGCAGTCGGGATGGGATGAGATGTCCCAGATCCGCGAGGAAGTCAGTTTTACAAAAGGCCGCATCATCGTTCGTGGCAAGCTTATCACTCGTGGCAAAGCCAAACGCGCCGACTGCATCCTCTATTACAGGCCCAACATCCCCATTGCTATTATCGAAGCCAAGGACAGCAACCACAGCGTCGGTGATGGCATGCAGCAGGCTCTCGACTACGCTGCCACCCTCGACATCCCTTTCGTCTTCTCCTCCAATGGCGACGGCTTTGTATTCCACGACCGCACCGGTACCTACGCCGAGAAGGAATCAAACCTGTCGCTTGAATCCTTCCCATCGTCCGACGAACTCTGGGCCAAATACTGCAAATGGAAGGGCCTTACGCCGGATGCGGAAAAGATCGTACTCCAGGATTACTTCGACGACGGCAGCGGCAAGGCTCCGCGCTACTACCAGTGCAACGCCATCAACGCCGCCATCGAAGCCATCGCCAAGGGGCAGGACCGCATCCTGCTCGTCATGGCCACGGGTACCGGCAAGACCTACACCGCCTTCCAGATCATCTGGCGGCTTTGGAAAGCCGGACGGAAGAAGCGCATCCTCTTCCTGGCTGACCGCAATGTTCTCGTCGACCAGACCATGGTGAACGATTTCCGCCCCTTCGGCAAAGTGATGGCCAAACTCAGCACGAGCACGAAGACAATCGAACAGGAGGACGGCTCGGAGGTCACACTCACCACGGCTCTGGACAAGAAGCGCCGCGTCGACACGGCCTACGAGGTTTACCTCGCGCTCTACCAGGCTATCACCGGCCCGGAAGAACGTCAGAAGCTGTTCCGCGAGTTCTCGCCCGGCTTTTTTGACCTCATCGTCGTGGACGAATGCCACCGTGGCAGTGCGGCCGAGGATGCCGCCTGGCACGAGATTCTCACCCACTTTTCCGGCGCAACTCAGATCGGCCTTACCGCCACGCCGAAGGAGACCAGGTACGTCTCGAACATCCACTACTTCGGCGAGCCCGTTTACTCCTACTCTCTCAAGCAGGGCATTCAGGACGGATTCCTCGCACCTTACAAAGTCATCAAGGTCCACATCGATCGCGATGTCGAGGGCTACCGCCCCGAGAAAGGCCAACTCGACCGCGACGGCAACGAGGTCGAGGATCGCATCTACAACAGGACGGACTTCGATCGCACCCTGGTTATTGACGGCCGCACCAAGTTGGTAGCGAAGAAGGTTACTGAGTTCCTCAAGGAAAGCGGCGACCGCTTCCAGAAGGCCATCATCTTCTGCGTGGACACCGAACACGCCGCCCGCATGCGTCAGGCTCTCGTCAATGAGAATGCTGACCTTGTTCAGCAGAATATCCGCTATGTCATGCGCATTACTGGTGACGATCCGGAGGGTTGCGCCGAGATCGGCAACTTCATTGATCCGGAGGCGAAGTACCCTGTCCTGGTCACGACCTCGCGCCTCCTCTCGACTGGTGTGGACGCCCAAACCTGCCGCATCATCGTCCTTGACCGGACCGTCGGCTCCATGAGCGAGTTCAAGCAGATCGTCGGGCGCGGCACCCGCGTACACGAGGACACGAAAAAGTACTACTTCACCCTCATTGACTTTCGGGGTGCGACCAATCACTTTGCCGACCCGGATTTCGACGGCGAACCAGTTCAAATTTACAATCCCGGAGAAGACGATCCCATCAGCCCGCCCGATGTGAAGGAACATCCTCCAGATGTCGATGATGACCCCTCCCATGTGGAGGAGGAAGTCATCGTAGATGGCTCGCCGCCCGACATCACCATCCCGCCCGATGGCCCGGAAAAGCGGAGGAAAATCTATGTCGACGGCGTCGGTGCTACTATCGTTGCCGAACGAGTCGAATACCTCGACGAAAACGGCAAGCTCGTCACCGAAAGCCTGCGCGACTTCACCAAGAAGGCTCTGAGAAAGCGCTTCGCCAGCCTCGATGATTTTCTGCACCGTTGGAATGAGGCCGAGCGCAAGCAGGCAATCGTCGATGAGCTCGCCGGCGAGGGGCTCCCCCTCGACCCGCTCGCCGAAGAAGTCGGCAAGGACCTCGATCCCTTCGACCTCATCTGCCACGTGGCTTTCGACCGGCCGCCGCTCACCCGCCGCGAACGCGCCGATAATGTCCGCAAGCGCGATGTCTTCACAAAGTACGGCCCGCAGGCCCGCGCCGTCCTCGACGCCCTGCTCGCAAAGTACCAGGACGACGGGGTCCTCAACCTCGACGACCCGCGCATCCTTCAGATTTCGCCTTTCGACTCGATGGGAACACCGCTCCAACTCATCAAACAGTTCGGAACCCGCACCGACTTCGAGCACGCCGTCCACGAACTCCAAGCCGCCCTTTATCAGGAGGTCGCCTGAACCATGTCCGTCCGCAATACCGTCAAGTCGATCCAGGACATCATGCGCCAAGATGTCGGTGTAGATGGCGACGCACAGCGCATCTCGCAGCTTTGCTGGATGTTCTTCCTCAAGATCATTGATGACCAGGATCAACAGCTTGAGCTGATGCAGGACGGTTACCGCTCGCCCATCCCGACGAAATACCAGTGGCGCGCCTGGGCCGCCGACCCCGAAGGCATTACCGGCGAAGAGCTTCTCGCTTTTATCAACACCGAACTGTTTCCCGCGCTCAAGGAACTGCCGACCGCCGGCAAACCCGGCGACCGCCGCCGGGTCGTCCGCGACGTCTTCGAGGACGCCTACAACTACATGAAATCCGGCCAGCTCATGCGCCAGGTCATCAACAAGATAAATCAGGTGGATTTCAATAACCTTGCCGAGCGCCAACACTTCGGCGACATATACGAGCAAATCCTCAACGACCTTCAAAGTGCCGGGAACGCCGGCGAGTATTACACCCCCCGTGCCGTCACCGGCTTCATGGTGGACCGAATCGACCCAAGGCCAGGCGAAATCCTCCTCGACCCCGCCTGTGGCACCGGCGGATTTCTCACCTGTGCCTTGCGCCACATGCGCGAGCGTTACGTGAAGAAGGTCGAGGATGAGCAGCGCATGCAGCAGGCTCTGCGAGCCGTGGAGAAGAAGCAGCTCCCGCACATGCTTTGCGTCACCAACATGCTGCTGCACGGGATCGAGGACCCCAGCTTCGTCCGCCACGACAACACCCTTGCCCGGCCTTACATCAGCTACACCGCCAGTGACCGCGTCGACATCGTCGTCACGAATCCGCCCTTCGGCGGCCGCGAGGAAGACGGCATCGAGACCAACTTCCCCAAACACTTCCAGACCCGCGAGACCGCCGACCTTTTCCTCGCCCTCATCATCCGCCTCCTGAAAGCTGGCGGCCGCGCCGCCGTGGTCCTGCCCGATGGCTCGCTCTTCGGTGAAGGCGTCAAGACACGCCTCAAGGAACACCTCATGGAGGAGTGCAACCTCCACACCATCGTTCGGTTGCCCAACAGCGTATTCAAACCCTACGCCAGCATCGGCACCAATCTGCTGTTCTTCGAGAAGGGCGAGCCGACCAAGGACATCTGGTTCTACGAGCACCGGGTTCCCGATGGGCAAAAAGCCTACTCGATGACGAAGCCCATCCGGGTCGAGCACTTGAAGCCCTGCGCCGACTGGTGGGGCGGCGCGAAACGCAAGGGGCGCAATGAAACCGAAGTCGCCTGGCGCGTCACCGCTGAGGAGGTGAAAGCCCGCGGCTACAATCTCGACTTCAAAAACCCTCACGTTGTAGCCGACGACCATGGCGATCCTGAGGAACTTCTGGCCAAACTCGACGAGGCCGAAAAACAGGCCGCCGCCGTGCGCGACCAGCTCAAGGCCATTCTGGAAGAAGCGCTGCTGCGATGAACCCGGCGCAACTCCTCTCCCATTTCGACCGCATCAGCGAAGCTCCCGACGCCATCCCGCGCCTGCGCCGCTTCATCCTCGACCTCGCCGTCCGGGGGAAGCTCGTCGAACAAGATCCGCGCGATGAACCGGCCTCCGAACTGCTCAAGCGGATTCAGGCGGAGAAGGCGCGGTTGGTGAAGAAGGGCGAAATTAGAAAGGAAAAATCACTCACACCTCTTGCCGAAGATGAGCTTCCGTTTTGCATCCCCAAGAACTGGTGTTGGAGTCAGTTGGCGGAAGTTGGCTTTCTCAACCCACGCAACAGCGCCGAGGACGATTTACCGGCGTCGTTCGTGCCAATGCCTCTTATTTCGGCCGAATATGGAGTTGGCAACAGACACGAGGTCAGATCGTGGGGCGAAATCAAGAGCGGCTACACCCATTTCGCCGAGGGTGATGTGGGCTTGGCAAAGATCACACCCTGCTTCGAGAATGGCAAATCCACTGTCTTTCGTGGGTTGGCAGGCGGCATTGGTTCAGGAACAACCGAGTTGCACGTTGTTCGCCCAGTCTGCATCAGCGCTGACTATGCCCTTCTTTTCCTGAAATGTCCTCATTTTATCCAGGCAGGCATCCCGAGAATGACAGGTACTGCTGGCCAGAAACGCGTGCCAACTGAATACTTTGCGTATTCACCATTTCCGCTCCCACCCCTCGCCGAACAACACCGCATCGTCGCCAAAGTGGATGAGTTGATGGCATTGTGTGATCGGTTGGAGGCGGAGCAGGCGAAGCGGGAGAGCCGGCGGGATCGGCTGGCAGCGGCGTCCCTGCGGCGCCTGAACCAGCCCGCCGACGCGCCCGCCTTCCGCGAGCACGCCCGCTTCCACCTCCGCCACCTCCCGCGCCTCACCACCCGCCCCGAGCACGTCCAGCAGCTCCGCCAGACCATCCTCAACCTCGCTGTCCGCGGCCGCCTCGTCCCCCAACCCCCAACCGACCGCCCCCCACCAATTAACTTTGGTAAGCCAGACTTGTCTGGCACGGATTTCGATGCGGGTGTATTTTCGAAGGCAGTCGCGACTATCGCAGTGCCCGCACATTGGTTCGTGGCACCACTTGCGAGAGTAGCCACAGTAATAGTTGACTGCCCTCACTCCACTCCAAAGTGGACTGCCTCGGGGAAAATTTGCGTTCGGACAAATCAGTTTCGTCCAGGACGTCTAGACCTCTCAGATGTTCGCTTTGTCAGCGAAGTCACCTACGCGGAGAGGATTCAGCGGCTAAAGCCTATCGAGGACGACATCCTATACAGCCGAGAGGGTGGCATTTTGGGGATAGCCTGTCGAGTTCCACCCGACACTGAACTGTGTCTGGGACAGCGAATGATGCTGATACGGGCAGGAGCGGCTACAAACCCCGTCTTTCTCGAGATGGTACTGAACTCCCCCCTAATCACAGAAATCGCACGAGGAATGACAACCGGAGGGGCGGCTCCTCGCGTAAATGTCGCTACGGTGAAGGCGTATCCAATTCCACTCCCACCACTTGCCGAGCAACACCGCATTGTCGCCAAGGTGCACGAACTGATGGATGTCTGTGACCGGCTGGAAACGCAACTCACCACCGCCCAGACCGACAGCCGCCGTCTCCTCGAAGCCCTTCTCCACGAAGCGCTCGCCCCGGCGGTTTAAAGGAAAGACTCACGCCCTCCGGCACCCCCATATGGAAAGTCCCCGCGCAACCTCCGCAGCCCGCCCAGTATGTTCCCGCCGGCGGGAAAATGCTGCATGAAATGATCACCGCCCCCCCTTGACCTCACCGGACAAGGAAAGGACTCGAAGTGGCCTTCTTTGAATCCTGGTGGGAACACCGTCGAGCCGGAAGCGCTCCTCGGCACCAGTCAGGAATTTTCAGTATCCCAGTCGAATATTTCGAGGGTGGAGCTTAGATTACCTACTTCTTCTGTAAGGATTCCTTGATGTGCTTCGCGCACGCTTCCGCTGTGCTCTGCTTGCCGTGCGCGGAACTTTCCTTGTTTACGCTATAAGCAAAAACCACCTCACCTGATTTCAGGTCTGAGATCGATATGCTGGCCTGTTCGGCGGAGTGCCAATTCAGCCGTATGATCTTTTTTGCAGCGCCTGCCTTTTGAGTCTCGGAGCTTCCAGTGATCTCAAAATCAGCCTTCTCCCTGGATTCCACAATCGTCAATGAAACTTTTTTCTTTTCCATTGCAGATTTAAGGAATGAGTCGAAACCATCCGGCATCGGAGCAATAAAAACCTTCGCACCTGCCTTGAGGGCAGGCTTTGTCTGGGCATCCAGGGAATGGAACGATATAGCAAACCCCATCAGAACCAACAGAACGATTCGTTTTCGGAACATTGATCAATCCTCCTATTTTCCCGACTCCATCTTCTCTTTGAGATGTTTTGCACAAGCCTCAGAAGAACTCTGCTTGCCACGGACGGAATTGGATTTATTCACGTTATAGCCGAATACAACAGTGCCGGTCTTGATGTTGACTAGCTGCATACTGGCCTGCTCTGCACTAGCACCCGAGTTCAAAAAAAGCATCTTCGCCCAGCCTGCCTTCTCACTCTCCGTCACGGCCGTTAGCTCAAAATCAGCTCGCGACTTATCCGTAACAATAATAATCGGGACTTGCTTTTTCTGAATGGCCGCCGCCAGATAGATGTGATATCCATTTTCGAGTGGCGTGATGAACACTTTTGAGCCCCCTGGGATTCGAGAGTCTTGTCCTTGTTCAGATTGAGCCGTCGATTGCTGTGAATATGCAGGAATCGCTGAAAGGCAGAGTAGCAATTCAAGAATCATGATCGATGGTCTTTTCATGCGGATCTCCTTATAGCAAACAGCGCCATGGTAAAAAGTGCAACTTGGAGGGTATTATAGACAAACGTATGGTCGTCGCCTGTGGCACCTCGACGCGAGATAGTAGAATTAAAACGCTCCAATCATACTCCTTATTCCTCTCGCGCCGTCAGCAGGATCTCTCTGAAATCAGAGCCGCAACCTTTGCTGCGTTCCGGAAAGCGCCGTTAGCTACCGCCAAAACCGAAAGCCGCCTCCTTCTCGAAGCCGTCCTCCACCAGGCACTCCACTGACATCCTGATCCTATGCGACTCTCGGCAGTTACCTTCCAGCAACAGTTCTCACGGTCGTTGCTGCTGTTCATTGATTTCCGGCACGAAATAGGGAATCGTGCCCTGCCGTTATTTCCTCCTATTTCCGGAGAGCCGATGTGAGGTACAATTGTACAAATGGAGAAGAAGAAACAGATGGTGTTCGTCGTCGACACGTCGGTTTTGATCGCGGTGATCGCCAATGAACCGATTAAGGCCCGCCTCATCGAGCGAACCCGCAGCGCGGAACTCGTCGCTCCCCATTCGATTCACTGGGAGATCGGGAACGCGTTTTCTGCCATGATTAAACGGCAGCGGTTGCGATTGGCCGACGCCACGAAGGCGCTCGAGTTGTACGCAGCCATTCCAGTACGCTTCGTAGATGTCGATCTTGCTGAGGCGCTGAAACTTTCGGCGGAGTTGGACATTTACGCGTATGACGCCTACGTCATCAGTTGTGCGCTGGGTCAGCGAGCCCCTATGCTCACTCTCGACCGTAGGTTGCTGAAAGCCGCGCGCACCGCCGGCGTGGATGCATTGGAGATTGGCTTATGAAGGTCTATACCTACTCGCAGGCGAGGCAGAGCTTCGCCGCCGTCCTGGAAGAAGCACGCCGCCGAGGCCGGGTGGCAATCCGCCGTAGGGACGGCCAGACGTTCATCCTGCGCCCGGAAACGAGGAAGGACTCGCCGCTCGACGTGCCCGGGCTCGATTTGAACCTTTCCCGACACGAAATCGTAGCGGCCGTGCGGGAAAGCCGCAAGTTTCGTGTGACGAAGGGACGGCCCTAGAGTGGAAACTGGGGAAGCTCCCCTGTTTTCATGGTTAGGCTACATGGCCCAGGTCGATCGGTAAACGCGAAATAGGTGAGCGTCCCTAGTTTCCTATTTAGTTTCCTATTTTGCACCTACCATGAGGATTGATCTAAATGTGGGCACCTTCATCTCCAAATGGCTGTCTCTTCAATCCAAACTAGCCACGCTCTCGTTCTATTTCTGTGTTTGCTCTTTTGGCAGGCTGAGAGCTCAATAACGGATGCCCAGCAAACCGCCTTTCTCGCCCTCATCCGTGAGCTCAATACGCACATATGGATCAAGTGAGAACCCCTTGCTGAAATCGCTTCTGGGAATGCTGTCTGAGTTAAGACAACAAATGTACTGGAATCCATGTACTTCGGCCATCCTCGCGGCTAGCTCCAGAGCATGGGCTTTCTGGCGCTCATCTACGTCCGCGAATACTGTGCTGTCATGAATTAAAAAACCGGGGCCCATAGACTTCGCAGCCCACTGCGTTGCCAACATAAGGTCGTAACAGAATACCTTCATTTGCTCAACGCCCTGGCTGTCTTGACGCTCAATTTCGACATTAAATCTATAGCCACCTTCCACGACATCAATAATCAATTGTCCTGGCCTGTTATAAAGGGCCTGTGAGAATTCATTGAACAGCGAAATCGCCCGTTCGCGCTCAGCGCGACGTTCTTCATAGAAAGAGCGTGCCAATATTTGGAGTTGTTCCCGCTCGATCCGAGTTTGGGACTTGATCTCATCAATCCGTTTGAGATTTGCAATCTTCTGATTAATAGCATTCAGCTTTGCAATCTCTTCGCTTTGTAGCCGTTGCAGCTCTGTGTACTCTGCCAAAGCCCCATGGGTCTCCAACACTGACAACAAATCTGCCCGCTCATCGCTTTGCTTCCGGATGTCCTCGTCTCTCTTCGTGATTGCCTGTGTGAGACGGGAGATTTCCGTCTCTAAGAAAGCCCTTCGATTTATGATCACCTTGTCATGAAAGGCCTGAACATCCTCAAGCCGTTTTCGGACACTCTCTGGCCATGCTACACCCGCCTCATGATAAACCTTGACGAGTAGCTCGTCCTCGGGCGGATGCTCCTGAACCAAGCTCTCCTGGTAAAAGGCAAGCATGGCCCTGTCGGTGGCATTCTCCTGATTGAGTTTCCTGATAGCCCCCTGTACCAAGTCGGCCCGCTCTTGATACTCCCGGTACTGCGGATGAACTCTGAAAGTACGCAACTCCTCAGCATGGCGAGCGATGACTTCCTCAATCTGAACTTTTTGAGACTCCAATTCTCCCACTGTTCCAAGCAGATCCGGAAAGGTCCCAGCCGTGATTGCCGAGCGAAGGTGACCGACGGTCCTTTCCTGGTCCTTTAGCTTTTGAAGCTTTGAAGGGTACTCCCAAGATAGGCCGAGGAGGAACGCAGTATTGACCTGCTTGTCCCAATCTACTTGTTTACGAAAATGCTCGAAGGGAGTTGAAAAAGCATCCCTTCCGCGTCGAACGAAATAGGAGAATAGGCTGCGAAAGGTCGGTTCGAAGGAATCGGTCTTCATCTGGGGTGGCAGGTCGAACATCAGCCAACCGAGAACATCATTCCACTGCGGCATTGAGAGAACAGATGCCCCAGTCTCATCGTCCTTCTTCGGCTTAACCGGCCAATCTGTAAAATCACCTTCGATGATCGCCTTTCTAGGATTGGCGGTATTTCGACCCACCCGATACGCCTTTCCCCGTAAATCCAACTCAGTTGTGAAGGTCCAGCCTTTGAGCTTAGGTGCCATAATGCGATTCTTCTTATCCGCACCTGATCCAAGGCAATAGTGGACAATCTCAATGAAAGTTGTCTTGCCGGCTCCATTTCGAGAATCTTTATCGGTCGCTGCCAACGTTCTGGTCGCGAGAACCACGTTGAATCCGGGCTTGAATTCAACCTCACGGAAGCTTGGTTGATCGCAGCGAATCGCATGGATCATTTGACGTTCCTTCTAAGGCTATCTCCCTCAAACTCCAGTGCCCCGATTGCGAAAAGAAAGCTAGCGGCCAGCGTGAACTGCTCGAATGAAGTCCTAGTGTTTCGGGACCTCAATTGCTCCCAAGTGGTCGAAACTGAACGTGGGCGGTCACTGACGATCTGAAGGATTTGCCCTCCAATCGCTAAGAGGGACCGGTTCAACGGCAAGTGCTTATTCGGCAAAATCATCGCGGTAGCCCACTAGCGCTCAAAAACTTCGCAGAGTTCAAAGTAATGAGTAACAATCCCAGCCGCTGCCCAGAAAAACTTCGGTTGCAAGCCATGATCACCTAAAACATATTTTACTAGACTGCCGAAGATTGCGTCCGGATCATCTGTGGAAGAAGCTAGCTCGGTGTATCGGTTGGCCAAATCTAGGGCGACCAGCTGTGAAAAACCAGGATCAGGCATGCTAGTAACGAACTCCCGGACCAGCCTTGCCACCGGCAGGGCAGGTTTCAGCATATTAGTTACAGCATCGGAGAGGCGATTGCGCACGAGCTTTTCTGCGATCGCCGTGAGATCAAAGCGATCATCATCGGAGGCCACGGCGCCATGCTTCACCAGGTGTTTCATGAGAACCTGAATCTCGGCGGCCGTGGTCATGGGTGCATCTTTTAGATCGGGAACTATGCCCAAGAGCGCCTCGCGATCGGCCAAAGAAAGTGGTTTTATGATATCCCACAGGCCAGCCCTTCCAAGGTGATCAATTTTGAGTGCAGGATAAGCTGACTTTATGTCGGCCAGCGCTGCAACAACTTGAGGAGGTAAGGCGCGCTCTGAGCTCCAAACGAAGACCCAGCGCTGCATCCTTTCTTTCCATCGAATCCTTGCGCCGTCGAAATCCGCAGCAATCTTTTTCGCCGCCTTGGACCCTGTCATTTCCTCGGGTGCATAGCATTGATAGACAGTCTTGCATTTCAATGAATAGCCGTCCGCTTTCCAGTCGCCTTCCTTTCCCATCGGCTTGACCATGATGAATGAGGAGTCGGCTTTCTGCATGACTAGCTCGAAGAAGTCCTGGAAAGCCTTGCCTGTGCGTCGAAAGAGCTCGAGGTCCAGCTGCATCCGGTGATAGCTCAATGCAAATTCTTCTTTATTCATGGGTCGGGCCAGTATGATCTCAAACAGTCTCAGAATGCAAGACGGCCGGTCAAGTAATTTCGGTGAATTCGAGATCTCAGATTGAACCAGACTGCTGAGAATTCCAGTCCTCGTCTCAATCAGCAGAAATGATATTTTCTGGATTAACGTGACCAGCTTTTCCTTTCCTTCTAGCCGGACACTGATCCTGATGCGCTGGCCGCATACCGGGATGTCCGCTCCCGGTATGTACTTCAGCCTCCCACTGCTCAGGCAGGACTTGCCGGGGGAATAGAGCCATATTACGCGATAACCTGGTTTCAACTTGAGCCGCAGCAGTGGCGTGAGGTTCTCCTGGTCAAGTTCCTCCACCCCGACGCTGACGTAGTGTGATAGCACGAAGTCAAGGAAGACCTGCTGTTTGTTGTTGAAGCGAGCGTTGATGGTAACTTTGGCCCTGGCAGCGCGTTCTGCGCGGGTGAGTGGGGGCAGTGCGTAAGCGACATGGGCCAGCACGTCAGCTCATGAAGGAGCAAGGGACCACCAATCGAGCCTTGAATGACCGCCGAACTTGATCTCATAGTGACCCATAACGGACGTTCAATGCCGGGGCCACATGGCAACCGAGAACCATCGCAACCCTGTTGGCGAGGAGGATCAAGCCGGCAAGGCCGACTGACGCCGCTGCAGGAAGCGGCGGACCGCGGCGTCGCGCTCGAGAGCGATCGCGATCTCGTATGCGCGGCGGGCTTCGCCATTTGCGCCTGTCTTGGCCAGCAGCTCCGCGCGCGCAGCCCAGTAGGGTTGGTATTCGGCGAGCCGCACATCGGCGGCCACCTCTTGCATCGCCTCGAGGGCGCTGCTGGCGCCCTGCAACTCCGCGATCGCCAGCACGCGATTGATGGCGACTACCGGTGAGCGCCGACAGCGCGTCGTAAAGCTGCACCACCGCTGCCCAGTTGGCGTGACCCGTGCGGCGACGATAGACGTGCGCCGACTGCAAGGCGCTTTCGAGCTGATACCGGCCAATGGAGCCCAGAGCGCCGGCGCGCCGAAGCAGCGCCTCGGCCTCATCGATCATCTGCCAGTCCCACAGCGCCGGATCCTACTCGGCAAGCGGAACGTATTCGCCGTCCCCGTTGCGTCGCGCGCGACGCCGGGCTTCCGCGTGAAGCATGAGTGCAAGCAGGCCCAGCGCCTCCGGCTCCTCCGGCAGCAGCTCGGCCACGAGCCTGGCCAGAAAGAACGCTTCCTCGTTGAGATCGCGACGGACGACATCGGTCCCGCCAGGGTCGGTCCAACATTCTGCGAAGGCGGCGTAAATGGCGTCCAACACGGTGTCGAGCCGGCCGGGAAGCCCCTCGCGCTCCGGGATGCTAAACGGAATGCCGGCCTGCCGGATCTTGTCCTTGGCCCGGACGAGTCGCTTGCCCATGGCCGCCGGAGACATGAGGAATGCCGAGGCGATCATCTTCGCATCCAACCCGACCACCACCTGCAGCATCAACGGCGCGCGGACGCCGGCCTCGATGGCCAGATGCGCGCAGGCGAACATCAGCGCGAGACGACGGTCCGCGATTTCCGCGTCCGCCGCCGCGGCGTCCAACCCCTCCGCAAGGAGCTGCAACTGCCCAGTCGCAGCCTCGCCGCTACAGCGTCGGCGGGCGACGGTCAGTAGCCACCCTTCCGGGTTCGACGGACAGCCGTTCAGCGGCCAATCCGCCAGCGCCGAAGCGAACGCCTCCGACAGGGCGTCCTCGGCACCCGCCACATCCCGCGTGCGTGCCGCGAGAAAAGCGACGAGCTTGCCGTAACTGCGACGCGCGACCGCGTCAGCCGTGCTACGCCCCTGCGCATCGCCTTCGCGGGAGTTCATACGTTCACGCAGGACTTCGGACTCGCTCGTGCGAGACATTTGTATCGCTTGCTTAGGTTTCATGCACTCATCGGCGTGCGCAAAAATTCGAGGATCGATGCCCACTGATCAAAGAGGATGCCGTGGCCGACCTCCGGAAAGTAGCGGATCTCAGCACGCGTGACGTTGAGTTCCATCTGTCGCCTGGTCTCAGCTGAATCCACAATCGCATCCTTGCCGCCGATAATTGCCATCATGGGCATTGTCAGCCGCTTCAGCGCGCCGTCAGGGAAGATGGGCAGCGCCACCCTGCGCGGGCGGAAATGCTTTTGGACGAGCGCCAGGAAATCCATGGATTGTGGTGTTTGCCGGCCATGTCTACATACTTCTGATAGCCTCATGGATGCGGCCTGCCACGACAAGCTGTAAAAATTGCACAGCAGCATCTTTGCGAGACTGTGCAGAGTCCGTCATTGTGCTCCTCCTTCACGCCATTGGCTCGTAGCACAGCATGACATTCCCATTGCCGAAGGTCCGCGTCTTTGTCAGCTTCAGGGTCAGCTTCTCTTTGATGCCGTCGAACATCGTCCTGCCCTTGCCAAGAACGACGGGATTCAAAGCGATCTGGTATTCATCGATCAAGCCCTCCTGCGCCAATTGCGAAACAATGCCGCTTCCCAAAATCGCCATGTCCTTTCCGGGCTCTTTTTTCATCTTTCGTATTTCCGCCACCATGTCGCCCTTCACCAGCTTCGTGTTGTTCCACGACGCCTTGTCCAGTGTTCTCGAAAACACGATCTTCGGGAGATTATTCATCCCTTCGGCCACAATAGGATCGTTCTTGATCGCATGCGGCGTCGGCCAGTAGCCTGCCATGAGCTCATAGGTAATCCTGCCGAACAGTAGCATGCCTCCGCCACTTGCATTATCTGCAACAAATGCATTCCACTCCGCATCCTGCTTATCCTTGTGGGCCCAGCTGATGTCGCCGTTCACGCCTGCAAAGTAACCATCCAGCGTCACCTGATTGAAAACGATTAATTTCCGCATGTTTCTTCTCCTTTTTTGTCCCGGTGTCGAGCAGCTCCCAAATTCGTACTCAGGCGCAGCTCCCCCCGGCGCGCCCCAGAGTGGACGCACCTCGACGACACCGTGACCTGTGGCTGGGCAGCGCGCTGCCCAGGCGGTCGCGGCATCGAGATAAGCCACGTCGATGATAAAGTAGCCACCCAGCTGCTCTTTCGAGTCCGCATAGGGGCCATCCAGCACCTGCGACTTGCCATTCGTGACCCGCACGGTTGTCGCTGCCGAGCTCGGCTGCAGGCGGTTGCTGCCCGTGAGGACGCCCGCCTTCGTCAGTGCCTCCGTGTACGCCATATAGGCCGCCATCCCCTGTTCCTGCTCGGCCTTCGTCAGCTTGGGCCAACCGGCCTCGTTCACATAGTTCATCAGAAGGTATTTCATATGGAGTCTCCGTCATGGGTTGTAGGCGGGCACCATGCGCCGCCACTACAATGACGCTCGAAACCCCCACGATTTGGACAGCCGTAATTTCGTCGGCGGCGGCCGAACTACATGTTCGAAGTTGATGTCATTATAGTCGGGGCGGATTCTGGCTGATAACGGAATCCTCTGAGCGCAAACCCGCTTCCATCTTGGCTGCAGTTTGTTGTGCTTGGCTTGGCGCGGGCATCGTTTTACGTGCAGTCTGGCTATTTCGAGAGCATCGAGGGGAAGTTCCGCAGGAGGCAGACTGCCAGCAAGCCCTTGTCGGACGCGGGTTTCGTTGGTGCCGAGGACGGGAATCGAACCCGTACGACCCTTGCGGGTCCCAGGATTTTAAGTCCTGTGCGTCTGCCAGTTTCGCCACCCCGGCATCGTGAGCGGCGAGGTCAGAGTAATACGGCGTGTTCCAAAAGACAACACACAGTAAGGGAGGACGCAGAAAAGACACCCAGACAACATTATTGGCACAGGTGTTCCCTGAGAATAGGTTACGGTGTTACACTCTGCTGGTTGACGTAACAACCGCTCTCAAGTATCAGGAGCCCCATGAACATTGGCCGGGACGAAATACTCAAGACCCTGGGACAAAACCGCGAAATAATCCGAGGATTCGGAGTCCGCCGGCTTGCACTTTTCGGGTCTGCCGTTCAAGATGAGGCCAAGCCAGGCAGCGACCTAGATTTCATCGTTGACTTCGAGAAAAAGTCCTTCGATTCCTACATGGACCTGAAGGCCTTTTTGGAGAAGCTCTTTGACTGCCCTGTCGATCTGGTGATCTCTGATGCTATCAAGCCCAGGCTTCGTTCCATCATCCTAGGGGAGGCAGTGTATGCCCCGGGATTATAAGGTTTGCCTCGAAGATATGATCGATGCCGGGGAGAAAATCCAGCGATACGCCGCCATACGATTTTTATAATCATCCGTCAAAAGGCGAGGACCGGCCCCCAATTGGGTGTCCACGTTACGAATGGCGTCCGAAAAAACAATGGCCCGCGGATAAACACAGATGCACACGGATCTGCGTGAGTCCGTGTTAATCTGTGGGCCCTTGCTTTTCCTGTGGAAATTCGGAGCCAGTCCCGAGCCAGTCCCCATTTTTTCAGGGGAGATAGGAGTATCCCATCAAGTAACGGTCGCACTCCCGCGCAGCGCCCCGGCCCTCGTTGATGGCCCAGACCACCAAGCTCTGCCCTCGCCTCATGTCCCCCGCGGCGAAGACTCCCGGGATGCTGGTCGCGAAGCTTCCATATGCAGCTTTCGCGTTGGAGTATTGGTCGCGTTCCACCCCCAACTGAGCGAGCAGCTGATCCTCCGGCCCGAGGTAACCCGCCGCAATCAGCACGAGCTGTGCGGGGATGGTCTTTCCGGTTCCCTCAATTTCCTTCGGCGTCAGACGCCCGTCTGTGCCTCGGGTCCATTCCACACGCGCGGTCTCGAGGCCCGAGACATGGCCATCGCCGTCGCCCACAAACCTTCCGGTGGAGACGCAGTAATCCCGCGGATCACTGCCGAAAACGGATGAGGCTTCCTCCTGGCCGTAATCGACCCGGAGAATCTTCGGCCACTCAGGCCAGGGATTATCGAAGCTTCGCTCCGCCGCAGGCCTGGGCAGTATCTCCAGTTGCACAAGACTGTGGCAGCCGTGACGGAGTGAGGTGGCGACGCAATCAGTTCCGGTATCGCCGCAGCCGATAACCACGACATCCTTCCCTTTTGCGGAAACATACTTGCCATCCTTGTGCTGGCTGTCGAGGAGGCTTTTGGTGTTGGCATGCAGGAATTCCCCGGCAAAGTGAATACCGCTGAGCCTTCGCCCTTCGAGGTTCAGATCGCGAGGCTTGGCCGCACCACAACAGAGGACCACTGCGTGAAATTCGCGCAGTAGACGGTCCGCCGGGTAGTTGACGCCAACTTCCGTGTTCATCATGAAACGGATTCCCTCTTTGACCATAAGGTCGACCCGCCTTTGAACGATCTTCTTGTCCAGCTTCATATTCGGGATGCCATACATCAGGAGACCTCCAACCCGGTCATGACGCTCGAAGACCGTGACCGCGTGGCCTGCACGGTTCAGCTGTGCGGCGCAGGCAAGACCCGCCGGGCCAGAACCCACGACGGCAACCTTCTTCCCCGTGCGCTCGAGCTGCGGCTCCGGATTAACCCAGCGCTCTTCAAAGCCTGTCTCGATGATGGAATACTCGATGTTCTTGATGGTGACAGGCGGATCGTTTATGCCGAGTACGCAGGAGCCCTCACAGGGGGCCGGACAAACGCGTCCCGTGAACTCGGGGAAGTTGTTCGTCTTCAACAACCGCCCGAGTGCATCTCTCCAGAGGCCGCGGTACACCATGTCGTTCCAATCCGGGATCAGATTGTGGATGGGACAACCCGATACCGCACCTTCGAACGTGATTCCCGAGTGGCAGAAGGGGACACCACAATCCATGCAGCGCGCACCCTGCCTGCTCAGGACATCGGTGCCGGTCTTCTCGTGAAACTCCAGCCAGTCCTTGATCCGCCGCTCCGGAGACCGGTCCGCCGGCATCACCGGCTCAAATTCCAGAAATCCTCTTACTTTCCCCATGTTTTTTCCCTGCGGGTCATGCTGTGTTTTGGTTTCCGGCAAAGATTCTAGGTTCCTCCAATCCTGGCAAGATCGTGCGCGTTCTCCTGGAATGCAGCCATGGCAGCCGCCTCCTTCGAAAGGCCCGATCTCGTCCGTTCCTTTTCGGCTTCGATCACGCGCCTGTAATCGTTGGGGTAGACTTTAACGAACCGGGGAACCATTTCGGCCCATCTTTCCAGAACCTCACTCCCTTTCCGGCTCTGAGTGCACTCTACATGGCGGCGGATCATGCTATGGACGAGATTGATTTCATCGCTTCCCTCCATCGGGTGCAGGCCGACCATGTCCGTGTTGCAGCGCACGAGAAAGCTCCCTTTCTCATCGAGAACGTAGGCGATGCCTCCTGACATTCCCGCAGCGAAGTTCCTTCCGGTTGGCCCGAGGACGACGACGCAGCCGCCGGTCATGTACTCGCAGCCGTGATCGCCGACGGCCTCCACCACCGCATGCAAACCGCTGTTGCGGACGCAGAACCTTTCGCCGGCCATTCCGGAGATGTATGCCTCGCCGCTCGTGGCGCCATAGAAGGCCACGTTCCCGATGATCACACTCTCTTCCGCCTTGAACGTGGACCCGCGCGGCGGGAAAACGACAATCTTTCCTCCGGACAGGCCCTTTCCAAGGTAGTCATTCGAGTCCCCTTCGAGCACCAGAGTCATCCCCCGGGGAATGAATGCCCCGAAACTCTGTCCTGCCGAGCCCTTGAATTGGAGGCAGATTGTGTCGTCCGGCAGACCCTGAGCCCCGTAACGACGCGTCACGGCGCTACCTACCGCCGTTCCGACGACCCGGTGGATGTTCCGTATCGGCAGCGTTGCGGAGACCGGTGTGCCGTTCTCCAGCGCCGGCTGGCAGATGTCGAAGAGAGTCGTGTTGTCCAGGGATTTTTCGATCGCATGATTTTGGGACACCGTGCAGCGGCGTGCCACCGTGGGTGGGACGTCGGGTTGATGAAAGATGCCGGAGAAATCCAAACCGCGGGCCTTCCAGTGCTCCACGGCCTTCCTCATTTCAAGCCTCTCCGGGTGGCCAATCATCTCATCCACGGTGCGGAAGCCGAGCCTGGACATCCACTCGCGCACCTCCTGCGCGATGAAGCGCATGAAGTTCACGACGTGCTCCGGCCGGCCGGCGAACCTCTTTCGGAGTTCCGGATCCTGGGTGGCGATTCCTGCCGGGCAGGTGTTGAGATGGCATGAGCGCATCATGATGCAGCCCATAGACACCAGAGGGGCGGTGGCGAAGCCGAACTCCTCCGCACCGAGGAGCGCTCCGATGACGACGTCGCGCCCTGTCTTCAACTGACCGTCCACCTCGACAGTGATTCGGCTGCGGAGGTTGTTGAGCATCAGAACCTGCTGCGTTTCAGCAAGCCCGATTTCCCAAGGAATCCCTGCATGCTTGATGCCGGTTAGCGGCGAGGCGCCCGTGCCGCCGTCGTGGCCGCTGATGAGCACCACATCGGCCTTCGCCTTGGAGACCCCGGCAGCTATTGTCCCCACGCCCATTTCGGCGACCAGCTTGACGCTGATCCTCGCCCGGGGATTGGCGTTTTTCAGGTCGTGAATCAGCTCGGCCAGGTCCTCGATCGAATAGATGTCGTGATGCGGCGGGGGCGATATCAGACCCACTCCAGGGGTGGAATGCCGGACCTTGGCAATCCAGGGATACACCTTCTGGCCGGGAAGCTGTCCGCCTTCGCCGGGCTTGGCGCCCTGGGCCATTTTGATCTGGAGTTCCCTCGCGTTTACGAGGTACTCACTCGTAACGCCGAAACGGGCCGACGCCACCTGCTTGATGGCGCTGTTTTTGGAATCACCGTTCGGACCGGGCTGATAGCGGACAGGATCCTCGCCCCCTTCTCCCGTATTGCTCTTCCCGCCGATCCGGTTCATGGCGATTGCCAGGGTTTCATGCGCTTCCTGGCTGATTGAGCCATAGGACATGGCACCGCTCTTGAACCTTCGGACGATCGACTCCACCGGCTCGACCTCCTCGATCGGGACCGGCGTCTCGGCCAGCTTCAGATCGAACAGCCCGCGCAGCGTGCACTGCCGCCGGGACTGGTCGTTCACGAGGGCGCTGTATTTCTTGAAAGATCCATAGTCGTTCGCGCGGCAAGCCTTCTGCAGCGAGTGAATGGTCTCCGGGTTAAAGAGGTGGTATTCGCCGTCACTTCGCCATTTGTAGTTGCCCCCCTCTTCGAGAGAAAGACTCCCGGAAGCGCGATCCGGAAATGCGCGCTGGTGGCGCAGCCGCACTTCGGCGGCCACCTCTTCCAGGCCGATCCCGCCGATGCGCGAAGGAGTCCAGCGGAAGTATTTGTCGACGAGATCCTGCTTGAGGCCGATCGCTTCGTAAACCTGGGCCCCCTGGTAGCTTTGGATCGTGGAGATGCCCATCTTCGACATGACCTTCAGGATGCCTTTGCTCACCGCCTTGACATAATTCCGGACAGCAGTCCGGTGAACCAGGCTCGAAAGCAATCCCTGGTGGATCATGTCGTCCAGGGTTTCGAATGCCAGGTAAGGATTGACGGCGCTGGCTCCATAACCGATCAGGAGCGCGAAGTGATGCACTTCGCGAGGTTCGCCGCTCTCCACGATGAGTCCTACCCGCGTCCTGGTCCCCTCCCGGATGAGGTGATGGTGGACGCCCGACACGGCGAGCAGCACCGGGATGGGGGCATTCTGCCGGTTCACGCCCCAGTCCGAGAGGATGATGAACTCGTGGCCGCCGGCAATCGCCTCGCTTGCGCTGCGGCACAATTCCTCCATCGCCTGCTCGAGCCCGGCAGCGCCTTCCTCGACCCGATACAATATCGGCAACGCGATTGTCTTGAAGCCGCGCCCGCCGGGCCCGGTGCCGTCCAGGTGGCGGAGGACCTCCAGCTCTTCATTGGCGATGATCGGCGAGTGCAGTTCAATCTGATTTGCGGATTCGGGAACCGGCTCGAGAAGGTTGCGCTCCGGGCCGATGCTGGTCTCCACGGACATGATCAGCTCTTCCCGGATGGAGTCGATCGGCGGGTTCGTCACCTGGGCAAACAGCTGTTTGAAGTAGTTGTAAAGCAGCTGCGGCCGATTCGACAGGACCGCGAGCGGCGTGTCATTCCCCATCGATCCGATCGGCTCGGTCCCGTCCCGCGCCATCGGCGCGAGGATCATTGTGAGGTCCTCGTAGGTATAGCCGAAAGCACTTTGACGCAGCCGCACGGTCTCGTGATCGGGCAGGAAAAGGTGCGGCGGGCCGGGAAGTTCGCTGAACTTGACGAGGTTCTTGCCTACCCACTCGCCGTAAGGTTTCTCCGCGGCGATGCCGCGCTTCAGGTCTTCGTCGTCGACGATCCGGCCGGATTCGGTGTCGACCAGCAACATCCGGCCGGGCTGCAGCCTCCCCTTGAATAGAACGCGTTCCGGCGGGATCTCCAGCACGCCGACCTCGGATGCAAGAATCACGAGGTCGTCCTTGGTCACGTAGTACCGGGAGGGTCGCAGGCCATTGCGGTCCAGAACCGCGCCGATTCTAACTCCGTCGGTGAATGCCATCGCGGCAGGCCCATCCCATGGCTCCATGAGGCAGGAGTGATACTCGTAGAAATCCCGGACCTCCCGGCTCATCAACTCGTTTTTGCTCCAGGGTTCCGGAATCATCATCATCATCGCGTGCGGGACACTGCGTCCGGCCAGGACGAGCAGCTCGAGCACGTTATCGAAAATGGCCGAGTCGCTGCCGCTCTCATCGATGACAGGAAGCGTTTTCGCGAGATCCGCACCAAAGAGCGCGGACTCGAACATGCTTTCGCGCACCCGCATCCAGTTCATGTTGCCACGCAGCGTATTGATCTCGCCGTTGTGGCAGAGGTACCGATAGGGATGCGCGCGTGCCCAGCTCGGGAAGGTGTTCGTGCTGAAGCGCGAGTGCACAATGGCAAGCGCGGTCTCGAAGCGAGGGTTGCTCAAGTCGGGGAAGTAAGGCATGAGCTGATTCGCCATGAGCATCCCCTTGTAGACGATCGTCTTGTAGGAGAGGCTGCAGATGTAGAACATCGACTTCTGCACCAGCTCAGAGCTGCGAACGGCCTTCTCCGCCCGCTTCCGGATCACATACAGCTTCCTTTCAAACGCGGCGTCGTCCGCAATCTCCGGACTGCGGCCCACGAAAACCTGGCGAATGATCGGCTCGGAGGTCTTGGCGGTCGACCCGAGCGTGGAATTGTCGGTCGGCACGGTGCGCCACCCGAGCACCCGCTGGCCTTCTTCCCGGATGATCTGCTCGAGGATTTCCCTGCACGACGAACGTTCACTTGCATCCGTCGGCAGAAAAAGCATACCCGCCGCATACTGACCATGACCCGGTAATCGCACCCGCAGCTGTTCGCATTCCTCCGCCAGAAAATCATGCGGCATCTGGATCAGTATCCCGGCTCCATCTCCGGTGTTGCTTTCGCAGCCGCAGGCGCCCCGGTGCTCCAGGTTCAAGAGTATCTGAAGCCCCTTCTCCAGGATGTCATGCGATTTGCGGCCTTTAAGGTCGGCCACGAAGCCGACGCCGCAGGCATCGTGCTCAAACCAGGGGTCGTAGAGGCCTTGTTTCGGAGGGTGATCCCAGACGGTCATTGAGCACCTCGCTTGGTTCGGCTCATCGAAGATGCCCCCGTGCTGCGCAGCTTCTGTGCGCCGCCAGGAACGGAGTGCGCGGTGTGCAACCGTCCTCCCCGCGCAGGATCGGCTCCCGGACGGAAGCTCTCGGGTTGGCAAATGAGGGCGATGAAGCGGGTTGCAGACGGACTCAGCTTGGGATTTCTACGATAGATGATGGATAAAGGCCGAACAAAGCGGCGGCCCGACAGCGGAATGGCCACCAAAGTTCCCGATTCTACCTCGCGCCTCAGCATGGGCTCAGGGAGAAGCGCCACGCCGCTGCCGATCTCCAGCGCCTTTTTGACGCATTCGATGTTGTCGAATTCGAGAATGATGTCGACGGTAACTCCATGCTGCCTCAGAAACCGGTCGATTCTCTGCCGGATTGGGAGTTCGCGCGTGAAGCCGATGTATCGCTCGCCATCCAGCTGCGCGAGCTTGATCGAGCGCTGTTGCGCCAGTTTGTGGCTCGGCGAGCAGGCCAGGAGCATTTCCTCCTCCCGCCAGGGGAGGACAGCGAGGCTTCGCGTCCGCCGTGCGTACGACACCAGGCCGAAATCGGCCTTCCCTTCCAGGACTTTCTCGTAGACTGCGGCGGGATGCAGGTACTCTATCTGCACCTTCACAGCCGGATTCTGCTCCTGGAAGCATTCGACATACCTGCTCATGTCCCGCAGCCCCACAGAATAAATGGCGGCGACCTGAACGTTGGAGGAGATGCGGGCGCGAGACGCGCCAATGGCGGCTTCGAGCCGCTGATACTGTTGGAACAGGCTCCGACAACCTTCGCGGAAGGTCTTCCCTGGTCCCGTCAGCTGCAGAGGCCTTGTAGACCGGTTGACCAGGAGCACCCCGAGTCGCTTCTCCAGCTGGCCCACCACCTGGCTCACCGCCGCTTGGGAGATGTTGTTGGCCTGTGCCGTCCGGGAGAAGCTTCGGTATCGGCCCAGGTCGGCGAAGATCTTGAGGTAGAGTATACGCACGACAAAATAATATCATAACGTTTCATGATACAAAGCAAAAATATTATAAGGATTCGTGATGTAGCAGACCGAGCATTTTGTGGGTGCGGGCTCTAGCTCGCACCCAAGTAGCCCCCAAGAAAAAACCGAGCTCAAAAGGCGCTTACACGCGGACGGGCTGAAGCCCGTCCTCACTGAGTTCCGCGTAACACCACATACAGGCACTTTGTGGTATGGTGCAGACGTCCAGAGATTTCCTGAAGGGGGGTCCTATGAAACGACGGGAGTTTATCAGGTCGACCACGTTAACCGGCAGCGCCATGCTGCTGGCTCGAAGTTCAGATAACCCCGGAGCAGCGGCAGAAGTAGCTCCGGCGCGAACCTTGCCCGACCCCCCGCACCTGCCCAATTTGTCTCCGGCGCGCTGGATCTGGTATCCGTCGGAACGATGCCTGCAGAACACCTTCGTCCTATTTCGTCGGGAGCTCGACCTGCCAGGGAGTCCGCGCCGTGCGACGGGCTGGATCGCAGCTGACAGCCGCTATCTGCTCGAGGTCAACGGGCAGCGCATCCAGTGGGGACCTGCGCCGGCGGATCCGCGCTGGCCCGAGGCCGACCCTCTGGACCTGACCGGCGCGCTTCGCAATGGACGAAACGTCATCGGCGCCACAGTGCTTTTTTACGGCCAGGGCGATGGCACTTGGCCCATGGGCAAGCCGGGCTTTCTCTTCTGGCTGGAGATCGAGCATGGGGACGGCACACGCGAGAAAATCGTATCCGATGGCTCCTGGAAGGCACACCTGGCGCGCTCCTGGAAACCCGGCCATTACAAACGCTGGTACCTGCGATCGCTGCAGGAGGAGTTCGACGCCCGGCTCTATCCATACGACTGGAACTCACCGGCGTACGTTCCGGCGGAAGACTGGCTCGCCGCGATGCCCTTGGATTGCTCTCCGAACAAGCCGCCGCTCGCATCCAGCTATTCCGAGTATATGCTAAATATCGGCAACGGCCCGGCCGACGCAGAACTCCGTCCGCGCAGCATCCCCATGCTGGAGGAAACGCTCGTTCCGGTGCACCGCCTCGCAGAATCGCTCTGGCTCGAGTGGTCGCGTCCACCCGAAGAATATTTCGAGTCCCGAACACCCGGAGCTTATCGCGCGGACCGGCGCCCCTGCGCCACGCAGATGGGCGAAGGCGTCTGGGCGGTGCAGCTCGACGGCGCCCGCGGAGCAGCCTTGACTTTCGAATTGACCGAACAGGTCGTCGGCTGGCCGTACTTCACAATCGATGCCCCCGCAGGGACAAGCGCCGAACTGCTTGTCCACGAAGCACACCGGGTCGGCGGGCCGCCGCTCCTCAATACACATTTCGACAGCTGGGCACGCTTCGTCTGCCGCGAAGGAACGAATCGCTTCGAGTGCTTCGACTTCGAAAGCTGCCGCTGGATCCAGCTGCACATTCACGGCCGGCCGGGCGCGGTCACCATCCGCGACGTGGGCGTTCGGCGCCGCAAATTCCCATGGCCGAACGAGCCTCGCGTCCGCTGCTCCGAGCCCGGCCTTCAGCGCCTGTTCGAGGCCTCGATCAACACCCTCCACAACTGCGCCCAGGAGACGCTCGTGGACGGGATGGCGCGAGAGCGCCAGCAGTACAGCGGGGACTGCGGACACCAGACCCATGCGATCTACCTCACCTTCGGCGAAACGCGGCTGCCCGCGCGCTATCTGACCACGTTCAGCCAGGGACTGACGCTCGACGGCTACTTTCTGGACTGCTGGCCCGCATACGATCGCCTCGCACGGCTCATGGAGCGGCAATTGCAGCTTACGGGCTGGGGACCGATTCTCGATCACGGCGTCGGGTTCAACTTCGATTGCTGGCATCATTATTTGTACACGGGCGACATTCTAGCGCTCAGAGAGCCGTATCCGCGCCTCCTCCGCTTTGCGGACTACCTCAAGAGCATCATAGGCCGGGATGGGCTTCTGCCCGTGGAGAACCTTGGCATTCCTTCGGTCTGGATCGATCACAACGCCTACCGGCAACAGCGTCACAAGCAGTGCGCATTCAACCTGTATGCAGCCGCCATGCTGGAGCACGCCCTGGCGCCTGTTTGCCGGGCCTTCGGGGATGAAAGCCGCGCACAAGCGGCAGCAACCCTCGGGAGCAGTCTTCGGGTATCAGCCGCTCGCAGGTTTTGGAGTCGGGAGCGGGGACTGTTTGTCAACAACCTCCCGTGGCTGGCTGAGGAAAAATCGCCCAGGCTTTGCGACCGGTCGCTGGCGACGGCCGTCCTCTTCGATCAATGCCCGCAAGGCAATGCAGAGCCGTCCCTGCGTACCCTGGCTGAATGTCCGCCCGAGATGGGCTTATCCTATCCCGCCAATGCAGGCTGGCGCCTGTGGGCGCTGGCGAGAGGTGGGCGTGCCGATGTGATCATGAAGGATCTGCGCGAGCGCTGGGCGAAGATGGACTCGGTGATCCTGAACAATACTCTGCAGGAAGATTGGCAGGCTCAGCCGGATTCCGGTAATCAGTGGAGCCACTGCGCAGTGGTGCCCCTGTACATCGCATACATGGGACTTGCAGGAATCCGGCCGCTCGCGCCCGGTTTCAGGCGAGTCGACATCCGGCCGCAGCCGGCGGACCTCGAGCAGCTGGAACTTACCGCTCACACCGTGCGGGGGCCACTGCGGTTCGGCATGCAGGGCAAGCGCGGCAAGCGCGAACTCACGCTCGAACTGCCTGCTGAGTGCCAGGGAGAGCTGATCATTCGCCAGGAGGAGAGTGTCGATTTGGCCCAGCTGCCCGATCCTGCCCCGCCCGGCCACAGGCGCTATCGCCTCCCGGCGGCGAAGCGCACCATGCTGCGCCTGGGTTTCACGTAACAACTTCAAAAAAACTGCCACGAATTTCACGAATTGTACAAAATACTTCGGGTGCGATTTCTGAAATTGCTCCCCTGAAAATCCTCCGAGGGTGTCCCATTTTGGATGGTTGTGACCCTTTTGGAGGATGTCAGAGCCGCGAGCGAAGCGAGCGGACCGCATAGCATGATTCGATGCCT
>Ga0315277_10001245_pt1 | contig 37611 bp, 33 predicted proteins | sample YL17G05_15_MG_FD_203695 | JGI IMG/M metagenome (GOLD analysis project Ga0315277, IMG submission 203695) | Sediment microbial communities from Yellowstone Lake, YNP, Wyoming, USA - YL17G05_15 | ecosystem: Environmental > Aquatic > Freshwater > Lake > Sediment | place: USA: Wyoming | collected...
CGCTCCTCGACGATGTACACCGACATCGCCTGCGTCGCGGCGCCTCGCATCTGCCCACCCGGCGCTCGCGCCAAAATGCCAATTAATTCTTGCGCGAGCCCTTAGCGGTACGGAGGAAGCAGAGAATTCAAAAGTGGTCCAGGATCTCGTGGATGGATTCCACGTAGATGTCCGGCTGGGCGCTGAGAAGACGCTTGCTGCCCGGATAGGCGCTCCGGACTCCGACCGTCAGGAGGTGTGCCTGTTTTCCCATCTCAATGTCCTCCGGGCTGTCGCCGACATAGGAGCAGACTTCGGGTCCCTTGCGCATGGCCTGCATTGCCTTCTGAAGACCTTCCGGATGCGGCTTTTTGTTGACTGTGTCCTCGTTGCAGATCACGACCTGAAAAATTGCAGTCAGATCCAGCTCCTTGATTTCTCTTCTCACGCGCGACTCGCTGCCGCTGCTGACCAAGCCGAGGCTGTATCCGCGCCGGCAAAGCTCATCGATCGTTTGGCGCCCTCTTTCGACCAGACTCGGGGTTTCCTCTCCATAATGGTGGATCCAGAGTTCGTCCGCCTGCTGCCACCTGTCCCTGGGAAGGCCGAGAGTTTCGTACATGGAATACCAGTTGGGGGAGTAGAGATTCTCGTAGACCTGCCGGTCGAAATGAAGCCCCATGTCCTTGAACATCTTCGTGAAGGCCACAAATCCCATGCGCGCCGAATCCATCAGGGTTCCATCCCAGTCGAACAGGATCGTGGTAATCGAATCGGCGGGCACAGCCATGGGATTTGCCTTTGTGTCATCGTGTTGTCTTTTAAAGGACAACACGATGACACGAAGATCACGAAGATCATGCACCTGCGGGTATGCTTCTATGAGCAGAGGCCATCTGCAGCACTTTCTCCACAACTTTCTCAGCGCCGGCTCCAACTTCAACGATGCCCGGCGCCGTCATGTAGCAAGGGGTGGTGACGATTCCGTTTTTTTCGTCCACCACGATCCCATCGGGTTTTGCGCTCTTGTGCTTTGCCCCCATCTTCTCCAGGGCCGAGGCCGTCCCGGGGTCCGTACCAATGGTAAGCTTCACATGGTAGTCGGCCCCGAAGAGCCGCGCGATGAGGACCGGCGCAATACAGAGCGCGCCGATCGGTTTCTTGCGCGCATGCATGTCACGCAGCAGCCGCGCAACAGCGGGATCGACTTCGCATTCAGGCCCGTCCTTCGCGAACGAACATAAGTTCTTGGCCGCACCAAATCCGCCGGGGATGATGACGCCGTCGATGTCCGCCTCCTTGACGTTGGCGACATCATGGATCTTTCCCCGTGCAATCCGGGCGGCCTCGTGGAGCACATTCCGGCTCTCGCCGGTAGGCTGACTCGTGTGGTGATTCACCACGTCGAACTGTTTCTTATCGGGGGCCATGCACACGATTTCAGCACCGTGCTTGGCCAGGAAATAAAGAGTAAGAGTTGCCTCATGGATCTCGCTGCCGTCAAAAACCCCACACCCGGACAGCAGAACGCCGATTTTTGTTCCCATGTGTCACCTATGAATTGCGTTGTTTGGTTGCCTTCTGAGCGCCGTCCCGATGCGTTGCGCCTCGAGACTTGTGCCGCATCGCATACAGGGCGGCAGACACGAATACAAGAATCACCGCGATAAACTGTGAGGTGGAAAGCGCTCCACCGAAGACGAACCCGCGATCCGCATCACCGCGCAGGTACTCAAGCAGAAAGCGCGCGATTCCATAGAAGAAGGTGTAGCCGAGGATAATCTCGCCGTCGAACCGCTTCCTGCGCGACCACCAGACGAGCAGGATGAAAAAGGCGAGACACACCAGCGACTCATAGATCTGGACCGGATGCAGGGGCACCCCGAGGGGCGCGCCTCCGATCTGTGCGGCATCGGGGTCCGTGAACGTGACAGCCCAGGGCACGCTCGCCAGCCTCCCGTAGTCGTCGCCCGCCATGAAGCAGCCGATGCGGCCGATGGCCTGTCCCAGCGCAATAGCCGGGGCGCAAAGATCTGAAGTGTGCCAGACACTCATTTCCTTGTGGCGGGAGAAAAACCAGGCGGACGCCAGCAGAGCGCCGATAAAGCCGCCATAGAAGTCTCCGGCGCTTTGCAGGGTGGAGAGCGACAGGAAATCCGCAGGATTTGCCAGATAATCCGGCAGCGATCTCAGAATCATCAGCGCCTTCGCACCGATAATAGCCCCGACAATGCACCAGAGGCCTAGCGAGACAAGGCGGTCTGGATCTTCCCCTTCGCGCCGCCCGCTGCGCAGCAGCCACCAAAGCGCCGAGAGGTAGGCGATAGCTAGGAAAACGCCGAAAGTGTGCAGTGTAAGATACGGGGTCGTCAGCAGTCGCGGGTACATAAGATCCTGAATATAGCACCACAGAGACACAGAGGCCACGGAGATTGGGTTTCCCGAAGTTTGGTGTCCAGGATCAGAGCATTTCAGACACAAAAAAACGCGGACACGGATCTACGCAGATTTTCACGGATATTCACTTGCGATCAGCTCGGATAAGCCTTTGCTCCCACCACAGGGGCTGCCTTTGGCAAACGTCTTTGCCCGAGCCCCGCGGGAAAGCGTGCATGATTCGCACATTGTCCATGACCAAATTTTCGCGCGTTTTCCCGCGGGGCTCGGGCAAAGACGTTTCAGCGCGAAGCGCTGGCCCCTGTGGTGGGAGCAAAAGCTCATTCCATCCGAGTAAATCCGTGAAAATCTGTGTCCGATTTTTCTTCTGTGTTCTCTGCGGCACAAAAAATCGATTGATCTGAAAATCGGGATTATGTCCTGGACACCAAATCTCGGGGGTTTCTGTGCTTCTGCGGCAGTGCATTAACTCACTTTGAAGAGGGAGAACTCGCGCTGGAGGGTTTTCGCGGCTTCATTCAGATGTTGGATGGCGCGGTTGGTTTCCTTCAAGGAGCCGGCCGTCTGGCCAGCGGCTTCGCTCAGCTGCACCATGGCGTCGCTGATCTGCTGCGCGACCTGCGACTGGGATTGCATCCCCTGGTTCACCGACTCGAAGCGCGGAGTAAGAGAGTGCACCTGCTCAATGATCTCACCAAGCTGGCCGCCGGCTTTGCGCGACTCGCCGACGCCACTCCGGACCTGGTCTGAGAACTTGTCCATGCTCATAACGCCCGCGGAGACCGCCGCCTTCATTTCCTTCACGGTACGCTCGATCTCAAGCGTCGAAACGGCCGTCTGATCGGCGAGACGCCGGATCTCCCTGGCCACGACGCCGAATCCCAATCCATATTCGCCCGCTTTCTCCGCCTCGATCGCAGCATTCAGCGAAAGCAAGTTGGTCTGTTCGGCCACCTTGGTGATCGTGGTGACGACGTTGGTGATGTTTGCCGCCTTGTCGTGAATCACGGCAAGCTTGTCGGAGATCATCCGGGCTGCCTCCTCCATTTGAGTCATGCTGGATTCCAATCGCCCCAGCCCGCCTCGGCCCGAATCTGCCGAAGCCGCAGCCTTTCCCGACATCTGAGCTACTTCATTCATGGTTCGAACCAGTTCCTGGGAGGTGGAGGATATTTCTTTCGCGGAGGCAACTACCTGGTTGGTCGAGGCAACCTGCTCGGTCATGGTCGCTTCAAGCTCACGTGAGGAGGCGGCAATCTGCGTGGAGGAAGAGGTAACCTGTACGCCGGATTCCTGGACACGTCTTACGAGGGTCAAAAGCTTCTGCATCAGATCGTTGAAGCAACCGGCGAGAACTCCCACCTCGTCTTGGCCGCGGATGGGAATTCGTTTGGTGAGGTCCGCCTCTCCCGCGGACAGACCACGCAGTTCCTGGGTAACCCGGTTGAGCGAGCCTGTAATGTCACGAATGATCGTCCAGCTGATCCCAGCTGACAGCACGATACCGGCGATGATCAGCGCAAGCGCCAGGGTGCGCTTTCCCGCATAGTTTTGCAGGGCTTTTTCGTAATCAGCTTTTGCGATGCGCAGTTGAAGATCCATCAACTCGGCAATCTTGTCGGAAATCGGATCGGTAACCGAATAGATTGGAAACTTGGACAGTTGTTCTCTATCTCCCTTTTCCAGAAGGACGCGAACCCCTTGCAGGGATTCCTCACTCTTGCTCATCATCGGCTCAAATTCCGCAACAAGCTGCTGCTCCTCAGGCTGATTGACGGTCTTCAGATAGCCTTGCCACTGCTCGTGTATGGTTTGGGACGCCGCATCGAGGCCATCTATGGCTTCGCGTGGCGAAATCTGACCGATAATCATCCTGTTGACGGAGCGGACGATCCTGACGATATACATATCAGACATGATCTTGAGTTGCTTGAGCGGCACGACATTGTTACGGTAGACAGAGCTCAGGGCCATGTTGCTTTCCGAAGCATTCTGAAGCCCCGTGAGACCTATGCCCACAAGCAGAAGGGACATAAAGATCACCAGCAGAACCAGTCGCGTCCGAATCGTGACATTTTTGATCATGCAACGGCCTCCATGAGCACCTAGAAAACGTAGCCTGACTACGGACAGCTCTGATCCTTGAACCGTCCGCCAGCAAAATCAACAGAAACGAATGAAATGAGCGGTCTGCCCACACATCCCACAAATTACCACTATTCGTGCCGGAATTGTCGAGAGAACATTATAAAATCGCGGGCTTGGAGGATTCTCAAATGAGCGAGGACAGGTTTGCAGGCGCAGGCGGGACACCCGGCGGAATCGGTCAGTTTTTTACGGGTGTCATCATGGCTGGAATCGGCACCTATCTCTTCCTACACCAGGTTCAGGTGACCACCTCATGGGCAAACCTCTGGGGATTCAATTCCTTCGGGCTTAGCCTGGTTCCCATGCTCGTGGGAGTGGGCTTTCTGTTCTACAACGGCAAGTCAATGGTGGGCTGGATCTTGACGATTCTCGGGTTCGGGATAATCCTGGCAGGCATCCTGATGAATCTGGACATTTATTTCAAGCCGACCAGCCTATACAACACCCTGATCATGCTTATCCTGCTGGCGGGCGGTCTCGGCTTGATCCTCAGGTCCCTCAGGCCGCGGAAGACGGGCTGAAGGAAGTCTCACCACAAAAACACAGTGGACATACAGCCTTTTTAGGGAAGGATTCTGCGCGGCATGCGGATCTGTACGTTCCTCACCTTCGTCTTCAAATCCAGGTGAACTTCCCTGCCCGGCAGCGGCGCATCGTTCCGAATCGTCGCTGATACCGGGAACTAGGACAACTCCGTCGGGACCAACAACCCCGGGCAATCCGGAGATCCCGACAATCCGCACTACCGGGACCTCTTCGAACTGTGGGCGAGAGGCAAGTACTTTCCGATCTTCTACACCCGCGCAAAAGTCGAATCCGTCGCCGAAGCAAAGCTGCTGCTCGAACCTGCAAAATAGGACTGGCCACGGAGACACGGAGCCCACGGAGATCTCAATGGACTCTGTGTCTCCGGGGTGCAAGTTTGGCTGTCAGGTCGTCGAGCAGCGAGTAGACCACCGGCACGGCGATCAGGGTCAGCAGCGTTGAGGTCACCAGCCCGCCAATAACGGCCCGCGCCATCGGAGCGCGGATTTCGGACCCTGCACCGATTTCGAACGCCAGCGGCAGCATCCCGAAAATCATCGCCAGCGTAGTCATCACGATGGGGCGGAGCCTGGTGCTGCCTGCCCTGATCAGTGCCTGCGAGCGCTCTGTCCCGCCCTTGCGCAACTTGTTGGTGAAGTCGATCAGCAGGATGGCGTTCTTCGTTACAAGCCCCATCAGCAGGATCAGACCGATCTGCGACATCATGTTAATGGTATCGCCTGTCAGAAGCAGCATTCCCACGACTCCGATAAGGGACAGGGGCAGAGACAGCATGATTGAGAGCGGGTGGGTGAAACTGCCGAACTGCGAAGCAAGAATGAGATAAATGAACACAACCGCCAGGAAAAGCGCTTGGCCCATGTAGCCGAAGGTTTCGCGCATATCTTCGATCTGGCCCGTGTAGGCAACCTCAAAACCCGAGGGTGTCTTCAGGCTCTGCCCTTTGCCGCGAATGTCCTCGATTATGTTGCCCAGGGGCCGGCCGGCCGTGTTGGCAGTAACACGAACCTCCCGGATCAGGTCCATGCGCCGGATCTTGGATGAACCTGTTCCACGCTGAAAACTTGCCACCTGCCCCACGGGAATCAGCATGTCGTGCCCGGCTGAATCTTTTTTTGAGCTCAGGACGTCCACGTCGTTGAGGGTGTCAACTGAGCGCCGGTTCTGCTCCGCAAGGCGGACACGTACATCGAAGGCATCGCCGTCCTCATCCTCGTACTGGGTTGCCACCTCTCCGTTGAGCATCGCGCGCAGAGTTGCAGCAACCGAGTCGAGGTTTATGCCGAGATCTGAAGCGGCCTTCCTGTCAATCCTGACCTTGACCTCGGGTTTGTCCCGATCCAGGCTGCGGTCAACATCGACTGCACCGGGCACGGAGCGAACGTTGTCGGCCACTTGCGTCGAGATTCGATCCAGTTCTCCAAGATCAGGGCCTCGCACACTGATCTGTATGGGCTTCGCGTCGCCCATTTCTTCAGCCTCTTCCACACTGGTTATCGCCCGCGCGTATGAGGTGAGTTCCTCGCGCAGCTGGTTTTTAAACTGGCTGTAGACGATCTGCCGCTCTTTCTTGGGCTTGAGCTTCACATAAATCAGGCCTTCATTGAGCGCCGAGTAGGCTCCGGCGCCGATGGTGGAAAAGGTGTACGCAACGCCGGGGCGGCGGGTAATCTTATCCCCGATTTCTTTGGCGATTTCCTCCGTCTGCTCAAGACTGGCTCCTGGAGCGGTCTTGAAGCCCACCTGGAACTCGCCCCGGTCGTATTCCGGAAAGAAGGCCGTGCCCAGGCGAGGAAATATCGCGAGACTGGCGGCGAACAATCCCAGAGCCACGGTGACAACCAGCCAGCGATGCCGGAGTGAAAATGCTATTGCCCCCTCATAGAAGACATGCAGCTCCTCGAATTTCCGGTCGAACACCTCCAGCACCCGCGCCAGGCCGCGCCGCCGAATCCCCGCTTCGATTGCGGGATCGTACCAGCGCGAGGAAAGCATGGGGTCCATCGTGAAGGAAACGAAAAGCGATACAAGCACCGCAAAGGCAACCGTGATGCCGAACTCATAGAAGAAGCGGCCGACAATTCCACCCATGAAGGCCACAGGGACGAAAACCGCAATGATGGTGAATGTCGTCGCCATCACGGCCAGCCCTATTTCCGAAGTGCCCACGCGGGCCGCTTCGAGGTGATCGCGGCCCTTCTGCATGTGGCGCACGATGTTCTCGCGCACGACGATGGCGTCGTCAATCAAGAGACCTATCGCAAGCGAAAGTCCCATCAGGGTCAGGATATTGAGGGTGAAGCCCAGAAGCCTCATGGCGATGAATGCCGAGATGATCGACACCGGGAGTGTCAGACCAGTGATCACAGTGCTGCGCCAGCTGTTGAGGAACACGAAGACCACCAACACCGTGAAGATCCCGCCAAGAATCATTGTGTTCCGGACGTCTTCGACGGAGTCCTTGATAAACAGGGACATGTCTTTGACGACATTGAGCTGGGTCTGGCCCGGCAGTTCCCGGTTCAATCGAGGCAATGCGGCCTTCACAGCATCGGCCACATCAACAGTGTTGCTGCCGGACTGCTTCCGGATTTCCAGCGCCAGGGCCCTCTGCCCGCCGATCAGGGCCAGGGTGCGCTGCTCCTCGTAGGCATCCGCAACGTTCGCAATTTCGTGGAGGTAGATCGGCACTCCACGGATCGTCTTAACGGGCAGGTCACGGAAGAGCGCAGCATCGCCGAACTTGCCTTCGACGCGCACTAGCTCCTCCATGGGCCCGTGATTCACTTTGCCTGCGGGGACCTCGATGTTCTCCCTGCGCAAAGCCGTGATGACATCTGGAACGGTGAGCTTGTAGCCCTTCAGTCGGTCGGGATCGAGCAGTATCTGAATCTCCCGTCTTTGCCCGCCGACGATAGTCAGTGATCCGACCCCCTCGATGTTCTCGAGACGCTTCTTGATGACTTTTTCAGCAAGAGAAGTAAGCTGCTTCGGATTGAGCTGCGGCGAGGTCACGGAAAGAGAAAGAACCGGCAGATCGGCTGGATCTAACCGCTCGATGACCGGCTCCTCCACCGCTGTCGGAAAGTCCCGGCGGAGGGCGCTGACCTTGCTCCGGACGTCTTGGGCTGCAGTGTGAATGTTGGTACCCAGCTTGAACTCGACAACTACAATGGATACCCCTTCCGTCGTGGTCGAGGTGATGTGCCGCACACCTTCGACCGGGTTGATGGCCTCTTCGATACGCTTGGTAACCTCGGTCTCCACCGTCTCGGGCGCGACCCCGGGGTAGATCGTCCGCACACTGACAACGGGAAGGTCCACCTTGGGAAACAGGTCTGTGGGCAGTTCCCTGTAGGAGAAGATCCCCAGCACCACCAGAGCCAGCATCATCATGGTGGCGAAAACCGGCTGCTTAATGGAAAGGTCGGAGAGAAACATAAACTGTTAGCCCGGCACGGGCGCCTGAGCCTGGAGGCGCACGGCAGACCCCTCCTTAATTGTGGGACCGATTTCTTCAATCACCAGTTCTCCCTGCTGGAGGCCCTGCAGGATCCAGACATGATCTTGTTGAATGCCCCCGACCTGTACGGTGCGGCGACTCGCCTTACCCTCCGTGATCACAAAAACATTCCCGGACGAAGCCTCCTCCTTCTCTGTCATAAGCGCGGAGCGCGGCACCACAAGGGCACTGGGCACACGCCGCACCTCGATGTCGCCGTTTGCGTACATGCCGCTGCGCAGCTGATCTCTTGGGTTAGCCATGCGGACCTTCACTTTCACCGATCTATTCTCCGCTTCGATCATAGGATTGATTGCTGTAACGGTTCCCTCGAACGTACGCTCGCCCCATGTGGGGGTTGTAAACACCGCTCGCTGACCCGTGCGCAGCTCGGCCAGGCGATACGCCGGCACAAGGCATTCCAGCTCAAGCCGGGAGTTGTCCACCAGCGTGTAGACCGAGGACCCTGGCATGAGATAGGAACCTTTGTCGAAAAACCTCTTCTGCACATGCCCTTGCGCCGGGGCCAGGATACGGCAATCCTTGAGAGCCTTCTCCGCAATGGATACAGCTGCACGGGCTTGCCCGCACTGGGCCTCTGCCAGCCGGACCTGGGCTTCGGCATCCTTGATCCCCGTCAGCGCTGCCTGCTGATCTTTCTCCGTGATGCCTCCGCTTTTCAGAAGGTTGTCTGCCCGCTCCTTTTCACGCCTGGCATGGTCGGCTACGACTTTTGCGCGTTCCAGGCCGGCCTGCGCAACGGTGAGAGCCGCTTGCGCTTGATCGCTGGCCAGCTTATAGTTTTCCGGGTCGATTTCGGCTAAAAGCTGGCCCTTCTGCACCAAATCTCCCTCGCTGAAGCAGGTCGCGATTAGCCGGCCAGCGACCTCCGACTTGACCTCCACGATCGAATCAGAACGCAGGCTGCCCGAAAAGGGTACTGTGACTGCCCATTCCCTGGCCTCGACCGGGTTCGCCTTTACCACGAGCTCGGCAGAAGCTTTGGGCACCGGGTCTGAATTGGCTTTGTTTTTGGTCCCGCTACAGTGCCACTGCCCAAGCGCCAGTGCAAAGACCACCGCCAAGAAAGTGAGGTTCGCTCTGTGTCTCTTTGTGTTCTTCGTGTCTTCGTGTTGTCTTTTCAAAGGACAACACGAAGGCACGATGACACAAAGACTCACCAAGAATCCGTTCCAAACGAGTGCAGGGAGGCTCATGGCTGGTTCACCTCCTGGTCCAGAATGGGACTGCCTGCGGCCAGGCGAAGGCGTGCCTTGGCCATTTCATAGTCGTAGGTTGCGCTTATCTGCGCGTTACGGGCCATGGTAAGTGCCGTCTGAGAGTCGACGACATCCAGCGTAGTGGCGGCTCCGTACTGATAATTGGCCTGCATCATGGTGAGAACCCTTTCGGCTTGCGTGACGCTCAGCTTTGCCGCAGCGATTGCTTTTACCGAGGACTGCATATCTTCATAGGCCGATTTGATTTCCAGGCGAACGTTGTTCTCCAGCTGTGCCAGGCCGTGCTCGGCAGCGCGCACGCGCGAAAGCCCCTGCGCGACAAGACCCGCTTTCCGGCCACTGTCATAAAACGGAAGCCGGAAGTTGAACGTCACGTTCCAGCGCGAGAACTCCTTGTTGAAGAAGTTCTTCGGCTCGCGCACCGAATAGCCCCAGCGCCCTTCCATGTCAATGGAGAGCTTGTTCTCCGCACGGGAGAGACTCAGCATGTAGCGCGCCTCCTGGAGCTGGCGGCGGGCTGCCATGATCTCCGGCCTGGCCTCCATGGCGTGGCTTTGGATCTGCACTAGATCCGAGACTGCCCAGGCACGGTAGTCGAGCTTCCCGACTATTTGTGTCGGCGCTTCGAGATCAACGACGATCAGGTTGTTGAGGGCCGAGCGGGCCAGCTTGACGCGATTTTGGGCGCGGATCAACTCCGGTTCCGTGTTGGCAACGTTCACCTCGGATCGAAGCACGTCGATCTCCGTCGCGACACCGTTGCTGAATCGGTTGCGTGCCTGTTCCAGGTGCTTCTTGCGCTGCTCGTAGGTTTCGCGCACGACCGCCAGATTCTCTTCGGCGAGAAGCAAGTCGTGAAACGCCTGGAACACCCTGAAGGTAACACGCTGACGAACCGCCTCCAGGGAGGCCATTTTCTCTCTTTGGGTCTCCTCGGCGAGCCGGATGGCGGTCCTCACTTTACCCGCGGTGAAGATCGGTTGCTTGACGACGAATCCCATGTCAAAGAGATTGGCCGGCACCGGAACAAGGGCGTCACGGAACTCCTTGGGCACCTTGTCGAAGCTCGAGCTGTTCAAAATGCTGGGATCGCGCACTCTCAGGCCGTACGCATCCGCACTGATCTGCGGAAAGGCTCCGGAGCGGACCTCGGTAATTCTGCCTTTGAGTTCTTCCAGTTGCTCTTGGGCAACCAGCACTTCTGGATTGCGCGCAAGCGCGAGACTTACGGCGTCCTGGAGCGTCAGCGGCTGCCCCGGGTTCTGGGCGAACCCGGACGCGAGCAGCCCGGCCGCAAGCGCTCCAGCAGCCAGGATGCGCGATAAAAAAGCCATTTTTAACCTCTCTTTGTTTACCGCTCGGTAAAGACAGTTTCAGCTGACGGAACAGCCGTACAGCAAGGTATCGACCTGTTTTTCCGCGCTGCGGCGCGTCAAGGTGGGGCGTCCGGTTACAACATTTTCGAGTATGGCAATAAGATTCATCCCCATCAGCGCAGTTGCCAGCTCCCGGGCATCACCGCGGGCAGCACCCGCATCGATGCCCTCCTGCAAAACGCCCGCGATCACCTGACGTTGCCGCTCCATTTCCTCCACGTAGTTGAAAAACGGACGCTCCTCCTCGGGCGCAAAGATCATTCGGAGTACGAATTGAAAGCGCTCGGGATCATTCTTGACGGTTTTAAAGTCGTTATAAACGATGCGCACCAGACGCTGCCGGATGGTTCCGCGGGATTTCGAGGCCTCGAGGAACAACTTGAGAGACTCCCCAAAGGCATCCATCATAAGCTGGTGGTACAGGTGCTCTTTGCTGTGGAAATGATAATAGAGTGCTGGCTTGGTAATGCCAGCTGCTTCGCAGATCTCGCGGATCGACGCCCCTGCATAGCCCTTCTTGGCGAATATCCGCATGGCTGCGTTGGCGATTGCCGTGCGTGCGCCTCTCATGAATCCGTCCTCCAATCGGCAAGACTCTCTATACCGATCGGTATAGAACCGCCAACGCATTATACGGATAATTTACGTGCAGGGTTTACGCTTTTTTCGACGAGCTCTGCGAGTTCTGCGCTGCTAACGCCGGATTCCTTGCACATTTGCGGAGAATTCTGGAGGCGGGGAGTCTCAAGCCCGGGTCCGCCCGCCACCTGAACATAATTTTGGCAGCTTTGGTTGCGGCTCGACCGCTCCGTGTCTCGGCGGCGATCAGCGAACGATGCGCCCCCTTTGGTGGCCGTTTATCAGATTGAATCACTCTTCAGCCACGATCGCTGAACGGAGTACTCTGGAAATTGCCTTGATACTCTCCGCGGCGAACGATGGTGAGGCGCGTCGCGTAGCGACGCTTGATAATCACCTTGCGGGAGAGGCGGGTTGCTCGGCGAGGATCTTTCCGGTGAGGATAAAGTCGAGGGTCTGGTTCAGGTCGCGCTCGTTCGCGGCAGCTAGAACCAGCCCTCCCGACTCCTTCACTGCATTGAATTTGGCAGCCTCAATATCGAACGCGATGAAGTAGATGGAAGCACGGGCTTCCTCAGCTTGTGTCGCAAGGACACTCGCCACCACACCCGGCGAGTAGCCGCGATTGTTCTCGCCGTCGGTAACCACCAGGATGTGGCGACGGGTTATCCCCGTAAGATCCAAATCCCTCTTCGCGAGAATCATGGCGTCGCCGATCGGCGTGGCTCCAGCGGGAAACATCTTGTCCAGGGCCGCCTGCGCCTCCTGGACACGGGGCGGTCCAAGCTCGATGACGGATCGACAGGCAGGCTCATTATCACGAGCACTGAACTCATAGATTCCCACGAGAAGCCTGCGGTCGGGGTGTGTCTGGGAGTACTCGCCGAAGCGGCGCACAAGATCGCCGGCGGCGCGCCGGGCTATATCTATCTTCGGCTTGGACTGGCCGTCTGCGTCGGGCACCGGATCCCGCATGCTTCCCGAGGTGTCTATCAGGATCGCGGCAGCCGTCCCTTCCTGGCGCGCAATAGAGGCGGGCACCCGCAGCATCTCATCGATAGGACTGACTGTCGCGGCCTGCTCTCTCGCCGGTTTTGATTGCCTGTTCAACCAGACCGCATAGATACACAGCAACACCAGCAAAAATAGACCGATCCCGCGCACATTGGTTCGCATACTCCATGCCTCCGGATGCCTCCAACCCCTAATCCCCGATCCCCAACCCCTATTTCTGTTCCGGTGAGAACACGCTGATCTCGACCCTGCGGTTCAGAGCCTGGTTGTTAGGATCATTGGAATCAGCCGGAACGTCCCAGCCCTTCCCGTCGATGGAAAACTTGTTGGGATCAAACTTGAACTTTTCGACCAGGGACCGCTTGATCGCTTCAGCCCGAGCCAGACTAAGGTCTCGCACGGCCTCGACGGGCACCTGTCCTTTCCTGCTTGAATCCGTGTGGCCTTCTATCAGAATCACAGCGCGGGCAAACTGCCCGACCAGTCTTGCTACCTGTTCGAGCGTAGCGTCCACGTTGGGATCATAGAGCTTGCCCTTGATGATATTCTGGGCTTCATCGCGCGCGGGCTCATAAGGATTGTCCGAATTAGGATAGAAGTTGATCCGGATCGTTTGGGTAAGGATCGGTGCTTCAGCCGGCACCTTACGAAAGTTGGACGGCGTGAAGGTCGCGATGCTCTCATCTTTCTGATTCGCGAAAGTTCCCTTCTGCTGCAGTTTCTGGATGAACGAGAAGTCCATCACCTGGTCGAAGGGGATGGGAGCGCCGATTCTTCCCAGTTCGCGGTAGACATAGCTGGCGTTTTTCCAGGTGCGCTCGAAGTTGGTCGGGTTGGAGGAGTTCATGAAAAACTGGACGTTTTCGGCAAAGTTCGTCGGGTGCGCGTCGTTGCGCATCGACATGATCTCTTCCTGCTTGAAACCGTAAGCCTCAGCCATCCATTTGGCTGCCTGCTCCGGGCTCTGTTTGACGAAATCCATCCCATCGAAAATACCGGAAATGAGTCCATCCACGATCTCAGGATGGTCACGGGCAAAATCGGCACGAAAGGCATAGACGTCGGCGATGAGCTTGTTGGCGTCACTCGTGCTGGAAAGAACGCGCGTTCCCGCGACCCGCTCCGGGATCTTATAAATGTCCGGCGCCCAGGAGGTGCAGGCGTCGACCTTCTTGTCCGACAGGAAGGCCGCGGCTGCCTCAAAGGCGGTCGCCGTGTACCTGACCTTGATGTCGGCGGGGCGCAATCCCGCCGAAAGCAGCAGCGAAGTCAGGTAATATTCGCTTGGCGAGTTCTGAGCCAGCGTAACAGTCTTCCCCCGCAGATCTTTCACCGACTTGATCGAGCTGCGGACGACGATACCGTCTCCGCCGCTGGACCAGTCAATCTGCTGGGCGATGCGCGGCGAAGTACGCGAATCTTTGATCAACTCGGGCGCCAGGAGAACCAGCATATCGACCGTGCCCCAGAGGGTATGCACTTCCCCGGCTGCGAAAGCATCCCGCGCCGCGACCGGGTCGTCCATGAGGAGCATCTCGACTCGGAAGCCGTATTTTTTTGCGAATATGCTGTCCGGGTTCGGCTTGGTCCCATGGTTGGCGGCGATGACCGGCAGCCACCCGGCCCAGACGTTGTAGCTGAAGCGCAGGATTTTCTCTTTGTCATCCCACCTGTACTGGCTGACTCCTTTGACCGCCGGGAGCCGTTCCGCGGGAACGTATTTGTACTCCTTGACTGTAGTGACTCCGCTCGTGTCCGGCGCCTCCGTTTCAGGAGCCTCGGAGACCTTGCCCCCCAGGATAGGTTTTCCACCGATCCCCTTCTTCATCACTATGTAACCGCCGACACCGACGAGTCCGAGAATGAGAAGAAAGGAAATGATTTTGCCGAGCGGCGTTAATCGTGCGGGTTGATCAGCCATATGCTTCCTCCTGTAATGGGGTCGTATCTGCAAGACTCAATCTTCGAAGTTTGTCCCCCATTCGCGCACGGCGAGCCTGCGAAAATTGAATTTTGCAGATACGACCCCGACTAATTTACGAGCCGGAAGGCCCGGAACCCTGCGTCGGACCGATCTCTTTGGCGGCAGCCGGCGCTTCCGCCGAAGGTGCGGCCTGAATTCCCTGGCTCGCGAGGAATTCCGCCAGAGCAACCTGCTCCAGAGCCTTGCGCTCGTTTTCCTTCTCCACAATCTTATCCATGTCCACGAGGTCCTTTGCAACGCGGGCCTTTCCCGCCGACTCCTCGTAGCGCTTGTTGAGAATCTCCTCGACGCTCTTCATCGTGTCGCCCAGGTCGCCTACCGAGAAGGCAGAGCCGCTCAAGGCAGCCGCTGCTTCGGCCTGAGCCTCCTTGATCTGAACCAGTGATAGCTGCTTTTCGAGCTTGCGAACCTTGTCTTCGAATTCCTTCTGGGCCACCTTCGCCTGTCGCAGGTTCGCCTGATAGGCATCCTCCGTCTCCTGGAGCTCCTGCGTGTCCGTCGCCAGATCGGCCTTCAGCTCCTGAAGCTCGCGCGCGAGGCTTCCGGCAAGCTCGATGTTGCCGGCGCTATGGTTGGCAAGGATGCGACGCTCCAATTCCTTCGCACGCACGCTCTTTGTCTTGACCTGATTCTTCAGGCGCTCGGCGACACCCGCAATCCGCGCCAGGGCCTGGTTGTAGTGCGCCATCTTGTCACGAAATTCCTGGCGCGCGGCCTCCATGAGCGCCTCGGGATTGCGTCCTTCGAGTCCACTGATGAAAAGTGAGAAAAAGCCTCTGATCAGTCTGCCGATCCGTGAAAAGATTGCCATCGAACTCCCCTTTCCTGAACAGGAGTTGTCTCAAGTACAAACGACTCCCGGAATTATTCGAGCCATTCTACTTCAACACGGGAGAGGTAAGCTCCTCGGAAATTTGTTTTTATATAACAATTGGGATCAGGCCCAATCCCCGATAGTTCAGCTATTCCTCATCATCGGTAGTGATGACCTGCCGGTCGATCAGATAGCCAACCGCCCATGCCAGTTCGCGCTCCTGAGCACGCTTCTGGCGGCGCCATTCCCGCCATTTTGCCTCATCGGCCTCTTTTTTCGCTTTTAGCCCACTCAGCTCAGACTGAAGAGCCTGGACCTGGGACTCAATCTCGGCAACTTGGCGCTCGCGCGCGGCCATCCGGTCTTCCATCTTCTTTTGGGCAAAGGCCTCAAAAGAGTCGAGGGCTTTGTCGCGCGCCATTGCATCCTTCACGACATCCTCGACCGATGCGTTCTCCAACTTCAGGATGTTAAGAATCGCTGTTTGCACCACCGAGCGCTCCTTATTTTTAAAGGCATCGGTGTGTAAAAACTGTTTCAGTCTGTCGACATTCCATCCATTATCCGGCGGCTCGATGCCGGCAGTTTCGAAGATTATTTCAAACGGAACGGTCAGTTCGGCCGGGAGGTCAGCGAGCGCCCTCACTTCTTCGGAGCGGATCTCGGTCGACAGCTCCGCAAGGGTCACCGTTCGTGTCTGGATTTTGGCAGCAGGCTGCGCAGCAGACTCCCCAGCCGTCTCGAGAATTCCAAGGCGGTCTCCCAAATCCTGAAGCAAGTAGAGAAAACTCATAGTTGATACCCTCAAAAGGCGGTATCCGATTTTCGGATTCGGCCTTGGAGTGCGGCAGCTTGCTGCGGCCTTGGTTTGTAACCACCACACAAAGCCAAAGCGCAAGCAAGCTTGCGCACTCCAAAGTCAGACAAATCTCCGCAGTTCTTCGATTCGCCGCTCTATGTCCTCCGGAGCCATTTCCCGATAGTGGGTGGGGAGAAAGCGACTGTCCGTGCATTCCTTGACGGCGACGAGATCCATGTACTCGAGCTTTCGTGTATGGGCGCTGGGTCGCACCTCGCGCAGGACCTCGGCTAGGATGTCCCTCAGTGGCGGCCGCGGCTCGCTCGAAAGTTCGTGAATACGCAGCGCGCGCACCAGGATCCCTTCGATTTCGTTGCCGCCGAGCACGAGGCCCGGGGGCAGATCAGGAAGATCTGTTTGTGCCAGCGGGACTTTCAGCTTGCGGGCAATCGAGAGGAAAAGGCTGCGCATCTCCTCGGCTGTCTCGGGGGGGAATAGAGGAATGTGCACATCGAGACGGCCTTGCCGCTTGAGATCCACTTCGAGCAAGTCCGGTCTCGATGTGGCGAAGACCCAGATGATGCGCCCCCGATTTCGGGTGTCGGACATCTCCTTGGCAAGCATGGCATAGACACGGCCGGAGAGTCCGCTGTCGGAGTCTCCGCCTTCCCGCTTGCCGGCCGCCTGGTCCGCTTCATCCACAAAAACCACAACCTGGCCGAGCGCGCGCAGAACCGAGAAGATCTTCTCCAGGTTGGATTCCGTGGCCCCGACCCAGCGATCGCGGAAGTTTTTGAATACGACGCAGGGAATTCCAAGTTCTCCGGCCCAGCACTGGACCAGGAAGGTCTTTCCTGTCCCGATGCGTCCCGTGATGAGATACCCCATCGGAAGCGCGTACAACACCCCCCGCTTCAACAACTGAGCATCGTCGCGCAGCCATGCTTTAACGGCATCCAGGCCGGAGACGTTGTCAAGAGTGAACGGAGACTCGAGGAACTCCAGGAGCCCCTGGCACTCCCGCTCGATCCTATCCTTCTTCATGTGCGACAGCCACGCTGATGTAATGGTCTGTCCGTTCTTCAACGCAAGGGACAGAACCGTATATGCGCCGATGCGGCTCAGCCCGGTCAGGCGCCGGCCCAGCACATCGAGGGAAACCTCGCACTTGGAAGGGAGGTCCGGCAGAGTGGCAGCTGCAAGTGTCTGGACGTAATCCAGCATCTCTTCTTCGTCCGGAAGTGGAATGCGCAGCGATGACGCATGAGGATTCTGCACGATCAGATCGTTCAGGTCGTGGAGTCCCTCCGCCAACAGGACCGTCACGATGTTGGACTGAAGGATGGCGGGATCGTTAGCCCAGCTGAGGACTTTAACGACGTTGGAGCTGAAGGCGCCGCCCAGCTGGATCGGGTCTCCGTGAGGAACCACGAACTCAGCAAAGTCGATGATCACGGCAATCTTTCTGGTTCCAGCTTCGCGCCCGCGCAGCGACTGCAGGTTGAGGGTGCGCAGGAGATAGCGATCGATGAGCTCCATCGCCGACCCGGGTTCGCGCAGCTGAGCTATGGCGTTTACCTGATCGCCCAGTACCTGCTTCAGCCACTCTCCCCAGTCGTCCGAGCCGCGCGTGGCGCGGATTCCCTTCCCCCGATCGTAGTGCAGGACGATGTCATACTTTTCGAACATGACTTCGTCCAGAAAGGCTTTCAGAGACAGCAGCCGCCGCCCGGCAGGCCCGGCGGCCGGCACGACGTCGAAGATGTTTCCATGCAGAAGGAACTGGGCTACGGATCCGGAACGGAAGAGATCGCGCATTTCCTCCGCCCATGCTGGCAAATCGTGACTCATGGCGATCCCCCGCAATTCTCCGCGGATCTTCGTGGTCTTTGTGTCATCGTGTTGTCCTTAAAAAACAACACGATGACACAAAGATCACGGAGGAACACGAAGACGCTGCATGCTGCCTACTGCTTTTCACTGGCGGAGACATTTACGGATAATGAGGCCGGCTCCGCCATCAGATCTTCCACCGCACCGTAGATCTTCTGCTGCTCGGTAATCCACTGGGTTGTTCCACCGAGAGTCGTCGTGATCTGATCGATGCGCTGCGAAACAGTCTCAGGGTCGGTCGAGAGCACCGCCTGCTCGCGAACCAATTCTACTTGCTCCTGGATCCGCGTAAGCTCGGCATCAAGGAAGGCGAGCTTTTCCTTGGCTTCGCGCCTCTTCTCCAGGCGCTGTTGCAGGATTTCGATCTGCCCGGTCAGACTCTTGCGCAGCTCATCGCCAAGGGTTTCTTCCCTCAGCCGCGACTGAAGATTGCTGATTCGTTCCTCGAGCCGGCCTGCATCATCGCGCGCGGCGGTGGATTCGCGTACGATTTTGTCTATTGCCTGGCGAGTCATCAGCAAGCGAAGGTAAACCCACAGCAGGCGGCCGAGCCCCTCTCCTTGGGCTTCGAGTCCCGTGGACACGACGCCCAGATGGACCTGCTGCTCCACAATAGCCCGGCAGCGCACCTCCAGAGCACGATACCGCTGCTGGCCTTCCACACTTAGCTGCTTGACCAGTGCGTCGACCTTCTCCTGCCAGTGCTGCCGCGTTTCCCACTGGCGCAAAGCAGCCACGAGACGCTGAAAGCGCTCGTTGGTGGACAACATGCCAAGGTATGCCAGCTCGAGGCCCAGGCCGATTACCCAAAATCCGGGATTTACCAGGCCCAGAAGGCCGAAGATGCCGAGACCCACCCAGTTAGGCGGGATGAACATCCCGATCGGACGGGCATTAAACGCCTCGCGCACGTAATCCCACAGACTGGGTTTCATAGGCGTCCCTGCTCAACAGGTTTCACGGTTTTCGCTGCGGCGGGTATCGGAGGGTTCTCCGATACCCGCCGGAAAGCCTCGGTTACCACGTAGACGGCGTTCTTGAACTCGGCTCGTTCCTGTGCTACCAGCGGCGGGATTCCCACCGAAGGAGGAATCGCGTCGCAGATATCATAGGCAATTTGCCCCGGAGTATGAGTAAAAATCCACACCCTCGATCCGAGATAGACCGCCTCCGTGATGCTGTGCGTGACACAAAAAATCGTGGGGTGGATGCGGTGCCAGAGCCTGACAACCAGTTCCTGCATTTCCAGGCGTGTAGGCTCATCAAGCGCGGAAAAAGGCTCGTCCATCAGGAGAATCTGCGGTTCCATCGCCAGCGATCGGGCTATCGCCACCCGCTGCTGCTGTCCTCCCGAGAGCTGGTGGGGATATTTGTGCATGTGATCGGTTAGCTCGACCTGCGAAATCAGGTCTTCCGCTTTCGCCCGCCGCGCCGCCCGGTCCAGCCCTATCTTCCGCTTGTTGATCTCCAGCCCGAACAGCACGTTTTGGAGCACGGTCAAGTGCGGGAATGAGCTGTATTGCTGGAAGATCATGCCCCGCTCTCGCCCCGGTCCTGGAATGGGCTGGCCATTCACCAGGACTTCCCCCTCGGTGGGCTGCAGGAAACCGGCGATCAGATTGAGAAGCGTGCTTTTCCCGCATCCGGAGGGTCCGAGAATCGTGATGAACTCTCCATGGTCCGGGACATCTGGAATCGCAACCGAAATATCGCTCAGAGCTGCAAAGGAGCCAAATCGAAGCGTAACCTTACGAAATTCCACAACCAGAGGATGATTTGCAGCATTCGAGTTAGTCAAGCGCGGCTCCGGCGGTAGGGAAACAGCAGAGCGCCCAGGCGCACCCAGATGAGGTCTGCGGCCCACGCGATGAGCGTGATAATCACAATGACAAGATAGACTCTTCCCGACATAGCGCGGCGCCGAGCAGTGTCGATCAGATCTCCCAGACCGCCGGTTTTCACTACTACTTCGGCAAGAACGAGGTATGTCCATCCAACCCCGAATGCCAGGCGCATCGAATGCCAGATATCGGGAAGAGCCACGGGCACCATGACACGGCTGATCACGTGCCAGCGTGAGGCCCCAAGGCAATAGGCGGTACGAAGGTAGACTTCCGGCACCGAATCGATGGCTTTCACAACCATCGGCAGAAGAAAAATGCCGAATGCCATGGCCAGAAATACCACTTTTTGGCTCTCATCCAGTCCAAACCAGGACATCGTAAGCGGAACAAGTGTCGCAATCGGTATGTAACCGCTGGCGGTAACAACGGGATCAAACGTGGCACGCGCGCTCCCGAAGGAGCCCATCAGAATGCCGACCGGAAGGACGATCGCCAGGGCAAGCAGGAATCCCAGGAAGACGCGGCGCAAGCTCAGGCCAATGTGATCGAACAATGTGCGATTGTCCTGGTCGCTGCTTCCCAGCAGATCGCCCAGGCTTTGGACGACTTCCGCAGGGCTCGGCAGTATCGTGGGCCCCAGAACTCTCTGCTCCGGGACGCCTCTCGTCAGCATCCACCAGAAAAGAACCAGCAGCGCGAGCGGGATCAAGCCAAGGATCAAAGACGCTCCTCGCGGTACCTGGGCTCGGATCTCCAAAAACCACTTCGGGATCATGGCTGAGACATTAAGCAAGTTATGGGTCCAGTGTCAACTGAGGACCGCAAAACTTGATATACCGAGATGGAAATGCTTTATTCGGCTGGGGAATGGCGGACGCAGCCTCTGCGTTCTCGCGTCTTCTGGGCAGCCTGTCAAAACCCTACGGCAAAAACGCGAAAACGCTAACTGCGACGTTTCGGAAATTACACAACTAATTGAGAAAAAACGGGCTTTCGTCACGATTTTTCAATTTGTTCCAGGGGCCAAGGGACAAAGGAGCAAAGGGATAGAGGGTTCCAGATGGTGTTCTGTTCCCTTTACCCCTCGGCTCCTTTGCCCCTTTACCCCTAAAGTTTGCGAGCGAAGCGAGCTAAGTTCGATTGAGGATTGCGGAATTGATCGTTGTACAATCCGCAATTCGCAATTGTGAGGGTCAGATTCTCAGCCTCACGATGTTGAAACCTCACGCTTGTTCGATACGAAAAGTCTCCCCGGCTTCGGTTCCGAAGCGCTGCTGTCCTTTTCAGTAGCAGGCGGATCGGGATTCTCCTCTGTCGGGGCAGGTGCAGGATAACGCTGTAAACATGAGAAGATTGAGTTCTTTTACTGATGTTCTACTTTAAGTTCCGGCAGGGGCAGCCCTGCTTCGCGCTCCCGCTGGGGATAGTAGGCCACCGAAAGGAACGGCGCCGGTGCATTCGTGCTCACTGAGATGTGATTCGCAGCCCAGGAAACGAAGCAGAGAACCTGAATGCGCTTCGTCTTCCCCCGAAGATCGTCGTAGTCGAGATCGATTGTGAGAAGCCCCGAAGCCGGGTCAAGCGTCTGGTTGACAACCCGCACCATATGCGAGTCCCAATGAATCCAAACGATGCCGCACGGCCAGGGACGCAGCCAGGGTTTGCGATAGGAAGAAGTCATCCTCTCGTTATACTTGCGGAGGATCGAACATACCCAGTTTGAGCCTGGCGGTAAAAAGCCGCTTCACAGACCGGTCGATTTCGTTTTCCGTAATGAGGCCTTTGGCGACAGCCTCTTTCAGGCTCGAGTAGACATTCCCGCACTCCAAGTCCGTTCCCGATTTAACACTGAGCGCAGCCGCCTCGGGGGAGGTAGGGACGATCTTGTGGGTCCTGTAAATGTCCGAGATGGCGCCGCAATCGGAAACGATATAGCCACCAAAACCCCACTCATTGCGCAAAACCCTCTCCAGAAGGAACGTGCTCGCACAGCAGGCCTCCCCCCGGAAACGGTTGTAGGCGCACATGACGGAGAGAGCGTGACCTTCCTTTATGTTGGCCTCGAAGTGCGGCAAATAGGTTTCTCTCAGATCCCGCTCGTCCACAACGGCGTTAAAGCTGTGCCGCTCCGGTTCAGGCCCGCTGTGCACGGCGTAATGTTTTGCTGTGGCAACCACCTTCAGGTAGCGCGGGTCATCCCCCTGCAGTCCCGTGATGAACTGCACACTAAGCCTGCCCGTCAAATATGGATCTTCGCCGGAGTTATCGATTTATGTCTCGAGGCTGAACCGCAAACGGGAATTTCTTCACCACAAGCGACGAGGAATCCATTGGTACACTCGGACTCGGCATCAGGTCGTCGGGGCGTGGGGTGATCGCTCTCCCCGGGAGCGAGGGAAGTCCGTCGTTCTGGTCCACGACACTGAGAACAGGCGTTGCGGAACCTGCCAGCCGCAACGTGAGCTTGAAACCTTCTTCAGGAAATCCGACGCAGACCAGCCTCCACTCCACGTTCTCGCTCGAGGGACTGTCGATTTTTCGCCCATTGATGGAGGCATCCAGCACCTTGGCATTCTCGAGGCGCAGCCGTGCCACACGCGCCCCGCGAGGCGATACCTTCAGTTCGAGAGCTCGTGCATCACCGATCCTCTGATCCGCGAGTATTGTCACCTCCGCAGGGAGGAATTGATAAACAGGAGCCTGGCTTGTCAGCAGAGGAACTTTCGCCATGCCGTACTCACTCAGGTTTCCTTTTCCCGGCGCGTGGGTTAAGAACTGCGAGGTCCACTTATCCGGCTGTAGATCTGCACTCGCCCAGATGGCCTTGCCGTTATCCGCATCGAAAACATAGAAAACACTGTCGGCACGAGGGTTTGCGGAACTGTAACCCCTGTGCGAAACAGCATATCCCCAGAATCCCAGCGCAACGATTCCGGCTCCAGCCGGAACCAGCCATCTTTTCGGAGCAGAGATGATCCGAAGGTGCGGTGTCAATACTCCGATCAGCAAGCCAACCGCCAGCGCGAGCGGTATCAGGCCGGAAGTGCTCAGCAGCATCAAGACCATGTAGGGAGTGGAACCGAAGATAAGGATCGCCATTATTGCAGGCAGAATCCACAGCACTGCTTCTCCGGTGTCCGTGAGGGATTCCCTGTGCATGAAGAGCCAGGACAGAGAAAGTAGGCCGGCGAGCAAAGGCCAAACGAACATGAAGCTTGCACCCGCAACAAAAAGGCTGGTTAGAATCATCAGGATCAGCCATGGCAGCAGCGCCCCGACAAACAGATTGCCGGCCAGCATTCTCTGGCTGAAAAGCGCGTAAGAGAGTGAGATGGCCGCGGCCGTGGCGGCGATAAAACCCAGGGCGTACGACTCGCTGTTGTAAGCAATGCCGTAGGGTAGCAGCGGAACCAGACTTGTTCTGCGCAAACCGAGCCAGCCGAAATGCCAGGCCGCGGCTGCCAGTGTAACCGGGACAAGCCACACTAAGAGCCCGGCCAGGATACCGGACAGGGTTAATTGGCGGGCCCGGAAACCGAGCCAGACGACTGCCGCAAACAGAATCAGCAGGATCACCATCAGGGGAATGACCCAGCTCTGAGAGTAATGCAGAAGCCGGCCTAAAAAGTTGAAGTAGATGCAATCCGTTGCACGGACCTGGTCGAGCTGGGCGTCACCGAAATACCGCGCCAGCTTCAGAGCGTATGAACCGTCATGCTGCAAGCTCGCCTCATCGATATTGATCAGATCGTCGCGCATCGTGTGATAGCGAACCCAGCAACCTGCGTATGCAAAGTTGAGCCCGGCAATTCCCGCACGTTTGAAGATGGTAAAGTCCGTGTCGTTAGGGATCCTTCTGTAGGCTTCGTACATCGCTGAGTTGGCAACAGCCTGGGGCACAACCTTGGAAAGGGTGCTTATAAGCCGGCCGTTTTCAGGGCTGGTCTCAAACATCGAGGATGGACCGCACGATCCTCTGGCCTCGAAGTTTAGCGCCAGAGCAACATCCTTGACCCAAGGGTGCTCATCGATAAAGGCTTTGGCCCCCACGAGGCCCAACTCTTCCGCATCGGTGATGAGAAAGATGATGTCGTTCTTCAGCGGAGGACACGCCTTCAGCGCGCGGGCAGTTTCCAGCAATGTGACGACGCCCGAGCCGTCGTCGCTGGCGCCTGGGCCGCTGTGCACCGAATCGTAATGTGATGCGAGCATCACGGCGCGGCCGGATGCAGTTCCCTTGAGCCGCGCAATGATGTTGCTGACATTCGCGGCCAAACCCGAATCGCGGCGGACCACCGTGGTCATCTGCACTTGAGTTTCCAGGCCCAGAGCCGTCAACTGGGAGAGAAGGTACGCCCTCACTCGGCTGTTTTCAGGGGAGCCTGCCGGGTGCGGCCGCTGAGCGATCATTCTTAGATGCTCCATTGCGCGCGAGGATGAGAATTCCGTGGCTGCTGCGCTCGCCGGTATGTGCGCAGGCGGCATCAATTGGTGGATGGCAATGAACTCGAGCGCTGCTACGAGCGCGAACATCCAAAGGGCTGTTACAGCCGGACCTGTGATTGAGGACGGTTTCTCGGCCATCCTATCCTCCTTAAGGGCCTGCGCAAAAATTAATTGGCATTTTGGCGCGAGCGCCGGGTGGGCAGATGCGAAGCGCCGCGACGTAGGCGATGTCGATGCACATCGTCGAGGAGCGGCAACAAAGCAGATGCCCACCCGCCGCCGCGCCCCGTCGGGCTGCGGCCCGCAGGCCCTAAGAATAGTCATGCTTATACGCCGATCCCATGAAGTGGGCAAGATTGCTCATGCTCGGTTTCATGCAGCTGGATTTCAGGGAACACCGGGGTCAGGCCTTTGGATTCGGTTTTTCCCGCAGGTGCTGCCTTTGGTTACGGCGTTTGCCAGCCCTGTGTCTCAGGTTTGGACTTGTTAAAGAAGTTTCTCTTTCGTAAGGCTATTCAGCATAATAAAGGAATGTTTAAGAGACAGAGAACAGGATCGGTAATCTGCGCCTCGTGTGGAAAGCTTGTAGGGGTGCAGGATGAAACATGCTGGAACTGCGGAGGCAGAAATCCCGGCCTCTGGGGTTTTGGCCCATTTCTGAGGCGTATCGGCAATGACTTGGGATTCATATCCATCGTGATGTGGGGATGCGGCGCTCTCTACATCGCAACACTCCTGGTCGATCCACGCGGCATCCAGATGAGCGGAATGTCCATCCTGGCGCCGAGCCTCCGCGCTCTCTTCTTCTTCGGCGCAAGCGGCGCCGTGCCTGTGTTCGGCTATGGCAGGTGGTGGACCGTCCTCAGCGCGGCATGGCTGCACGGCAACATCCTGCATATCGCGTTCAATTTGATGTGGGTGCGACAGCTCGCTCCGGATGTTTCTGAACTCTACGGCGGCGGCAGGCTGGTCGTGATTTACACAGTTACGTCCATCACCGGCTTCCTGTTGAGCAGTTGGGCTGGTTACGCGTTTGGTACAATGCCGTTTTTTTTCCTCCGCGGGGCCTCCTTCACTCTGGGAGCCTCTGCTCCGATATTTGGCCTTCTCGGTGCGCTCGTCGTCTATGGCCGACGCGGCGGCAGCAGTCATATCAGCGGCCAGGCCATGACCTATGCCGTAATCATGTTTGTCTTTGGATTCGTGATGCCAGGCATTGACAACTACGCGCATCTCGGGGGATTCCTGGGAGGCTACGCCGCCGGGCACCTGCTGGATCCCATGCGCCCGGAGAGGCTGAATCACATGATCGCCGCACTTATCTGTATGGTCCTCACCGCGCTGTCCATCATTGCCTCTCTGCTTCAGGGTGCGTTCCTCTGAGAGGGCCGCCAACCCGCGCACGGAAAGTCACTGGCGTTTCGCAGTGAACGTCCCCTCAGCAGCATCCGCTAACTTGGCGGTTCCCTTCATCGTGTCTCTATCTATTGTTCCCGTGTAAGTGACTGTGCCCTGCATGCCCTGTGCGTCAAAGTGAAAAGAAAAAGTGATCACATTGCCTTTCACTGTGCCTGAGAGATCCGCTTCACCCAGCAGGCCCTTGTAATGCCCGGCAAGCTTTTCCCCTTCCTGCTTGAAAGTCAATGTGGGGGTTCCCGAACCCATGGAGGTTTCTACCTGGAAAAGCCAGGTGCCTGTTACATCGACCTTGCTCTCCTGAGGTTGTGCTGCGACTGCTGGAGCGACGCTGCCAGCTGCGGCGCGCTTTGCGCTCCAATCACCCTGCGCCATACCTCCGAAATCTGCGTCTCCCTTGATGGCGTCTCCATCAAGCTTTCCGCCCATGGTGATCAGGAGATCATTGCCCTCGTACTTGATCGTGAAGGAGAACTTCAGATCGCTCCCCTGCATGGTTCCTGCTAACTGCAGCTGACCGGACGGACCAGTAAAGAATCCTTTCAATTTGTCCCCGTCACGAGTAAACGAAGCGCGCACATTGTGAGTCCGCTGAGGTGAATGGATGACGAAGTCCCAGTCCCCCTCGATCCCACTTGCCGAACGTGCAGGTGAGATCGCCGCCTGCGTCGCAGCCGCGACTCCAGCCTCAGCCCGTTTGGCGCTCCAGTCGCCCTGAGCGAGACCTCCGAAATCAGCATCCCCCTTCAGCGCGCCGCCCTCCAGGCTGCCTGTCATCGTAATCGGCAGGTCGTTACCCTGAAAGGAGACTTTGAAGGTAATCTTGATCTGATTGCCAGTGATACTCACTTCGCAGGGCATCTCGCCGGCCTGGCTCTTGAGAAGGCAGCTGAGCTTATCGCCAGCCTGTTTAAAGGCGGCCGTGAAATTCCTCGTTCCCTGGGGTGTATTCAGTGTGACCTCCCATTCGCCGGCCGGATCAGCCTGCGCCGCAGCAAATAGTGGAAGTAAGAGCAGAAACGCCAATGAAGTCGCGAATAGACCCGCGTTTTTCATACGGAATTCTCCTTGGAGAGGTGTTCAGCAAAACCGAATATCCGCGCAATGATACCACAGAGTATCTAGACTATCTTCTGTAGAGCTATCGACAGGGTGCAATCCAAAGTGAGAGTCAATCCTCAAAATGCAAACCGCAAAGGCCTCAAAGACCTCAAAGAAACTACCTCAGATTCTTTGTGGTCTTCGAGGTCTTCGTGGTTTGATTTTCGAGCCAAACCATTCGGAAGCAGAGTCCTGACTGGGCTGAGTTGACTCCCACTTCTAATTGCACCCCTATAGACATGGAAAATGTGCAAAGCGGCGACGAGACAAGCGATCCCCAAAATCCGGGACGCGATGTTTGTGGTTTAGCTCAACTGTTGCATCATTCAAATCAACTGATGTTCTTTTTGCGTTATTAGCACTGCGCATTTGGTGACAAGACAGGAACGGAAGATCGATGAAGAAGGCTAATCGCAAAGTGACTGACGAGCTTCGATCCGAGTACAAGCGCTCGGATTTTGGCAACCTTGTGCGCGGGAAGTACGCAGCCCGAGTCGCTACGGAGACAAACATTGTCGTCCTTGAACCAGAGGTTGCCGAAGCATTTCCAAACGATAGGGCGGTCAACGAGGCCTTGCGGGAACTTCTGGACGTTGCAGCGACCACTGCACGCCTAACACGGCGCTCAACCGGACGCGCCAGACACCGGCGCGCGGGTTAGCTTTGGCGTTTGGTCCCAAAGCGAAAATGAGTGCCGGCTACCCTGTGCCCATTTTTAGCAGGAACAGGGCAAATGGAACGACCGCTACGGATCAGCTAAACGTTTCAGAGACAGGCTATGCGGTGGCTGTAGAGATGCGGAGTTTGCACGAGGAGGAGAGGTGGGAATTAGCCGCCTAGGCTGATCATCTCGATTTTTTTGCGGGATCTGGCCTCATACCCTTGAGGCGAGTTCATCGCTTTGAGCCTTTCCTCGGAGTATCTATCCGCTCTCATCAACCAGACAGAGCAAATAAAAGCGGCGATTTCCTCGTCGTCAGAGCCTCCCCTCAAAAGTTTCTTGAGGTCGTGGCCTCTTTCCGAGAATAGGCAGGTCACAAGCCTTCCATCCGCGGTCAGGCGCGCCCGCGTGCAGCTCGAGCAGAAAGGCTCAGTGACTGATGCGATGATGCCGAGATCTCCGCCACCGTCGGCAAACCCGTAGCTTACCGATGGCGCGCTTCCCTGCTCCCTTCCGACCTCGCGCAGGGGGTATCGGCTGGATATAATCTCCAGGATTTCCTTTTTGGAGACCATTTTCTCCGTAAGCCAATTGTTCGCGTTGCCCACATCCATGTACTCGATGAAACGAATGGCAAAACCGTTGACACGGCAAAACTCGGCCATATCAAGGATCTCGTCATCATTGACGCCACGCTCGATCACCGCGTTGAGCTTTATCGGATTCAGCCCATATCGTTTGGCAGCGTAGATTCCGTCCAGCACCTTGGGAAGATCATCGCGGCGCGTCATGAGTTTGAATTTTTGAGGATCCAGCGTGTCGACGCTCACGTTGATCCGCTTCAATCCCGCCTCGGCCAGCCCAGCGATCTTCTCGCTCAGCAAAGACCCGTTGGTGGTCAGGCAGAGGTCATTCAGACCGGGAATCGACGAGAGTCGGGCCACGAGCCTCTCGAGATCCCGCCTCAGAAGGGGCTCGCCGCCAGTCAGACGAATCTTGTCGATTCCCATTTGCACAAAGACACCTGCAACCCGCATGATCTCTTCGAAAGTGAGGATCTCCTTTTTCTCGATCCATTCATATTCGTCGAGTGGCATGCAGTAGGTGCACCGGTAGTTGCATCGGTCCGTAACCGAGATGCGGAGGTCCTTCACCGGACGCCCAAGGATGTCGCGCAGAGGCTTGTTTTCGATTGAAACTTCAGTCGTACGGCTTTCCATTTTTCCTAAGGTAATCGTATCTGTCTTCCGGAGCGCTTTCCGTGGTGGTTCCTCTTCAGCACCCTTATGATTGGAAGAACCTCCTCGAAGAAGAGATAATAGCATGCGCCGATCGCGTCTTGGAACCGTTAGAAAAGTTGGCAGTTCGCTGAATATCCCGGTGAACCGCGGGATTGCGAGGTGTACTGTGCACTGCGAACCGAGAACAACCGACTCAAAGCGGCCAGACACCTCCGACAAAGCCCAAGGCTTGATTGGTGATCCCGCCCGGGGCGGGACGGCGCTTCGCCCTGCCCAAGATCATCGGAGCTTGCCTTGGATTACTGTGGAATTCTGGTGGCTTTTCACCAAAGCCTTGGTGAATCTTGGCGTTCTTGGCGTGGTGAAGTTTTTAAAAGCCTCACCACCAAGACACCAAGAACACAAAGCAGATTGGTTGAGGCTCACAGAACCACAAAAGAGAAATCGTTCCCGGAATTGCCAGATTCTGTGAGTTCCAGGGCCAAGCCGGGGATTTCCCTTAACGTAATGAGGTATGATGCACAGCCTGTGACGTCCATATTGCGCAATTACGTAAAGGAGACCCGCCGCCCTGTCTATTCCGCGGCGTTGCTTCTGCCATTTTTCGTCGTTTATCATGCGGGTTCGATCGTCCTGAAAACCACCTATATCAATGGTGCCGACGCATTGATTATAAGGATTCTTAGTACCTTCTCGGTTCATTCCGTTTTCGCATCCGCGCTGGTCTTGCTGGCCTGTTTTGTCGTCTGGCAGCTGCGCACGCGAGCCAGCTGGAAGGTCGATTCTCGCAAGCTGCTCCTGATGCTCGGGGAAAGCCTTTTTTTCGCCGCCTTGCTGTTTGTAGCCTTTGGCTGGATTTCCACTCATTTGAGCGCTGTCGATGGCACATCCGGATTGGGTGGTGGCATGACAAGGTTGGTACTTTATTGCGGCGCAGGCATCTATGAAGAGCTGGTCTTCCGCGGATTTCTTCTGGGCATGCTACTTCTCCTGTTCACGAGGCTGCTGAAGATGACGACAGTCACAGCTTCGATATGCGCAACATTGCTGGCGGCATTGTTGTTTTCTTTGTTTCATTACCTCGGTGCCGCAGGCGACCATTTCACCCTGGCAAGCTTCGTTCAGAGAACGCTGGGGGGTCTGTACTTTTCGGTTCTCTTCGTCACGCGCGGTTTCGGCGTGACTGCCGCGTCTCACGCACTTTATGACATCCTGGTAGGGCTCATAGCCACCGGATGAGGGAAGCTGGACACAAACTGCGATCTTTGCGAGTTTCCAAGTCGGGAAGGAAAAGGAGAATGTTTCGAAAAATCACCCATGTGATCTACGACATGGATGGCCTGCTGCTCGACACCGAGCCCTTTTACACCAAGGTGAATCAGGATATCGCCAGCCGTTACGGCGCCACCTTCGACTGGCAGCTCAAATCGCGCACGATCGGGCTGCGGGCTACCGATGCCGCGAAGATCCTGATCCAAGCCATGAACCTGCCGATCACGCCCGACGAGTACCTTCAGCTGCGCAAGCACATGCTCGAGGGACTGTTCCCGCAGGCCGAGCCGATGCCCGGCGCCGTTCGATTGACCCTGCACCTGCACCGGCATGGCATACCGCAGGCGGTCGCGAGCAGTTCCGACCGCCACCACTTTGAACTCAAAACCAGCAGGCATAAGGAATGGTTCGGTATCTTCCAGTGCTTCGTCGTCGGCGCGGATCCGGATGTGAAGCACGGCAAGCCCGCACCCGACGTGTTTTTGGTGGCGGCGCAACGCCTGAGCGCGGAACCGTCAAGCTGCCTGGTGTTCGAGGATGCTCCAGCCGGAGTTGAGGCGGCTCATGCCGCCGGCATGGCCGCCATTGCAGTACCGGATTCCTCCATCGATCACGAGGCGTTTCAAGGGACCGACCAGATATTGCGCTCTTTGGTGGAGTTCGATCCCGTCCGATGGGGCTTGCCCGCTTACTGAAATCTGCCGCGAATTAAAGGTGTTTCTTTTTTTGTCTTAAATAGAGGAAACATGATAAGTCACCGCAAAGTAATTGAGCTCTATGTTCGTTCACGGACGGGATTCGTGAATATCACCCCGCAGGTCCGCGCGGCGGTCAGCGAGAGCGGCATCCGCGAGGGTCTGTGCCTCGTCAACTCCATGCACATAACTTCGAGCGTTTTCATCAACGACGACGAATCCGGACTGCTTGAGGATTACACTCACTGGTTGGAGGATCTTGCTCCGTACGATCCCAGCCCCGAGAGATATCACCACAACCGCACCGGCGAAAGCAACGGAGACGCACACCACAAGCGGCAGATCATGGGACGCGAGGTGGTGGTCGCCGTCAGCAACGGCACTCTCGACTTTGGAACCTGGGAGCAGATCTTCTATGGGGAATTTGACGGACACCGCAAGAAGCGCGTGCTGATAAAAATAATCGGCGAATAAAGCCGGGATCAGGTCCTGGGATAGATGATTCGCGATTGATGCGCAGCGGCGTGGTCTTGCCAATCGTCAATCGTCAATCCAGATATTCTCGCATCCTTCCAGCGGCGATGGTGGCACCTCCAGAGGCCAGAGTCATCGAGGGCTCAGGCTGACTCCACAGATTCTCGATCGCCTCACCCACTTCCCCGCGGTACAACTTTTCCGCAGGAATGTGCTGGTGCTTGAAGTACTTTTTAATCGCCGCCTCGAGAACGGTGTATTCCAGAAAGTCGCTTCGGTCGGCGTAAATCAGCGGCTTTTTGTTCACCAGGCAATCACTAAGGATGCCGAATCCCGGCTTTGTAATGACACCATCCATCGAAGCAACTACATCGGAATAGCAGATCACATCCCGATCGATGGAATGGATATTCATGCGCCGCCATTCCAGCGGAAGGACCGCAAAGAACTCGCAGGCGTCCAACTTGGCCACGTTGTCGAGTGCCTCATCATTCCACTCGAGCGTGGTAAAGGAGACCAAGATCCACTCCTTGCGAAAGTCTGCTCCTGTCAGTCCGGCAATCTCACAACGCCGATTTTGTCCCGGAGAAGCGACCAGGGGAATGTCTTCAATGCGGGGAAAGGCATTCATTTCCGGGCTGAAAGGCAGGCGCAGCAGCAGGTCCGCTTTAGAGTATTCATCCTGATATAACCGCACCAGGGATTCCCACCGCGGATCAGCTGCCACATAAGCGGAATAGATCCAATCCCAGCTGAAGTTGCCGACGGCGATGCGGGGAATGCCGAGCGACTCTGCGGATTCGAGCGGAATTCCGGGAATATCGACTACAACCAAGCCGATCCCGTGCGACCTGAGAAACTCGGTTTCCTGGGCGACCAGTTCCTTACGATGGTCATAAAGCTGCAGGACACTCTTCAGGGATTCTTGGACATTCACTCGAATCGAGTCGAGTTGAACCATGCCAAAGTCGAACGATCCGGGGCGGACCGTGTAGGGCCCCTCTCCCAGGCGGTTCCGGAAAAAGGACGCCGGATGGTCGCTGACGATAACGACGGGCAGTTTTGGATACAGCTTGTTCAAAGCACAAATGATGTCGCAGGAGCGCACACCATGGCCGTAGCCATGGGCAGTGACATAGTAGGCCACACCACGCGGAGCGCTTTCGCCTGGAATAGTCATTGAAGGTGAGTTTCGCGGCTAGGGTTTTTCAAGAGAAGCCTCGGACGCCGCCGTTGCCTCCGCTTCAGCGTGGGGATGAAGCTCGAGCCAGCGCTCGGCGCGCAGCGCCGCCATGCAGCCGAATCCAGCCGCCGTGATAGCCTGACGGTAAAAGTTGTCGTGCACATCGCCGGCAGCAAAGACGCCATCCATGCTGGTCTCGACACCGTTACGGACCACGATATAGCCGTGAGCGTCAAGCTCGATGATCCCTTTTAGAAATTCCGTGTTGGGATGGTGGCCAATACCCATAAAAACGCCGCCGATCGGCTCAGTTTTTTCCTCGCCGGTTACGACATCCTTAGTCCGAACCGCTTCCAGAACATCATTGCCGATGTATTCCGTCAGGATGGTGTTCCACCTGAACTCAATCCTGGGATTCGCCGCGGCTCGTTCCTGCATAATCTTGCTGGCTCTCAGAGCGTCGCGCCGATGCACCACCGTAACGCGGGAAGCATGGTGCGCCAGAGTGAGGGCCTCTTCGAGAGCCGTGTCCCCTCCGCCGACAATCATCACCCGTTGATCCCGGAAAAAAATGCCGTCGCAAACAGCACAGGCTGAAAGTCCCCGATTCCGATACCTCATCTCGCCGGGCAGCTCGAGCCACTTGGCCGAGGCTCCGGTGGCTACGATCACAGAACGCGCAGTGAACCACTCCTGGCCGGCACGAAGCCGAAATGGGCCGCCTGGCTTGAATTCCACCTCTTCGACGTCTTCTTCGAGTATTTGGGCGCCAAAGCGGAGCACTTGCTTGCGCATCAGGTCCATCAGATCAGGTCCGCTGATTCCTTCCGGAAAACCGGGAAAGTTCTCCACATCGGTGGTGAACATCAGCTGTCCGCCCGGCAGCTGAAGGCCTTTGGGCGCGGAAGCAATGACGAGCGGGGACAGGTTGGCACGCGCTGCATATATCGCCGCCGTGTAGCCCGCGGGGCCGGAACCGATAATAATCACCTTATGTGTCATTTCTCACCCGATCCAATGGTTCAATGCGCTCTTAGAACAGCGTTATTGATTCTAGCGGAATTTCGCACTTTTTGTAGGGGGAATCCGAGGCGGAAGCAGCGCGTCAGATTCGGGCTGTCAAAAATAAACTGGACGCGGATTCGCGCGGATCTACGCGGACCTGCTCTTAGACTGACATCCGTGTTTGAATTACGTGATGATATCAGGATGATCGCGCCCGAAGCGCTCACGTATCTGCAACAGATCAAGTGCCGCCTGCGCTAGAGGCTCCAGAACAGATTCGGCCGCTTCATTCACCTCTGTCCGGAAGCGCTCGAGATACAGGCGAAGTGTGGCTCCCTCGGTTCCGGTGCCTGACAGGCGGCAGACTATCCGGGAGCCGTCTTCCAGCAGGATCCGAATCCCCTGATGGTTGCTAATGCTGCGATCCACAGGATCCGTGTAGCTGAAGTCGTCGGCATGCCTGATAATGCTCGATGCCAGCGTAGTTCCCACGAGCGCAGGAAGCCGTCTCCCGAGTTCCGCCAGCATCTGCGAGGCACGAGTCGAATCGAGCGCCTCATAATCGCAGCGCCGGAAGTAGCTCCGGCCGAAGCGCCGCCAGTGATCCTGCACCACCTGCGCCACCGATTTGCGCTTGCAGGCCAGAATCGACAGCCAGCACAGAACAGCCCACAGTCCATCCTTTTCGCGGACATGGTCGGAACCCGTGCCAAAGCTCTCCTCGCCGCATATGGTGCACATGCCGGCATCCATCAGGTTAGTGAAGAACTTCCATCCCGTAGGCGTCTCGTGACAGGTAATGCTCAGGCTTCGCGCCACGCGGTCGACAGCAGTGCTCGTCGGCATGGAGCGGGCAACACCGGACAGTCCGGATCGATATCCCGGGATACATTCACGTGCGTGCTCGGCAATAATTGCGAGGGAGTCGCCAGGGGTGACGAAGAAATCGCGTCCAAGAATCATATTGCGATCGCCATCCCCATCACAGGCAGCCCCCATGTCCGGCGCGTCCAGGCGCGCCATTAGAGCAACCAGGTCAGAGGCATGTACCTGGTTGGGATCGGGGTGGTGCCCGCCGAAATCTTCGAGGGGAACACCACGGATTACCGTGTCCTCAGGCGCGCCCAGGCATTCTTGAAAGATGTGCCGCGCGTAGGGCCCCGTGACGCCGTGCATGGCATCGAAAAGAAGTCGGAAGTTACTTCGAAAAAGGCTGCGCAAAGCATCGAAGTCGAAGAGCTGCTGCATGACTTCCGTGTAGTCTTGCAGGGGATTCAGGACGGTTATCTGGCAATCTCCAAGGGTTGAGTTCCCGCCTCGATCGATGTCCACGTCATCGGCCGCGAAACGGATATATCTTGAAAGCTTGCGCGTGTGCGCGTAGATCCGTTCCGTGAACGCTTCCGGAGCCGGACCGCCGTTTCGGATGTTGTACTTGATGCCGAAATCCGCATCGATCCCGCCCGGATTGTGACTGGCGGTTAGAAGCAACCCTCCAAGCGCGGCCTTGCGTCGGATGACGGCAGACATCGCAGGGGTAGAAAGGATCCCGCCTTGGCCAACCAGCACCCTGCCGAAGCCGTTGGCCGCAGCCATCTTCAGAATTGTCTGGATGGCTGCGCGGTTGTGGAAACGTCCGTCGCCACCAACGGCCAGGATTTCATGCTTGAAATCTTTGCCGGCCGCCTCGCGAACCGCATCGAATACGGACTGCACGAAGTTTTCCAGGTAATGAGGCTGCAGGAAAACTCGCGTCTTCTTGCGCAAGCCGGAGGTTCCCGGACGCTGGCCGGGAAATGGTCTAGTTGTGATCGTTTCGAGCTTCGCTGAGGTCATAGCACAGGCACAATAATATATAGCCCGCGCATTGACAAGACTACTGCCACAGAGACCAGGGAGGCTTAATCTCCGTGGTCTCCGGGTCCCTGCAGTGTCTGCGGATTTTCTCCGATGGGCCGCAGCTCGCCCACGATGAACCAATAGGCAGCAAGACCCGCAACCAGCATAATCGCGGCCAGCGCGAATCCCGGGAAATAGGATCCCGTGCTGGCGATCAGGAAGCCGGTGATCAGCGGCGCCAAAATTCCCGCGATATTACCGACAAAATTTTCACATCCGGTCCAGATGCCGACTTCGTCTGGAGGCGCGCAACATTGCAGGATCACCAGCAGATTGCCCGTGGCTAGGCCGACGAGGGAGCCCCCGATGATCAGCACGATCGCAGTTCCTGCAGTATCGACCCGAGCCGCCGGTATGAGTAATAGACCCGTGGCGAAAGCCATCGTCACGATGCCTTTCCTGGTCCGTGTCTCGTCAAAGCCCCTGTGAACGAGACGATCGGCGATCCAGCCCCCGATCGGCTCGCTGATCCCGAAGACGAAGAACGGGAGCGACGCATAGAAGCCGGCACGCAGAACAGTCAAACCGCGCACCGTGATCAGATAGTCTGGCAGCCAAGTCACCAGAAGATACCAGTAGTAGTCAAAACAGAAGAAGCCCAGACATATTCCGATGAGGTTACGGTTGCGCAGCATGGCCAGGAGGGAGCCCATATCCACCTTCCGGCTGTTCGCTGACTGATTCGATCTGTTTCCCGCCAGTCTCGCCGGAGTGACGAGCAGCCAGGGAACAAGCCATAGCAACGCAGCAAATCCGACGAGGGCAAAAGTCGTTCGCCAGCCGAGGTGAACCAGCAACCAGGGAACAAGCAGACCCTCCAGGACCAAGCCGGTGCGCGTGCCGAAATCAAAAAGCCCGCAGGGAAAGCCGCGATCCTTCGGGGCAAACAGCAGGCTGACGATCTTAGTTCCGCCAGGCAAATAGATGGATTCACCGATACCCAGCAGCACTCGAAAGGCAATCAGGACGGCGAGGCTCCCTGCGAATCCCGTCAATCCCTGCGCAAGAGACCAAAGCGCGAAGGCGCCGGCGTAAAGCCATCGCAGGTTGAAGCGGTCGGCACACCAGCCGATGGGGATCTGCATCAATGCATAAGACCAGAAAAAAGCGGAGAGGAGCAATCCCTTGGTGGATGGACCCAGGTGGAGGTCGGCGGAGATCAGCGGAAGAGCGATGGAAATAGTCGCGCGATCGAAGTAGTTGATAAGTGAAGCGGTGAAAAGAAGTCCGACAATCCACCAGCGCCGGGAGCTGGCAATGTCCAGCGATGAAGCTGCAGGCATTGCGGGGGTCGAAACCGATCTGCCGCTGGCAATCACGAGATGCACCTCCCTTCTGAAATGCGGCGAGCATACCCTAAGACGCTGCGGAATAAAAAGGGAACAGTCGCTGGGGAGTGCAATTAGAGGGGGGAGTCATGCTAAGGGCAGCACTTATTGGACACGGATCTACACCGATTCACACGGATTTGCACTCTTGGGGAGTTGAACGAGCTTTTGACATCCGTGTCCGATTTTTGTCTTCTCGTTCTCCGACCCTTCGCAGTTTGCTTTTTGACGGCGGCTAAAAAGGTCAGCGGCGCTCGAGTTCGAGGAGGAATTCCTTGATTTGAAGCCCCCCACCATAACCCGTCATGCTGCCGTCGCTGCCAATGACCCTGTGGCAGGGTACGACGATCGGAAGCGGGTTGCGTCCGTTGGCCGCACCGACGGCCCGCACCGCCTTGGGTTTGCCGATCCTGCGCGCGATTTCACGGTAGGAGACGGCCGCACCATAAGGAATCTTGAGAAGTTCCTGCCACACAGTCTTCTGGAACGTAGTTCCCTCCAACGCTAACGGAAGGTCAAAGCTTCTCAACTCACCTCTGAAATAAGCGTCGAGCTGGCGAATCGCCTCAGTTAAGTACTGATCGGAGGGTAGCCAGTCGGGTTCCGGTTTGATCGCCGTCCGGCCTTCCGAGAAACCGATCCATTTCAGGCCGGCACGGCTTCCTGCCAGCAGCAGCCTTCCAACTGGGCTCTCCATATAGGTGAAGTAAATCTTTTCTATGCTCACCATCCGATTCTCTCTTTCAGTAGACATCCAGGTCGCGGCCGGAGACG
>Ga0315277_10001247_pt1 | contig 37599 bp, 23 predicted proteins | sample YL17G05_15_MG_FD_203695 | JGI IMG/M metagenome (GOLD analysis project Ga0315277, IMG submission 203695) | Sediment microbial communities from Yellowstone Lake, YNP, Wyoming, USA - YL17G05_15 | ecosystem: Environmental > Aquatic > Freshwater > Lake > Sediment | place: USA: Wyoming | collected...
GACCGCCGCACGGACTACGGGCTGGGCTACGAATTGATTCTGGGCGACCCCGATGCCGCCGCGCGTTACACGTCAGCCCACATTCGCCTGCTTTGGTTGCACGTTCACGACCGGCTTGGTTTGTGTCACCGTGGTTTGTGGCACGAAAACGGCGTCTGGGCCGCCCGCCTGATTAACGGGCAAAGCATGCACGGCTGGCAGTTCAACCCGTGGCGGCAGATTGAACATGGCTTGCGCGATCCTCGCATCGGCATTGGCGTCCGCAACACCATTGCAGGAAACCCCCGCTCAAAATTGATTGAGCGCGTGATCGGGACTCTCCAGCAACGGACGCGTTGTCAGGCGGGCTTTGTCGGATTCAACGAACGCCTCGACAAGCGCGAGGTCGTTTCCGATTTCATCGCCCGCGTCAAGCGCGGCCAAGAGCACCCCGGCAATGAATTGTTGCAGGTCTCAGAGTATCGCAAGCTCTTGGACGCCGAATTGATGGCGTTTGCCGATGAAACGCAAAATGGCCATCGGCTTCCAAGCGTTTCGCCAAAAGAAGCCTGGCTGAATGGCATCGGCAAGTTTCCCGGACTCATGGACCGGCCCTTGCGTCAGTTGGGTGTGCAAGCCCGCTATTTACTGGCGACCCACAACCGCGAAGTCGAAGTCAAAGCCCAAGGCCGATGCCAGGGGATTTACTTCAAGATTGGCCGACAGCCCTTTGCATTTTGGGGGCCGGAATTGGAACCGTGGCAGAATCGCAAGATTGAAGTGCGCCTTCACCTGGAAGAGCCGGACTTACTAGTTTGCATCCCGCCCGGCGCTGAACCATTCGCCATGAAGGCAAGAGTTTTGGACGCCAACGACGCCACGCCAGAGCAACTGTCGGAAACCGCCCGTGCTCGGTCCAGTTGGATGCGGCGGGGCAAGGTCATTTACGACAACCTGCCGCATCCGCTCATTCGCACAATCTCCCGCGACAATGACCACGACGCGGCCACGCGCGAACTGGGCGCTTTCGTCAACGCCGCCACGGAGCGGCATCGCACCGAACAGCAAGTCCATGCGCGCAAGCTGGGCGACGTGCGCCGCGCCGCCACGGCCTTGGGCGCCGCCATCCCCGCCGCGCCGCGCAACGTGCAACGGGTCAAAGAAGGCTTGGACCTTGAAGCGGAAGCTCTGGCCGAAATACGAGCACTGGAGAACCAACCATGAAGAAAACGCCATTCACTCTCGAAGTCAGCCGGCAGAGCACGCGGTTTACATTCTTCGCTCCCGTGCCCGGCGCCGCTTACTGTCAACCCACGCAAAATTTCGCCATCCCGCTCGAAACCTTCCGCGCCATTTGCGCCAAGCCACCGGAACCCGGCGAAGTCTCGTTTCTCAACTTCACCGAAACGCAACTCAAGGCGTACGGCGTGCAAGCAGGAAAACCATGAACCCGATCAACCCCGAGCTACTCGCCGCGAAGATTCAAGCCGCCCGTAACGGCGAACCAGAAGCCACGGGGTTTGCGAAGCAACTCGCCGCGCAACCTCTGTTGCTCGAAACCCTCTGGTTCATTCAAGAAATGAGCCGCCGTCCTGGCGGACGTGAACGGTTCGTGCAGAATCTCATTGAGGCCTTCCCGGACCGCTTCCAAACCAGCGGCATGATTGCGGCGGGACCTCCCGACAAGGCTGGACGCTGGACGTTGGACCAGTGTTTGACCGCCTGGCAGGATGAAGCGGAGCCCATCCGATACGCCTATGCGGATTCCTGTCGCGCCAAGACCACTTCTGAGTCCCTGGATTCAATGACCTTTCACGATTGGCTGTATGCGTTTATCGGGCCAGAGGTCAGCGCCAAAGACGCGCGGGGCGGCGAGCTGCTAGCCCGCGCACTGCGCACGGGCCTGGCGCGGTTCAACTTTGACTTTTTTAAGAAATTGTGCATTGCAGAAGTCAAAGCCAAGCTGCCCGACCTCCTGTGGGGTTGGTGCGAAAGCCCGAGCTATGATTGCGACGCCCCCTCGTTTTTCCCCGATCTGCTCCCGACGCTCTGCCATTTCCTAGACCGCCACGCGACGGAAGCCGCCCGCGAATTGGCGGCAACCGAATTCACCAAGATCGTCTTCCGCGAACTGGAATTTGCCTACTCGCAGCGCGTGCCCGTGCCCATCATCGGCTTGTCCCGCTTTGGCAAAACCAAGGCCGTGAATGTCTGGTGTGAAATGCGGCCCGGCCAAAGGCGATTGGTGACCGTGCCCGATAGCAGCCGCGAACGCGATTTCTTCACGGCCCACGCCGATGCCTTTGGCATCGAATATGGCGTCAGCACGACGACGGCGAGGCTGAGGCGGCAGGTCGAATTTGTCCACCGGCAGAGCGGCTTGTTCTTGGTTTATGATGAAGCGCACTTCCTTGTCCCGGTCAGTTACCATAGGGGTACGCCGCCGCGCCGGTTGAACTGGATCCGTTGCCAGGTGATTGACCGGGAACTTGGTTGCGCCTTCTTCGCCACGCCGCAGAGCTACCGCGAAACGCTGGACGCATACGTGAAGACAACCGGCTATTGCATGGAGCAGTGGCTTGGCCGGCTGGCGCCCGCAGTAGTCTTGCCCGAAAGTCTCGATAGCGCCGACGTGTTGGCCGTCGCGCGGAATCATTTCCCCGATGTTCCGGAGCCCTATCTGAAGCTGATTTCAGCCCGTGCGATGCAATCAGAAGGCTATCTGAAAAATATGGAGATCACCGTCAAGCGCGCGTGCTTCCTGGCCGGCGAACGCGGGCACCGCGCGCCGACCCTGGCCGACGTGCAAGAGGCGATTGACTACATGATGCCCGGAGCGGATCTGGCCGCGGGCAAGCCCTCTGCGACTGATTTGCAACCTGCCCGTCATGCCCCTGCCAAGCGATTGCAGCCGGCGTGCCGCGGCGCTGCCGCACTGCCGGAGATGGAAATCAAAACCGAGTTCTCCCGTCGAGGATCCATGGTGATGCACCCGGAACCCGAGCCTGCTTTGGCCGGCTAGACGGGCCCGAATTCTTTGATTTTGCCAGCCGCATGCAGTTGCGGCCCTTGCCGTTTAGACTCGCATTTCGTCAATCGTTTGACACCGATTACGACAACTTTTCTGTTCGGCTACACCAAGGGGCGCTGTGAACGGCGGCTGCACGGCAGGGGAGGCAGGAAGTCTTGGCATGGACGTTCAACCTGAAGAACAAAGTTGCGCCGAGTGGGTGCCGGCGCTCCGTTCAGCTTCCTTCTTCGGGTCCAAGCCAATGCCAAGCCCATGGCTTACAGCCGAAACGATCATCGGCAATCCACTTTTCATCGCACCGTGCGGATGCGCCAGGGGCCCGGGACGAGTCTGTGGGAAGACTCCGCGCAGTCCATCCCGAAACGCAAGACTCCATGAACCTTGTGCCGCGATGGGCGTCGTTGCCGTTGCCAGCAACGTTAGACCCGCACGCGCGGTGGTCGCCCCGAGTATGATGAGGCCCGCGAAGGCGACACCGATTCTTCTTGATTCGTGGCCCCAGAATTTCGTTTCGCCCTCGCTGATCGAGCCTGTGGGAGGTATCAGATTCGGAGGAAGACTTTCCGGCGGTACAACCAGAAAAGCAGCATCCAGAGGATGAAGAGCACGGTCGCGCCCTGCAGCAAGGGTTGATAGGCCGCGCCCGCAAACTTGAAGAAGTCTGCCCCCAAATGCGTCTTCAAAGCGCCCGCCGTGAATCCGTCGAACAAGTGCGCGATGCAGTAGGCGGCGATGGAATTCATGCCGACGACGACAAGCGGGAACGCCCAGGCTTTTTGCTGGCGCAACTCCATCACGACGTAGAAACTTGCCAGCAATAGGAAGCACCAGCCGCCGCTGAACAGCACCCAGCTCGGTGTCCAGATGCGCTTGACCGAAGGACAGATGCCCAGCGCATCAAGCATCCATCCCGCCGCAAGGGCGATGAAACCCGCCTGACAGAGCCAACGGAACTTCTGTGCCGGCGAGCGTTCGGTGCGGAGCAGGCCGCCGGCAAGCAACCCGAGAATCATCGTGGCGAGCGTCGGGATGAAACTTAACGTCGCGTAGCCGCCGCCGTTGCACACGAAAGTCCTCGCCCGCGGGAAGAGATTCAAGAACCAGGTGTCAAACGCCCAAGCGAGGTTGCTGTTCTTCTGCCAGTGCGCCGCGAAGCCTGAGAGGCCGTTCTCCTGCAACCAAGTCGCCGAGGCGCTGACCTTGGCGTAATCAAAATCCGCCGGTGGCAGCGGATAGAGGGCAAGCGCCGCGAAGTAACCGATGGCGATGGCTGCAAACGCCGCCCACTGAACGCATGTGGAGCGCAAGCCGAGCAGGAACAACGCGAAGTAGCCCAGGCCGATCTGCGAAAGCGTATCCTCGAAGGTCCAGTTCGTCTGCGACGCGCCGACCGAGCGGAGAAAGACGCCGAGCAGAACCAGAGCGAGCGAGCGCCAGCCCGCGTGCAGCAGCATCTTGATGAAGGACTGTCCCCGCGCCAAGCGGTTGGCGATGGAAAATGGCAGCGCCACGCCGACCAGAAACGAGAATGAGGGCTGGATCAAGTCGTGCAACGAGCAACCCCGCCACGGTGCGTGACTCTGATGGTGGGCCAGAAACCGCCAGAAGGCCGAATCCGGCAACGCGTGGGACACCGCGCCGAGGCGCAGCACCTCGCCCATCATCAGCAGCATCACAAATCCGCGGTAGGCATCCACCGAGGTCAGGCGAACTTGCCCAGCCGGGACCGAAGAACTGCCGACGGTTGCGTGGACTTCGCTGGCTGGGGAATTGGAAGCCGGAGCGTTCATGATGGTTGCGCGGAGGTCGAGCGAGTCATTGGCGGACAGCCTAGCAATGGCCATTGTGTTTTCAACCTGTTCCGCACAATCTCCCAACGGATGAGCGCGCGGGCGCGGCCGCCGCTCAGATGGGAACGACACTTCATGAAAGCAAACAACCGGGCATGGTTCATTGAGCTGGCGGCTGGCATCGCCGCCGTGTTTGCGGCGCAGGCCGGGGCAGGTGTCCGACCCAACATCGTCATCGTGCTCGCGGACGACCTGGGCTACGGCGACGTGCACTGCTATGATCCCGAGCACAGCAAGATTCCTACACCCAACCTTGATCGCTTGGCGGCGGAAGGCATGCGTTTCACGGCGGCGCATTCGACCTCGGCTGTTTGCAGCCCGACGCGCTACGGGTTGCTGACAGGCCGTTACCCATGGCGCAGCCGGCTGCAACGCGGCGTGCTGCAACCCTACGATCCGCCGCTGATTGCCTCGAACCGACTTACCCTCCCTGCCCTGCTCCGCGCACAGGGTTACCACACGGCTTGCATCGGCAAGTGGCATCTCGGCTGGCAATGGCCGAGGCAGGACGGCCAGGTCGTATTCGACCGGCCCATCGCGGAAGGCCCGACGGCCCGCGGCTTCGACTACTATTTCGGCACGGATGTCCCCAATTTCCCTCCCTACACGTTCATCGTGAATGATCGCGTCACCGTCCAGCCGACGGAGCAGTTCACCGGCATCAAGGAAATGCATCTGTCGTATCGCGGGCCGATGGCGCCGGGGTGGCGCTTCGATCGGATTCTGCCCACGCTCGCCGCGAAGGCCGTCGAATACATCGGCGCGCAGGCCACGAACGTGCACCCCTTCTTTCTCTACTTCCCGCTGACGACGCCGCATGAGCCGATCGCGCCGTCCGAGCGGTTCAAAGGCAGGAGCGGCATCAACGGCGTCGCCGACTTAATCATGGAAACGGATTGGGCGCTGGGCCAGGTGATGGAGGCCCTTGCCGAGCATGGCTTGACGCAAAACACCCTCCTCATTTTCACTGCCGACAACGGGCATTCCTCGTACACGGGCCTCGAACCGTTCGAGCGCGCAGGGCACCGCGTCAGCGGCCCGTATCGCGGCGTCAAAAGCACAGTCTGGGAGGGCGGCCACCGCGAGCCGTTCGTTGCGCGATGGCCGGGCGTGGTGAAGCCTGGCAGCCGTTGCGATGAACTGATTTGCCTGACGGATCTCATGGCGACCTGCGCCGAGATCATGGGCACGAGGCTGCCGGCGAACGCCGGGGAGGACAGCGTGAGCATCCTGCCGCTGTTGAAGGGCGCCAACAAACCGGTCCGCCGGGCGGTGGTCACGACCTCGGTGCAGGGCCGGCCCGCGATTCAGCTTGGTGGCTGGAAGCTGATTCTCAGTCCAGGATCGGGAGGCTACGGCGCGCAGCCATCGGATCAGCAGGCGGCGCAAAGCAACCTTCCACCCGTGCAACTTTATCACCTCGGAAACGAGCCGGGCGAATTGCGAAACCTTCAAGCCGAACAGCCAAGGAAGGTCAAAGCACTGACCACGTTGCTGGAAAGAACCACGAAGAACGGACGCAGCACCGCCGGCCCGAAGCAGACGAACGATGTAGAAGTGGATTGGAGCCGGACTGGCGCGCCTTCCAAGAACACGGAGGAGAAGCGCAACCCAAAGTTCCAAGGGTAAGAGGCGAACCGGGCCTCCGCGACTACAAGCCGGTCCGAACGCGGTAGAACAGGGACTTGTTGGTCACAGCGTTGGGGTGGGTGAAGCGGACGCGTGTGGATACGGGGTTTGTGCTGCCGAGCAATTGCCACAGCCCGCTGGCCGGATTGGTGCGGCACTCCGCCACCAGTGGCACGCCCGCAGAACAAGTGACCTCGAAACTGAAGGTTGTGCCACCAGTCCAGGTCCAGTTCGTGATCACCAGCGGGCTCGCTGTCATCGTGTTCAGAGTGAACTCCGTGCCGCTGGCACGGTAGATCAGTGAAATGTACGGTCCGGGATTGGTGACGAGCGAGTAATGATAGAAGGTCACAATTCCCGAATAGGTCTGGTTGGCCTGGAAGGTTCCGGCCGGGATGACCACCGAAGTCGCAAGGCCGTTCGAGGCGCCCGGTGACCCGAGTTCCGGCGTGCGGAAAACACCGCCGTAAATCTCCACATAGATGCAATCCGCTGCCGTGCCGTTGGTGAAAGGATCCCAACCCAGCCTGAACGGCGAAGAGGGGTTGATGGACTGGCCTTGCACGAAGTTGGTCAGGTGCGGAGCCGGCGGCCACGCCAGGTAGGACGGGAAATTAATCGTCACCGGTTGGTTGGAGTTCAAAGCTTGGATGTTGAACAAATAATTGCCGTTGGTGTAGGCGGCTTCGAACGCAGCCGCATTCGTGTAGCCGCAATCCGGGAGGGTGAGATGCCCCGGGATTGAGGACAGAGTCATATTTTGCGAGACACCGCCGGGGGCTTGAAGCGTCACATTGGTGGCATTGCGAGGGCAGGACAACGTCGTGCAGCCGAGAAAACAATACGGCGCGCTCGCATTGGCCAGCGGTGGGCCGGAGGAAGTCTGGGTGTACAGCATACTCTTGGACACGGTGAAAGAAGGCATCGTGGCATTGGTGTCGCAACCCGTGCTGGCGGCGCCGGCGGTGAAAAGCCCGTTCGTCGGGTCGAGGGGCATGCCGCCGGTACTTGCACCCGTGAGCGTCCAGAAAATCATGTGGCTGCCAACCCATTGCACCACCGGTGTGCAGGTGAGCACCTTGTTTCCGCCACTCCAGTTGGGCAGAGTCGCGATGGGTTGCATGGGGTTGCTCGTGTCCATGAACGACGCCATGGTGACGGCTGGGTTCATGGCTTCGCTGAAGGTGAAGACGACCGAAGCCGTGGGGGAAACGCCGGTGGCCATGTTCGGAGGCACGCTGGAAACCAGGACAGGCTGCGCCGGCACCCCCGCCACGCTCAAAAGCAGGACGGCGCACGCCACAAACCGTGCCAAGGGCTGGGGTTTACAAGAGCGTAGCAAAAAGGTCATAGCATGGAGGAGTTCGAGGTTGTGATTCACTAGGCACCCATCTGACTTGCGACTGATTTCGCCGTCGAACAGGACGAAATGTCAATGCTGAACTGCGGCAGGCCCGGATTTTCCGCAAACGCTCCGCCCGGCCTGCTGGCGTTGCTGTACCCGCGCCCGATCCACCGGACCTTGGCCGGACCGCTGGCCATTGTCAGCCATTCCAATTACGCGCTCCCAGTAAGTAATCGCAGAAAGCGGCGCAACGGGGCTCCACCGAAGCGAGCCTGAGAATCTCGCCTCTGCCGAATTTGCTATGGCCCGACGAAACTTTCCAGGTCCTGTTGCATCTTCTTCAAGTCCGGCAGGTTCACATACATCATGTGGCCGGCGTCGTATTCGGCATAGGTGATGTTCTTGCGGTACGCAGCGTCGAGTTGCAGGTGCTCAATGCTGTAACGGATGCCGTCAATGGGACAGGCCAGATCACACCGCCCGCCGAGAACCAAGACGCGCAGGTAAGGATTCTGGCTCATCGCAGAGGCCAGCCGGTCGGCAACGCTCGGATAACTGCCGCGCGCGTCGAAGTTCCAGGGTTGCACGCCGGCGAGAATTTCATAGGGGAGATCGTCCTCGAATTTCAACTCGCCTCTCACGTAGGAATTCATCGCGGCCGAGAACGGCCCGAGCGTCGCCGCGAAGGACGGATCGAAGCGCGGATAGCGCCCCGCAGGCTCGGCGTCGCGACCGGTGATGCGCGCGTCGTAGCGGCCGAGGATCAAGCCCTGGTCGCGCAGCAGTTGCTTGCGGAAGGTCGTGGCGTCCACCTGGAGTTTGTTGTCCTCGAGGACTTGCGGCGGAAGGCCAGTGAGGCGGGCGAGCTTGGCGACGATCTCTTTTCGCTTGCCTTCCGGCAGCGCCGCGCCTTGCCATAGCGCTGAGGGATATTCGGCTTTGATGAATTCACGCGCCTCGGCGAGCGCCTTTGGCAAATCGGCCTGCAAATCCGCCGGCAGCTTCTTGTGAAAGTGCGCGATGGCCGTGTAGGCCGGCAAGAAGGCCAGCGATGGCAGATCATTGCCCGGCCCTTCGCGCAACGTGGCGAAGTCCAGCACCCCGGACACGAGGATCAGCCGATTCAAATACATGCCGTAACGCGTGTGCAGATGCTCCGCCAGACCCGCCGCGCGAAAAACGCCGTAACTCTCGCCGCAGAGATATTTGGGCGAGAGCCAGCGCTGATGCCGCGTCGTCCACAGCCGGATGAAATCGCCGACGGATTCGACGTCCGGTGACTGGCCGAAGAACTGGTCGGTCTTTTCGTCCTTGGCGGGGCGGCTGTACCCGGTGGCGACGGGATCAATGAACACCAAATCCGTGAAAGGCAGAACGGAATACTCATTGTCCACCAAGCCAAAGGGTGGCTTCGGCTGCGTGCCGTCGTCGTTCATCCTCACCCGCCTCGGGCCGAGCGCGCCGAGGTGCAACCAGACCGACGACGAGCCTGGCCCCCCGTTGAAGGAGAAGGTGACCGGCCGTGCGGGGGGATTGGTCCTTCCTTCCGCCGTGTAAGCGATGTAAAACACCGAGGCGCGTGCCGTGCCATCGGTTTTGAGAAGTGGAAGCATCCCGGTTTCGAAGACGTAGCGCACGGTCTTGCCCGCAACGCTCAGCGTGTTCGTCGTCAACACCGGCTTGCGACTCGCGTCAGGCACCGTAGCAACCGGTGGCTTCGCATCGTCCTTTTTGGCGTCTTCCTTCTTCGGCTCGTCCTTTCTTGTTTCGGCGCCCGGCGCGGCAGGAGGCAGGTTGGTTCGGTCTCGGCGGGGACCGCGTTCAGGGGGCTCCTGCGCGCTGAGAGTCAAGGCAACAAGCATCGACAGGGTGAGCAGAATGGTCTTCATCGTAGTCTTCGGGTTTGCGTCGCGCCGAACAGATACACGCCAGCGGGACGCGAACCAACCACAAATTCTCGTTCCGGTGGCACAGGCTGCCCCCCCAGGTTTCCGCGGCGAGCGGCAGGCGGTGGCGTTCGCATGCCGACTGGCCAATTCGCGCACGCCGTCACTTCTCGATCACCAGTTCATCGCGGATTCTGCCTTCCAAATCGCAGGAGCGGGTGACTAGCCGATGGCCGTCAATCGTGAACACCTGATAGACCGGCAAACCGGAACGGTCCAAGAACGCCACGTAGTCCGGCTGGGGTTGGGTGAGGGCACGGTTCGGCAACGCGATGGTCAGCATGTAGATCGTTCCCTTGTCCGGTGAACTGACAACCCGACCTTGGTTGAGCGGATGTGTCCGCAAGGAATGATGCACGTGTCCGCTCAGCACGAAATCCACGTGGTACTTGTCGAACAGCGGGCACCAAGCGTGAACGATGTCCGGATTGCGATCGCCGGGGGAATACGGCGGGAAGTGAAAGAGGGCGAATTCCCAGGTCGCCTTCGTGCGCGCGAGCTGCGCTTCCAACCAGGCCGTTTGATCTTCGACCGAGGCCGTGACGTCGAGCACCAGGAAGAGCGCATTGCCATATTGCAAGCTGTAGGAGCGTTCCGGCTGCAGGCGCTTCGCTCCATTCATCGGCAGGCCAAACAGCGAGAGATACAGGTCCGCTCCCAAGCCATCAATCGTGTCGTGATTGCCAACGACCGGCACCACCGGCCGCCGATTAGCGAACAGCCGCATCGCGTCAAACAACTGGTCCCAATCCTCCCGGTACTGGCCAGTGCCGACCAAGTCGCCTGTGATCGTGCAGAAGGCGGTTTCAGGAAAACGCTCGAGAGCGTGGGCAAGCAGTTTTCCGCAGACGGTTGAATTGTGTGTGTCGCTCAGGAAAACGAAGGTGAACGGCGCGAAGCGGTCCGGCGCGGTGGTGAACTCGGCGGGTTCGGTGCGCGAATCGTCCGGCGCGCCACCAACAGAATACAGATACGTCGTCGCCGGTTGCAGGTTGCGCAGCGTGGCTGTGAAATGATGGACGCGCGGGTTGTTGATGAGGAAACGGTCCTCCAGTGTCTGGCGTGTCGCTTTGATCTCCCTCCATTTCGCTGTCGGAGCGGTGTTCTTGGCCTTGTATCGAACCGTCCCACTTTCCACCGATGGGCCGGTGCGCCATTGGATCGTCCGTGTTGTGCGCGGTGACTCGCTCCAGGTCAGCACCAACTGGTCCGGCTTGCGGGACGACGGAAAGGGCGTTTGGCGAAATGCCTGAACCAGTTGCGCCTCACGGGCGCGCCCGCGAATCGTCGGAAGCAGCTTCTGCCCCTTCAGCGATTCCGGCACCTGGGTCAGCACCAAGTCGGACCAATCGTGATACACCGGCGCGCCTTCGCGCATTTCCAAAACCTGCTGGTCGGCCGGAAAGAAATGACTGAGCCTCAGCTTGGCCTTTGAATCCTGCGGGCCCACGCAAACAAAATAGTGTTGCCGGTGCTTCACAAGACCGTTGATTCCGAGGCCGACGCGACCCGCGCCAAAGTTCTTCTGCCAGACCTCGTATTGATATTCTTCGTTGGCGACCCGGAGGTCCGTCTTCCGAAACCCGGCTTCCGTTAGCCAGAACGGCAGCTCGTTCTGTCTGGCATCGCGCATCACGGACACCACCACGGGAACATTGACTTCGAACCGCCAGTATTGCGTCGCGAAAACCTGGCGGTCTTCGCGTGAAATGAACCGCTGCACCGTCGGCTCATCCAAACGGAGCAACTGCTCCTGGCTCAACGAAGCCTGCATGCGCGACACGATGCGGTCCATCGTGCCCGCCACAGTTGGCTCGGCCGCGTGAACGCGGGCCGCGCAGAGCAGACAGGCTGCGATCAGCCGGAGGTGGAGTGAAATGGTGTTTCTTTGCATAGCGCGTTTCCAATTCTGGTCACTCATCGTTTGCATCCCCTTCTCACCGCCCGCATGGATCAGTTTCTCCGTCCCGGCTGACAATTCGGCAGCCAGCGCGGATGGTCCGCACCTTGATCGTCCAGGCCTTTCGTGAGTTGACGAGGATGCCTTCGCGTCGCGTCCATGACCCACACCGCTGGCACGTCGCCTGTCGCCGCGCGGCAGAAGACGATCCAGCGCCCGCCCGGCGATTCGCTTGTGCGAAAATCCCAAACGGGCGGATCGCTTTGCGTCAGCCGCGTGGCCGAACCATCGCGCGGATCAAGGCGGCAAATCTCCGTGCCGCCGCGCGCCACCTCCGGCTTGAAATCGCGGTTGAAATGGTCGGTGTCTGGACGCTGAGGTTGGAATTCCCACGGCACTTTCGCGCCGGGCAGTCGCCGGGGAAAGAGAATTGCGCCGTCGTGCGTCCATGCCACCAGGTTTGAGCCGCCGCCGCGGTTCCGCGGGTTGCCGTAAGTCGCGGCGAACCACATGGCGTTGCCTTGCGTCAGGTTTCGCTGCTCCGACCCGTCCGGCCTGCTCACGCAAACATCCGACCAATCGTGGCCGGGGTCCGCGCCCGGCTGACAATCCTGGTATGCCAGCCATTCACCGTCTGGCGACCACACCGGGCCGAAGAAGAGATGGCCGGGTTGAGCGGCGACCTGAATGCGCCGGCCACCGTTTACATCGCTGGTCCAAATCTGGTAGCCCGCCGGACCCGCGAGATGAAACGCCACGCGCTGCTTGTCCGGGCTGAGGCTGAAGCCGTAGGGCAAGCCCTCGCCGGCGTGGGTGAACTCGCGTGCGTCCGTCCCGTCGAGGTTTATGTTGAAAACCTGGCCTACCTTGTTTCGCACCACCTGTACGAGCACGCGATCGTCTCCGAGGAGAAGTTGCGGCGTGTAAAACGGCGCCATCCGGTCACGCGTGGCAATCTCCTCAAGCGACCCGGAATCGAGGTCGTGAATCCAAAGATGCGTCGGCGTTTGCGTGTAGAACTCCTCGAATGGCCGCCCTGGGCCGTCGCGTCGCGGTTCCATGCTGAGCATCAACACGCGCCGTCCGTCGGAAAAGAAATCGCAAGGTTGCCAGGTCGCCTGGTTCGGCACGTCAAACTTGAGATAGCGCAGGCCGACCCCGTCCGCGTTCATCAGCGCGGTCTTGCCCTGCGACACGAAGAAGAAGCGGGCCAAGCCGGAAGGACGCCCTTGTTTCATGCGTCTGGGCGAACGACACGACACAGCCACCGTCGGAGCAACAAGAGTTGCCACGGCCAGGAATTGTCGTCGGCTCAAGGTCATGGATGGATGATGCTCTTTCGAGCCGCGCGTTCCACGACCCGGGTCAGGGTTGGGCACGCAAGCCGGCGAGCAACTTCTCCAACCGGTTGAACACCTGACCTTCGATCCCGGCGCGGAACGGACCGTAGAAGCCGTAGTAGATCATCGAGGATTCCGTTTCGTACCCGCCCTCCTTGATGAGCCGGCTCGTCGGAATGTAGCAAGGCACTTCATAAGCGTAGCCCACCGGCCACGGATGATCGGCGGCAAACGCGCGCTTGATGCGGCGCGAATAGTCCACCACCACTTCACCGCCCATCAGCACGAAGGTGAGATCGTCGCCAATGCGCAACGCGGCGAGCGGCAGCTTGACCGCCTCCGGCAACGGCTGGCCGGCGTTCAAGAGTTTCAGGTATGCCTCGGCTCGCATCTTCACATACGCGTCCGCGCCTGCCGCATCCTTCTCCAACTGCTCGCGACTTGGCGGCGTCACCAGCGGCAACTCGACTTCCTCAAACGCCAGCTTGAATGCGCCACGCACCGGGCGCATCGGATGGTCAAGGACGCCCGTGACGGCGCCGGCGAGTTCGAGGCCGTGGCGTTTCGCGGCCAGCAACCCACCGCGCGGTGCAGGGTCGGAGTCCGCCCCCATGCCGGTGAGAAACATGGCCACCGTGCCCGGTTGAAGCGTTTCAAGGTGCTGACGGGCGTAAGCCATGTATTCACCGGAGACCACGTACCAATCGTCGCCGCTGCGAATGCTCGTGCCGTGACAGGCGTAACCAAACAGAACCGCCCGCACCGCGCCGTTGGTGCCTTTGACGCGCAGGACCGGAACATCCCAGTCCACCGGCCCGTCGGGGTTGTCGCTCAGCAGAACTTTGTCGCCTTGGTAAAGTCGCCGGTTCATGGCAAAAGTGGCACGCCCAAAACCCTGTTCGAGTGCCGCCGGTTGGCAATCCGCCAATGCCGCGCCCACAACCTCGACCAGTTTCGCCTTCAAAGACTGGCTGTATTGCGCGATGCGGTCGCGTTCTTCGAACGTCGGCTGGGCCATGTCGGCCAGCGTTTGTTCCAGCACCGGGGCCGAATGCGTGTGGCTGGAAACCACCGAGACCGCGCCCGGGCCGAGCTGGAACTTCTCCGCGAACTGTTGCAGCACGGGCGCCATGAAGGCGCGGCTGACTTCGCAATTGTCGAGCGCGACCAGCACGAACCGCTCGCCAGAAGGATTCTTCAGCGCCAGGGCCTGCACGACGAGCGGATGATCCACCTTGGCGGCGGGCTGCTTCCGCCCGGCGTAACCCGCCAGTCGGATGGGCAGTTCCGGCGAGATGTCGCGCACGGCGATGCCAACCTCCGGCGTTGAATCCATCACGGCGAATGTCGGCGTTGGGAGGCACAGCGCGACGAACAGAATCAATGCTGTGCCAGAGCACCGGAAGAATGGGCAGACAGTTTTCATGTCAATTTCTTTTTCGTCCCAGCAAACGGCACTCCGATCAAGTCATGCTAGAATCTCCAAGCGCCGCTCTGCTAAATCGAGGACCTTCCCCAAAGTGGCCTCGCACTCCCTGTCACCCAGTTTCCAGGATTCCTTGTCTTTATAGAAGGCGACCGACATCGAGCGTGTCAGTTTTGACCATGCATCGGCAGCACCGTACCGTTGTCGAACCGCGAGGCACAGCCAACGCGCCGCAAAACTGTTTGCCGCGCCAAGCATGGGTTCCGGTCTGCCAGTTCTCTCCAGCATCCTAAAATCTTTTGGATCTGCGACTCCGGCAAGCAGGACCTCGCAAATGTAGTGGTAAACGGTTTCCGGGAGCAGCAATACGATCTTGTCGAAATGCGCCCCCGGCTTCCCTTTTTCTGGAGATTCCAGGGCCAGAGCAAGCTCCCACGTATTCACGGCAAGCGACCTTGGTCCCGGCAGCAACATAATGATGAGTGCTGCCTCGCCTAGCTGAAGCGGCTCGTAGAGGCCTGGATTCTCTGGAGCGTGCCCGTAGAGTTCCCATTCCTCGGAGAGCACGGCCTTGACAAGACGCGCCCCGAGATTTTTGTTCAATTCGTTCACTACCTGCATTCGGAAGCCGCCAGCAGGCGGTCCCACAGGAGCGTTGGGATTCCTTGCCAGGGCCTCCTTGTCTGGAAAAAGAGGCGACGCGTCAGTCGGAGTTGCTCCCCAAACCAGAATGTGCGATGCGCTAGAATTTGCTGGCACGAGCTGACGGCGTGGTTAGCGGAGACTCACGATGGAATGCGAGATAAGCTCCAAACATCGTCGGCTCCCACCTCCAACCCGTAAACCAAGCGGCGCCAATTGCTGCGGCGGCAGCCAGTGCGCGTACCGTCTGCCTCTTAGGATGGACACCGGCGGCACGCCTCGCGAGTTCATTAAGCGTCAGGCCGCTGGGACAAGCGGCCAGTTGGTTGAAGACCTCCCGGCATTCCTTTTCTTCGCGCAATGCTCTCCAACCCCAACGCACAGCAGCTTTCAACTCAACTGCAAAAGCAGGTTTCCAGCTTTTCTCGAACACCCGAAGGGGAGTGCCGGTTTCCCAGGTCGCAGCGAAGCCCGCTCCGAATGCAGTCTGTCGCCACTCACCTCCCTCGACCTTAAACAGGCCAACTCTACAGGCTGCTGCCAGTACGACGAGGACGCAGTTTTTCGCCTCCTCGCGCCACTCACGCATGCTTTCGACTTGCGCGAATGGCAATCGGTTCCACGTGAGCAACCACCGGAGCAAGGCGGCGGTCTTTGGCCTAGAGAGTATTTGCAGGTCCGGGCGGATCGCCTCGAATTCCTCGTCTTTCACCCTCGCATTCGGGTTTATCGTCTCCAGATCGCTGTCTCTGAATCGCCAGATTGCAGTTGGCGGCTTTGCCCTCTCGGTCTGCTTTGGGGGCGGGAAGACAGGATTGTTGCACAGAACGTCAGCCCCCGATCGGAGTCGGGCTGCCGGTGTACGTTGTTGTTCCAAGACTTGATTCATGTGTTGGTTTGTGGCTTTACCTCGTTCGCTTGTTCGGAAAGCAGTTCGTAGCGGCTCGTGATCCCGTTGCGGAGCAGGAATAATTGGAGCATGGCCCGCCCAAGAGCTTGCCAGTCACTGCGTGGCTGGAATTCCTTCCCATGCGCAACAGTGTTGCGGTGTTTGGAGATTCCCTGAAGGACCGCATCTTTGAGGTTCGCCTGCGCCCATGGATCGTTGGGAAGTAACTGCCCCAGAATCCATCGAGCTGCGCGGAGAGAGTCGAGCAAGGTCAACTCCGTGAGGTCAACCTTCCTGTCCGCCTTAGGGTCGTGCTTTCTCAGTTCATCTATCAACGCCTGCACGTTGCCCTGGCAGCGCTTCGCCAGATTCTCGACGGGACGTCGGAGTGCGCTTTCTGCGCTGATTATTCGGGGGAAAAGGGCGACGAAGGCAGCATCTCGATCACCTGCAATCACACCCTCCAGAAATCCCTTTAAGGCGTCCAAGTCATAACGCTCGAGTTGAGTTTCGTCATGCTTCTCGGTTGCGGGTAGAACCTCTTCCAGCACGAAGTCCTCGATTCCGCGCTTGTCCAGCTTGTCCGCGCTGATTGCGCCAGGTCGGTACAGGTCAGGTATAAACGCGGCGACTCTTCTGTTTCCTGGCTCAAACTCTCGGAGCGCCTCCTCACTGATGCTGTCGCCCTCGATGGCGTCTTCTTGCCGCGTCACCAAGAAGGTGCTCGTGCTAACACCCAACGGCCCGAACTCCTCAGCCACGTCATGGACAAAACGTCCGAGTTCAGGGAAGTGCGTCACCACCAGTTTCGCAAAAAGCCAGCAAAAGCCAGTGCCCTCCAGCAGGGTGATGCTCTCGAATCCACGCCCGCCTTCGTTCAGCTTGTCCGCAAGACCGTTGAGGATTTTCCCGCGCGCATGGTCCGGAAGACCTGCCAAGGGTTCCGAGAAGGCAATAAACGCCTTCACGTGCTTTCCTTCGTCTTCTTGTTCCTCTGCCGTCCTGATCCTCAGAACCCTCTTCTGTTCCCACTGTTCCAGTTCTTGCGCGTCGCGCTCTCGCTGCACTTTGAGAACCCGATCAGGGCTGAGCTCCTGCAGCGCGTTCGCCAACTCGGCCGTGTTGTTCTTTCCAAACCCGTAGAAGCCCGAGCACTGCAGTTTTCTCAAGGTCTGAAAGTGCAAGTGATTAACGAGGTTCTGGATCCGATCACCGCCTCGGACGTCTTCGGAGAACTCTCGAAAAACCTGTGGTGGCAGCCACACGCGTAACAGCAGGTCGAAGTTTCCGAACAACTGGTACGCGCAGAATTTGCTCACGCCGTACCGCGCCAGCAGCTTCTGGATTTCAGATTTGAGTCGCGCGTCATCGAACGGCTTCACCGACATCAGCAGATAATAGAGCTGCTCTTTGAAGCGCTCGTGCGCCGCCGAGTGCCAGACAAGCACGGGCTTGATCGCAACTTCTGACTTCGTTTGCAGTCTCGGCATGCGAAGATCGGATTATTCAACTGCCGCACGCAGTTTTCCGCAAGCGCAAGGGGCAATGCAAGCTGATATTCCGACATTGTGAGCTGTAGAATCAGGAGTGTCGAGAATCCGGGGTTGACCCCAACACCTTTGACAGCAGAATAGGCGCTCGACTAGACGCGGTTTTCAGCCTGAGCCGTTTAGAACAAACTGCGCTACCACGCCGGACGCGACATGGGCTTCCAAGTTGGCGCGACGGGCCGGCAGGGAGGCACCGCGTCCGTCGGAGAACTCGCCGTGCATGCTGCAACAACTTTCGGAATGTTGGATTGGGCGGTGCTGATTGTTTACTTCATCGGCATCACGGCATTCGGTTTGTGGTTGTCGCGCAAAGCCCGCACGAGCGGCGGCTACTTTCTCGGCGACCGGAAACTGCCTTGGTGGGTGATGATTGGGCAGGCGTTCGGCACCGGCACGCACGCGGAGCAACCGGTGGCGCAGGCCGGCGCGACCTTCGACAAGGGGTTCGCCACCATCTGGTTTCAATGGAAGAATCTGCTCATCACGCCGCTCTACTGGTTGATGGCTCCGTGGTATCGCCGCAGCGAACGAACCACCGTGGCGGAGATGATCGAGGACCGTTACGGGCGCCAGCTCGCGTTCGCCTACACGCTGTTCGCGCTCGCCTATTTCATCTGCAACCAGGGCGTCATGCTCAAGGGCGCGGGCAAGGTCATCTCCGTGGCCACGGGCGGCGAGATGATCTCGGCCAACGGCGTCGTCCTCGCCATGACGGTCGCATTCCTCCTCTACAGTTTCTTCGGCGGGCTTGTCGCGTCGGCCTACACGGATTTCGTGCAAAGCCTGCTCATCCTCGTGCTGTCGTTCCTGCTCATCCCGCTCGGCTTGCACGCGGTTGGCGGGTTCGAGGGGATGCGCCACGCGCTGCCAGAGAACTTCTTCGACCTCTACAGTGAAGTCAGCGGCGTGGATCTGTTTACCATCGCCATGCTCGCGATTAACGGCTTCGTCGGCATGACAGCCCAGCCGCACGTGCTCTCGATGTGCGCCACGGGCACGACCGAACGCGCCGGCCGCATCGGCCACACCTACGGCGCCATGACGAAACGCGTCTGCGCCATCGGCTGGGCGCTGACCGGCCTCATCGCCGCGACGCTGGTTTTGCAGCGCGGCGCGAAACTGCCCGATGCGGAACACGCCTTCGGCTACGCGAGCCGCGAACTGCTCGGACCGGGCCTCGTCGGCCTCATGGTGGCGTGCGTTCTGGCCGCGAACATGTCCACGTGCTCGAACTTCATGGTCAACACCGGTGCGCTCTTCACGCGCAACGTGTGGCGCACTTACGTTGCCCCCGCTGCGAACGACCGGCAGTTGCTCTGGGTCGGGCGGCTCAGCGGCTTGGGGCTGACTCTGTTGGGCATCCTGTTCGCACTGACGGTCGGAAATGTGCTCCACGCATTCCTTTTCACGGAAACCATCGCGGCGCTGTTCGGGGTGATGTTTCTTGGCGGCATTCTTTGGCGACGCGCCAATCGCTACGGCGCAGCCGCCGCCACGCTCGTGGCATTCCTCAGCTACTACGCGGCGCTCTACCTGACGACCTGTGCCCCGGGCACGGCGGCGAAACCGACAGACCTTGTGACGGCATTCGCACAGCTCACAGCGTCCGAAAACTTGTCGGCTCATCTTCAAACCGGCGAGTGGATGCTGGTTTACAAGTGGCTGCCGGGACCATTCGGCTTCGCGATGGCGCTCAGCGTCGCCACGCTGATATTCGTCAGCCTGCTTACCAAGCCGGAAGACAGCGCACGCACGGACACTTTCTTCGACCGGATGCAACGGTCCACCGATCTCGAGAACCTGCCGGCCGGCCAACCCAAACCTCTCGCCACAGGGCGGGGTCAGGAGTTGCTCCTGCTCGATGCCGGCTCGTGGTTCACGCAGCCTCGCTGGCGCGGCTTCTTGCGCCGCTACCGCGAAGATCTCATCGGGTTCCTGCTCGCCTGGCTCACCGTCGGACTGATGGTCCTGCTGGCGTGGCTGGTGATGCAAGTTGGCAAATGATTTCTGACAACACGAAGCACGCCACGATGAAGATTCAGAGAACGATAGCCTCGGCAGCATTGGCTGTCGTAGTGTTGGCGTTCAAAATGCCCGCCTGCTTCGCCGCTTCGGACTGGAACGCGGCGCCGTCGCCTACCCCACCAAAGCTGACCTTGCCTCTGAGCCAGCGCCCAAAATGGCTGCGCCGCGACGGCATCGTCATGGCCGGCAGTTGGGAGCCGCTGCTGTTCCGCGTCCGCCGCGACGGCGCGCCGGGTTACCTCCCCACATCCGAGCAACGCGACGCCTACGCGCGCGAGCACAGCCCGGAGACGATCGCCAAGCTGAAGTCGCTCGGCGTCAACTTCGTGATGATGCACTGCTACAAAGGCGGCGGGTTGGTTGCGGAACGCGAGAGCATGGCCGACGCTGTGAAGTTCGCCAAACTCTGCCATGACGCCGACCTGCACGTGGGAGTTTATGCTGACAGCGGCACGTTCATGTGGGAACTGTTTTTCAACGAAATGCCGCAGGCGCAGGATTGGGTCGTGTGTGAGGCCGACGGCAACCCGCTCACCTATGGCAAGGCGGCCTACCGCTACTACTGGAACCGCAATCACCCCGACGGTCAGGCGTTCTACCGGCAGATCATACGCTTCGCCGTGAAAGACATCCGGACTGACCTCATTCACCTCGACAACTACATCACCGGTCCCGGCCACGACGCCAACTCGGTCGCGCGGTTCCGCCAGTATTTGCGCGCGACTTTTCCGGCGAACGAACTCAAAGCGGACGGCATCGCAGACCTGAGCGCGGTGCCGCCGCCGGCACGCAACGACACCAATCTGCTCGCGCGGGCCTGGGCCGACTTCAGTTGCCAGTCACTAGCCGAGGCCTATCGGGCGATGGGCCGTTACGCCCGCACGCTGCGACGTGACATTCTCATGGAATGCAACCCGGCCGGGGTTGGCCCAACGCCGCGCTGGGCAGTGGACCACGGACGCCTGCTGCGCGGAGGCGAAGCGTTCTGGGACGAGGGTGCCCAGCCGGGTTTCGTCAAAGGCAAGCTCCAAACGCGGATTCGCACTTACAAAGCGGCCCGCAGCCTGAATAATTCGGCGTTTGTTTACGTTACCAAGCCGCTTGAAGCCGCCGAGGCAATGGCCTTCAACTTGGATTGCCTGGGCGCCATTTGCTGGTTCGAATACGGCAAGATCGTCAAGAAACCCGGCGTCACGACACCGATGTCGTCGGCGCTCGGGCCGTTCGTGGATTTCTTCCACCAGCGGCGCGACCTGCTGCGCGATGCGCGGGTCGTGGCGGATGTTGGCGTGTTTCGCAGCTTCCGTTCGATGCAGTTTGGCCCGCCGGAAACCGCGCGACTCACCGGCGCCGTCGAAGAAGTGCTCATCACGAACCGCTGTCCCTTTCAGTTGGTGTTCGATTCGCAACTGGACGAACTCTCACGCTGGCCCGTGCTCGTGCTGCCTGGTTGCGTTGCGCTCTCGGACGCGCAGGTGAACAGGATCCGCCGCTACGTTGCCTCCGGCGGACGCCTGTGCGTGATCGGCCCGCTGGCGACGCACGACGAATGGATGCTGCCCCGGCAGAAACCTGCGCTCGACGATCTGCCGCCAAGTCGCGTGGTCCGCGTGGACGAAACAAGCGACTGGCTGGAGGCAATCCGCCGGGCATGCGGAGGCAAGGTCTCTCTCTCGATCACCTCCAGCACGGCAGGCGATGCGAAGCCTGCAGACGACCCGCTCGCCAGTCTTTGCGCCGAGCTGACCGAGCAACCCGGCCGCCGCCTCGTGCATTTGGTGAACTACCGTTCCGACGTTCCACTGGAGAATCTGGCCGTGCGCGTCGCGCTGCCCAAACGAAGCACCGTCAAATGCGTCACCCTCGCCAGTCCGGAGCGCGGAGCCGACATCGCCCTCCCCTTCGATCAACAATCTGGCGACTTGGCGTTCACCGTGCCGGCGGTTGGTGTTTACGAAATCGCGGTCGTTGATTTTGTCCGGAGCAAGTACTGATTCTTGAGAGGCTTGGCTTGCGAGCCGATTAGTTACCCCGCCGCCTTTCATGCTTTTCGCGGCGGGGCTGGACAGCGCTCCGGCCATCCCCGTAAGCTCCCTTGGTAACACGACCTTGATAGGCAGGCATGAGGACAAAGGACGACGAGTTCCTGGCGAAGGTCAAAGACACGCTCGCCAAACGAGCGGGCATGAAGTGCTCCAACCCGGATTGCCGTGTCACCACCAGCGGCCCGCGTGACGAGCCGACGAAATCCGTCAATGTCGGCGAAGCTGCGCACATCACTGCTGCTGCGCCCGGAGGGCCGCGCTACGATGCTTCACTCACTCCCGGACAGCGCTGCGACATCAACAACGGCATCTGGCTTTGCCAGCGCTGCCATGCGCTGGTGGATCAGGACGAGCAGCACTATACCATCGCGTTGCTACGGGAGTGGAAGGCCGAAGCGGAGGAAGCTGCCCGAAGAGAACTCGAAACAGGCAGACCCACAGCAGGTGATAATCGCCCCGCCCGCATCGCTCCTCCGCGCGCCGACATTTCTCGCATCCTCAAATACGCCCCCGCCCAACTCATCGGCCGTGAGGAGGAAACCCGATTCCTCAACGACGCCTGGCTCAAAGTCCGCCGCGCCGAATCACACCGCGCCCACGTCTTGACGTTCGTCGCCTTGGGTGGCGAAGGGAAAACGTCGCTCGTGGCGAAATGGGTTGCGAGCCTCGCTGACGACAACTGGCCGGGCTGCGACGCCGCCTTTGCGTGGTCGTTCTACAGCCAGGGCACGCGCGAGCAACACGCCGCCTCCTCCGACCTGTTCCTCAAGGCAGCCCTCGCCTTCTTCGGCGACAAAGCGGACAAGGCGTTCGCCGCCAGCAGCGCCGGCGCGTTCGAGAAAGGCCAGCGCCTCGCCCGCCTCGTGGGCCAGCGGCGCAGCCTCCTCATCCTCGACGGCCTTGAGCCGCTGCAATACGCGCCCACCGCGCCCACGCCGGGCGAACTCAAGGACCAGGGCATCGCCGCGCTGCTGCGGGCCTTGGCCGCCGCCAGCCAGGGCCTGTGCGTCGTCACCACCCGGTATTCGCTCCCGGACCTGCGGGCGTTCTGGCAAACCACCGCGCCGGAGGTGAAACTGTTGCGCCTGTCCCGCGACGCCGGCGTGCATCTGCTCAAAACCCTCGGCGTGCGCGGCGCGGCGCAGGAATTCGCGACGCTGGTGGAAGACGTGAAAGGCCACGCGCTCACGCTGACCCTGCTCGGCGGATTCCTGAAACGCGCCTTCCACGGCGACCTCCGCCAGCGCGACCGCGTGAAGTTCGAGAAAGCCGACGAGAAGATGGACGGCGGGCACGCCTTTCGGACCATGGCGGCCTACGAGCAATGGCTGTTGAGCGGCGGCGACGAGGGCCGGCGCGAAGTGGCCGTGCTGCGGCTCATGGGCCTGTTCGACCGGCCCGCCGACGCCGGCTGCCTCGCGGCCCTGCGGCGCGAAATCATCCCCGGCCTCACCGAACCGCTCGCCGGGCTGGCCGACGACGATTGGGAATACTGCCTCAGCGGTCTCGAAGCCGCGAAACTGCTCACGGTGAACCGCGACGCGGCCGGCGCGCTCGTCTCGCTCGATGCGCATCCGCACCTGCGCGAATACTTCGCCCGGCAACTGCGCTCGCAACAACCCGACGGCTGGCGCGCAGCCCACCGGCGGCTCTACGAACACCTCTGCAAAACGACGACCGACCAGAAACCCAATCCCAACCTCGAAGACCTCCAACCGCTCTACCAAGCCATCTTCCACGGCTGCAAAGCTGGGAAGTCTGAGGAAGCGCTCAGCGACGTTTACTGCGCACGCGTTCTCCGAGGGAATGAGCATTTCAGTTGGAAGCAACTGGGGACGCTTGGCGCAGACTTGGCAGCAATATCTAACTTTTTCCAACAGCCTTGGAACAAGTTGAATTCTGAAATCGCTGGCGAAGGCGGTGACTTTGTTCTGCTTCAAGTTGGTCTTTACTTGCGCGGCTTGGGTCGGCTGACGGAGGCGGTGCAACCAATGCAAACTGGCCTGGAAAACCGCATACGCGAAGAGAACTGGATGCACGCTTCCATTTTTGCCGGCAATCTCAGCGAGTTGCACTTGGCGCTCGGTGAGGTGGCCGTTTCGGTGTGCGACGCCGAGCAGGGGCTGGGACTAGCTGACCAAAGCAACAAGTGGGCGGAGCGCATTAGGAGCAGAACGACTTTGGCCGATGCATTGCACCAAGCGGGGCGATTGCAGGAAGCACTCACCATATTCAGCCAAGCCGAGACGATACAAAAGAAACTGCCGCCATACTGTCCGCTGCTCAGTCTCTATGCAGGTCACCTTTATTGTGACGCTTTGCTGACGCGTGCTCGCTTCAGTGAGTGGTTGATGCGAACCACCTTCAATTCACATCGGCTTACAGATTTTGCCGATACGACTCTCCGGTCTTCACTTGAGTTGTGCCAAGAAGTGCGAGCCCGAGTTAACTTCTCGTTCCAAGACGCGCAAAGCGACGGAACATTTCTGGAGGTGGCCGCCAATCATCTCACCTTTGGCCGCGTATTACTTCTGGAGGCGGTTCTTCAAGGCGTGAACGCCGGATTGCAGATTCCGCAGGCCGCAATCGAGCATTTGGACGAAGCCGTGAACGAACTGCGATGCGCACACCGACACGACAAACTACCTTGCGCCCTCCTCACCCGCGCCTGGCTGCGGTTTCTCAACGGCGCACGCTCTGGCCCGGGGAGCGCGCAGGCCGACCTCGACGAGGCCTGGGAAATCGCCGAGCGCGGCCCCATGAAACTTTTCATGGCGGACATCCACCTCCACCGTGCCCGCCTCTTCTTCCGCGAGCCGGAGTATCCGTGGAACCACCACCCAGATGGAACTCCGCGCGGCCCCAAAGACGATCTCGCCGCCGCCGAGAAGCTCATCAACGATTGCGGCTACCACCGCCGCGACGAAGAACTCGCCGATGCGAAGCGGGCCATCCTTGGCTCGTAGCGCAGATTTTCAATCTGCCGTATCGCCGAATTGCATTCGGCAGGCCGCAGAGGTGCAGACGCGCTGGGTTTCGCCCAAGCCCTCGCGGATTGCAAATCCGCGATACGGCAGAATGCAATTCTGCGCTACCAGAGCAACCGCCGCCGAGAAGCTCATCAACGCCTGCGGCTACCACCGCCGCGACCAAGAACTCGCCGACGCAAAGAAAGCAATCCTCCGCTTGTAGCAAGTCAGCTCAGGACGCCGCGAAGCGTTTGGACTGCGTGCGCTTGAGCGCCGCTTTCCAGCGTGTCGGGAAGCCTCGCCCAGATCGAAAGCGCCGATAAATCGGACGCACTCCAAACGCTTCGCGAATTCCCACGTCGGACGCCCTTCACGGGCTTACGGCCGCGCTGGATTCGGATCGCCATCCAACCGGCGCATCTCGAACTTGCCGTGATCGTACTTTGAGCGGTAGGTCGAGTGGAACTCCGTCTGCGTCGCGTGGCCGGTGTAGTGATAGACACCACCCGCCAGTTTCCCCAAGTCCTCCTCCCCATGAAAGTGCCATGCGCCATCGCCATGCTCCACTTGCAGTCTCACCGTGTAGCTGAACCGCAGGACCTTCAAATACGTGGCTCGAAACCGGGCCGAATAGTCACCATCCGCTTCGAGCGAAATCAGGCAGCGCAGTTGGCCATGGTGGCCGTTGACTTCGCTGACCCACTGGCCTTCCCAGCAACCCTGGATCGAATTCTCTGGGGCGGGATGTCGCTCTGCCTCGCGCCACGCCCGGTGAAAGCTCGAGCAACCGCCAACAACCAAAGCCAGCCCGACGGCGAATAATGGCGATGCAGAGTGGACAATACCGCTGCGCCCCGGCCCTTTCATTCGGACTAGGGCGGTCATTTGGTCAAGATTCGTCGGCATAGGATGGTGGTTCGCGTGCTCGAACATAGGAGGGATTTGGGCGCGCACAACCCGAGTCGTGGAGAAGTGCGACGGGCCTTTTCGGTTGGCCGCCGGCAGCCGTTTCGGTAATGTCGCTCGCACAAATCAGAACGCACTGCATGCATTGCTTCGCGCTAGCTGCCGCTTCCGGTCTCTGGCCCTTCGCCATTCTCGCTATCTGTGTCGCGACAATCATCCTGTTGATCACGAAACTGCGCGTTCATGCGTTCCTGGCGCTCATCGGCGTCGCGGTGCTGGCGGGGATGCTCGCGCCCGTAGGCCGCCTGCCCGGCGAGCCGGAAAAGAGTCATTGGATTCAAGCCGTCGAACTGAGCGCCACGGAATTCGGCGCCGTCTGCGGGCGAATTGGCATCGTCATCGCCCTCGCCTCGATCATCGGCGTGTGCGTCATGGAAAGCGGCGCAGCGGACAAGGTGGTGCGGCGGTTTCTCGCCGCGTTCGGCGAACGCCGCGCCGGGCTGGCGCTCGTGACGGGCGGTTTCCTGGTCGGCCTGCCGATTTTCTTCGACACGTTTTTCATGTTGCTGGTGCCGCTGGCGCGGGCGCTGCGGTTGCGCACGGGCAGGGATTACACGCTGTTCGTGCTGGCGATTTGCTGTGCCGGCGCAGTCACGCATTCGCTCGTGATTCCGCATCCCGGTCCGCTGGCAATGGCAGAATTGCTGAAGGTGGACGTTGGGTGGTCCGTCATCGTCGGCACGCTCGTATCCATTCCCGCCGTGGCCATCGGCTGGCAAGTGGCCAAGTGGCTGAACCGCCGGTGCGATGTGCCATTGCGCGAGACACCTGGCTTGCCGCTCGCCGAACTGCACAGCATCACGAGCAAGCCGGAAAGCGAACTGCCCTCGTTCACCGCCTCGGTGTTGCCGGTCCTGCTGCCGATTTTTCTGATCTCGAGCGCCTCGTTCCTCGCTGCGTTTAGCGGCGCGGCGCGCCTGGGAGCCGCCCACACGCTGATTGAATTCGTCGGCAACCGGAACGTCGCGCTGGTGATCGGGGCGCTGCTGGCCATGCGCTTGGTGATCCGGCAGCGCAAGATGGCGTGGGCCGGGCTGGGAGCGCTCCTTGGGCCGGCGTTGGAAACCGCGGGCGTCATCATCCTCATCACGAGCGCGGGCGGCGCGTTTGGACTCATGCTGAAACATGCAGGTGTCGGCGAGGCCATTCGGCAGGTGGCGCTCGGCCGGGACATCAATCTGATTCTGCTGGGGTGGACCGTGGCCGTGGTGATGAAGTTCTCCCAAGGCTCGGCCACGGTTTCGATGTTGACGACGGCGGCGATGATGTTGGGCGTCACGCAGGGCGCGGAACTCCCGTATCACCCGATGTATCTCTTCCTGGCCATCGGCTTCGGGGCGCTCGGCATCTCGTGGATGAACGACAGCGGCTTCTGGGTGATCAGCCGGCTCAGCGGTTTCACGGAGCGTGAAACGCTGCGCACATGGACGGTGCTGGCGTTCTCGATGTCGTTCGCCGGATTGCTGGAAACGTTGCTGCTGGCAACACTGTTTCCTTTCAAGTAGGCGCTCCCAAGTTTTGTCTCATGTAGGAGAAAACTTCGTCCAATCCAAAATGGCAACGCCATGCCAGGATTTCGGCCAGTTGGTCCTGCGTCAACGGGGGTGAACCGGAGTTCGCCTTCGAGTTCATCTCCACCTCGACAGGTAACTCGCCGCTACCGTTGACTCCACCTACCCGAAAATCTGCCAGGAACCGAACTCGATTATGGCGAGACCGCAGGAGGCGCTTCGCCCTGCTGGGAGCGGGAGACGACGGCGGGCGCAATGGCCAAACCCTTGAATCCGGGCACTTGGCCAAAAAGATGCAGCTCGATGGCGGCCGCACTACCTACGCCGTTTTCCAGGACCCGGCACAACGCCGCCACTGGTTTCGCCACCAGCGCCAACGCATTTCCTGCTTGCTCCCCCTCCACTTTGGGCGAACAATCGGTCCATGGCGAAAGGAAATCACCACGGACGCGCCACCGCTTGGCTGCTTACTGTGGAATCCTGGCTCCGCCGCCAGAGTCTGATCCCCATTCGCCTCAACCACCAGCCAAACGTGTCAACGGCTTTTCCCCAGATTTGGTCTCACAATTGAATTGGACCGACATATGTCAAACACACGGTCACAAGGGATTGTTGTTATTTTGATCGTCACTATTTTGAGTTCCATCGGACATGCGGGGGTGCTGCATGTACCAATCGATTACACCGGTATTCAACGCGCCATTGATGCTAGTACTAATGGCGATGTCATCCTTGTAAGCCCGGGGCTGTATAACGAGAATGTCAATTTCAAAGGCAAGGCGATCACGCTCAGCAGTACGAACCCCGCTGACCCCAATGTCGTCAACAGCACGGTCATTCATGCCGTTGGCAACGGTAGTACGGTAACCTTTGCGAGGGGGGAAACCTCCAGATCCGTTCTGGCCGGCTTTACGATTACCGGCGGCTACGGAACGGTAAACGCCGCCTACGGCAGCAGCACCTATTGGGGTGCGGGCATTTATTGTTACCGCTCTTCGCCGACGATTCTCGGCAATGTCATCACGGCCAATTCAGCGCCGAACAGCGGGACTGTTTTCGGCTATGGGTGCGGGATAGGCTGCATTGAATCTGATGCCAGCATTACGCGCAATCTGATCACGGCGAACAGCGGTTACGCGGGAGGCGGGATCGTGACAGAGCTCGGCAACGCCAGGATCGCCGACAATCTGATTTGCAGTAACTCGGCCACGTTCGGTGGCGGGATTGTATTGTTTAGCGGCGGGCAGGTCTTCAACAACACCCTGGTGGGGAATGGCGCCCAGTTCGCAGGACATGTTTATGCCAGCTCTGATGCAGACGGACAATGCGTCATAAGTGGTAATATCCTATGTCATGCAACAAACGGCGGTGGCATATATGTGAGCAGCCAGGACCACCGTACCGTAACGGGTTTCAACGATGTCTGGAACAACATGGGTGGTGATTACCTTGGTGGCTCAACTCAAACCGGTCTTAACGGTAATATTTCCCAGAACCCGCAATTTGTTGATATCGGGAACGGTGATTATCGCCTTCTGGATGCTTCACCTTGTATCAATGCCGGCGATCCCCATTTCCAGCCCGCCCCCGGTGAGAGTGACTTCTATGGCAATGCCCGCATTTATGCCCGGCGGGTGGATATCGGGGCCAGTGAATACTTCGATAATTTCAGGCCTCTGGCTCATGCCGGGCCCGATCAGTTGGTTGGGGTAACGCGCTTGCCTGTGTTGATTACGCTGGATGGGAGCGGTTCTTCTGATCCAAATGGGACCGCACTTTCCTATCACTGGACACAGGTTGGCGGCCCGCCGGGGAGTTTCATTGATGCGGGCGCGGCAAAACCGACGTTTAATGTCTTGGAACTCGGAATGTACACATTTGAATTGGTCGTGAACAACGGGAGCTTCAACAGCTTTGCGGATACGGTGCAAGTCACGGTGAAGAACGACGCTCCCACCGCCGACGCCGGAGATGACCAGATGCATAGCGAATTGGGCGGAGCCGGTTCAATCACCCTGGATGGCTCCCGGTCCTTTGATCCTGAGAACGCAGTTCTGAGCTATCAATGGAAACAGATCAGCGGCTGGAAGGTCCGGTTAAGCGATCCCAACGCCGTGAAAACCACTTTCCCGTACCCCTGGCCGGGAATCTATCTTTTTGAGTTGGTGGTGAATGACGGCACGCAGGACAGCAAGCCGGATGTTGTAGCGATCGTCGTTGGCCCCAATCACGCCCCGGTTGCGGATGCCGGGCTGCCACGTTATGCGGCTGCGGGAGGCAGCGTTACCCTTGACGGCACCGGCTCCTACGATCCGGATGGCTATGGGACTCTGAGATATCAGTGGAAACAGATTTCTGGACCGACGGCAACCATTACCGGGGCCGACACATCCACCCCCCTGGTGAACGGTTTTGCACCGAGGACTACGAACCAGACGTGTGTATTTGAACTGGTTGTCAGCGATGGTTATCTGGTCAGCCTGCCCAGCAGCGTCAGGGTGACCATCGTCAAGAATTTTGGAACGAATGTCTTGAAACTTACCAACCCGCCTTTCAATCCGGCCCGGCCAACAATTGTCGCATTCGGCGGCGGCAACTGCGACACCGGAAGCGGTATGAGTTTTGGAGGTACCTGGGAAGAGCAGGCAAACTGGCTCACGGTCAATTCTTACGGCTCTCCTTATGCCAGGTACGGCGATATGCTGATTGTTTATCTTTCCAGCGTCGCCCCTGATTATCGTCAGCCGATCCAGACGATGGGTTGGAGCACCGGGAATCAACCGGCGATGGAAGCCGCCTGGTATGTCAACGCGACATATAAGGACGCCCGTTATGCGATAAATCGCGTGTCCTTGCTCGATGCGGTTTGCGGCAGTCTGGCCCTCCGGGTCTCACAATTCCATAGCAATAGTGTCGCCGGGGAGCAGTGCTGGGTGGATAACTATATCAGCAACGATAGTCGGTATTCCCAGGCTAGCTTCATCCCCGGAGCATTGAACGTGGTTTGCAGTCCGGCTCGCGACCATTACTATCCGGTCGAAAGGTATAGTTCTTCGAGTCTGGATTACGACAACGGCGGGCTCACCGCGTTTGCGTATCTCTCGCTTATCGGAAGGGGAAAGAATTATCAGCTCAACACGACATCCAAAAAGTACTACTTCAAGATCGATTCGGCCGAATCTATCGTGTTCTTCAATCAGGCTTCGTATCCCGGTAAAATACTGGCGCAGGTTCAACTCACAGGTCCTGCCGATGGCGAGACTCTGGATGCCAAGGGGGCAGTGCTGGGCTGAAACGCCGTTGAAAATGCGGTCGGGTACCAGCTACTTTGGGGTTCCACCCCCGACCGTGTCATGGATTATACCATCTTCTCGGATACGACCAATCCGCCACTGCAAACAATATCAACGCTGCCACAGGCACACACTTGGTGGACGGTGAGAGCTTACGACCAATACGGGTCAACAATCTATGCCGATCCGAGGCTGATCAAATTGCCCGAGAATAGACCGCCGGTGGCAGACGCTGGTCCCAACCAGGTACTCTTCGCAGGGCTCGACGGAAAGGCGACAGTTGCACTCAGCGGCGCGCAATCAACCGACCCTGACGGAAATGCGCTTAATTACGCATGGGCGTGGGCAATCGGCACAAACGCCTATTGGTCCAACGGAGTGAGCCTCACGATTGAACTGCCTCTAGGCGTACATACGATTCAATTGATGGTCAATGACGGCCATGTGACTTCTCAACCCGATGAGGTGAAGATAACGGTGGTCGCGCCATGCAGGAACGTAATCGTAGCCGCCGCGACGAACTGCATGGCGGATGCGTCGGTTCAAGACGGCTCCCTTAATCCGGACGGCGATACCTTTACCGTTCGCCAGCTCCCACCCCCGCCATATCCGCTTGGGACAAATCTGGTCACTCTGACCGTGTCCGACAGTAGTGGTGCGTCGAACTCATGCACTGCGCAGGTTATCGTAGTGGATACGAAACCGCCGGCACTGGTCTGTCCATCGAACCAGTTGGTCGAGTTCGCCAGCGCCGCGGGGGCAAGAGTCAATTTCACACCGCAAGCCAACGATCTGTGTTCAACACTGGTGACGGTCGCCTGCGAACCACCATCCGGCAGCATGTTTCCTATCGGGACCACTGAGGTGCACTGCGTCGCCACCGATGTTGCAGGCAATTCCGCCAGTTGCAGTTTTCAGGTGGCGGTGCTGGGTGCCCGAGGTGTGAAATCCAATGTGCTGGCCGAGTTGATTGCTTCACGGGATAACCCTGCTCTTCCTCGCGTCCCCGAAGGCCTGAATGACGCCATCAACTGGCTGACGGCCTCGCTGGCATCCTCGTACTGGATTGACCAAACCCACGTCACCCGCCGCGATGGCGAGACTGTTTTCCATGACGAGAGGGCAGCGGTGCATGCGCTCTGGATGAATCACCGCGAGTCGCCCGCCCTGCCCAAGGCGGTCTGGGAGGGCTGGATCGCTCGGATCGTCAAAGCGGATCGGTTGTTGGCAGTCGTAGCGATCCAAGACGCCGCCAATGCCGGCGTTCGTCCCGAACACCTAGTAGAGGCTCAGCGTGATGTAGCGCAGGGTGACGACGATGTCGTCCACAGAAGATACCAAGCGGCTATTGACCATTATCGGAACGCGTGGCATCGGGGGTTACGCTTGGTGGTCAAATTGGCCGGCCACTTAGATGTTAACGGCAGTCTGCATCTTGAGTTCACGGCCTCCCCCGGTGAGACATACGTCCTTGAGAGCTCCACCAATTTGGTTGATTGGATGAAAGTGAAAACTGCTACTATCGGTCCCGACGGGGTAGGCCGATTTGAAGTTGCTCCAGGCGGCAGTTCAAGGTTGGAGTTCTACCGGGCGAGAGCCCAGCCTTGAGCAAGTCACCGATCCACCTCCCCCATCACGATGTCCACACTGCCGAGGATGACGACCACGTCCGCGACCAAATGGCCCAGGCACATGTCTTCGAGCACCGTGAGGTTGACGAGGCTCGGCGGACGAACGCGGTAGCGGTACGGCTTCGGCCCACCGTCGCTGATGAGATAGAATCCGAGTTCGCCTTTCGGCGCTTCAATCCGGGCGTAAACCTCGCCGGTCTTCGGACGCAGGCCGCGCAACTTGGACTTCGGGTCAATGATTGGTCCTTCGGGAATCGCGGCAAGGGCCTGTTGCAAAATCTTCACCGACTCGCGCATTTCGAGGACGCGAATCATGTAGCGGTCGTACGTGTCGCCGTGGTCGCCGAGCGGGACGCGGAACTGGAAGCGGTCGTAAATGCCGTAGCGGTCCACCTTGCGGAGGTCGTAATTCACGCCGCTGGCGCGGAGCATGGGGCCGGTAACGCCGGCGTTGATGGCGAGGTCGCGTCGCAACACACCGACGTGCTGAGTGCGGGCCATGAGGATTTCGTTGTCCGTGAGGAAGCGCTCGAATTCGTCCAGGAAGCGCGGCGTTTCGTCCACGACCTTTTTCGCCTGCTCCAGCCAGCCCGGCGGCAGGTCGCAGCGACAGCCGCCGAAGCGCATGTAGTTGCACATCATCCGCGCGCCGGTCAAAGACTCGAACAGGTCGAGGATTTTCTCGCGTTCACGGAAGGCGTACATGAGCGGCGTGCCGGACGCGCCCATGTCCTGCAGCAGGAAGCCGACAAGGCAGGCGTGGTTTTGCAGGCGCGTCAACTCGGCCGTGATGACGCGGAGGTAATCGGCACGCTCGGGCACTTGCAGCCCGGTGAGCTTCTCGACCGCCAGCGCGTAGGCCCAGTTGTTTGTGAGCGAGCAGAAATAATCAAGCCGGTCGGTGTAAGGCATCGAGCCGAGATAGCTCGTGCTCTCGGCGATCTTTTCGTGGTTGCGATGCAGGTAGCCGAAGACGGGCTTGAGCTTCACAACGCGCTCACCATCGAGCACCACGTCCATGCGGAACACGCCGTGCGTGGACGGGTGATGCGGCCCCATGGCGACTTCGAGCAGCTCGCCGTCGCCTTCTCGCTTGGGCACCAGCTCCCAGTGCTGCGAGGGGATTGCGGCCGCGGCACTCATGCCTTCGCCTCCGGCGGAAACTGTCGCCGCGCCTTTGCCAACACCTCGTCATGCGCGGTCGGTTCGTATTCGTAATCGTCCGGCTCGACGTAATCCTTGCGCATCGGAAAATCCTTGAAGCCTTCCCACATCAGAATGCGCCGCAAGTCGGGATGTCCGTCAAATACGATGCCAAACAGGTCGAAGATTTCGCGTTCCTGAAATTCGCAACTCCGCCACACGGGAGTGAGTGAAGGCAAATGGTTGTCGTCCGTCCGGTTTCCGGTGCGCAAGCGCAGGATGACCGGCCCGTGCTTCTTCTCCATCGAGTAAAGGTGGTAAACCGCTTCGAGGAACCCGGGGCGCACTGTTTTCTTCACCTCCTCAAACTCCTTTTCGACGCCGTCCAAGAGCATCTTGACCTTCACCTTCCCGGTCAATTCGGCGTCCGGCCAATCCACGCCGGTGACGTTGGAACAGTAGTCGAAACGCAAGTCCGGGGCGTCGCGAAGGAACCTGGCCACGGCGAGCGCGTGGGCATTTCCGACGAGCAACGAGCGCTGACCGGAAGGCGAATCGTTGGGAAGGATGTCCAGCCTCACGCCGGGGAGGGCCGATTCGATTTGCGCTTTGATGTCTTCCATCGTCGGCACGGCGCGTGTTTAACAAGAGAAACCAGCGCTCACAAGCGTCAAGGCAGCCTCAAGACAAGATGACTCTCCCTGCGCGGAACGCGAGGCACTTCTGGCCACAGCCACCGGAACGCAACCGGTAGCGCGAGAAAGACGCCGATGTTGCCCCAAAGATTCGACCGGGCCGCCAACTCGGTTTGCTGCTTGAGCCGGCGCGCGAGTAGATCGCCGAAGAATTGCGTCGCCAGCGAAACTGTGAGCAGGACGATGAAGAGCTTGTGTTCGCCCTGCCCGAAGAGCACCTCAAAAGGTCGTCTGGCCCTGTTTTGGAGCGCTTGACCGAATCGAATTGCCGCGAAACCATCCTTGACAAAACAGGCCGCTTCGGTTCCAAATTGCCCCGTAGGTAATCCATGAAGGATGCCATCCAAGCTCACAGGAACGAGGACGAGCCCGCAGGATCGTTAAACTGTAACTCCCCAATTTCCACACCCACGCGCTTCTAATTTCTTTCATGGTCGTTTCTCCAGAACAGGCCGGGCCGGAGATTGTGAAATGCAGGCTTCTTACGGCGAAACCCTGATGAGAATCACACGAAAGGAGACTGATATGAAAACAAAGTTTGCCGTTAATTCGCTTCAAGCAAGCCTGATCGGGCTGAGTCTGGTCTGTTTTCACCCCGTCTCAGTTTCCGGGCAGACACCAATCGCTAATATGGTCTGGATCCTGCCTGGCACCTTCGTTATGGGCAGTCCGGACGCGGAAGTGGACCGGTACTCCAATGAGGGTCCACAGACGACGGTGACGCTGACCAAGGGATTCTGGATGGGGAAATACGAGGTAACCCAGGGGGAGTACGTCGCACTGATGGGGAATAATCCGAGTTCTTTCACCGGCGATCTGAACCGCCCGGTGGAGAATATGAGCTGGGACGATGCAGTGGCGTACTGTGCTGCTCTCACCGAGCGGGAGCGGGGCGCGGGACGGATCACGGCGAGTTATCAATATCGTCTGCCGACGGAGGCGGAGTGGGAGTATGCGTGTCGGGCGGCGACAACGACGCGGTTTAGCTACGGGGATGATCCGGGCTACGCGTTGCTGCCCAACTACGCGTGGTATGACGCCAACAGCGGCGGAACGACCCATCCGGTGGGGCAGAAGTTGCCCAACCCATGGGGGTTGTATGACATGTATGGGACCGTTGTCGAGTGGTGCCAGGACTGGTATGGCTACTCGCTCCCTGGTGGCAGCGTGACCGACCCGCAGGGACCTGCGACGGGCGTGGGCCGTGTGATCCGGGGCGGCGACTGGAACAACGGCGCCAGGAACTGCCGATCAGCGCTCCGCGGCGGCGCCCCAGCGGACGGCAGGTACGGCAACTTTGGTTTCCGGGTTGTCTTGGCCCCGGCTCTCGTAATTACCACGCAACCGCAAGTCATCTGCGGCGGAGACGACTTCAATGACAACGCAAAAAACGTCGAACTGTGGGGGACAGACCTGGTTTTCAATCCTGGTGGCACCCTCGTGGAAACCAACGGGAGATTGGAGTTTCGAGGCACCGGGGCCGTTGGTTGGCCGTACGTCTGGAGCTATCGAAGTTACAGTCAGAACTGGGAGGTAATCACCGATGTCAGCGTTGGCAGCGTGCCATTAAACCAACCTGCTTCCCATGTCCAGATGAGCCTGAACGTGGCGAATCGTGATGACACGAACCTGATGAACGGAATTCCAGGCGACCACTTCTCCATTGCGTTGGACCTTTATCGCAGCAGTGACGGACAAATTGAGCGCAGCTTCGAAGCGTATTTTCGGACGGATTGGAACGAACTCCTACCTCGCGGCGACGCGGTCACAACGAGTCAGCAGGCCAGTGTGCGCGTCACCTTCGACGCGACCACCAAGACTTTGACGGCATGGTATGACGGCGATGGCAGCGCGGGCGGTTACACTTGGACAGCCCTTCGGTCGGTACCAGTGAATGCCGCAGGCAGCGACTGGCAGATGTCGAGCAACTCCACCTTTGTGGTATCCGTGGGAGCGAGTTCCGCGTTGTTCGATGTCACATCCAGCCACCTTGTTTATGCCGACAACTTCGGCGTTTGCGACGATTTGGCTCCTCCCCGGCTGCTTCTGACAAAAAGCGGCAACACCCCGCAGGTGACGATTCAGGGCTCATCCGGCACGCACCTCGAGATTCAGTTCGCTGGCGCTGTATTTACCAATGCTTCGTGGCTGGAGCTTACGAACCTGGTTTTGACCAACAACAGCCAGACGGTCAGCGATCCCTCCGCGACCGGCGTACCGACTCGTTACTACCGTGCCAAGCTGAAACCGTAACCCGCGCGTTTCATTCACTGGCAACTCGACGCGTCGGTTCAAATCAGGGCATTGCAGTGGGAGCCGTGGATGCGATGCCGCCCAACCAGATCACTGGAGCGAAGTCGGACGGGCCGCGTCCCTTCCCAGTGCGGATACGCTGGGCCGTCCGCGGCGCTCAGTTTTGTCGTCAGCCGAACAGCGCTTCGATGGGTTTGCCGACGCCGTCGCGCGTCACGTAGAACGGGCGCTTCTCGATTTCGTAGGCCAGCTTCGGCGAGATGTCCACCGCGCGGTGAATCGAGGCGTGTAAATCCTCGATGAGCACGCAGTCCTTGGGCGTTTTGCACGGGCGCTCCTCCGCGGTTTGACCTAGCCAGCTTGCTTGCGCCGGGTGCGTTTGGGCTTGGCTGCAGGCACGAGCGGCGCGGTGAGCTTTTCGTAGAGGGCGAAGAGGAATTCGACACGGTGGCGGTCGCTGGGGAACGGCTCGGGCCGGTAACAGCGGTCCACCGCGCGGTCAAGGGCGGCGTGGGCTTTGGCCAGTTCGCCGGGCATCGCCACCGGATCGTATAGGTCGGCGAGGGTAGCGGCGGGAAACTTCGCCCGTGCGTCCAGCACCGCCTGCGCCGCCGATTCCACCGACTTCCGTTGCGCCGCGCTCGGCATTTCGGGCCAAGGGTAGTTGTTATAGACGATGGCGTTGGAATACTGGAAATCGCTTTTCATCCGACCGGCGACATATCGCATCCACGCGTTGTGCATCGCGGCAGAAAGGATGCCGAAGTCCCAGAGCGTGGCACTCGGAATGATGAGCGCACTTCCGCTGGCGATGATTTTGGGCGACACGAAACCAATCGGAATGTAACGGCGAGTCTCAGACGAAACTTTCGGAATGAGAAGGTAACGCGTGCTTGGCTGACGTATCTCACCGAACAGTGTCGGCGTCTTCGCCAATTCCCTCGTCTGCTCGCGTCCGCTGCTTTCGCGAAACCGTTTCACACCTTCGATGCGCGCGCGGAGTGATGGACAATCGCGGACGAGAGTTGGCGGAGCGTCCACAAGCCACAGGCACCAGCGTTCCTTTCCGTTGAGGAATTCATCGCCTCCGCAGATGAAGCGGATGTAGGGAGCTAGGGCCGGGCATTCGGCGAGTAGCGCGTCACGATACTCCCGCGACAACAGCAGACCAGCCTCATCGCCGTGTTTGCGGTCTTTATCAATCATCATGCTGCCGTAGCTGATTTCGGCCGCGCCGTTGATTGGCTGCCGGCGGCTGGTAATGACAAGGTCGGGAGCTTCCGTCAAATACGGGTTGATGTTCTTCGCGGCGACGGCGTGGCCTTCGCTCTTCGGAGTGTCGTATTCAAACAGGACTTTGTTCGGCACGTCGAACGCACCGAAACCGATAATCACGACATGGACGTGAGCCTTGCCGCGCGCCTCGCTTTCCCAGGCGAAAGTGCGGTGGGCAAAGTGAATCTTGAGGTGCCACCGTTGGAAGAGGTCAGCCCAAAGAGCGCTGACTTGCTCGCCTTGAGAAATTGAATTCGTTGAGACAA